>Ga0326728_10009152_pt1 | contig 24014 bp, 21 predicted proteins | sample MB3enrmetagenome_FD_207602 | JGI IMG/M metagenome (GOLD analysis project Ga0326728, IMG submission 207602) | Lab enriched peat soil microbial communities from McLean, Ithaca, NY, United States - MB31MN | ecosystem: Environmental > Terrestrial > Soil > Wetlands > Peat | place: USA: New York... | reverse complement strand
CGGCATCCGCGAGGGGGCGGAGTTGGTGGAATCGCTGGGAATCGAGCGCAGCTTTCAGGCCATGGCCGACGCCGATCTGACGCTGGTGGTGGTGGACATTTCGCAGCCGCTCGACGATGAGGACCGGGCGCTGATCGCGCACGCCGGCCGCCAGGGCCGCCATTTGGTGGCCGGCAACAAGTGCGACCTAATTCGGGGACAGGCGGGCCCAGAGGGCACCCCACCCCCAATCTCCGTTTCCGCCCTGACCGGCGAAGGCATCGCCCAACTTCGCGAAGCGATTCTTGAGGCCCTGGCCCCTAGGGGCGCTTTCGAGCAGGAGACCGGTTTCATCACCAGCCTGCGCCACGAGCAATTGCTGCGCGAATCCGCCGGGTACCTCGAAAAGGCGGGCGCCGCCGTCGAAGCCGGCATTCCGCACGAAATGCTGCTGCTGGATCTCTACGCCTCCCTGCGGCCCATCGACGCCATCACCGGCGCCACCAGCGCGGACGATATCCTCAACCGCATCTTCTCCACGTTTTGTATCGGGAAATGAGCCGGTGCCTGGTATAATTCGTACACTGCAAGAAGGCCGGCGTTTTCCAGGAGTAACGACTATGAACACCGAAAACGATCGCCGCATCGACTACATCGAGTTTCCATGCACGGACACGGCCCGCGTAAAGCGGTTCTATGGGGCCGTCTTTGGGTGGGGATTCGAGGACTATGGCCCCGGTTACACCAGCTTCCACGACGGCCGTCTGGCCGGCGGCTTCACCACCGATGCACGCCCGGCGTCCGACGGTGTGCTGGTTGTGTTCTACGCCGCGGACCTGGCAGCCATGGAGGCCAAGATTCGCTCCGCCGGCGGCCGAATTGTGCGCGAGACATTCTCATTTCCCGGCGGCCGCCGCTTCCACTTCGCCGATCCCGAGGGCAACGTGCTGGGTGTATGGTCCGAGTGACTGAAATGGTATGGTGGTGAATTATGCCTGAAGACACCGCCCCCGTCCGCCCCATGGGCTTTTCCACTCGCTCCTTACACGCCGGGCACACTCCCGACAAGGCCAGCCACGCGCGCGCCGTGCCCATCTACCAGACCACGTCGTATGTTTTCGACGATTCCGCGCATGCCGCCGCCCTGTTCGCGCTCGAGCAGTTCGGGAACATCTACACCCGCATCATGAACCCGACCACCGATGTTTTCGAGCAGCGCGTGGCGGCGCTCGAAGGCGGCATCGGCGGCCTGGCCACATCCAGCGGCCAGGCGGCGCAGTTTTTGGCCATCGCCAGCCTGATGGGGCAGGGCGACGAGCTGGTAGCCTCCAGCACGCTCTACGGCGGCACATACACGCAGTTCGACGTGAGCTTTCGCCGCCTGGGCATCGATGTCAAATTCGTCGAGCCCGGCGATCCCGAGAACTTCCGCAAGGCCATCACCCCGAAGACGCGCGCGCTCTATGGCGAGACCATCGCCAACCCGCGCATGAACGTGCTCGATATCGAAAAGGTGGCGGCCATCGCTCACGAAGCCGGCGTGCCGCTGGTCATCGACAACACCATGGCGTCGCCCTATTTGTGCCGTCCCATCGAGCACGGCGCCGATATCGTGCTCCACTCCGCCACCAAGTTCCTGGGCGGCCACGGCACCTCCATCGGCGGCATCATGATCGACAGCGGCAAGTTCCCGTGGAACGATAAGTTCCCCGCGCTCACCGAACCCAGCCCCGGCTACCACGGCATGAAGTTCACCGAGGTCTTCGGCAACCTCGCCTTCATCATCAAGGCGCGCGTCGAAGGCCTGCGCGATTTCGGCCCGTGCATCAGCCCCTTCAACTCTTTCCTCTTCATCCAAGGCATCGAGACCCTGAAGTTGCGCATGGACCAGCACAGCCGCAACGCGCTCGCGGTGGCCGAATGGCTGGAGAAGCATCCGGCCGTCTCATGGGTGAAGTACCCCGGCCTGAAGTCCAGCCCCTATTACGGGCTGGCGCAAAAGTACCTGCCAAAGGGCCAGGGCAGCATCCTGACGTTCGGCATCAAGGGCGGCCTCGTGGCCGGGCGCAAGCTCATCGATTCGGTGAAGCTCTTCTCCCACCTCGCCAATCTCGGCGACGCCAAGAGCCTGATCATTCACCCGGCCTCCACCACCCACCAGCAATTGACCGACGAGCAGCAGATAGAAGCCGGCGTCACCAAGGACCTGGTGCGGCTCTCCGTGGGAATCGAGGACGTGGAAGACATCCTATGGGACCTGGACCAGGCCATCGCGGCTTCGCAGGCCGATTGATTATTCGCAGCGAAGCGCAACCATGGGATCGAGGTTCGCAGCGCGGCGTGCCGGCAGGTAGACTGCGAGCAGGGCGCTCCCCAGCAGCACCACCGCGGCCGTCGCGAGCGCCGCGGGGTCCAGCGGGCGAACGCCGTAGAGCATAGTAGAAACCATCCTCGAGCCCGCATACACCGCCGGTACGCTCAAAGCAAACCCGGCTCCGACCAGCATCGAGGATTCGCGAAGGATCATCCACACAATCGTCCCCCGCTTAGCGCCCAGGGCCATGCGGATGCCGATGTCGCGCGTTCGCCGTGTCACCGAATACGACATCAGCCCGTATAGCCCGGCGGCGGCCAACAGCAGCGCCAGCACGCCAAAGCCGCCGGCCAGCGACGCCATCAGCCGTTCCTGCACCAACGCCCGCGCCGTGGCCCGCTCCATCGTTTCGGTCCGGATCGGATATTCCCGCCCCAGCGCCTCGACTTCCTTTCGCAGTTGTTCGGCAAGCGCCCCCGCCGGGGCCGCCGCCGATCGCACCAGAACATACGGTTGGGTGGCGCTCCCCTCAACCTGGAAGACGGTGCGGAACAACTGCATCGGGTTGTGCTTCTGTGGACTTCCCATATAAGAATCGCGCACCACTCCCGCGACGATGAGGTCCTTCGCGGCTTCGCCCGCCACCGTCACATGCCGGCCAACCGCGTCGCCGGAAGGGAACAGGCTGCGTGCCAGGCTCTCGCTCACGATTGCCACGGCGGGCGTTTGCGCCGCGTCGTGGAACGTGAAATCCCGCCCCGCCGTCAACGGAATTTGCAGTGTCTCGAAAAAACGAGGCGCCACCAGAAACACTTGCGCGGTAGCGGTTTGTCCACCAGCGGCGATGGCCTGGTCTGGCAACACCGGTGGCATCACCGGCGGGACCGACGCCGACGAAACCGAGCGCACTCCGGGGATGCGCGCCAACCGCTCGTAGAGTCCCGAATAGTAGGAGGCGGGGTCCATCCCGCGATATCCGCCGGGCCGGTTCATCAACTGCACCCCCAAGACATTCGAGGCGTCCAGCCCCGGCGAGACGGAGCGCAGATGGCGCAGCGTCGCGGTGAAGAGCGTGGCCGCTACCATCAGCACCACAGAAACGGCCACCTGCACCACCACCAGCATTCTTTCGGCTCGTCCCGTGCCACCCGAAACCTGGCCGCTGCCTTGCCGCAGCGACACCCATGGGTCCGTTCTGAGAGCGCGCCATGCGGGGATCAGGCCGAAGATCGCGCCAGCCATCGCGGCAATCGCTACCGTAAATGCGACCACATTGCCATCGAGCGGAACATCGCGAGTCTTCTCGATATTGGCGGTCCAAACGAATTGCGCCAGAACGCGGACTGCCCACCGCGCGCCCAACGTCCCTACAAGCGCCCCGGCGCCGGCTAGCAGCAGACTTTCGGTCAGATATTGGCGCACGACCCGCCCCCGGCCCGCGCCGAGCGCCATCCGAATTCCCGTCTCGCGCACTTGCGAGTCCGCCCGCGCCAACAAGAGCGTCGCCAGGTTCACCGAAGCCAGCAACAACAGCAGCCCCACAATCGCCATCAGGACCTGGAGTGGAAATGTGAAGCGCCGCCGCGCGAAGTTGAAACCGGTTCCCCTGGCTGCCGATTCCACTTGAATCCTCGATTGGGGATTCAGTCTGACCTGTGGCCACAGCGTTTCCATCTCCGCGCGTGCGCCCGCCAGGGTGACGCCAGGTTTGAGCCTGCCGGTAATTTCCCAAGCGGCGCTGCGGTTGCCGCGAAGACGATCGAGCGGCGCCAGGGCGCTCAGCGGAACGATTGCCTCAATGGCGCCGCTGGCTTCCATATTGGTGAAATTCTCGGGCGCCACACCCACCACTGTGCATGCCTTCCCCTGAACGCGAATCGTCTTGCCGAGCGCGGCGGTGCCGCCGTGGAAATACCGGCGCCAGCACTGATACCCCAGGATGGCCACGTCCACGTCGCCCGGAACAATTCCACGGCCGATGACCGGGCGCAGGCGCATGGTTTCGGCAAAGCCTTCGCTGGCCAGCAGGGCGCTCCCGGGAAACACCGTTCCGTCGGCTTCGAAGGTGCCGAGGGCCGAGTCCGTCCATACGAACAGACTGGCAAACGATTGCTGCCGCGCGCGAATCTGCTCGAACGCACCGTAAGAGAACTTGCCGCGCTGCCCGGCGGCATCGATGGTGGAAAGACCCGCCAATCGATCCGGTTGTGGCGCGACCAATGTCCGCAACGCCACGGAATTGAAGAGACTGAACATCGCGGAGTTCGCGCCAATCCCAAGGGCGAGGGAGACGATGGCGACCGCCGTAAATCCAGGGCACTTGATGAAGACCCGAGGAGCGCGGCGAAGTTCACATCCCATGTCCGCCACCTACATAGATCCTTTGTCCGGTCACCCAACGGGCCTGGTGCGATGCCAGAAACACAATCACATCCGCAACGTCTTCGGGATTCCCGGTTCTGCCGAGAGGAATCGTCGGCAAGATCGCTCGCTCCAACTCCGCGGTAATCCATCCGGTTTGCACAGGTCCTGGCGATACTACGTTGACGTTGATTCCGAACTTGCCGAGTTCCATTGCCGCGCTCCTGGTGTAGCTCTCAAGCGCGTACTTGCTCGCTCCGTAAGAGATCTCCGATGGGAACCGTTCCGCACCGGCTGTGCTCACGTTGACGATCCGGCCCCACCGCGCCCCGCGTGCAATGTGTCTTCGTGCAAATTCCGCGATCATTAGCGCGGGCGCACGGGTATTTACGGCAAACAACCGATCGAAGCTGTTCGCAGTTATCCCTTTTGGCCGGTCCGTCCACAACTCCACAAGCTTGTTGTCCAATTCAGCGCCGGAGGGTACGAAGGTATCTGCCTCCCAATACGCCGCATTGTTGACCACGATTTCGACCGGCCCCAGGCTGCGCTCCGCTTGGTCGTAGAGCATCGGGATAAGGCTTACATCCCCGAGATCGGCCTCCCACGCCCCGGCCTCGCAACCCATCGCGCGAATCTCCTTGAGCACCTCGCCGGCGGATTTGGCCAGTTGAGAGTGGTAGAACGACACCCCTGGTGCGTCGTCTTGAGCCGCTGTTTCAGTCCCCCGCAGGTAGTGCAAAAACACCTTTGCTCCCTGTGCGGCGAAGGCCCGCGCAATTCCCGCCCCGATGCCGTGTGGGTTGTTGGCGCCAGTGATCAGAACGACCTTTTCTTTGAGCCCTGGATCAATCATGGTAGAGCCTGCCTCAATGTCGGTAGTGGAATGGCCTCAGACACCATCATCGCGCGGACCAAACCGGCCTGACACACAAGGGAACCGCGGCGCTTCATTCACCTGGCCGCTTCCACATGGTCACCCAATTCGGTAGCAATTCGGTGACAGGCTACGAAACCCCCAAAACTGCGGGAGTTTCGTAGCCTGTCACCGAATTGGGTGTAGAGTAGGGCAGGAGGTCCCGTGCGCTCTGCCGTTGTGATTGCGTCCTTGTGGTTGGCGGTTCCACTGTGCACCGCCGTACCCGGCGCGGTCGAGCAGGCTGCTGCACGTTTCGAACAACAAGCCGCGAGGCTCCCCGCGCCGCTCGGCCAGCAGTTCCGTGCTCTCGCCGCGAAGGCGTTGCACGCCCGCCATCCCGAGCTTGCGCAGAAGCTGACGGAACCGGCGGCGGATACCGGGCCGGCGGGACGGCGCGTCGAGCCCGAGTCCTCCGATGCCGGTGTCGCGATCCTCAAAAGGCTCGGCCAGCTTGGCCACCTTTCTACCGATGCGGATCGCGCGCGGCTTCTGGTCGAATTGGCTTCCGAGGTTCGCGCGCTGCCCGCTGGCACTGGAAAGCTCTGGCTCGCGTGGAACTTATTTGCCGTAGTTGCCGAAGGCGACCTGGGGCAGCAGGCGCTCACCGCCGTGGCGGATGCGCTCGCCGACGGCATAAAGGGCGCCCCACCCGATGCCGGCATGTACCTCGACCTCGCCCGCCTCATCCGCTACGAGCACGTCCGCGCGCCCATCGCGGACCCCGCGCTCGACACGGCCCTCGCCCTGCTGGAACTCCGCGACCGCCTTCATCAGGAAGCCGGCTTCTCGCTCACCGCGCTCGATGGCAAAGACTATTCGCTTCCCGCTCTGCGCGGTAAGGTGGTGCTGCTGAACTTTTGGGCCACCACGTGCTTTTCCTGCCGCAAAGAGATGCCTGATATGGAGAAGCTATATCGCGAGTTCAGCGGCAGGGGTCTCGCCGTATTGGCCGTTTCGGACGAGAAGCGCGAGACCGTCGAGAAGTTTCTCGCCAACAAGAGCTACACCTTTCCGATTCTGCTCGACCCCGCCCATAAGGTGAACACCGACTTCGACATCGAAGGCATCCCCCAGAGTTTTCTCTTCGACCGCGAAGGCAACCTCGTCGCGCAAGCCATCGACATGCGCACCGAGTCTCAGTTCCGCGCGATGCTAAAGGCTGAGGGTTTGGAGTAGGGACCAGCCATCGCCCCCTTCACGTCCAGCCTTACCCGATACACCACCCCGCGCGCGGTAATGAAGAGCGACTTGTCATCCGCTTCCCCGAATGCGCAATTGGAGGGCAGCTCCTTCATCTCCATGACGTGAATCAGCCGCCCCTCCGCGCTGTAAACGGCGATCCCCTTAGCGGCCACGTACAGGTTGCCGTTCTCATCCACGCTGATTCCCCCCGGCACGCCGTCGATCCCGGAAACCAGCACGCGCTCGTTTGAGGCGTCGCCATTGTGATCCAAGTCGTAGGCGCGGATGTCGTGCTCGTCCGCATTGGAGACGTATAGAATGCGGCCGTTGGGCGAGAGCGCGATGCCGCGGGGACGGCCGGCGGGCTTGGCCACCAGCTTCATGGGTCCCTTCGGCGGAAGGTGGTAGACGCCATAGAAATCCAACTCGCGGTGGTCCGACTGCTCTCCGAATGCGGGATCGGTGAAATAGACGTGGCCCGATTTGCTCACTACGATCTCGCTGGGCGCGTTGAGCCGCTTGCCTTCCCACTGGTCCGCCAGCACTTCGATCTTGCCCTTCTTGTCGGTGCGGGTCACGCGGCGCAAGCGCGTCTCGCAGGTGTAGAGACGGCCGTCGGCATCGAAGGCGTTGCCGCTGGGGCCATGGGCGTCCGTGCGAAAAACTTCGGTCGCGTGGCCGGGAGTCCATTTCAGGAGGCGGTCGCTGGGGGTGTCGCTGAAAATGAGGTAGCCATCTTTGGACCAGGCGGGGCTTTCCGTGAAGCGGTAGCCATCCGCCAGCTTGCCGAACGTGATTTCGGAGAAATCCTGCGCGAAAGCGAGGAGAGAGAAAAGGGCGGCGGCGAAACAGGTTCGGGCCGAGCGGTTCATTTGCCAGCGCTTTTGTTCCTGATCTCGAGGTGATTGATTACCTCTTTGACGCCCTTCACCTTCTTCGCGACCTTGGTGGCCTTTTCTATCTGAACCTGCAGCTCCACCGTGCCGCTCAGCGTCACCACGCCTTGCTTCACTTCCACGTCGATCCCGCCGCCCTTCACCACCGGGTCGTCGGCCAGCTTGATGCGGACCTGGTTGTAGACGGCGTCGTCGGTAAGGGGTTTTTCCGCGGCCAGACAGACGCCGGCCAGCAGAAGCAGAACCACAAGAGCACCGCAAATCTTAGAAATCATCTTTACCGGCCATTGTACGCCAGTCCAGCGCGTTCAGGAAGGCGGGCTTTTCGCGCCAACCCGGCTCCACACGCACATGCAGGTCGAGATAGATTCTCACGCCGAACAACCGTTCCATCTCCTGACGCGCCAGCGTGCCGATCTTCTTGAGCATGGTGCCCCCGGTTCCGATGACGATGGCCTTCTGGCCCTCGCGCTCCACGCGGATGGTGGCGTAGATCCGCGTGATGGTGGGTGTCTCTTCCCACTGGTCCACTATCACGGCCACGGCGTGCGGCACTTCCTTTCGGGTGGCGTGCAGAACTTTTTCGCGGATCAACTCCGCGGCGAGGTACCGCTCGGGCTGGTCGGTGACGTAATCCTCGGGGAAGTAGGCCGGCCCCTCGGGCAGGCGCGCCAGAATCGCCTGGCGCAGATCTTCGAGGCCGTCGCCCTTCACCGCGGAGACGGGAACATAATCGGCGAACTCGTGAATTTCCTTGTACTGCGAGATCAGCGGCAGCAGGCGGGCCTTCTCCTTCACCAGGTCGATCTTGTTGAGCACCAGCACCACCGGCGTCCCGCTCTGGCGCACCAGGTCTACCGCGCGCCGGTCCTCTTCGCCGACGGCCTCGGTCGAGTCCACCACCAGGAGCAGCAGGTCGCGCTCCTCAAGAGCCGCGCGAACGGCGTCCATCAGGCGCTTGTTGAGCGGGGAATCGGCCTTATGGATGCCGGGCGTGTCGACGAACACGATCTGCGCCTCGGGCCGCGTGAGGACGGCCTGTATGGAAGTGCGGGTGGTCTGCGGCTTATCGGCGACGATGGCGACTTTCTGCCCGACCAGGGCATTGAGCAGCGTGGATTTTCCCGTGTTGGGACGTCCCACGAGCGAAACAAAACCGGACCGGAAGCTACTACTCATGCGCCACCTCTTGAGACTTGGCAATGCGAACCTGGCCGACGCGCAGATCGTCGCTGGCCAGCACCTCCACGCGGATGCCGTCGCGGTCCACCACCTCCCCGGCCCTGGGCACCCGTCCCAGCCACTCGCTAACCATCCCGCCCACGGTGGTGGATTCGATCTCCTCCTCGCGGTGGAACGACGGGAAGAGGTCGCCCACGCGGTCCAGGTCGAAACTGCCGGAGACGATACAGCCGCCGCGGCCATCCTTGGTGACGTCGCTGTCGGGCTCGTGCTCGTCGCGGATCTCCCCGATGATGACCTCCAGCAGGTCCTCCATGGTGGCCAGGCCGGCGGTGTTCCCGTACTCGTCCACCACGATCACCATGTGGGTGTTTTCCCGCTGCATCTGGCGCATGAGGTCGCTGACGGGCTTGGTTTCGGGAACGAAGAGAAGGTTACGGACCAACTCGCGCACCATGCGGCGCTCGCGCGCCTCTTCTTCGACTTCGAACATGTCGCGAACGTGGACGAAGCCGGCGATATGATCGATGTCCCGCTCGTACACGGGGATGCGCGAGAACTGCTCGTTGATGACGAGTTGCCGCAGTTGTTCGAGAGTAGCATCGGCGGAGATGGCGACGATGTTCGGCCGCGGCGTCATCACTTCCCTCACCACCTTGTCGCCGAACTCAACTACCGACTGGATCAGCTCGCGGTCCTCCTCTTCAATGAGACCCTCTTCGGCCCCGGCCGAGATGAGCGCCTCGATGTTCTCGGCGGAGGTGGGCGCCTCTTCCGCGGCGGTGGCGTCATCTGTGAGATCCACCAGCGACTGGAAGAACCCGAGCACAGCCACGCACGGGCGGGCCGTCCACGCGAGAGCGCGTAGCGCCGGCACCAGTGGCACAAGCCACCGGGCGGTGGTGCGGCGGTACAGAAACTGGGGCAGCGCGTAGGCCACCGCGATCATGGTCAGCCAGACGGCCAGGGCGGCCTGCCAGAAGACGGCCGCGTGCCACGGCTCGCCATCGGCGAACCAGGCGAAGTAGAAAATGCCGAGCAATACCAGCAGCGTGTGCTTGATGAGTGAGAATGCGCCGGCGCCATCTTCCGTCTTCAGCCCCAGCTTGTCTTCCAGCGTCTCTTTGAAGAACTGGAGCGAGCGGAGATCACGCGTGCGCAGCCTCAGGCTCTCCAGATACAACAGTTGCACGAAGGTGACCAGACCGAGCAAGGGAACCGAGACGAGCGTCGCAAGCGCGACCGCCAGAATCATGACCGCACCCGTTCAATGAGGCCAGTGGGCAGGCCCAGGCGCGCACGCCAGCGCTCTTCAGCGCGCGCCATGCGGCCACCGCCGGTCGCATGATCCATGCCCAGCAGGTGCAGCAGGCCGTGCAGCATGAGGATCTGGATCTCCTGCCCCGTATTGTGGCCGAAGGCTTGGGCCTGGGCGCGGGCGCGGGGAAATGAGATGGCGATGTCGCCGAGGTGGGGGCCAGGGGCCAGGCGGGGCACCCGCCGCTTCTGCGGGTCGGGGCTGGGGGCCGGGAACGCAAGCACGTCCGTAGGGCAATCGTTGCCCAGGAATTCTCGGTTCAGGCGGCGCAAGTCGGCGTCGCCCGTGATCAGGCAGTCGAAGGGACGGCCCTGAGCCACTTCTACCTGGAGGCGGCGGGCGAATCGCTCGATGGCCCGGCGGCTGAAATCCGCGGGGACGCGCCGAAACGTAACGGTGCTGCTTGGGGGTGTGGACATGGCGCGCGCTCACGCTCCCGGAGCGGTCTCGGGGGCGGCGGCGTCCGGCTCGGCCAGCTTCAAGGTCAGCTGGCGGCCCGCGCCAACGGTCTCGTTGTAACGCTCATAGGCTTTGACGATGCGCTGCACCAGGTTGTGACGCACCACGTCGCGCTCGTCGAACTGCACGAAGCTGATGCCTTCTATGCCCTTGAGCACGTCCACGGCTTCGAGCAACCCGCTGCGGCGGCCGGTGGGCAGGTCGATCTGCGTCACGTCGCCATTCACCACCATCTTGGAATTGAAGCCCTGGCGCGTGAGCACCATCTTCATCTGTTCGGCGGTGCTGTTCTGCGCCTCGTCCAGAATGATGAAGCTGTCGTTGAGCGTGCGGCCGCGCATGAAGGCGATGGGAGCCACTTCGATGACGTTGCGCTCCAGCAGCTTCTCGACGCGGTCGCTATCGAGCATGTCATAGAGCGCGTCGTAGAGCGGGCGCAGGTAAGGGTCCACTTTTTCCTGCAAAGTGCCCGGCAGGAAGCCCAGCCGCTCGCCGGCTTCGACCGCCGGACGGGTCAGGATGATGCGCGCCACACGCTTGGCCATCAAGGCGGAGATGGCCATGGCCACAGCCAGATAAGTCTTGCCGGTGCCCGCCGGACCGATGCCGAAGACCATGTCGTTGCGCTCGATGGCCTCCAGGTAGCGGCGCTGGTTCACCGATTTCGGCGCCAGTGCCTTCTTGCCGAAGTTGCGCTGCCGGCCGCTCTCCACCAGCGCGCGGAGAGACACTTCCGGATCGAGCGTGACCACGCGCAGGTAGCTGTTCAGGTCGCCGTTGTTGAAAACGTGGCCTTCGCGGACCAGCGCGGCGTAGTCTTCCAGAATGCTTTCCGCGCGGGTAACGTTTTCGGCTTCGCCTTCGATTTCAAGATTGTTGTCCACCAGTTGGGTGTGGACGCTGAATCCCGATTCAAACAACCGGATGTTCTCATCGCGGGTGCCGAAGAGGCTTTCGACGCCTCGGCTGATACGCACGCTAGCTTTCATTGAGTGGGTGCTGAGTACCTCCAAGCCAGTAAAAACGGCGACAGGATGGGACGGCGAAACCGGAGTGGTTCGAAGCTTCGTCAACCCGCTCGCGCGGGCGGCTGAACACCATCTGCCCTTATTATACGGGAATTCAGGGTTTGTAGTGGGGCGCCGAGCGCCTTCCAGAGCGGCATGCGACAATTTCGGGGATGCAAGACCATGAACTGTATCGGCGCATTCTCGGAATCGAGGCTCCCTGGTACGTGGAGTCGGTGGACCTGAGGCTGGAGGTTGGAGAGATCCACGTTCGCCTGGCGCACCATGACATGATCGATTGGCCGTGTCCAGAGTGTGGGCGGCGTGCAAGCTGTACGACCATCAACCGGAGCGGCACTGGCGACACCTGGATACTTGCCAGTATCAGACCATTCTGCACGCGGAGCCACCGCGTAGCGAGTGCCGCAACCACGGAGTACGGGTGGTGAAGATGCCATGGGCGGAGCCGTCCAGCCGATTCACGGCACTATTCGAATTGTTGGCGATTGAATGGCTGAAGGCGGCGAGCCAAAAGGCCGTGGCCACGCTATTGAAGCTCAGTTGGGACGAGATTCACGGGATCATGGAGCGGGCAGTGAAGCGTGGCTTGGAGCGCCGCCAAGCGGAACTGGTGAGCCAGATGGGTGTCGATGAGAAGGCTTTTCGGAAGGGACATAGCAATCTGACGCTGGTGAATGATCTGCTACGAGCGCGCGTGCTGTATGTGGCCGAAGACCGCAAGCAGAGCAGCCTGGACGGATTCTGGGATACCCTGACGGTGGAGCAAATCAGCGGCATCGAGGCCGTTGCCATGGACATGTGGGACCCGTACATCGCCTCGGTGCGGGAGCACGTGCCAGAAGCGGATGGCAAGATTGTTTTCGACAAGTTTCACGTGGCCCAGCATTTAGGCAATGCCGTGGACCAGGTACGGCGGAAGGAAAACAAAACTCTGAAGGCTGCCGGGGATGACCGTCTGGCGGGGACACGCTACGACTGGCTGCGAAATCCCACCTCGATGGAGCCGAAAGACCGTAAGGAATTCGCCCAACTGAGAAAGAGTGAATTGAAAACCGTGCGGGCCTGGGCACTGAAAGAAACGGCCATGACCCTATACAGCTACATTTACGAACGCCCGGCGAGGAAGCACTTCCGCTGGTGGCACAACTGGGCAGTACGGAGTCGGCTGCAACCCATGATCGAGGTGGCGCGGATGCTCCAACGGCGGTTCGAGAAGATCATCACGTACCTGCGGCACCGGATCACGAACGCGGGAAGCGAATCCATCAATGCCAAGATCCAATGGGTGAAGTACACCGCGCGAGGCTTCTGGAACAAACAGAACTTCGTTCACACCATCTACTTCCACTGCGGCGGCCTCGACATGGCCCCAGAAGCCACTTAATAGCCGGAAGCGCCTATTATACCGGAGAGTCAAGGTTGGTGGCGGTTGGTGGCCGGGCGCGTCTCCATGTCAAGGCAAAGTAGAAATGTCCTGTTTTGACTGGGCGGGGAGAGGTTGCATGGTAGTCTGGGCGTGCCGGTGAAGCGGAGACGGGCTCTGCTGGCGAGCAACCCGACCAAGGAATAGCCGGTCGGAACTCATCGCGGACGATGAGAGGGGCGCGCTCCTTCCGTCGCGTCCTTGGACTGGGGCCGGATGCCGACCAACGGGAGGCGGCACTTCGGTCCCAGGTTTGGGTGGTTTTGGTTTTCGTTTTGAAGACCCCATCGGACCGATAGATTCCGCGATGCCTGAGAAAACGCAATCCGGGTTTCTGTATCCTCGGAGGCGATGGGGTGGCGGGGAAGGAATGGACGCAAACTCTCTTGTGACGATTACAACCCGGCCCATGTAGAATCCGGTCGTTTGGAGATCGGGGCACGGACCCGCAACCGGGGTTTCCCTGTAAGGGCGACTGTTGACTTTGCGCCACCCCCGTAGCCGAGTTCGTGTGGTCATAGAGATTCCGAAGGCCTGGCGCCGGAAGCTTGGGCAGCCTGCCAGAGTTTTGGTCCCTTCTTCAAATCGAAGTCTTTGTTCCACTCGCTCCGCTTGACCGGCTTGCTCTGGGGGTGCGTCTTGGCCGGCTTGGCAGGCGTCACTTTGGGACGCTGGTCACACTGCTCAATGCTGAGATACCGGTCGCGAAAGCGGGCGGCAACAGAACCGTCCCGCCGCTGCTCGACCCGTATGTAGGCACCCCGCAATCCCGTGCAGATGTCCTGGCGTGCGATCCGGTAGATCTTCGCGTCCAACGGGAACGTGTAATCGTTGTTCACCCGGCGCCTCTCCACATGGCTGAGAATCGCGGCCAAATCGTGATGCTTCTCCAGCGGCCGGTGGGCGTCGTCGGCGTTGGCCGGCGTCACCGCCAGGGTGGCGTTGACCCAGGGCAAAAACTTGGTTTCCAAGTAGTGGTTGGCCTGCTCCAACGTTGTCACTCCAGCCACACGCATGCCCTTCACCAGCCGGTCCTGAGCCGTCAAAAATCCGCGCTCCACCCTCCCTTTCGCCTGCGGGCTGTGCGCCGGTATCCAGGTGATTCCCAACTCCTGTAACGCCCGGCCGATCTGCGTGGGGGGCAACTCCTCCCGATCTTTTCCCGCTCGACTCCCGTCTCGTTTGGTCTTCACCGCGGTTTGAAACAGAGACGCCTTGTCGGTGTAGTAAGCCAGCGGCCGCCCATGCTTTTTCACGTATCGCTCCAGCAGGTTCATGTTTTCCACCGCCGAGTCGCTGACCACAAAGCGAGCGAACCACCGGCTGGTCGCATCGTCGATCATGTTGATGAGCAGGATCTCCTCCCCGCGCCCTTCCAACCAGTCGTGGTCGCTCGTGTCCCATTGCACCAACTCGCCAAATCGGCTCCGCCGCGGACGCCATTCATGGATCTTCCCGACGTGCCGCTTCCGCCCTCGCCACAGCTTGGCCCCCATCATCCACTGCCGCACCGTCTCCCGGCTCACATCGATGTCGTGCTCCTCGGCCAAGTGCTCCGAGGCCAGCGTCGGCCCAAAGCCCCGGTACACCGGCCTGGAGAGGATTGCCACCGCCTCCTGTTCGGTGTCGGCACTGATCTTGCGGTTGGACGGAAGTCCCCGCAGTCTGTGAGCAACGACCTTGTCGCCACGCCGCTTCAGTTGCCGTAGTAAGCGCCTGACGTGCCTTTCCGTGATCCCCAGCTCCTCGGCTGCCTGCTTCTGCGTTATCAGCTTCTCTTTCGCCTTCTTCAGGGCCACCAGGCGGTCCCGTTCAGCTTGCGTCATCAGTAGTAGTCCTTCTTGCACCTCCCCAGCCTGGATGGTGTCAATAGGACATTTCTACTTTGCGCAAATAGGACATTATCACTTTGCCGCGACAGTTCTCCATTGCTCCGCCTGTCAAGTCATTTAATGATGTAACCCAAACCGGTCTCGGTTGGGTCAAATGAAAACGTAACCCAAGGGCGCGACAAGCACCCGACGTCTACATCACGGGAATCTCTCCCAGGTGGGTGGAATTGACCGTCGAGCCCGCTCCCGGAGGTTATGTCGCCGCGGATTGGTCGGTGTTGAAGAAGACCGATAAATCCGGACATTTCCGGGTTACGCCCCCGGAAGATACCTTAAAAGACGCGCCGAAGTTCTTTATGATGATCGACGCCGTTGCGTTCAAACCTGGCTGGACGCAAAAATCGATGAATGCCTCTATCCAAGCTCAAGGCAACGGCGCCTGCCTTTTTGACTATGTCCAGGCTAGCTTCGCCGACGCCCGCTACAATCTGATCTCCACTCGTACCCGGAACTCGGGCGGATGTCTCCAGCCAAAAGATATTCACCCCAATGAATGGAGTTGGTGGTACAACCCGCCGCCTCTGGAAGTGTTTGCTCCGTTCTTAAACAAACTCTGGGACGCCAGTCTGGAGACGGAGGCGTTCAGATCCATAAAGGGCGACCTGGACATCGTTCGCGGCGATTGGTCTACCAACCTCGTCCTCCCAGGCGCTCAATCGTCGCAGTGTCGGATTCTTACAGCTAATACAAAGCGCTTCGCCTACAGGTGCTCGCTCGAAGTAAGCCCTGGCGAGGAAACGCAGTGGAGCTATGTGCATCTCGCCAATCTCGTCGAGCAAACGCGCAAAGACTGGGACATCAGGCCTTCTTCGCCAACCATGGTGACATTCCAGCAGAAGGATGAGTTGGAGAAGTCGCCGTCCAGATTGATCCGAATTGCGCGCGATACGATCGGTAAACAAGCCAAAGCCGAGCTTTGGGTCTATTGGGAGAGTCACTGACAAGTCATCGCCCGGGGCGTCGCGCAGTCGTGGCCGGGTTTCGTGGAACCGGTTGCTCCGCTCCGCCGGCATTTACCCGCTGCGCGACCCCGGTCGCGAAAACGAGCCGTGAACGAAGCATCCTTGTGCAGGCTGCCCTCGTTGGCGGCGAGATCCTGGCGAAGTTGCGACAGATCGATCCGCGCCAGGAACCGCTCCGCGGCGTCCGCAGTACCCTTCGTGCTCCTGCCTTCCTCGGTATCCCACTTATGAAGCCGGGAGTTCCATTATCCCGCCGCCTCCTCACTCCGCAACGGCCGTCACATCACACTCCACTTGGCCGCATCACGCCCAAACCGCGGATTTGCGACACCAAGCGCCCCCAAGGCTTTTTGGCGAGTGACGCCTCATAATCTCGCCCCCCTAATCCAGCGTCTTATGGAACCTCAGCGCGCTCAGCGTCAGCATCGCCACCCCGTACACCACCAGGCACGCCATCTGCGGCCACAGCACCGATATCCCCACGCCCTTCAGGAAGATCCCGCGCACGATCTCGGTGAAATACCGCAGCGGGTTCAGGTATGTGAAATATTGCACCACGAGCGGCATGTTGCGTATTGGAAATGCGAAACCGCTCAGCATGAACGCCGGCGTCGAAAAAAAGAACGACGCCATCATGGCCTGCTGCTGCGTGTGCGAAATGGTCGAAAGCAACAGCCCCGCCCCCAACGATGTCATCAGGAACAGCAGCGCGCACAATAGCATCAACAGGAAACTGCCGCGGAAGGGAACGTGGAAGACCACCAGCGCCGCCGCCGTGATGAGGACCATGTCCACCAACCCCACCACCGCGAACGGCAGCGTCTTACCCAGCATCAGCTCGATGGGGCGCAGCGGCGTCACCATCAACTGCTCCATGGTGCCGATCTCTTTTTCCCGCACAATCGCCAGCGACGTCAGCATCAGCGTCACCATCATGAGAATGTTGGCCACTACGCCCGGCACGAAGTAGTTGCGGCTGTAAAGGTCGGGATTGAACCACACGCGGCTGCGCGCAATGACTTGCGGCGCCGACGCGTTCACCGCCGAAGCGGGGCTCCGCGTCAGCACCTGCCGGTTCTGCTGGCGCCCCATGGCGGCGGTCGAATATGCGGCGATGATCTGGCCTCCGTAACTCACAATCAGCGACGCCGTGTTGGAGTTAGTGCCATCCACCAGCACCTGCACACCGGCGGCCCGGCCCCGCGCCAGGTCGCGCGCGAAGCCCGGCAGCACGCGCACCACGGCCTGCGCCTGGCTGCTATCGAGCGCGCGCTGCACCCCTTCTTCATTCACCGGCATGGCCACCACGTCGAAGCGTCCCGAGCTTTCGAACTGCTCCCGCAGGTCGCGGCTCTCGGGCGTGCGGTCCATGTCCATCCAGGCGATGTGGGCGTGGTCCACATCCAGGTTCACCGCGTAACCGAATATGATGCATTGCAAGATCGGCGGCAGGAACAGCAGCAGCCGCATGCGCGGCTCGCGCAGCGCCTGTATGAATTCCTTCCGCAGCATGACTCGAATCCGTTCCCACATAGTTCACGCCAGCTTCTGTCTGAGTTTGCGCGTCGCCAGCAGAAAGACGATGGCGGCGTAGAGCGCCAGGAACCCCAGTTCGCCCCACAGCAGCCGGAAACCCGCGCCCTTGAGGAACACGCCTTTCAGAATCGTCACGAAATAGCGGGCTGGAATAGCGCGCGTGATCGGCTGGATGGCCTTCGGCATGTTCTCGATGGACCACACAAACCCGGAAAGCAGGTAGGCCGGCAGGAACGAGGTCAGGATGCTGATCTGGTAAGCCTTCTGCTGCGTTCTCGCCGCCGCCGAAACGAAAATCCCCCAGAACAGCGCGCCAAACAGAAATACGCACGTCGAAACCACCAGCATCGGCACGCTGCCGCGGAACGGCACCCGGAACACGAACACACCCACCAGGACGGCGATGGCGGCGTCCGCCAGCCCCACCACGAAATACGCCAGCATCTTGCCGAGCACCATCTCCGCCGGCCGCAGCGGCGTCGAAAGCAATTGCTCCATGGTTCCCATTTCCCACTCGCGCGCGATGGTGAGCGAAGTCAGCAGGGCCGCGATAATCATCAGAATCACCGCGATCAGCCCCGGCACCACGTAGTTCTTCGATTCGAGCGAGCTGTTGTACCACACCCGCAGCCGCGCGTCCACCGGCGGCGGGGTATGCTCGCCGCCGCGCCGGTTCATCATGTCCGTGCGCAGATCGAGCGAGAAGTCCTGTACCACGGTTTCCGCGTATCCCAGTGCGATGGAAGCCGTATTCGAATCGCTGCCGTCCAGCAGAATCTGTACCGGCGCCTCGCGCGCCTCGCCCACGTTTTGCGAGTAATCGCGCGGAATCACCACGGCCATCAGGATGGTGCTGCGGTCGATGGCGCGCTCGATGGGGGCGTAGCCGTCCACAAAGCCGCGGATGTCGAAGAACCGCGACGCCTGGAACTGCTTGATCAGATCGCGGCTGGCCTGGGTCTGGTCCTGGTTGTAGATCAGCGTGGGGATGCGGTCCACGTCCAGGCTCAGCGCGTAACCGAACAGCAGCAGCATCATCACCGGCATCACCAGAGCCAGCGCCAGGCTGCGCGCGTCGCGGGTGATGTGGTGCAGTTCCTTGACGAAAATGGCCCGCAAGCGCCGGTAACTCATGCCGCCTTCCGCTCCTCGGTCTCGATCATGGCCACGAAAACGTCTTCCATCGAGGGCTCGATGCGCTCCAGCCGCTTCACTTCGATTCCATTCGCCGCCAGCGCCTTCCGCATACGCGCGATGGTCGCCTCCACATCGTCCACCGTCACGTGCAGCCCGCCGCCGAACACCGCCACGTCGAGCACGCCGGTCAGGCTCTCGATCGCGCGCATCGTCTCCAGCGGCTCGGAGGAATCCAGGTGCAGCAGGCTGTGCGAGGTGAGGCCCCGCTTCAACTCCGCCGGCGACCCCAGCGCGATCACCTTGCCGCGGTACATCAGCGCCAGGCGGCCGCAGTATTCGGCTTCGTCCATGTAATGCGTGCTCACGAAAATGGTGTGGTCCGTTTCGGCGAGGTCGTGGATCAGGTCCCAGAACGCTCCGCGCGCGATGGGGTCCACACCCGAGGTCGGCTCGTCCAGGAACAGCACCGGTGGATCGTGCAGAATGGCGCAACCCAGCGCCAGCCGCTGCTTCCAGCCGCCCGCCAGAGTGCGCGTCATGGCCCGCCGCCGCTCCGTGAGGTTGGCCATCCGCAGCACGTAATCCTTGCGCGCCGCGCGCCGCTCCCGCGGCACGTTGTACATCCCGGTGAAGAAGTCGATGTTCTCTTCCACCGTCAGATCGTCGTAGAGCGAGAACCTCTGCGACATGTACCCGATGCCGCGGCGAATTTCCTCCGGCTGAGTCCCCACGTCGAAACCGTTGACGTGGGCGCGTCCCGAGGTGGGCGTCAGCAACCCGCACAGCATGCGGATGGTGGTCGATTTCCCCGCCCCGTTCGGCCCCAGGAACCCCAGGATCTCGCCCTTCCGCACCTGCATCGAGACGTGGTCCACCGCGACGAACGTGCCGAAGGTCTTCACCAGGTCCTCCATCTCCACCGCCCAGCCGTTGCCGTTCATGCCAGCGCCTCCACTTCGCGGATGCTCTTGATGAACGCCCCCTCCATGTTGACCGTGCCGGTGGCCCGCTTCATGGCCTCCGGCGAATCGCAGCGGATCAGCCTGCCCTTGTGCATCAGCCCCACGCGGTTGCACCGCTCGGCCTCGTCGAGATAGGCGGTGGTCATGAAGATGGTGATGCCGTCCTTCAACAGTTGATACAGAATGGCCCAGAAATCGCGCCGCGATACCGGGTCGACCCCGTTGGTCGGTTCGTCCAGAAAGAGGATTCGCGGGCGATGCAGCAGCGTGCACATCAGCGCCAGCTTCTGTTTCATGCCGCCCGAAAGCTGCGCGCCCTGCCGGTTCCGGAACGGTTCCATGCGGGTCATGCGCAACAGTTGCGCGCTCAGCGACTCGCGCTCGGCGCCGGTGATCCCGAACAGGTCCGCGTAGAAATTCATGTTCTCCTGGACGGTCAGGTCGCCGTACAGTCCGAAGCGTTGCGCCATGTAGCCGATCTGGTCCTTGACCGCGCGCGATTCGCGCTGAACGTCATGGCCCGCCACGCGAGCGCTGCCTTCGGTCGGGTCGATCAGCCCGCAGAGCATACGCAACGTGGTGGTCTTGCCCGCTCCGTCCGGCCCCACCAGCCCGAAGATTTCGCCTTCGGCCACGGTGAGGTTGAGGTGGTCGACGGCCGTCAGCGCGCCGAAGCGCCGGGTAAGATTGCGCGTCTCGATGATCGGGCCCATCGGTTAGTCCAGCACGATCTCCGCGTCCGCCGGCATGTTCGATTTCAGCTCGCGCCGCGGATTGTCCATCTCGATCTTGATGCGGTACACCAGCTTGACGCGCTCCTGTTCGGTCTGGATCTGCTTGGGCGTAAACTCCGCCTCCGAGGAGATAAACGTCACGCGCCCCTGGTAGACCTTCCCGGGATACGAATCCGTGGTCACCTTCGCCTTGGCGCCGAGCTTCACTTTTCCGAGGTCGGTCTCATTGACGTACCCGCGCAGCCAGGGATGGTCGATGTCCCCGACCGTCACCACCGTGGTTCCCGGCGCCAGCACCTCGCCCACGTCCGCCGCCTTCACCAGCACCACGCCGTCCACGGGCGAGCTGGCGATGGTGTCGGCAAGCTGTGAATCGATCATGGCCACGCTCGCCGTGGAGCGCGCAATCTCCGCCCGCCGCGTGGCCAGGTCCTGTTCGCGCCGCTTCATTTCGAGCGAGTTCGCCTCGGCGATTTTCACCGCGGCTCGCGCCCGTTCCACCTGCCCCTGCTGCGCATTGATCACTTCCGCGCGCGGCCCGGCCAGCACTAACGCTTCGCGCTCGGTCATCGATTTCAACGCGGCTTGCGCGCTCTCCCAGCGGTTGCGGTATTGGTCGAACTGCGCGGTGGAGATGTCGTCGTTCTTGTACAGCGTCTGGGCGCGATCCCAATCTTTCTTGGCGCGGTCGAGTTCCGATTGCGCCGAGTCCACCGCCGCCCGCGCGTCCAGCTTTTCCTGCGGACGCGCACCGTTGTTCAGCTCCGCCAGGCGCGCCTCGTTGGACGCCAGGTCGGCCCGCCGCTGCTCGATGTCGGCCGCCAGCGTGGCTTTCTCCCAAGCCAGCGACGTCTCCGACTGCGCCAGTTGCGTCCGGGCCGATTCGAGGCCAGCGACCTCACGCTCGCGCTGCGCCATCAATTGGTCGCGGTCCAACCGCGCGATAATCTGCCCATTCTTGACGCCGTCGCCTTCATCCACGGTGCGCTCGATCAGCCGCCCGGCGGTCTTGAACGCAATGTTGACTTCCGTCAGCTCGATGTTTCCGGAGACCACAATGCGGCCGGTCTGGTTGTTTCCCATCCCGCGGTACAAGTACATTCCCGCCACGCCTGCCGCCGCCAGCACTATAAGAACCAGAATGATTCGCTTCATCACTGCACCATGCTCCTCACTTTACCCATCGACTGCGCCAGGTCGATCCGCGCCACGTTGTAGTTGTAGAGCGCCGCCGTCTGGTTATCGCGCGCGCGCTCCAGCCGCGACTGCGCGTCGGTCACTTCCACGCCGATGGCCACTCCCGCGTCGTACCGCCGCCGCGCCTGCGCCAGTTCGTTCTCGGACAGTTCCAATCCTTCCTTCGCCACCTTCACCTGCTGCTCCGCCGATTCGAGCCCATCCAGCGCCAACCGCACATCCAGCTCGATCTGCTCCTTCAAATCGCTGGTCCGGACTTTCTCGGAACGATATTGCGACGCCGATTCCGCGCGCCGCGCATCGCGCCGGCCGCCATCGAATACCGGCACCCGCAGCGAGATGCCATAGGTGCGCGTCGGCAGCGCGTTGTCGAAGCCCGGACCGATGGAGCCGTAATCGCCAAAAGCCTCGACCGTCGGCAGCCGCTCCATTTTCGTGGCGCTGGCCGCCATGCGCGCGTTGGCTTCCCGCTCCTGCTGCGCCTTGAGATCCGGCCGCTCCTTCAGCGCCTGCGCCTTGGCCTGCTCGATGGTGACCGCATCCACCGGCACGTATGCCAGCTTGTCCGTCAATTCCAATTCGGTATCGAGGCGCAGCCCCATGACGCGCATAAGTTGCAGCCGCGCGCTGGTCCGCTGGTTTCCTGCCACCAGCAGCCGCTGCTGGTCGTTGGCAAGCTGCACTTTTGCGCGTGTGATCTCGATGCCGGTCCCCGTGCCGGCGGCCTTTTGGTTCTCCGCCTGCTTCAACACCGCCTCGGCGAGGGTCACGTCGGACTGCGCGGTCTCCACATCGGCATCCGCGCGAACCGCCGCCAGGTAGGCGCGCGCCACCTGCGCCGCCACCTGCTCTTCGGTGCTATCGACATCCGAGCGGGCCGCCGAAACGCCCACTTTTGACGCCTGGAAGCGCCGGATCGAGCTGAAGTCGAACACGCTCTGGGTCACCGTGGCGCGCGCGTCCATGGTGGTGAAGGGCCCGACGAAGGTGGGGAACTGGAAGTTCGGAATGGGCAGGCTGATGTGGATCCCCATGGCCGCCAGGTTGGCCGTCTGGTCCCGGTCGGTGAGGGAGGCTTCCAAGTCCGGCAGCAGCGCCGCGCGCGCCTGCGCCGACCGCGCTTGCGCCTGCCTCAGCGCCTCGCCCGAAAGCTGGATTTTGGCGTTGCCTTCGGGCGACACCGCCACCTCCACCGCGCGCTTCAAGCTCAACTGGATCGGCCCCGCCGCTGAGGCCACCTGCGTCGCGCACAATATCCAAGCCAATCTCATCTACCTCTCCTCGCTTCCCGCCGCTCGCGCCCGGAATCCCGCCCCCAAAAACGCTACCAGCCGCTGAACCACGTCGTGGGGGTCCAGCAAAGGCGATTCCACTCCTGGGCGCGGGTTTGGTGGCCCGAACAGGGCATGCGCCATGGTCCCGATCATGAAGTGGATTCGCCAGAGCAATTCCTCGTTCGGCAGGTCCGGCAAAGCCCGGCGAAAGGCTTCGATGAAACGAGTCACCGTGGGCTGAAAGTGCCTTCCCACGATCATGGTCATCAGGCCCTCGCCATACATCCGCCCCATCAGCCTCACGAACTGCGGACTGCGATCCGCCACCGAGAAGACCGGAGCCAGAAACGCCTCCAGCACCTTTTCCACAGCCAGCGGCCCCGATCCGGCTTCCGCCTCATACTGGTCCAGGAGCGCCAGCCTCGCTTCATTCACGGGTCCCGCCTTCCGCATAACCACTTCATCTAGCAGCTCTTCCTTGGACCCATAGTGGTAGTGGATGGCCGCCAAATTGACCCCGGCGTCCGCGATGATATGCCGCAGCGACGTGGCGGCATATCCCTGATCGCCGAACAACCGTTCCGCCGTGTCCAAGATCTTTTGCTTTGTTTCGGTCATTCGATTAATTGAATCAAACAATTGTATTATACGACTGATTCTAGAATTGTCAAGGGGCAAAAACGAAATCGCTTCGGAATCTTGGCACCACCCCCTGATCCGCCAAAGGCGCTGAAATAACGGCGGCGGGACGGTGGTCCTTGGGGTCGCCGCGCGCGTGGTCATCAGCCTGACACGGATCATAGGCACCTCGACGGCTCGGCGACTTATCCGGCCAAATGGACGCGAGTGCCCATTATCCAAGGAATAAGTGTGCACCCAGGGATCACTGCAGATCGCCTTGTACGGCGGTTCGGCAGACCTGGTTCTGTCCCGTGCTGCTGCGAAAGCTCTGGATCTGCGAACTGCCCTTGATCGCCGCCCCGGGCCGATGACAAACGTGCCGCCCTGCTGAATACGCAATTTGCCGCCCACCCGGGATTGGCGTCCGCGGTTTACGGCGCCGGTGGCGTTGGAGCAGCCGGTGCAATGTCGATGGCGCCGTTCGCGGCAGCGGAAGCACCGGTGGAATCTACCATCTTAGCCCAACTTCCGCAGTTGAGGTGACTCCGCAACTTTTTTTGGCCTGTTTTAAGGCTGCCGAACCCAGCGGACAAGAGAGCCGTCTTTTGTTTCCATCACGCCGTTGCCGCGGCGGAGGT
>Ga0326728_10009150_pt1 | contig 24020 bp, 21 predicted proteins | sample MB3enrmetagenome_FD_207602 | JGI IMG/M metagenome (GOLD analysis project Ga0326728, IMG submission 207602) | Lab enriched peat soil microbial communities from McLean, Ithaca, NY, United States - MB31MN | ecosystem: Environmental > Terrestrial > Soil > Wetlands > Peat | place: USA: New York... | reverse complement strand
AAACTCACACGGTGACCTTGCGGTGGCGCTGAATATGAATGTTACCTTCGTTGCGCCACCCCGGCCCGGAACCATTCTGAGGGCTGAAGCGCGCGAGGTGAGCCTCACGCGAAAGACGGCTTCCTACGATATCAAAATCCGGGACGAAACCGGCAACCTGATAGCAACCTGTACGGCTCTTGTTTACCGCAAGGGCAAACCATTGCCGTTTGAACAGGGAAACGGCTAGCGCAAAGGGAAAATCGGAGATAAACCACCGGGCGCATGGTTCCTCCGCTCCCTGCTATTTTTCCGTCGGCAACCCTGCCTCATGCCAGACTGACCAGCCGTTTGCAAGCACCTCGACGTTCGGGAAACCGTGGGCCGACAATTGCAAGGCGGCTTCTTTGCTCAACGGGCAATCTTCGCCGTCGCAATAGGTGATTATGAAAAAATCCGGTGGGATCTGCGCCGTGATGGAGGAGAGCGTTTCATCGGGGCTGTCCGGAGGCAGATTCAACGCCCCTTTGATGTGGCCAAGGCGATAGGCTTCTTCAGGCCTTGCGTCGATAAAGACCGCGCCGTTAGTCAGAAAAAGCGCTCTGGCTTCCTCGATCGAGATCATCGTTTCCCCCCAGCCTCCGGTCGTCTTCGATCCGCTCGCCGCCGGGGGAGTGCCAGCGACCAGAGGAAGCCCGTTCTGTCTGAAATGATTGACCGAAAGAGAAAGAACGACTGCGATCAGAACAATCGTGAGACCCTGCCACAGGGCGTCTTTGAAGAAGTTTTTCATACTTCTTTCATATCTTTTCGCCTAAGCCTCCCTTGCCCATTGCCCTCGGCACATACAGGCAAAGAGGCTCTTCGGCGAGATAGTTTCCCTCCGATTCATAGGCCCTTGCGCGACAACCGCCGCACACCCTGATGTACTCGCAACTTCCGCATTTGCCTTCATAGCGTTTCAGGTCCCTAAGGTCGCGAAAAACCGGCGAATCGTTCCAAATCTCTTTAAACGATTTTTCCCGCAAATTTCCGCATTCAACCTCAAGGTATCCGCAAGGCTGCACACGTCCCACATGAGATATGAATACAAAGCCGCTGCCTCCCAGGCATCCACGCGTAACGGCATCGAGTCCGAAGGTGTCGAAGTTGATTTCCCTGCCCTCGGATTTAGCTCTTTGACGCATTATACGATAGTAATGAGGGGCGCAGGTGGCCTTCAACTGCAAGGGCGCCTTATCCTTCTGTTCGTAGAACCAGTGAAGCGTTTCCTCATATTTTTCTGCGCTGATGGCCTCTTTGGCAAGGTTTTTTCCCCTGCCCATCGGGACGAGCATGAAAATATGGTGCGCGGCTGCGCCGAGCGAGACGGCCAGTTCGTGGATCTTCGGGAATTCCCCGATATTTGCGTGCGTTATGGTGGTGTTGATCTGAAAATCCAATTTGGCTTCCCTGGCCAGTGCAATCCCGTGCAAGGCGCCTTCAAACGCCCCGGCAACCTGTCTGAACGCATCATGGGACATGGCCGTGGCCCCGTCGAGGCTTACGCTTATCCGCTGAATTCCCGATTCGATTATCTTTCGCACAATTTGCGGCGTAAGCAGGGTGCCGTTGGTTGCCATCGTCATCCGGAAGCCCAAACCGTTGCCGTATCGAGAGATATCGAACAGGTCGGGACGAAGCAGCGGTTCTCCGCCCGTGAGAATCATAATGGGCTTTGCCACTTCGGCGATTTCATCCATCACTTTCTTGCACTCGGCCAGGGAGAATTCCCCTTCGTATGGCCGGTCTTGAGCGGCTGCGCGGCAGTGAACGCACGCCAGATTGCAGGAACGTGTGAGCTCCCAGGCCACAAGACGCAAGTTCGCCGGCAGGGTCGCACCCGCTGCTGCTTGATGGGGATGGCCTTTAATTTCATTGCTTTTTGCATTCATTGCCGTTCACTCTCAAAACGCAAACCATGAATCATGGAATAAATCGCAATTAATTCCTGATCAACCTGGCGGCGTCTTTTGCGAAATAGGTCAAAATAAGATCCGCCCCGGCGCGTATGATAGATGTCAGGATTTCCATCATTATGCGGTCTCCGTCGATCCACCCGTTGGCCGCTGCGGCTTTGACCATGGAATATTCTCCGCTCACATTGTATGCGGCGATCGGCCTGTCGAATTCCTCCCTGACGCGTCTGATTATGTCAAGGTAGGACAAGGCAGGCTTTACCATGACCATGTCAGCCCCTTCTTCTATATCCAGGGCTACCTCCCTGATCGCCTCCTCGGTATTGCAGACGTCCATCTGGTAGGAACGCCGGTCTCCGAATCGAGGCGCCGATTCGGCGGCCTCACGAAAAGGTCCGTAAAAGCCGGAACAATACTTTGCGGAATAAGCGAGAATTGCCACGCGGTCGAATCCGTCTTCGTCCAAAGCTTCCCTGATCGCGGCAACACGCCCGTCCATCATGTCCGAAGGGGCTATTACGTCGGCGCCGGCCTTTGCATGAGAAAGCGCCACCTTGGCCAGTATTTCCAGAGTGGCGTCATTTTGAACCTCATCGTTTTCCAAAACGCCGCAGTGGCCATGGCTGGTGTACTCGCAAAGGCACACGTCGGTAATGACCGCAAGATCGGGCCAGGTGCGCTTGATTTCCCGCACGGCCCGCTGGACCGAACCGTCTTCCGCATGCGCTTCGGAGCCGAGTTCGTCTTTCTTCTCGGGCAGCCCGAAGAGTAAAACACCCGGTATATCGAGATCCACCACCGAGCGCACCTCCTCGATAAGCTTGTCCACCGAGAGTTGGTATACGCCGGGCATCGATTGCACCGGATTTTTGACGCCGGTTCCGGGTGCAACAAAAAGAGGATATATCAATTGGTCAACGCTCAATCTGGTTTCTCGGACCATCCGCCGCAAGTTCTCCGTCCGCCTGAATCTTCTTGGCCTGTAGACCGGGAAATACATCCTGCACTCCTTTGCGAAAACAATTCCTTAATTGCCCAATCGTTTAATTCGCCTCAAATTATACACTACTTCCCCAATCCGCCCAATCTCTCACCGATCATCCCAGCATGCGTACACGCCCGGACGGAATGACGGGTCGGGTGCAGGCCCTGTTGACCCTTTCAATCTACTACTCAACCCTGGTGAACTTCCTTTCGGACTCGCCGCCTGCCGGACCCGAATCAGGTTCATCTTCCGCCTCACCGGGGTAGGTCACATCTTTGCTGCGCCAACTGGGGCGTTCGGAAAACCCATAAACGCGAATCAAGCAATGTTCCTGTGAACAAATGCGGCATTCCGCGCCGATACACGGTTCGGCATGAATCATAGCCTCCGCCGTCTCGGGCAGGCTTGTCCTTAGAAGTTGCTCCACCAGCATGACCTCCCTGTGCGAATCCTCAAGACTCATGTCACGCGGCAGGATGAGATGAAAATCAATGTAGATGTTGCGGCCTGATCGCCAGGCGCGAAGGTGGTGTATATCTACCCACTCAGGTTTGCGGTTCTGTTCGATAATTATGGCGATCCGGTCCAACAGCGCAGGATCGTAAGCATGCATAAGGCGAGATGAAGACTCAAGGACCAGCTTGGCGCCGATGAACAGGATGTTTGCCGCGACCGCGCAGGCCACCGCACCGTCCAGGAAGTTCCATCCGGTTTGGCGAACCAGAATCAGTCCGACAAGGACGCCTGCCGTTGTGTAGACGTCCGTCAATATATGCCTGCCGTCGGCGGCCATAGCAGCGGAACGGGTGCGTTCACCGGCGCCGATCAGCGTTTTTGCCAGCCAGAGATTTATCAGACCCGTTCCCAGAAGGATGAGAAGTCCGAGATCGAGTCTTGGCAGGGGCCTTGGTGCAGCTATTTTTGGAAGCGCTTCCCAGAATATCGCCCCGGCCGCCAGAACGATCAGCGCCCCTTCGAAACCAACCGAGAAGAACTCGATTTTCCCATGGCCGTAGGGGTGCTCGATATCAGGAGGCTTTGAGGCCAGAAAGACGCTCCACATCGCAAATCCGCTGGCAACTACGTTTATTATCGATTCAAGAGCGTCGGAAAGTATCGCGGACGAACGGGTGAGCCAATAGCAATAGAACTTCAATGCCATCAAAAATGCGCTGACGGAGACCGACAAAGCCATCATCTCGAGTCTCCGCCTTTGTTCCGCCGCCTCCTTCGATCTTCCCGTCTCCGCCATCCGCCCTCCGACATATACCTTGAACCGCGAGCGGAAAAAACCGCCCTCTTTTATCAGCATGGTCCCCGGTTCTCAGTCCTTTGTCAGCCCTCCTTCGTCCTTCGAGCTTGAAACCGAACCGTAAGAACTGAACACGGAGCCCTTTTAACCAGCCTGTCCGCGGTGCTTCCGAAAAGCACGTGGGCGATGCCCGTCAATCCATGAGACCCCATGACCAGGAGGTCGATGCCACTTTCTTCGACGATCCTGATTATCTCGGTGGAGGCATAGCCAGATCGGACATTCACGTTATATGAGACCTCTCCGGGGAGCTTCTCCACATATTTTTCCTGAATCGACCTCACGGCCGCCTGTGTAACTTCCTCGACAAACCTCGGATCGTATTCGACAGGCATATATGCGGCGTGCACAGGCGGCGAGAGCGAGAAACTGGCCGTGACATGAATGAACTCAATAGGAGCTTCGAACCGGACTGCAAGGTCTTTTGCAACCTCAAAAGCCTGATCGGCATTTTCGGAAAAATCAGTGCAAAAGCCTATCTTTTTGAAAAGTCCCGATTCCATGTTCAATTCCTTTCATCTGGGGCTAGATGCCAATGACCCATACCGCCGACCCTCGAGACGATCTGACTACCGAAGTCGATACGCTGCCAAGCAGCAGCGCCTTCACCATGCTCGGGTGCCTGCGGCCCAGCACTATGGTCGGGTATCCGAGTTCAGCGGCCTTGGCCAGTATGATTTCAGGCAGATCACCTGATTCGATGGCAAATAATGACGATACAGAATCGGGCCTGAAGCCTGCGTTCACCAGTTTTTCTCTGGCCTGACAAAAGCAGTTCGTCATTATTGCTTCATCCTCCTCCTTCCAGAAATACCCCGCCAGATCCGGCCTGGTAATATGCACATGCTCTATACGCTGAACCTCGTCCATTCTCAGCTTGTCGGGAGAAGCCGTTTTAAGGATGTGAAGGAACTTGAATTCGCAATGCCTGGTCCCCTTCAAGACCCGCACAAGGTAATCGACAATTTTCATGCAGTCCGGCTGACAATCCAGCGCGATAAGGAAGCGTTCCATGGATCACCTTTCAGACTTCTTTGAAGACCTTTGCCAGAGACTCTCCTGAAACATGGAGCTTCCACTCGTTTTGCCAACCGAAAGGCGTCTCAAAAACTGCGAAGCCCGCTCTTCCGAGCCGCGCCACGACTTCCGCCCTGATCTCAGCCGCGCTTTCAGGCGCCGCTTTGCTTTGAGAAAGATGGTTGAATGAGTGCAAGACGATTGTCCTGGTATCGAACTTTCCCGCCAGCCATTTAGCGTTTTTAACCCATTTAACGATAACACCGCCGCTGCGGGCAACATCCTCGGCTTCGACGTGGTAGAAGATTACCACGGCTTTATGGAAAGTATGCCCTTCCACCTCCTGCGGCGCGTCCGGCAAAATTTTTTCCCAAGGCCTGACCCAGAATTCGGGCGCATAGAACATGAGAAGCTTCACACACCTGATCCTTGTAAGATAAGACTTACCTGTACGATTCCGTGCGCTGCCATTACCCCCTTATTTTTCATCCCTTTAAAAAGGAACACCGCAAAGCCAATACGCCCTATTATCGGGTCTTCGGAGGTCTTTCGTCTATTTTTTCGAGAAACTCGCCCCGGTTGCCGTTCGACCAATAACGAACGGGATCCCCCGTCCGCATCCCCGTGGAGGCAAGATTTCTAACCTTCCCTTCGTGTTCCAACTCCAAAAACGCCTTTTGAAAATGATCCATGAACCATCCGGTCTCTTCCAGCATGTCAGCAAATTCGGCAACCCCGAACGATTTTGGAATTTGCGAAAGCTTGGCCAACCAGTACTCTTTGACTTTTGCCAGATCGACTACGGGCTCATCTTCAATGAACCTGTCCGCAGCAAAAATCTCAAGCTGGCCGCTGCGCTTGACTTTCTTCGACTGCCTGGCCAAGGCTCTTGTCTTCCTCTGCTCCATTTCCAATTGCTCGGAGCTCTCCATAAAGGTGACGATTCCCAGCGGATTCCATGTCAGATAAACAAGATCGTATATGGTGCGGTCTTTTGTGGGGTGGTTGACCCTTATATGCGCGCAACGCGGGACCCGGCCCTCGATATTAGGAGCGCACGCTTTGAGCTCCTTGCGATAGAGGTTGAATAGCGACCTCTCCTTTTCGTCCAACCCGATCCCTGAAATATCCAGCGCCTTGCCGAAGATCGCGTTGACGTGCTCTTCAAAGCTCAACTGGCCGTGAGCGCGGACAATGGAGTCAAACATGAAATTTATGAAAAACTCAGAAGGAGGTCTGTTCAAAAAGGGCTCCAAAGTCGGAATGGCGATATGTCTCCACTCAGTTGCGTCAATGAAGAAAAAACAAAAATCCTGATTGCCGCACCAGGAAAGTATTTCACCCTGCAGGTCGCAGAAATCACCCTTTAGACAATGGGTATCGACACCGTTCCAGGATTCGGATTTCAGGAAATCCTCAAGCTTGTCGAAAATTCCCTGGTCCCTTTCAACATACAAGCCGCGAAACTGAACGTTTTTCCTGAATTTATCAGACAACTCATTATGGCACTTTTCCATGATGCCCAGAGAGATCGCTGCCGAGGTGTCGCCAAGCTCCTTACCGCCCTTCTCCAAAGGGCCGCAATAACAGTCAATGAAGCCGATCCTGGGTTCCCGCTGACCGATAATCATAAAAAGCGGCTCCAGGTACGCCCTGAGCAGCTCATTCCTAATGTATGCCGCCTCTTTCACGGTATATTTGGCCGCTCTCATTTATCCCCTCCCGCTAGTCAAACTCCTTGCCTGCCCATCTCACACGACCCAGCACATATGATTTGATGCTTTTTTCCGGATCCAGGCCAAACTCGAACGGACGATAGTCGGTGGTGTTGTCGGAAAGACAGACAAGCCTTAAACCGTTCTCGTCGCCGCTCAGGACCAATCTTTTGAGGACTGCGCACCCATCAGGCAGGACCACGAGGTATATGCGCCCGGCAACCACCTCCATGCGCTCACCCTGCCAGGTATCAACCAGAGCCATCTCTCCCTGGTTGATGGTAGGCGACATCGAATCTCCCCTCACTCGGACAAGAAAAAGGCTCTCCTTACGCTCGGCGCTTCGACCCACCAGTCTTTCAACCCACCACTTCTTGAAAGGATAGCGGTCGGCGATTTCGCCGTAAAGGATTTCTCCTTCCGGCCCGGCGGTCACACGTGATTCCAGCAGCGGAATCAAATCGTATTCCTCGCATCCGCCTGCCGTAAATTCGTGCGTTGCCCCGAAGGGGCCTGCGCCTTCCCCTAGAAGCAACCAGCCGGGGTCGGCGGAGAACTCCCTGCACACCAGCTCCAGAAATGATGCCGCGGGCGACGTAGCTCCGTCACGGTAGTTTATCAGCGTATTCTTGGAGACACCGGTTCTTTGGGCAAACTGCCCGAGCGGCAAACCGGAACCCTTGATGACCTTCTTCAGCCTGTCATGAATCACTTTTTGAGCTGTCCATTCCAAATACTTGGTAGTCTTTTTAGTATTCAAACCATAATTCTGGAATAGAATACCTGCTTCCACTGACGTGTTCAAGCAAAAAGTATAATATTATGGTTTGTAGCTTAAGAATTTTGTTGTAGATGAGGACTTCCGTGAAACTCGCTTTTTTATTCCGCATCAGCCATATTTGCTGTATAGACTGACGAGCGGGCTACGGGAATCTCCCCCGCTCCCGGACCGCTCGGCTTGCACCTCCACCGATCGAGGGTTGAATATGCTTGATCTCCTTTGTGGAAAAGATCCTGTTGAGTTGGGAATAAAAACATATGAAGGGTGGAATATCACCGCCTTCCTGGACCATCTGAGTTCGTGTGAGAAATGCTCCAAGTCCCAGGAAAGCCTGATAAAGCAACTGAACAGCATCATCGGGGGAAAAGAGCAAGGTTGACGCCCTTGAGAGCATCCCTTGGCAATAGCAAATAGAACAAAGAAAAAGAGCGGCCCCCCCGTCTCGTTGCGAACCGAGCCGAACCAGCGAACAGCGGCACGGGGAATCGCCGAAAAAGACCCCGATTTAAACCCTCTCATTTGAGCTTCTTTTACTCCGGAAATGGCGTCTTTGCCAATGGCGCCGTTCTTGATCGATTCGGGCAATCCAGGTTTTCTACGACAGTTGATAGCGGGCAACGAGATGTTTATTTTCGTTCTGTAAAATAAAGCGCTTGGAGTTAGTTGCTGCGATAATATTTCGTCGACTTTCAAGACAAAGGAAAGACAACATGGCCGAACAGAAAATGCCCCATCCCTATCACGAGCAACACCTTTGTTATCTTCAAAATATTGGATTTATTGAATCCAACTTTAAGGAATACAAAGAATTGGTGCGTAACCCAAAATATGTGTGCGCCAATTGCGGACGGACCGCTGCCGAAGAAAAGAACCTTTGCAAACCGGAAAAATTGTAGAGGTTACACATTCTCCTCAGCATTTTTGTCCTTTCGGGACCCCTGTAAAACGCTAAATGGTGGGCACGGCTTCAACGTGCCCACCATAAATTTGCGTAACAGCTCCTCACGTCCCTCCGGGGACACCCTGAAACCATGAAAAGTTCGTAATTTTTTGTAGGAGGGGCTTCCAGCCCCGACGAACTTTTCGTGAGAGAGGCGCAGAGATCGCAGAGCAAAGCGGGGGCGAAGTCGAAGAACTTCAACTCCTTTGCTTAGAGCAGCCGGAAAGTTTTGAGCCATCCGGGCCGTTCCGCCAGCGCCGACTCGATGGACGCCTGCGCCCCCAGCACCTTGACGATCCCGTTCCGGTTTACTTTTTCCAATATATCCGCAAAGGCCCGGAAATCCTCCGTGGTGGCGCCAAGGACCTGCTCGCGCACCTTTTGGCGGACTTCCTCGGTCTCACCGCTCAAGCGGCGAAGCATCGAAACATAGCCTTTCATATCCGGCAGCATATAGGAATCCATCTCCCCGATAGCACCTATCACGGCTTTACGGACTTCATCGCCGGGAAGGTCTGCACGATGGAGGAACCCTGCCGCGCCGTCAAAACTATCAATGGTTTCCAGCAGATTCGGATCGCGGTATGAGATGAAGGTGAAAACCCCGGAGATGCGGTCGAAAAGGCAGAACCCGCCATAGGCGCCCCCCTGCACCCGCACCTTCTCCCAAAGCCATGTGCTGCGGAGATAACCTGCCACAACCTTGCTCGACCCGTGCGGTTCATATCCTTCGCGGTAAAGGTTCGCCCCTTTCCCGACAAAGTTGACCCGGGAAGGCACCATAATCCCTTCGAATTGCGGGAAAAGCCGGGGTTCCTGCCATGTCTCGACCGACGGCGGCCGGTCGGGGAGCGAGTTCAGAAAACCGCCTATGAGGCCATCGATCGCGTGGAAGTCCTTCCTCTCGGCGGTCAAATTGAAAACCATTGCGGATCTATTGATAAGCAGGCTGCGGATGTTTTCCAGGTCTGAGAGCACTTTACCCCAGTCTCGGTCGATCTCCCCGGCAAGCTGTCCCAGGAAGAGAAAATAGCTTATTCCATCCGTCAGCTCCCTAACCCAATCCGCAAGATTGAAATGGGCGCGTATACGCTGATTGATGACCTGGTGGCCGTTGGGTACGATTTTCCTTTCCTGCCTTGCCCTCTCAGCCAGCACGATCTGCCGGAATCGATCCCTATCGTCCAGCTTCAAGGCGCCCAACACCTCCGCCAGGATATCGGCTAAATCACCCATCCGAGCGGCCACGCTTTTGCCGCGCAGGAAAAGCCATGTGGAGGGAGACCCGTCTCCAATCACGGAGGAGGTGAACACCTCCGAACGGATGCCTCCGGTCTTTCGGCTAATCTTTTGAGATAAAGATACGAAATCCTGAAAATCGGTCCCCATCTCGACCAGCATCCGGCCGAAAAGAGGTGCGTAAGGCAGGTACCGTTCCGGGAGAACCTGGAGATTGAACCCCACATCGAGGTAAGCTATGCCGCTTGTGAAAAGATCATGATAGAAACCGGACAAGCCGGCGACAGGCCATGGTTCTGTGGGAATTGTCCTGTTTCTCTCATCCAGGTCGGAGATTTTGAGGACGGGAATAGTTGCGAGGGTCTCCCGTGAATCGGGCCTCGATTGTATCTCTTTAAGAGTTTTGGCGTTTTCGATTATGCGGCCGATTTCATCTGCCGCAAACGAACTTTTGACAGCTTCCAGCTTCCTGGTTTCCTCCTCAATTTCTTTCTCGGCAAGTCCAGGCTCGGGACGAAGCAAGACAGTCGTCCGGTGTGGATTTTCAAGGAGATAGCGCTGAATGAGGCTTTCCAGATAACCTCCGGATTTCAGTTTTTCCTTCACCAGATTGAGGGGCGATTCGAATGCCGCCAAAGAAGTGGGGTCAGCATTGTGGAGCCAGGTGGAAAGCGCCCGCAGCATAACTGCCAGCCCTTGAGGGAAGCTCCCGTAGTTGTTTTCCCGGAGTCTGAATTCAATAGTGTTCACGCCGGCTTCGACAGTCTCGGGGGCGATGCCGTCGCGGGCAATGGCTGAGAGGGTCTCGAAGATGAGATTTTCGACCTTATCGGCATCCTCGGTGCGGATTCCCTTGAGGCCGACAGAAAAAAAGAGCTGGCGCAGCTCAGTCTCGAGGCCGGCCCCGGCAATATCCTCGCCCAGTCCGGAATCAATCAGGGCTTTCTTCAACGGGGAACCCGGCATGCCCGTAAGAACGTATTCCAAGACCTGAAAAGCAAGATTCAGTGCGGGATCGGTCACCTCTGACAAAAGCCAGTTAACGGTCACCATGCCCTTTAGCCCATCCGAAGTCTCTTCGTGAGGGCCCACCCCGAAGGAACGTACAATCCGGGCGCGCAGTTGCTTTTGCGCCTGAAGGGGCACGGCGGATTGAGGCCTGGTTCGGCCGAAATCTTCAAGGTATTCGTTAACTATTTCCAGCCTGCGGTCCGGGTCGTCATTACCGTAAAAATAAATCCGGGAGTTGGAAGGGTGGTAGAATTTTTCATGGAAGGACTTAAACTGTTCAAAGGTTAGCGTCGGGATAAGTTTCGGGTCTCCGCCCGAATCGAGCCCGTAGGTTATATCAGGGAAAAGAGATTGCTGTGAAAGCTCCGAGAGCAGGCTGTCGGGCGAGGAATAGACCCCTTTCATCTCGTTGTACACAACTCCTTTGATTTCAAGCGGGGCATCAGGTTCATAGAGCTCATAATGCCATCCTTCCTGCTGGAAAACGAATGGGGTCAGGCGCGGATGGAAGACCGCGTCGAGGTATACGTCGACCAGGTTGTAGAAATCCTGTGCGTTCTGGGAAGCCACGGGGTAGCATGTTTTGTCGGGGAAGGTGAACGCGTTCAGAAAAGTCTTGAGTGACCCCTTGATGAGTTCCACAAAAGGTTCTTTCACCGGATACTTTCTGGAACCGCAAAGGACCGAATGCTCGAGAATATGGGCAACTCCGCTCGAATCCGACGGCGGTGTGCGAAAGCAGATGCCGAATACCTTATTGTCATCTTCGTTAATAATGGAAAGCAACTCGGCGCCCGTTGGGATGTGCCTGTAAAACCGGGCGACGCTTTTGAGTTCGGGGATTTGTTTTTCGAAAATCAGTTCAAATTTGTCTCTTGCCGTCATGAGTCATCTCCGGATATGAAATGATGAGAACCAGTCACGATTGAGTTTGCCACATATAAATACCTGTTCTAAATTATATACAGTGACGGCTGTTGTCACGCGGAGTCGCGGAGGGGTCGCTTGGAAAGATTCATCTGGGACGCGGGGTGATGAAGATAAAATTCCTCGGTGTCGGTGAAGCATTCGACGAAGAGCTTTCAAATACCTCCATCTGGGTCAGGATTTCCGAAGGCCGCAAAACGCATTCGATCCTTCTGGACTGCGGCTTTACAGCCCCTCCCCCATTCTGGAGAAGTTGCCCGGACCCGGACAATCTTGATGCTGTCTGGATTTCTCATTTTCACGGGGACCATTTCTTCGGACTGCCCGCTCTGCTGGCCCGATTCCGGGAAATGAAGCGCGCCAAACCCCTGCTCATTCTCGGCCAGCGGGGAATAGAACAAGCAGTGGTGGGGACCCTTGAGCTGGCCTACTCATCTGTCGTTGGCAAGTTAGGCTACGATATCCGTTTTATGACGGTCGAGCCGGGAGAAGTTGCACGAGTTGCGGGCGTTGTATGGCGAACCGCTGAAAACGGCCATCGCGAGAGAGACTTGGCGGTCAGCATCGAAGCCGGCGGCGCCAGAATTTTTTACAGCGGAGACGGACTTCCAACCGACGAGACGCTATCGCTTGCGCGCGGCGCCGACCTCGTGATTCATGAGGCTTTCCGCCTGGACGCGGAAAACCCGGGACACGCAAACATCATCAAGTGTATCCAATTCGCCCGCAGAGCCAAAACTCGTCTTCTCGCTCTGGTGCACATAGAACGAAACGACCGACGCGAGAGGCGTGAAGACATTTTGCGGGTTAGCGCAGAAGTCAGGGATTTCGAGGTGTTGATGCCTGAGCCCGGAGCTGAGCTTGAAATTTGAAACACTTTACTTTTTCAGCCTGGAGATTACTTTTACTTGACAAGACAACGGGCTTCAATTAGGTTGTCGCGCGTTCACGTTGCCAACGGGGTTCTTTCGGCATCAAAGAAGCCGGTCGGAACCCTAGTCCAAGAGGCATTTACTACTATATATAAGACTCAGGGTCTTGGATCCGCCTCATCTCCGTGCCCACCCGGGTTATCAGGTTAGTTTCAGCTTCTCCACACATCGGAACGAGACGGAAGAATCCGCGCTGTCGTGGCGAAAGTATGTGTGCCTCGTCCGGAACTCGTTAGAGCCGGACTTGAGGATTATATCGCTGGAAGGAGGACTTGGAAGAATCGAAGCTAAAACCGGGAGCCCCCCGCTCTCAACACCACCAATTCAATTCAATTAATTAAAACAATTAACAAAGGAGGTTTAAATGAACGCTAGTGTGATCGCCATCTTTGCCCTCGCATGTGGTGGTCTCGGTGTCGCCTATGCTCTCGTGACCGCCAGCTGGGTTGCCAAGCAAAGCGCCGGTTCCGAAAAAATGCAATCTATCTCGGATGCTATTAAGGAAGGCGCTACGGCTTTTCTCAACCGTGAGTACAAAACAGTAGCGGTTGTGGCCGCAGTGCTTGCCATAGTGCTCCTTTACCTGGGAAAATGGACCTCGATCGGATTTATTATCGGCGCGTGCGGGTCTGCCCTCGCGGGTTACATTGGCATGATGGTAACCGTAAAGGCCAACGTTCGCACGACGGAAGCCGCAAAACATGGTTTGCAGGCAGCTCTTTCGATTGCTTTCAAAGGTGGGTCCGTTACGGGGATAATGGTCGTAGGCCTCGGCCTTCTCGGCATCACCGGCTATTACCTGATCGCCAAATCGATGGCTCCCGTCGAGGATGTGTTTCGTGCTCTTATCGGCCTTGGTTTCGGATGCTCGCTAATGAGCGTTTTTGCTCGTATCGCCGGCGGCATATATACCAAGGCTGCTGACGTGGGCGCTGACCTGGTCGGCAAAGTTGAAGCCGGAATCCCGGAGGATGACCCCAGAAACGCAGCGGTTATCGCAGATAACGTCGGCGATAACGTCGGGGATTGCGCCGGCATGGCGGCAGACCTTTACGAAACCTACACAGTAACCCTGGTGGCGGCAATGTTGCTGGCAAAAACGGTCTTCGGCGCCGACAGCCTCTGGGTGGAATTTCCGCTTTTAATCGGGGGCATCTCGATAGTCGCCTCGATAATTGGAACCTACTTCGTGCGCCTTGGCAAAAACGAATACATCATGGGCGCACTCTATAAAGGCCTCGCGGTAGCCGGAGTCCTGGCGGCGGTGGCTTTCTATTTCGCTTCACAATGGTTTCTCAAGCAAGAAGGCGTGCAGGCCGGCGGGTTTACCCCGACGAGCGTCTTCACCACTGCTGTTATCGGCCTTGTCTTGACCGGCCTGATCGTTATGATAACCGAATACTTCACTTCCAAGAGCTTCAATCCGGTTAAGCACATCGCAGCGGCGAGCGTCACAGGCCATGGAACCAACGTCATTGCGGGTCTGGCGGTCAGCATGAAGTCCACCGGCGCTCCTGCTCTCGTAATCTGCGGCGCTATCATGTGGGCCTATCAGCTTGGCGGCGGTTTTGCCGGCAATACCGGTGGGGGTCTGTTCGCAATCGCTCTTTCCGCCGTAGCGATGCTTTCAATGACCGGGATCGTAGTAGCGATCGATTCCTACGGCCCCATCACGGACAATGCCGGCGGTATCGCCGAAATGGCGGAACTCCCTGAAAGCGTTCGTGCGGTGACCGATCCCCTGGACGCGGTGGGAAATACCACCAAAGCAGTTACAAAAGGCTACGCGATCGGTTCGGCAGCCCTTGCGGCGCTGGTCCTTTTCGCCGAGTATTCCCGTTCGGTCGCCGGCACGGTCGTCTTTGACCTCTCTAACCCGAAGGTCATAGTCGGCCTGTTTATCGGCGGTCTTTTGCCTTACTTTTTCGGCTCGCTTCTGATGGAGGCAGTCGGCAAGGCGGCAGGCGGCGTTGTAGAGGAAGTCCGTCGCCAGTTCCGTGAAATCCCCGGCATCATGGAAGGCACGGCAAAACCGGAATACGGCAAATGTGTCGACATCGTCACCAAGAGCGCCATCAAGCAGATGATGGTTCCCGCGCTCATTCCGGTTGCGGCGCCGGTGCTTGTTGGATTTCTGATCGGTAAAGAGGCCCTCGGAGGCGTCCTCATCGGCTCCATCGTTACCGGTCTGTTCCAGGCCATCGCTATGACGAGCGGCGGAGGAGCCTGGGACAACGCGAAGAAGTTCATCGAAGACGGCATGTATGGCGGCAAGGGTTCGGATGCCCATAAGGCGGCGATTACCGGCGACACGGTGGGCGACCCCTATAAGGATACGGCAGGTCCGGCAATTAACCCGATGATTAAAGTCATCAACATTGTCGCACTTTTGATCGTGCCTTTGCTGAAGTGATCGGCAGCCGGTGAGCCGGCACAGCGGAGGATCATCACGAAGGCGGGTTATTCCTGAAATACTCGCAGATACGTACCGGCGGTGGGCACGGTAACACCGTGCCCACCGCAATTTGATATTGCTATTCCTGCCTGAGTTGCTACTTCAGTTCACTCTCTAGAATCTGCTGAACCAGCGTATAGGGATCGGACTGCTTGTCAACGATCTTTTGCGCCATTTCATCGAGCGAGCTCCCGCGCTTCTCGATCCTCTCCAGGATAGCCTTGAACATGTTGTCTCTGAGGGCGCCCATGAGCAGGATTCTGGCGCGCTTTTCCGCAACCTCCCGCCACTTTTCGGAGTGGGTTGCCATAAGGTAAGTCTTGTGCTTATCAATGGCGTCGTAGAGTTCCTGGATCCCGCGCGACTTTATGGCCTCGGTTTCCACGATCTGCGGTTCCCATTCCCCGCCATTTTGCCGCCTGGCGCGAAGCTCGATGAGGTTCATCAGCTCGCGGACCGTTTTTCTGGATCCCTCGCGGTCCGCTTTGTTCACCACGAAAATATTTCCGATTTCCATGATGCCGGCCTTGATCGCCTGGATGTCGTCCCCCATTCCCGGTATCGTCACCAATACCGTAGTGTGGGCGCTGTTGGCAATCTCCACCTCATCCTGACCGACCCCGACCGTTTCAACCAGAATCACGTCCTTACCCGCTGCGTCCAAAACGTTCACCATATCGTTTGTGGACCTGGAGAGACCTCCAAAATGGCCGCGGGTGGCGATGCTGCGAATGAAAACGCCAGGGTCGAGAAAATGCCGCTGCATTCGAATGCGGTCACCCAGTATGGCCCCTCCGGTGAAGGGGCTCGTCGGATCCACCGCCAGAATGCCGACCGTTTTCCCTGCCTTCCTGTAGTGGATGGCGATCTGATCGACAAGCGCGCTCTTGCCGACCCCCGGAGAACCGGTGAAACCGACGATGTACGCTTTCCCGGTATGAGGATAGAGTTCCCGGAGAACACCCCTCGCGGTGGGAATCTCATCGTCGATGTCCCGAAGAACACGAGCTATGGACCTTATATCGCCCGAGACGACTCGTTCAATGATATCCATGTTTTTGCAAAGCTCCCTCACGCGGCTTGATATTGGCGCCGACCCACTCAATAATATCGGTAAGTTTAGCCCCGGGTTCGAATATTTCCTTTATGCCGATCCCCTTGAGCTTGGGGATATCCTCCAGAGGGAAAATGCCTCCGCCTACCACCGATATGTCCAGGGCGTTGTTCTCCTTCAAAAGGTCAATGACCTTGGGAAAGGAATATGTGTGAGCTCCGGACAGGATGCTCAGTCCGATCATGTCCACGTCTTCCTGAATAGCCGTGCTCACGATCTGCTCCGGCGTCTGATGGCATCCGGTGTAAATAACTTCATGGCCCGCATCGCGAAACGCACGGGCTATCACTCGAGCGCCCCGGTCATGGCCGTCCAGGCCGGGTTTGGCAACCAAAATACGAAGTTTCCTCGCGTTTTCCATGGAAACCTGCCTCCTTGATGAGTTTTGAGTCCCTGGTCTCTAGCCTTAGTCAATCAACAAGTTTTTTTTGAGTTTGAAGTTTTCGGTTGACACAACTCAAAACAGACCAAACCGCCTAAAAACTCCCGGGATCAGTATATACGCCAAAGACGTCTCTGTAAAGATCGCAACATTCCTGCTCGGTCGCCCCTGCCCTGACCGCTTCTATGAGGGCGGGCATGACGTTATTTTCCCAGCAAGGAGGACCTTCGCATCTGCGCCTCACCTCATCCATAGCTTTCTGGAACCTGACTTTGTCGCGGCTTTCCTTGTAGCGGTTCGTGCGGTCGACCTGCATCTTTTCGATTTCGTCGTCTATCTTGAGGATGAACTCGAGTTCCGGACGCTCGGATAGATACTTGTTCACACCGATCACGGTTTTTTCGCCCGACTCCACCTGCTTCTGATAATGAAAAGCCGAATCGGCAATTTCCATCTGCGGGTAGTCCCGGTTTATGGCGGCAACACATCCGCCCATTTCATCGAGCTTTCGAATATACTCCCTGGCCTCTTCTTCCATCTTGTCGGTAAGCGCTTCCACGAAATAAGAGCCTGCCAGCGGATCGATCACGTGCGTAACGCCGATTTCATCTGCGAGTATCTGCTGCGTGCGCAACGCGATGAGCACGGCTTCCTCGCTGGGAATCATATAGACTTCATCGAGGGAATTCGTGTGCAGGGACTGTGTGCCGCCGAGAATCGCCGCAAGGCCTTCCGTTGTGGTGCGGATGACGTTGTTGTACGGCTCCGAAGCAGTAAGCGAGCACCCGGCCGTCTGCGTATGGAAGCGCATCAGCATGGACCTGGGGTCCTTGGCCCCGAACCGGTCTTTCATGAGCCGCGCCCATAGCCTGCGGCTTGCGCGCATCTTGGCGATTTCTTCGAAGAAGTCTATATGTGAATTCCAGAAGAACGAGAGCCGGGCGGCGAACTCGTCGACTTTGAGTCCTCGCTTCATCGCTTCCTCGACATAAGTGATACCGTCGTAAATCGTAAAGGCAAGTTCCTGAACGGCGGTCGACCCGGCTTCCCTGATATGGTAGCCGCTAATGCTGATCGTATTCCAGCGGGGCACCTCCCTCGTTCCAAACTCAACCGTATCCGTCACCAGTCTGAGGCTCGGTTCCGGCGGAAGCATCAGCGTCTTCTGGGCAATAAATTCTTTCAAACAATCGTTTTGAATCGTGCCGCCCAGCTTCTTGCGCGAAAAGCCCTCGTTTTCTGCATTGGCGATATACATCGCCCATACTATCGACGCTGGAGGGTTGATCGTCATCGAAGCGGTGACTTGTTCCTTATTTATATTAGCAAACAGCCGCTGCATATCCTCTAGAGTGTCTATCGCCACACCGCATTTGCCGCACTCTCCCCGCGCAAGAGGGGAGTCCGTGTCGTATCCCATCAGGGTCGGGAAATCGAAGGCGGTGCTAAGGCCGGTTTCACCGTGATTAATCAGGTAGTGGAACCGCTTGTTGGTGTCCTCGGAAGTCCCCAGTCCGGCAAACATGCGCATGGTCCAGAGCCGTGCGCGATACATCGTGTTTTGAACGCCTCTGGTAAAAGGGTACGTGCCGGGAAAGCCGATGTCTTCGAAAAAGTCCTTGTTTGCAATGTCCAGGGGAGTGTAGAGCGCCTTCGTCTCCAGGTCGGAAACGGTAGAAAACCGCTTGACACGCTCCGGCATTTTCTCGAGAGCCTTCTTGTATTCAGCAATCCATTCGCCGTATTCTTTTTCGATGCTCTCGAGCGCTGATTCGGAAAGAACTGTTTTTCCCATTCCGCTACCTCCTGAAAGCGATGAGTTAGAGTTAGGGCGCCGAGTCCACCACGGGACAGAACAACAAACGCCTGTCCCTCTTAAGGGACCCGGTCTGCCTTACACCTGTGAAAACTGACAACTGGAATTCGAAAAAAATCGAGAAGGAATTCGCACGTATAACTGGTGTTTAACCTAAGTGCAATGAAACTCCAAGTCTTAAAATGCACTTCACAGGCAAGCGCGCTGAATTTCCGTGCGGACATTGGAGAGCGGTCGTGGAGCAGTTAGACTTTTGGCGCAGCCTGCCCTTTTTCCTACCGATATTCTCTTTAACTGACCTCCGGGCGCTTGTGCCTTGCAAAAGGCGCACCTTGGTTCTGTCAATCCAGATAACCGACCGATATTATTAAATAATAAATTTAATCGAGTTAGCCGTAAGCTATATTGATTCAAGGAAATGATACTCTGGAGCGCATCTGAAAAATGCGCCGGGGGATTGATGGTTTGAGAAAGCCTGCTCTAGAACCGCTGTAGCATTTGACGCACTATGAAGCAAATGGTTACCATGCGGAGGCGCGGCAGCCTCGCCCGCCGGACGCTGTGCCCCTTGCCGACTGGAATAGAAGTGTTTCACCCGAAGGACGTGCAATAGTAATGAATGTATTTGAATTGAACGTGGAAGTTATGTACATAAGGCTAATAGGCTGGGTTTTGGGCGGTTGAGTCAAACTCAAACCGGTCCGGATGGAATCGCTCAATTCAGGCGAAGACCTGAGCGGAACCCCGAGAATGAAACGCCTACCCTTTGGAGAAGAAGAAATCGCCGTGCTGGCGCAAGCCATTGACGTATCGGAAGAACTGATAAGCAATTTTTACAAGATTTCCACTTCCGAGTGGAAACGATACCGTTACGATATCCAAAGCTTGCGCGGCCTCGAGGAAGAGGAGGTCACCGATGACGCTTTCGCCCAAATCAGGCGGTATCTCAGGCGTCCGGGGGAGAAGACGCGCGGAAGCGAGCCGGGCGATTTTTTCAAGATTTGTATCCAGGACCATGTGATCAACATGGCTGTTGCTCGCGATAAAGAAATAGCTCTTTTTCCATTGACGGCTTACATAGTGACCCATGAACTCATTCACGTAGTCAGGTTTGCAAAGTTTCTGCACCGGTTTCACTCCACCGTCGTCGAACAGGATGCGGAAGAAAAGCGCGTGCACGCTCTTACACACGGTCTGCTGCAAAAGACCAGCATCCGGGGCCTGCCCGAAGTTCTGGCCGCATTCAAAGGCTGCAGGACAATGGAGAATTTTCTGGAGAATTAAGGAGAAAAGCTGATGGACGTTAAGATAACCAGGCAGGAGGTTCGCCACGTGGCGATGCTTGCGCGGTTGGAACTCACGGATGAAGAAGAGGAGCGGATGACCGGTCAGTTGAACGGCATTTTGGAATATATGGACAAGCTCAATGAACTCGAAACGAAAGACATTGAGCCGACTACGCACGCCACCCTGCTTCAGAACGTATTCCGCCCCGATTTGGTGGTGGATTCTCTTGACCGCAGGGACTCGCTTGCAAACGCGCCAGGAACGGACGGCGTTAATTTTGTGGTGCCAAGGGTAATTTAATTGAAAAGGCCGACTCCATCATGCAAATTCACTCTCTTTCAATTCATGAAATCCACGATCTGCTCGAGGGCGGACAAATCGGGGCCGTCGAGACGGTCAGCGCATTTTTCGATCGAATTCGCGCAATCGATTCGAAGCTGAATGCCTATCTGAGCATGCTGGAAGAGCAGGCGCTGGATGAGGCCAGGCTTTTCGATTCCAAAGCCGGGGATTATTCGGCTTCCCCCTTGGCGGGGGTACCCCTTGCCATAAAAGACGTGATCTGTATCCGGGGGGCTCTTACCACCTGCGGTTCGCGCATTCTCCAAGGGTTCGTCGCCCCTTACGACGCCACTGTTACGGAAAAACTCCGTCAAGCCGGGGCCGTTTTTCTCGGAAAGACGAACCTCGATGAATTCGCCATGGGATCGTCCACGGAAAATTCGGCATATATGAAGACCCGAAATCCGTGGGACCTCGACCGTGTTCCAGGCGGGTCGAGCGGAGGTTCGGCCGCCGCCGTGGCCGCGGGGCTTTGTGCCGGAGCGCTCGGGACCGACACGGGCGGTTCGATTCGGCAGCCGTCGTCTTTTTGCGGCGTCGTCGGCATTAAACCGACCTATGGCCGGGTTTCTCGCTACGGTCTCGTTGCGTTTGCATCCTCCCTTGACCAGATAGGACCGATCACCAAATGCGTGGAAGATGCCGCTATCATGCTCCAGGTTATCGCAGGTTATGACCCCAGGGATTCCACTTCGGTAGATCTGCCGGTGCCCGAATACAGGAACGCGCTTAAAGAAACAATCCGTGGTCTGCGCCTGGGGATACCGCGTGAGTATTTCATCGAAGGAACGGACCCGGAGATCGAGGCGGCGGTCCGGGACGCAATCGCAGTTTGCAGGCGACTGGGCGCCCATATTGTCGACATTTCCCTGCCACACACAGAATACGGTATTGCCGCTTATTACATAATAGCCCCGGCTGAGGCATCCTCAAATCTGGCGCGCTACGACGGCGTAAAGTACGGACACCGGACACAGAACGCCAGGGACCTGATGGAGATGTACCGCAAAAGCCGCTCAGAGGGGTTCGGTGCGGAAGTTAAGCGCCGAATAATGCTGGGCACATACGTATTGTCCGCAGGCTATTACGATGCTTACTACAGAAAGGCGTCCCAAGTCAGGACGCTTATTAAGCGCGATTTTCTCGATGCGTTCGAGCGGTGTGACGCAATACTTGCGCCTGTGGCTCCTATCCCTGCCTTCAGACTGGGCGAGAAAGTCGATGATCCGCTTCAAATGTATCTTAGCGATGTATTTACGCTCCCGGCAAGCCTGGCCGGAATTCCGGGAATTTCGGTACCTTGCGGTTTTACCTCGAAGAACTTGCCGGTCGGCCTTCAAATCCTCGGGCCGCATTTCCGGGAGGATCTCATTTTACGGATAGCTTACCAGTTCGAGCAGGCAACTGAATTTCACCTGAAAAGAGCAGTTATTAGTGATTAGCGATTGGTGAACAGTAATTCCCAACATTTACTGTTCACTTTCCGCTCCTTCCTCGCGCCTCATGCGCAGATAAAGCCAGCCTGCCCCTGCCAGGAAAAATATCAGGCCGCTTATCAGAAAGAACCATCCACGCCACGGTATGAGCGTGTCAAGCGCTTTGAACATAAGCAGAATACCGAACAGGGCTGCAAAGACCGAAATAATGTTTAGACCCATTAATTCCTCACCTTTATCGAATCAGGCGCACTTGTCGTCGGACAAATTGGAACGGGACGAGCCCCCGGACTTGACGCCGTTGTATTGCAGGAAAGACTCCATCCCCTGTTGGCCCATATATCGCGCTAATATTCGAGGGTCGGTGCGAACCAGGTCGACCAGCACCAAGGCATCGAGGGTGTTGTTGAATTTGGGGTCCACGCTGAAGCCTATGAATTTTCCGCCAAGTTTCATGTAGTGCTTTAGCAGTATTGGGATGCCTGCTTCGTCTTTTTCAATGTCGGATATCAGCTCCGAGAAATCCTGAACGTCGTGCACCATTGAATAAGCCAGCCCCAGGTTCTTCTTCCCGATAGATTTAACGGGAGGAGCATTCCGGGCCTGGACGAACCTCGCCAGATCCGCGTGGATGTGGCCCTCCTTCAGAAATTCCAAAATCAGCTTGCGAGAAATGCCCATATATTCGTTATTTATACTTACCGCTCCAAATAGAAATCTGTATTTGGGATATCTTATCACAAAGCGCCCTATTCCCGACCACAGGAGCATGAGGGGTTGGTATGTCTTCTGATGCTCGGGCACGACAAACGACCTTCCCACTTCCAAAGACCAACGGATTCTGTGGAAAAGTTCATCTTTGTATTCAAAAAGAGTGTTGGTGTACAAACCCCTGAGGCCGCGCTCCCCGAGGATAAGATCAGAAGCTCCCAGACGGTAAGCCCCTATGATTTCGCCGCCTTCACGATCCCACAGGATTATGTGTTGGTAGAACTCGTCAAAGCGGTCGATATCGATAGGATTGCCTGTTCCCTCGCCTGCTTTTCGAAACGTCAGCTCTCGCAACCGCCCGATTTCACGCAGTGCGGCAGGAATCTGCGCCGCAGAGGCGCACACCACATCGTAGTTCTTGGAGGAGAAAAGGAACTGCTCGCGCGGCAGCCCTCGAATTTCGTCAGCCATCAAGCCTGCGTTTCCGGGACTAACAATGGGACGCTGATTTTCCGTACTTTTGAACAACCGCCGCAAAATCGGTTTCCGTTGCTTTTCGCGTCCCCGATTCTGCAGGTTGTAAGTCCGCAAACGCAGATAATCCATTATTTCGAGATCATCGAGTCCAACCAGCCTTTTGAAGGGGATCGGTCTCCCGATATGCGCGCGAACCGTCCGAGGGCCCTTCTTGGTATTCTCACCGGCCAGCATCAGTGTGCGAATCATTGGATGTAATAGACCAAGCCCGCAAAAAAGCCGGCTGTTGCGGCCTTCAAAATAGACCGGAAGCACGGTCGCCTGCGTTTTTCTTACAATTCGGGCAACCGTGGGGCTCCACTCTTTGTCAACGACACTCATGTTACTCAAATGCACATGAGAGACTTCCCCGGCTGGAAAGATACCAAGCGCTCGCCCGTGGCGAACCCACTCAATGGCCTCTCTTAATGGTTTGAGGTTTTTCTTCAGCGAATCCTTCCTTTCGAAAGGATCGACAAAGATCATCAGCTTATCGAGTTCGTCCACCCCGAGAGCGCTCAGCAAAAAATTGGCCATGATCTTTGTGTCGCTTCTGGCCTTAAGAAGAATTGAGGCGAGAACCATTCCTTCGATCGCCCCGAACGGATGATTGGCCACCACAACCAGCGGTCCCTGCAAGGGCACCTTTGCCCGATCGCTTGCCGAAACTTCATAAGCGACGTCAAGGGCTTCAAGGACGCGATCCGCGACCGATGCCTCGTCAGGTAGCGAAACGAAATTTGAAAGGACATTATTCACTCTCTTGAGAGGCAGCAGACGTTTTAGAAGAAAAGACTTGAAAAGCGGTCCGCTCAACCGTTTCCCGCTGGTCTCCCTTCGCCCGCAAAGCGCCTCCATTGCACCGCCGACCCCTTGCTCCATGAATCCCGGGCTCCTGTTTGGGTTAGACAATTTAAAATCAGGCTGCATTTTATCTAAATTTGCACGAGTATAGAAACGTTTTGTGACAATTCTATGTAATTAGTGTTAAAAGAAGGTTACAGATTAGAGAAGCCAGTATTACAAGGGATCGAAGCGAGGATCGGAGGGCGGAAATGAAGTGTTCTTCCCGCTCCCGGATTATCAGAAACCAGATCTTTTTGTCCCCCCTGCTTCCCGCTCCGTGCTGCTTGCTTCACCTTATTTGCCCTCAACGAACGTTCCC
>Ga0326728_10009149_pt1 | contig 24020 bp, 18 predicted proteins | sample MB3enrmetagenome_FD_207602 | JGI IMG/M metagenome (GOLD analysis project Ga0326728, IMG submission 207602) | Lab enriched peat soil microbial communities from McLean, Ithaca, NY, United States - MB31MN | ecosystem: Environmental > Terrestrial > Soil > Wetlands > Peat | place: USA: New York... | reverse complement strand
ATTCAAGCGCTCACTGTGTGGACCCTCACTACGTGTCGGGTCTGCGCTATACGTACCGCCTCGATGTAATGCGTATAGTCCAGCGCCCGATCTTTTGTGAGGGCGCCCTCGTCGTCGGCTCCTCGACATACTACCGTGTACGCCCGCGTCGCCTCCTCCTCGCCGCCTTGTGATCATCTCTTGAATGCGAATCCGTATAAATCACATTGTGTAGCTTTTCAGGTCATTCGGGGCCGTCCATCAGGGCAGGGCCGCTCAATTACGGCCCGGTCAACATGTTTGCTCGAATGCTCGAAAAAAATCTATCCGGCGAAAAATTCACAAGAAATCGGCCGGTTTCATTTTACGCAAAATCGGTGTTCAGCGACGGACTCTTCCCTCGGTGGTTATAATGGGCCATGGCTGTGTTTAGCGGCAATCTCCCGGATAGTCCGCAGCGGGCATGTCAATGTCGATCTGGCTGGCGCGAGTACTATGAAAATCAGCGAAGAGCAAAAGCAGGAAAAACGTAGGGAAATCATCCGGGTCGCGGTGGAAACGATCAAGGAAAAGGGTATTAAAGCGACCTCAATGCGTGAGATCGCCCGAAAAGCGGGTCTCTCAAACGCCACTGTCTACAACTGTTTTCCCAACAAGGAAGCGATCATATTTGCCTACTACGAGGACCAGTTGGACCTAAGCGTCAAACGGTTGGGAGAGATCGCCGATTTTAATGAATTCAGCCTGCAGGAACAGCTTCAGGCCTTCTTCGAGACTCAACTGGAAATGTTTTTGCCGGATCGCGAATTCGTCGATGCCAGTTTCTGGGCCATCACCATTACTTCAAAACGTGATTATGAGTATTTGAAGCCGATTCGAAGCCGTTTCTGTTCTGTCGTGGCAGAGCTTTTTGAAGCGGCCGTCGAGGTTGAAGAAATCCCGGAGCAGGTGTTTCGGGAAACCATTTATAATTTTTTCTGGGACTACAACACGGGCCTTGTTTTTTACTGGTTGAGGGACCGTTCGAATCAATTCCAGAACACCAGTATCCTTTTAGACAAAAGCCTTGATCTGGCCGTATCCTTTTTCAAGGCCGGCATCCTCAATAAGGCATTTGACATAGCCGCGTTCCTCTTCAGGAACCACATCGTAAGCGGCCTGGACATGATCAAAGACCCTGAAATCGTTCAGAAATTGAAACGTCAATTCATGGGAGGCGAAGATGGCTGAAGAAATCCCCAAAAGCAAGTGGAAAAGGGGGCTGACCGGAACAAAGACCGTTGCCAAAATGGGCCAAAAGGCGCTCAAATATCTTGCAATGAAACCTTTCCTGGCGGAGGAAAAAAGGGTTCACGCCAAAAAAACCCTGAACAGGGAAACCGCCGAAGTGCTGTTTCAAGGTCTGAGCCTTCTAAGAGGCACAGCCTTGAAGATTGCGCAGTTTTTAAGCATGGAACTGGATATTTTCCCTCCTGAGGTGACAAGGGAGCTTCAAAAATCCTATCACCAGGCGCCTCCAATTAACCGGGCCCTGGTCCGAAAAATTATCCATAACGTGCTGGGAAATCCACCCGAGCAGATTTTCCAGGCCTTTGACACCGTCGCCTTTGCAGCCGCGAGCCTGGGTCAGGTCCACCGGGCAACCACTCGAGACGGCAACCGGCTGGCGGTGAAAATCCAGTATCCAGGCATCAGGGATACTATTCAAAGCGATGTTCAATTATTGAGATCGGTCTTGCGATGTCTGCCCGAGTACCAGGCGATTTTGCCGGCCATTGAGGAAATCGAGGCACGTCTCATCGAGGAGACCAATTATCGCATCGAAGCCCAAAACATGACATTTTTTAAAGAGCGGTTGTGCCTGGACCAGATCGTGGTGCCGGCCTTCTACAGCGATCTTAGCGCGGACACGGTCCTCTCGGCTGGATACATGAACGGGATGACCCTTAACGAGTGGCTGAGAACCGAACCCGATCAGAAGGATAAAGACAGAGTCGCGCAAGCCCTCAACGACCTGTTCATTTTCGGGCTGTACCGGCTGAACTGCATTCATGCAGACCCGAATCCCGGGAACTTCATTGTGAACGGTGACTGTAAAATCGGTTTGGTGGATTTTGGGTGCGTCAAACGGTTTGATCCTGAATTTGTCGGGCTCTACGGGGAATTGTCGCAGACTGCCCTCTGCGAAGACCAGGACCATTATATGCGTCTGTCGAGAGCGCTTCGCACCGAAGGGAGCGACATCTCGCCGGAGCTCGAGCGTCGTACGTTCAAGGTGTTCTATGAAACGGGTCAGTGGCTCGGAAAGTTGTACCGGGAGGAATGTTTCGATTTCAAGGCCAATCCGGGATTTATTGCCACGGGAAAGAAAATTATAGTCCGCGCCTTTGAAATGGGACACATGGACTTTAACACCAACTTCGTATTCCTTCACAGGACCCGCTACGGGTTGCTGCGTCTGTTCGAGCAAATGGGGGCGCGAGTCTGCTTCCGAAACCCCTATGAATGCTAATCTCTCGTCTTCGAGAAGCTCCGGTTCGTGGGCGGCTTCGGCCGGGCCGATCCTCCTCTTCCTGTTCCGTTAACCTGCCGATTAGGCGCGGCCACCCTTGTCACGAAGGCCACGAAGAATGCATGAAGGGCACGGAGGAAAATAAAGAGCCTGGCATCTAATGCTGTCTCGTTTTGATCTTGCGGAGGCGGATGGAAGCAGGAGTTATCTCAACCAGTTCGTCGTCGTCGATGTATTCCATTGCCTGCTCGAGACTGAACTGGCGCGGCGGGATGAGCCTCAGTGCCTCGTCCGTTCCGGCGGCCCTGATGTTCGTCAGCTTCTTTTCTTTTGTGATATTTACCCGGATGTCCGTCGAACGCGAGTTCTCCCCTACGATCATGCCCTCGTATACCGGCTCTCCGGGGTTTACGAAAATCGTCCCGCGCGGCTGTAGATGATAAATGGCAAAGGTTACCGATTTTCCGTCACGGTCGGAAACCAGCACTCCGTTGGGGCGGCCGGTGATTTCTCCGGTGTGCGGCCGGTAGCCCATAAAAAGCGTGTTCAAAATCCCGGTGCCGCGCGTTTCGGTCAAAAACTGGCTGCGAAAGCCTATCAGCCCGCGGGATGAAATTTCGAATTCAAGGCGAACACGGCCAAACCCGTTGTTGATCATCTTTGTCATCAGGCCGCGCCGGGCGCTGAGCATCTCGGTGACAATTCCTATAAAGTTCTCCGGAATGTCTATCGTGGTCATTTCCATAGGTTCGCAGAGCTGTCCGTCGATTTCTTTCATGATGACTTTAGGTCTCGAAATCGAAAGCTCAAATCCTTCCCTGCGCATGGTCTCGACAAGAACGGCCAGTTGCAGTTCGCCTCGGGCGCTCACCCGGTACGATTCACGATTTTCCGCCTGCTCGACCCTGAGGCTCACGTTGAAAAGCAGTTCCTGGTCGAGGCGCTCTTTTATATGGCGGGAAGTCAGGTACCTGCCGTCTTTTCCAGCCAGAGGAGAGGAGTTGACGGAAAAGACCATCGATATGGTCGGCTCCTCAACGGTTATAACCGGAAGGGGCCGCGGGTCCGATGGATCGCCCAGCGTATCGCCAATGAAGATGTCGTCCACTCCGGCGACCGCCGCTATATCGCCTGTTCCGACAATCTGCCTGTCCACGCGGTTCAGCCCTTCATAGGTATAGAGCGCGCTAAGGGAAGCTTTCCTGGAAGTGCCGTCCGCCTTGAGGAGCATCACTTCTTTGCCGTGCTGCAAAGACCCGTTTACGATCTTGCCGATCGCCACCCTTCCGACATAATCGCTGTAGTCGAGGTTTGTGACCAGGAACTGAAGTGGAGCATCGGGGTCATATGACGGTGCGGGGATGGATGTAAGGATCGTATCGAAAAGAGAGACCAGATCTCGTTGCCGGCCATCGGGATCGGTCAGAGCGATGCCCGCCCTGGCATTCGTGTAGATTACGGGAAAGTCGAGTTGATCTTCAGTTGCGTCAAGGTCTATGAAAAGATCGTAGGTTTCATCGAGGACCTCGCCGATTCGCCGGTCAGGCCGGTCGATTTTGTTTATCACCAGAATTGGGGGCAGCCCCATGGCCAGGGCCTTGCCCAGCACGAACCGCGTCTGGGGGAGCGGTCCTTCCGTCGCATCGACCAGCAGCAGGACCCCATCGACCATATTCAGGGTGCGCTCCACCTCGCCGCCGAAGTCCGCGTGGCCGGGAGTATCGACTATGTTGATCTTTACCCCTTTGTATACGATCGCCGTATTCTTCGCCATGATCGTGATGCCCTTCTCGCGCTCCAGGTCGAGACTGTCCATGACGCGCTCGGCGACCTGCTCGTTTTCCCGGAAAACGCCGCTTTGCCACAGCATGGCGTCAACGAGGGTGGTTTTGCCGTGATCGACGTGGGCGATAATGGCAAGATTGCGGATGTCGTTACGTTTTCGCATGATATTAGATTATCCCTTTTGCGGAATTGCGGTTCGAAATAGAATTTTATCCGAATTTGCAGAATAAAAACGCTGGACTCGCAGGAAATGCGCGCCCGCCGCCAAAGGAGGCGGGCGCTCCGGCAGGCGGCCCCACCGTCCTAAAACAAGGCATTCGTGAATTCGTCCGGGTCGAATGGACGCAGGTCGTCCACCCTCTCTCCGATACCGATATAACGGACCGGCAATTGAAGTTCGTCGCAAATGGCGGCGATAATCCCACCTTTGGCGGTTCCGTCCAGCTTGGTCAGAATCAGCCCTGTCAGTCCTATTCCCTCTTTGAAGAGCTTTGCCTGCGAAAGAGCGTTCTGGCCCGTAGAGGCGTCGAGCACCAGAAATACTTCGTGGGGCGCGCCGGGCATTTTCTTGCTGACGGTGCGGTGGATTTTTTTCAACTCCTCCATGAGATTGACTTTGGTATGCATACGGCCGGCGGTGTCCATCAAAACTACGTCGATTTCGCGGGAAACCGCCGCATCGAGCGCATCGAAGGCCACCGCCGAAGGGTCCGAGCCGCTTTTCTGCTTCACGACCGGGGCGCCTGTGCGTTGACCCCAGATTGACAACTGTTCGACCGCTGCGGCCCGGAAGGTGTCGCAGGCCACGAGCATCGGATTCAGCCCCTGCCGTTTGAACTGGTTAGCCAGCTTTCCAGTCGTTGTGGTTTTTCCCGTGCCGTTTACTCCCACCATCATGATAACGAACGGCCTGGCCGCGCGGAAGTCGAGCGGCGGCGCATCGACGTTCAAAACGGCCCTGATCTCATCGCGTATCTGCTCCCGCAGCCTGCCCGGGTCGCTCAGTTCCTTTCGCTTGACCCTTTCGGCGACTTTGCTAAGGAGCATGCCGGTGGTCTTTACCCCCAAATCCGAAGTGATGAGAATTTCTTCCAACTCATCGAGCAGGTCCTGGTCTATGACCCTTTTACCGAGGACCAGACGGTCTATGCGATGAACGAATTTCTCTCGCGTTCCTTTCAACCGTTGACGAAGGCGTTTGAAAAAACCTGTTCTTGGAACGTCGTTCTCCGGGGCAGCCTCGTCGTCGTCTTCTTCTTCGTCCTCCATGACAGCTTCTTCAGACGTCCAGTCGGGCGGTTCCCTCTCCGGTCCGGTTTCTTCATCCTCCGTCTCCGGTTCGACTTCCGCGCTCCGGGTCAGGGTCTCCTCGAAGGGCGTTTCCTCCTCGATGGGCTCCTGTTCTTCCCTGTTCAGCTCCTGCCCCTTATCCTCCGGCGCTCTTGCAGGATCTTCCTTTTTCTTTCGTTTGAACCACCTGATCATATCTTCCTCTCCTCCGGAGATTCTATTCGCATTGGCGCCTTCAAGGCTAATGGAGTATAGAATGCACAGCGACAAACAAGTATGCAAGAGCTGAATCGACGAATTGCGGCCAAGGCGGGATTTTGGAGGGAGAAAAATGGATAGTCAAGAGCGGAGTTTGCGCCAGGAGATAATAAAAGTCTGCCACAAACTGGACTGCAAAGGGCTGATCGCGGCGAGCGACGGCAACGTGAGCTGCCGGGCCGGGGAGCAATGCATTCTCATAACACCGAGCGGCGTTTCGAAGGGGGATTTGGAGCCTGAAGAGATCGCAAAAGTCTCAATGGGGGGAGAACTGCTGGAGGGTCCCATAAGGCCGTCAAGCGAAATACGAATGCACCTTCACGTCTACAGGAAAAGGCCCGATGTTTTTGCGATCGTGCATGCGCATCCGCCGGTGGCGACTGCATCCACGCTGGCCGAATTTCATTTGAACTCCAAGATCCTGCCCGAGGTCTGGCTGATGCTGGGCAAAGTTCCCGTTGCGCCTTACGCGACTCCATCGACCGATGAAGTCCCGCGCTCCATCGATCCCTATGTCCTCGACAGTCGGGCCATACTGCTTCGCAGACATGGCGCGCTCACGTTCGGCGGGACCCTGATGGAGGCCTGCATGCGGATGGAAAAACTCGAACACTTCGCAAAGGTCCTTTTTTACGCTTCGATACTGGAAGACAGAGAGGCCCCCGTGGCCTTGCTGGAGAGCGAAATAGCCAAACTGGGAGCGATTTAAAAGAGCGGCGGGGGAAATGTTTTCCCTGCCTGATTTCATGTGGAATTAAGAAGGGATGGCCACGGCCGGACGGCCTGAGGCGCGCGGCAAGCCGTCTAATTTCCGGTCTTCCGTCGTGGCGCCAGGTACGCTAATAGCTCATAGCTGACTTTGGATCGGCAACAGGCCCAAAATGGACCTGATGAGGAGCCGGCGGGTCCCCGAGGGTTCTTTGGCCAGGCACGATCTTCCGCCCTCTTCATCCGCAATCCACACGAGGTCCTGATCGCTTTTCGGCTGGAGGTCCGGGGCGCAATCCGATGCCAGGGAGACACGCCAGCTATTCTGCCCCTGAAAATCCACCGCTACGGCTGACGCGATTTTTTGAGCCAGTTCCGGGCTGTAGACCAACAGCCCGACTTCCGTGTTTATGTTGGCCGAGCGCTGATCGAAGTTGAAGGTCCCGATGAAGACGCACGAGCGGTCCACCAGGGCGGCTTTGCCATGAAGACCCAAAACGGATGAAGGCTCGGCTTCAGCCGTGTAGATGGTCCGCGATGCGGCGTCGGGCCGCACTTCATACAGTTCCACGCCGCATTGCACCATGAGCTTCCGATATTTTGCGTATCCCACGTGCGCCGATACCATATCCGTTGAGCCCAGGGAGTTCGTGAGTATGCGGACCGCGACCCCCTTCGATTGCAAGTCGGTAAGCTTTTCCCTGAGCATAACGGGATCTGCGGGAACGAGATAGGGCGTGACGATCAGGACCTGCTGCTTCGCATTTCCGAGGAACTCCTTGAGCATGGATGTAATCTGTTGCGAATCCGGGCTCTTGTCCTTTCCGGGCGAATCGGAGGCCACTTCGGCCCGGCCCCATATGAGTTCGTTGCAAAGCCGGCTGACGCCTTCAAGGCTTTCCGTATAGCCGAGCGAATCCCTGTAAGGGTATTCGGGATGCGAGGCAATATAGAGCTTGAGTTTTTCGTAGGCCTTCCGGACGTCGTCCGTCGAGGGCGCCGAGGGATACAGATCCCCTGCGGGTATGGCCCAGGCGCTGTTCCAGTAATCATCGAAAGACCTCGATATGTCCTTGACGACAGGGCCCACCGAAAAAAGATCGAAGTCCCGGAAATTATAGGCCGAGCCGGCGCCGAAATATGCATTGGCTATATTTCGGCCGCCGACGAGGGCCACCTGGTTGTCCGCAATAAAAAGCTTGTTGTGCATCCGATGATTCAAACGCGCGAAGGAAGCCAGCAACTCCACGGTGCGTCCCAACTTTGTCATGAGATGCTGCCGGAATGGATTATAGAGCCTTACCTCGACGTTTGGGCAGGCGTTGAGGGCTCGGAGGCTGAATCCATGTCCCCCCGCGTTGAAATCGTCGATCAGGAGGCGAACCCGAACCCCGCGCTTTGCAGCCTCGATCAGGTGTTCCGTAAGGATGCTTCCGGTCATATCGCGTTCCCAGATGAAGTACTGGACGTCCAGGCTGCGTTCGGCCAGATCGGCCAGGGAAGTTCGGGCAAAAAAAGCGCTCCTGCCTTCGTTCAGCAGTGAGAAGCCTGACAGGTCCGCGTGCTCGGAAGTATAGCCCCCGCAGAGTTTGCCGAGTGAGGTCGTCTCGGTGAATTCAAGGGAAAGAGTCGGATTACGGTAGAGCTGTTCCGGCACCGTGGCGCATCCGGAAATAAAGATGCCGAAGCAAAGGGCGGCGACCAGATATGAGGGCAACCGTTGCACTTTTTTCATCAGCGCGCTCCACAAGGCAAACGTCTTTGTTCGTTCCTGAATATCAGCCGGTTGGGCCATGTCTTTGGAGAGGCTTCTGACGCATACCACACCTTAGGCCCCCCTTCCAGAAAGATTCGCTCCCGGCTTCGATGAGCTACTGAACGAGATGAGAGAGCGTATAGCGTAACGGAGCGCTCGAGATTTTCATCATTCCAGTGAACGGCTGGTCCATCTCCAAAATTAAAAAGATTGCGCAGGCGACCGAGAGGGCGCAGACGAGCAGGACCGCGATCACAGTTGAATTACGCGGAGCGAAAATGCCGAAACTCACGAAGATGATCGTGAGCCAGAACACCACGACAATAAGGAAGGGCAGCGGGACGGAGCCGCCCGAGGCGCCGAGCACGAACCAGCGCGTTTCCATGATTTCACCGCCGATATGCAGCGCCCTGGCCTGAAGGCCGCGTTGGGCATCGTTTTTGGGTGTGAGTTGCCAAAGCCTGAATTCGAGTTCTGCATTCGCGGTGGGAGCCGCCTCAGGCGTATCCAAATTTGTTGCAGTATGGGGGCGTTCTTCCGGCCAGATCCGATCCAGCCTCTCCGCAACGGCGCGCCGAATCAGGGTACGAGTCTCTTCAGTCTCCGGCCCGTACTGGGTCAGCAGGCGGTCGAGCAGCAGGATTTTGGCTGCGGCGTGCTTTATCGCCGAATCCTGCGTGTCGTATGTGCTTTTGGCCGAGGCGATAACAAGCCCTAGAACTAGAGCGGCTATCGTCGCAATCAGCCCCATCCCGAGTTTTATGACGTCCTTGGAGTCCTCGTTGAGATGATGCTCCGGCATAACGACGCGGAGGAGCATTCCAAGCAGAGCGCCGCCGAACACGCATACAAATACGATCAAGGCGATTATTGTCGGATTCACGTTGGTCTCCCCCTTTGCGATTCTGAGTCTTTATGGCTTCGGATCCGGAAAAACGGACTGCATTCTAGATAAATTACCGCTAAATGCGCAAGTACTCGTATGACGGACTGTGCGGCAATAAAGAAGAAATGGACCGTCCGGGATTTCAGCCAGGTTGTTCTAAATGGCCTATTTACGGACAAGCCCCAGGTCTGAGAGTCGTCAGCAATAGATTTGATTTTACCAACATCGGAGGCGCAGGCGTTGGACCGACAAAACGGCGAGTCGTGAGAAGATTACACAGACCTTAATTTTTCCTGAAATAACCAGGGAGTTTGTTGTCAAAGGAAGAGGGCGCCGCTCCACGTTGCGTGAGGCTGAACTGAAAAGGGCGTCTTCGTCCCATATTCGATCTCACTCGCAACTGTTGGGGTGATCCGTCCACGATTTCAGCCGATCTACTATCCCCTGAATGGAAAGAACCGCATCGACAATGCCTTTTTCGACGACATTTTCGACCAGGCTCGGATACGGGCAGCAGCTTTTTTCCTGCGCAATAGTAAGGCCGCCCGCTGCTTTGATCTTTGCCATTCCATCGGCCCCGTCGGTTCCGATTCCCGTTAAAAGCACTCCGCACGTTTTATTTCCGAAGTGGCGAGCGACACTCGCGAAAAGCCGGTTTATCGGAGATTTTCCGTTCGGCGTCGCGCGAACTTCAAGTTCGGAGCTGCCGCGCTTGGACTTCTCCACGCTGAGCGCGCTGAAGGTTGACCCGATATAGACCTTTCCGGGCAGAAGAGGACACGACGAGGTGACGGGAACGACTTCCATTGGGCTGATCTGATTAAAATAGGAGCAGAACGGAGCAAGAATTCGCGGGTGAATCTCCTGCAGAGCGATTATGACACTGTTGAACCCGGGAGGAAGAGCGGTGACAAGGTGCATGACGGTATTAGGTCCCGCAAGCGTGGTCCCCATAACTACTGCGCCCGCAGGGATACTGCCCGGATTCGGCTTGACCGGTCCCGGCCAATGTTTGCAGCGAACCCGGCGCATGCGGTGAACCTGCATGCCGGCTGCCGTGAGGACCCGTTTTCTGATAAGCTCTTCTTCGTCAACCCAGTTCATCTTTCCAACTTTGGACGGTTTCGGAATGAAATCCATGACGCCCAGTCTCAGGGCTTCGAATGCGAAATAGCCGTCCTGAACCAGGGAGCTGATGATAACTATCGGAATTTGATAGCGGACCATAATGTTCTTTACGGCAGAGATACCATTCATGACCGGCATGTCTATGTCGAGAGTGATGACATCCGGCCTTTGTTCGGCAATTCTGCTGAGGCATTCCTGGCCGTTGGACGCCGTTCCCACAACCTCGATCATGTCGCTGCGGCCCAGGATTGCTTGCACGGCTTTACGCATAAAGGGAGCGTCATCGACAATGAGTGTTTTGATCCGAGACGAGACCGGTCTTGAATGTGCTGCAATCATTTATAAAAAACCTCCGTCAGGGTGTCTGAGCTGGAATTGAAAATCAAATCGGGAAAATGGTCGGCATATGGCTTTATGCTGTCAATCATTTGAGAGCAAACGACCGATTCGGGTGGAGGCAAGATGTGCCGCACCCTCAATTCGATCAATCTGGATATGAGAGATCCCGACAAAGGTTCGGCCGCGGACATGAAATAGACCGCAACGGCATCTCCGGCAACCTCAGCCAGGCGCTCCAGCCATAGCCTCAGCCCGGCTTCCCAATCCAGGGCCGTTGAGCTGATAACCTCAACATTAAATGGCGGCTTTTCGGGGCTGCCCTTAAATTCGGCCTCATGGCGTGCGTTTGTCAGGTAAAGGCCCCCGGGGGCTATTCCATGGAAAGCCGAGAGACTCTCGGTCTTTACGCCGGTTTTGTCTTCGATGAAACGGGCGAACCGGCCGGTGAATTCGTTATCCAGCTTCTGGATGCCTATAACCGGGCCACGTCTGCATAATGCGTCGAGTGGAAGGCGGAGCCAGTCCATATGGGCCCCTTCCGCCCCGACTATTATCAGTATTTTGTGGCCGGCAGAGGCGGTCGTCCGGATGTGAGACTGCCCGGTGTTGTTTCGTTTGCGCGGCCGCCTGAAATTGGAAACTCGGGCTTTGGCAACGGCTTTAACTAATTTTCGAAGGTTTGCGCCGTAACAGGTCAGGTCGTCGTGGACGCCTGGTTTTGCGATGTAATCCACGGCCCCTAACTCCAGGAAATCCAGGACCGTCTGAATGGAATGCGGCGCGATGGAGCTTACGATGAGCACCGGATTACGGTATCGGATCATGATATGCTTGAGCGCGGTATCGCCCGCCATAACGGGCATGTTGATGTCCAGAGTAATCAGGTGAACAGGCGTTCCCGATTCGAGCAGTTCCAGCGATTCCTTTCCGTTCCTTGCAATTCCCACAACCTGGATGCCCTGCTCGATTTCAAGCATGCTCTTGAGCTTTTTCGAAAAAAAGGCCGAGTCGTCTACTATGAGTACCTTCAGGAGCGAACACGAAGCCTCGTTGACGCCTGGTTCCCGCTCCGGTTGAACCTGGGGATACTGGTCAAATTCCAGCAGATCGCCCAACATATCGTCGATTTTAGCGAGGATATCGGGACCTGGATCTTCCGGAAATTCCATTCCGCTTCCGTTTTCGATGCCTTTTTCGTCCTGCATGCGCATGGCATCAAGGAGCAGATGCTCCCAGGGCATGCTTACCGAATCGATTCCGTTGTCCTCGAATGCAAGAATTTCGAATCGGCCGTCATTCCAATGGAGGATTTCAAAAAAGGCGTCAGTCCCCGACAGCAAATCGGTTTGCGAATGATGGATCTGTCCCTGTCTAATGTGGATAGACCCGTTCCCTTTCTGCGATGCGACATTGATAATGAGGTCCGACCGGGAAAGGCAGACCATTTGAATTAGATCGGTCAACCGAAGGCTGATTGTACCTGTAAACCCCTGAGAATCGGGACCGGGTACCTGCATGCGTATCCTTTATCGTTCGCATGTAAGTTGATGAAACTTTGTCCACCCACGAAATCGCGAGCGGACCGCTTTTCAGTTGACGCAGTGCTGAGCGGGCGGAGCGGCCGCCGATGTGTTTTTCATCATCCGCAGGAGGGCGGAAACGTCGACGATGAGAGACACTCTGCCGTCGCCGAGAATTGTCGCCCCGGAAAAGCCTTCGATAGGGTTGAAATTGTTTTCTATGGATTTGATTACGACTTCTCTTTCTCCCATGAGGCCATCCACCACCAGCCCGACTTCCCTGAAACTGGTGGAGACGATCACCACGAATCTGTGCACCCCGTCCTTCTGAGTTCTCTGTATATTCAACAGTTCGCCCAGGTCTACCAGGGGGATCGTCTTGCCACGAAGGGTGATCACTCTGAAACCTTCGATGGAATAGGTGTCTTCCGGCCTGTAGCGCAGGATTTCCGTAACCGAGGTGAGGGGAAGCGTGAAAATCTGCTCCGCTTCTCTGACCAGCAGCGCCCTTATGATTGCAACCGTGAGAGGAATCCGGATAAGGAACCTGGTCCCCTTCCCCGCAGATGACTCAACTTCGACGGTGCCGTTCATGTGCTCCACGTTCTGTTTCACTACATCCAGGCCGACCCCCCGTCCCGCCGAGCCATCCACTTTCTCGTAGGTGGATATGCCGGGCATGAAAATCGAGTAGGCGACCTCGGCGTCCGTCAGCCTGTCGAGTTCGTGCTGGCTTATTGCATTGCGACTCCTCAACACATCGCGCAGTCTTTGAGTATCTATGCCACGTCCGTCATCTTCGATCTCAATGGCTACGTAATCCCCCGCGTGATACGCCGCGAGCCGGATCGACCCGGTATCGGTCTTTCCCGCTTTCCTGCGCTCATCCGGCGGTTCTATCCCATGTGCGACCGCATTCCTCAAGAACTGAACGAGAGGGTCGTTCATCTGTTCCAAGACTCGTTTATCGATCTCTGTTTCTCCGCCTTCGATCGTCAAGTCCACCTTTTTGCCAAGTTTCAGCGCCTGATCGCGTATGAGCCTGGGAAAGCGCTGAAAGAGCTGGAATATTGGAAGCATGCGAATGCGCATTACCGAAGCCTGAAGGTCGTTGGCAACGCGCCCAAGCGATTGCGTCGATTCGTTCAATCTGAAATTCAGGAGCCGGAGACGCCTCAGTTCCTGCTTTGGCAGCATTCCCTGAGTCGCGAGGTCTCGGACTATGTCACGAAAGAAGGTTGCAGTCTGGATGAACTCCGATCTGCTGACTACCAGTTCTCCCACCTGATTTAGAAGCTGGTCCACCTTCTGAGCATCAACGCGCAGGGTGGCTGCGTTTTGCGGGATGTCTTCAGCGATCAGCACTGTGCGTTCTTTTGTGCCGGCATGTTTGCGAGGCTCAACGGCAGGCCGGGGAGGGCTCGAATTTTCCGGGACCGGCTTTTCCGCCGGAGCTTCGGGAACCGGAGGTCCTTCGTAACCGGAAGCGGCGTCGGCGGGTTCAAGGTCTTCGTTAAAAACGAAGTCGGTTTCGTCGTCCAACAGACACGGGGGCGGTTCGTCGGGTAGTTTGGGCGTGAACTCCAGCGGTTCCAGGCCGGCAAGCATGCCGCAGAGCTTTTTACTCAAATCCATCAAGATCTCGCGCAACGACATGAGATCGGTTGAGTCTCGGTCTCTAAAAGCGGACAGAGAACCGTTCCATTCTTCCAGCAGTTCGACCACCCGAGTGTAATCCATGTATTTGGAGGACTGAATCAGGCTGACCGTCAGCTCGGAGGCTCTTTCAAGACTAACGGCTATGGGACCCGGAGTTGAAATCGCTTCGGCGAGTCTCGAAAAATTCTGCTGAAAGGAGTCGAGGAAGATCGAAAACAGTTCCTGATCGTCTTCCTCAATGATGGATTCATCGACTGACGACGCAGATTCGGCAGGGGAGGCGGCGATTGCAAGTTGGGGAATTATGTGGCCGAGCGTGGCCGCGCAGGTCTCCAGCCGATCCAGCATCTCCTGTCTGCAGGTCCGGTCCGCTTCACGAAGGTCGAGTTTTTTCTCCCATTCCTCGAAAATTGAGACGATTGGCTGATAGTCCATATACCGGGCGGACGATATGAGCTTTTCAGCCAGTTCCCGCGCCGTCTTGTTCTCGGCATCATCCAGGGTTGCCGTGCTTGAAGATTTAAGCAGTTCGGCCAGCCTGGAATAGTTTTCACTGAACGAACTGACGAATATATTCAGCAGTTCTTCGTCTTCTTCCTCTATGGGTTGGAGTTCCCGCTCCGGATTCTCCTGCTCCCGGGTCAGGGCTTCTACTCCCTGAGCGTTCACGGTTTTGTCCTCCCTGACTTCCTGGCCGCCGGATTCTGCTTCACCCGTGAGAAAAGCGTTGCGCAGATTTTCAATCAACGCCGGGTCCAGGACTGGTTCGGACCCCTTCTGCTTGACGTAGTCCACGGCCCCGGATATCAAGTCCACGCATTCCAGGAGAAGACTGATGGCTGGAGTGGGAACAGCGCTGTCACTGTTTTGAACCACGCTTATCAGGCTTTCCAGTTCATGGGTGAGGTTGGTCAATCCCTCGAAGCCCATGCAGGCCGAAGCCCCTTTGATGCTGTGAGCCGCCCTGAATACCTGCGCAATCTGCTCTCTGTCCTTACCTTCCTGCTCCAAAAGCAGAAGGGATTTCTCCATATCGAGCAGATGCTCCCGGACCTCATCGATGTAGTCCTGCAAGAGTTCCTGTGTTGACATAAAATTTCCTTTTCACGTCAATGAGCAGTTCGGGGGACTCCGTAAGTGCCATATCAGGCGATTGCATCGAGGGCCCTCAGCAGTTTCTCCTCGTCCCCTTTTCTGATGACGTTTCTGACTCCTATGCGACTCGTTCTTTCGGCGAGATTGGGTATATCCATCAGTGTGTAAAAAATGATGGCGGCCTTGGAATCCAGTCGAAGGATTTCCTCGGCTGCGGCTATTCCGTCCTTGCCTCGCATGGTTATATCCAAAGTGACTGCATCGGGCCGGAGTCGACTGTAGAGGTCAACCGCTTCGTCCCCGTCCTTTCCTTTCCCGACCACCTCGTGTCCTGCATTTGTGAGGCATCGGGATATGGCGTTGCGAAGCAGGTTTGAATCATCTACAACAAGAATCCGTTTTGGCATGGAATCATCTTTCTTGCCGGGTCACATGGACCCGGCATTGATGAATCTTCAGAATGAAAAGGCTGCGCGCCGGTAATCCGGCTTGGTCGCCTAATCGTCAGTTTCCGTGGCGGCTCGTTTGTTCGACGGCCTGTCATCCTCGATCTTGAACTGCGAAATCAACGAGCTGAACTCATCCATGACGTCGACCAGCTTGGTGCTGAACTCGTGGGAGTTCTGGGCGCCGGAGGCGTTGGTCATGGCGACGCTGCTCATTTCTTGGATAATTTGCAGCAGGGCCTGAGCCCTTTCTTTTTGCTGAGAGGTCATGGATGTGATGCTTTCGGCATACTTGTTGGCCCTTACAATTTCAGCCATAACCTGGTCGGAGCCTCTTGCCTGTTCCATGGTCGAACCGGAAACGGTCTGAGAAAGTTGGGTCACTTCACCGATTATAGAACTGGCGTGCTCACGCCGACTGCCCTGCTCGGAGGTCATTTGAGTGATTTCCTGCGAGAGTTTGAGCAGCTTGTCCATGGAGCCAGCCACTTCCTTGATTTCCGAACGCTGTTCCACGGTAGCCTGGCTGATGTCACGGATCAGTATATTCGTTCTTTCGACCGCTTCAACGATAGCCGCTATAGCCTTCTGGCTGGAGGAGGCCAATTCTGCGCCGTCCTTTACCCGGTCGGCGCTGCCTTTGATGAGGACTGAAATCTCCTTGGTAGATTCGGCGGTGCGCTCGGCCAGTTTCCGAACTTCTTCGGCGACAACCGCGAACCCTCTTCCGTGCTCTCCGGCGCGCGCCGCTTCAATGGCTGCGTTCAAGGCAAGGAGGTTTGTCTGGTCTGCAATATCGGAGATGACTTCAATGATTTCAGTAATCTGTTCAGAACTCTCCGCTATGTTCTGCATACCGGCCGCAACCTTCTCAACTGCCTGCCGGCCTTCGAGTGCGGCTTTGTGAGATAGATCCGACTGCCTGTCGGCTTCAGATGTCTTCTCGGCGACCGAACCGATTGAAGTCGTCATCTGTTCGGCTGCCTTCGCTGTCTTCTCGGCAGCCTCGGACTGCTGGGATGCGCGGGCTGCAACCTGTTGAGCCGTTTCACCCATGAGGTTGATGATTTCCTGTGCTTTTTCGACCATCTCGGCCTGGGTTTGGGCGGCCTTTGCAATCTCCTGGATGCTGGTGGTCAGCTGGGCCATTGTCGAGGTTGTTTCACCAAATGAAGACTGGGTTTCGGCCGCATTTCTCTGGACTTCGTCGGCGGTCTTCCCCATGGCCTCGATTCGCGCCAGAACGTCTCCGGCCCTTTTGGACTGTTCGGTGGCGTTGTTCACGATATTGGCCGAAATGCTTTTCACCTTGACAACCGCGGCCGAAACCTCGCTGTTGCTTTTCACGATAGTGCCGAAAGTCTGTTGAAGTTTTGTGATGAGGCCGTTGAACGATTTCTGCATGACTGCGATCTCATCCCGGCCCTTGACCTCCAGGGTGTGCGTGAAATCGAGATTTTGCGCGATTGCCCCCATCGCCTTGGCTGTCGCGAGCAGGGGCTTGGAAATAGCGTTGCTTATCAAAAGGACGATGCCGACCACCAACAGAAAAAGAACGCCGAAGAAAATCTGATACGCTGTCCTCTGACGCAGCAGAGGCGCCATCATTTCGTCGTAGTTAGCGCCACTGCACACCGCCCAATTCTTGGAGAAATTACCGTATCCTTTCATGTGCGAAAACCCGACCGCGCGAACCGAGGTTTTCCTTGTTTCGGGGTTTGTGAATTCATAGGTTACCATGCCCTGGTCGGCTTTCTTGATGTCATAGAAGGCCTGGGAGATGCCGATTTCAGGATCTGTCGCCTTCTTCCCGACAATGGACCGGTTGACGTGGACCAGAACCGTGGTTTCGTTCAGGTCGAGCAGGTATGTGTATCCGGTTTTTCCAACACCGAATGCCTCGATAGTGTGGTTCAGGATTTCCCATTTTATGTAACCGGCCACCACACCCTTAACCTGATTATCTATCGTTACGGGCATTGCGATGAGGAGAGAAAGGCCTTTTGAATCCGGCACCAGTTCTTTGAGGATGGGGTAATTTCCAAAATCACCGACGAATCCTTTGCCCTCCATGGCGGTTTTGAACCAGACCTGATCGGCTGTCGGCCGGCCGATCGCTTGTGGTATGTTCGACGCTACACAGACACCCGCCGCATTCGTCACCATTGCGAGGTCGAAACCGTAAGATTTGGCCACGCTCTGGAGCAAATGATTGGCTCCCTCCTGGGCGCCTCCGGCGGCCACCGCGTTCTTGATAGACTCAACGGAGGACCAGGTGATTACGTTCGACACGCGGTCGCTCAGCATCATTTCGACTGATTGTGCGGTACGTGCGGCAAATCCGCTCAGCTCTTCCTCCAGGGCCTGATGCATAAGGGTCGTAGTGTTCTGATAGCCGTAATAGGTCGCGGCCATAACCGGAACCAGCGAGACCAGCAGGAAGACCAGAAGCAATTTGTTTCTTAATGATCCGGAAATGATTCCCTTTCCAAGCATGGCTTACTCCTTTATCTTTCTGGGATCTTTGTTTTGAAAATCAGGATGAATGTCCGTGTCATCGTACGAGTTGCCGTATTCGGTCAAAGCGGCTTGCATTCCTATGCTTTCCAGCTCTTTTGTCTCCTGAGGCTTGAGGATATGTTTGAAATCCAGCAAGATTATCAGGCGCTGGGGCCGTTTGATGACTCCACTTATATAAGCCGAGCTTATACTTGAAGCGACCAGACTGGGAGCGGGTTCGATTTCGGCGACCGGCACCTTCATGACTTCCGAAACAGAGTCCACCACGAACCCAGTCACATAGCCACCGAGCTCTATTATCAGTATCCGTGCCTTTTTGCGGCCTTCACCCGACTCTCCGCCCTGGATTCTGAGCAGCCATCTGAGGTCCACCACCGGGATAATCCTTCCGCGGAGGTTGATCATTCCCAGAATGGATCTGGAAGCATTTGGGATCGGCGTTATCGTCGTAAGCCTGATGATTTCCTGTACCATCAGAATATCGACTCCGAACTCTTCGCTCCCGATTCGAAAACTTACAAGCTGTTGCACCTGCTGTGATTCCTCCCGGGTGCGCGGGAGGTGAGTGGATATAGAAGCTAATTCCATTTGTTGCACTCCTTCTGACTGGTCAGTTCCCTTCCGAAGATCTAAACCAGGTTCTTCCGAACCGCCCCTATTTCGAACAATTTGGATAAATCAGCGATATCCTTAATTTCTTCCGCACAACCAATGTTTATCGATTTTTCCGGAAGATCGGGTCTAAGGCATGCGCCCGGAGTAAGCGCAAAAACTTCTCCTCCGTTTTGCCTTACTTGCCGAACTCCCTCGAGTCCGTCATCGCCGGTGCCGGAGAGCAGGACAGCAACAGTACGAGACTTGAAAGCCGCCGCACTGGTCAGCAGTTCATCGAAGAAATTGCCCGGCGAGGGGTGGGTCCCGTTCCGGACGATATTGACCTGTCCCCCGTCGTCATGGAGGATACATGCGTCCTCATTCGAGGCAATGTAGCAAACCCCGGGACGCAGATGCCCGGTCCCGGAGATTTCCTCCACCGGTATTGCCGTGTCTTTATTGAGGTTTCCCACGAGGGCTTCGACTACCCGTTTGGGCATGTCCACCCCTATGACCGTGAGCGGTATGTGTTTCGGGTCCGGGATCGCGAAGACGAGTTTCAGCAGGGTGGGGAACCCCCCGGCGCCACAGAGCACCACCAGGATCTTGCCGGGAACATCGGCAGCAGTACCGGATGGGTCATTCGAAACAATCGACTCTTTTTTCTTTCCGCGGCGGATGTATTTTATAGCTGCCAACTGAACGCGGGAAGCCTGTACAATGCGGTCGCACAACTCCCGGTTCATTGCGTCGCCCGTTGATTTGGCGCCTTTGGCCGGCTTTGTGATCACATCGACTGCGCCATACTTGAAGGATTCATAAGTCAGCCGGGAAGTCGCCTTGGTAAATGCGCTCAATACGACCACCGGCCTGGGGTCTCGTATAAGTATATGCTTCAGGGCGGTGATGCCGTCCATCTTCGGCATCTGGAGATCGAGTGTGACCACATCGGGTTTGAGTTCTCCGATCAGTTCGAGCGCTTCAATCCCGTTGTGAGCAAAACCCGCTACCCGCACTCTGGGATCCTTTGCGAAGATATCGTCGAGAAACCGGCATATGAGACGTGAATCATCAACAATCAGCACACTGCACTCGGATCGCGAAGGCTGATTCGAGAGGACGACGTCCTCGAGTGAGAACCATTTCGCCAGAAGTGTCATTGTGGAGGGCCGGGATAGTGGTGATGCCTCGATGATCTGCGAAACCGGAACGCCTGTTTTGATCAGGTCGTATATTTCCTTTTGTTCGATGAAAAGTTCTGCGGCCGAATCGTCCAGCGCGGATTGGGAATCGGTGGGTAGAAGACCTTTATCCAAATTCGAGACGAAGCTATAAAGAAAATTCGCATCATAAATCAGTTTCAGCCCGTCCGGGATAAGCTGGGACAGCGGGTGTGCCTCTTCGTTACCCGAAGGATGCCGGCCCCCTTCCCATGAGTAGCCGCCGGAATTCATGCACAGAAACTCGTAAAAGACTTCGATACCGCGCAGATGTTTGTAAGAGGCGGAGATCAGGTCCCCGTTCCTGAAAAACAGCTCGCCTTCGCCCCCATCATTGTCGAAGAGCGAAAGCACCCCGGTAGCCCTGCGCAGACAAAGAGATGTGGACAGCTCGAGGCCGCTCCGATCTTCCAGGATGCCGGAGTCGCTGAAATGCATCCTGTTCTGCTGCCACTCGACGACCAACGACACCCATTCCGAGAACGTCGTGGAATCGCATTTTGGGTCGAAACGGTCGATTGCGAGCCTGGGCCAGAGGCATGTCCTTCCCAGGGATTCCCTGTCAACCGGGAACCAGCAGGGAATCAGGTATGTGTGAGGATGGGACCGCCAGCCAAGCATCAAGCTGTTGAGCGCCGACCCTGGAGAACAGTCCTCCCCGCCCATGATGACGTCCACTTCCGCCGGGTCTCTGGGTACATCCGCAACATTGCGGCCCTGGATAAAGGTAATTTCACCCTGGATATGGGATAAATGGTCCAATAACGCGGTGCACTCCAGCTTTTCCGCTAATACCAGCACCTTCATGGGAGAGCAACCTGTGTCCGGGGCCCAGTCTCATGGCCCCCTTTGATAGAAAATACATCTTCAGCGGCACCGGAGTAATCTTGTTCGACTGCCCTGGCGAAACGGTCTTCCACGATTGCGCCGATGCTCATGGCGCTCACAGTGAGTCCTTCACCGCGCATTTCCTGAAATACCTCGTTCAGTTCCTCAGCGACGGGAACGTACAGGTCAAAGCGAAATCTTCCGGGCGGATGAGAAAACGTGTACAGGATGCTGCCCGGGTCCTGTCCCCAATAGCCGGAAACGATTTTTGTCGCTTCGTGCAAATGTCTTTCGGCCCAGATACCCGATCTTGCCGCATCGGCAACCAGTTCCCCGACCCATTGAGGATGGTCCCGAATCAACTCATTACGAACGATCAGTACATTGCAGATGAATTTCGGCCACACGGATTCCACATTCAGGAAGCGCTTTGCTGAACCGTCGGAAAGAGCTTTAGCTGCAAAAGGCTCCCCTGCGAAATAGCCGTCTATTTGCGCCGAAGCCAGGGCTGCCGGCATCTCCGGCGGTGGGACTTCAACGATATTCACAGCCGATCTGTCCATGCCATGCTGCCGAAGATACCGCCCGATTGCCAAATAGTGGCCTGAATATCGGATAGGGACTGCTATCGTCTTTCCCCGGAGGTCCGAAGCCGATTCGCATTTGATGTCGTGCCTCACGACCATCGTGCTTTCATGGCGGTTTCCGATATAGACGATCTTGAGTGGAACCCCCTGCTCGAAAAGAGCGATGGCAAGAGGCGCAATTATGAAGGCTGCCTGGATGTGACCGGAACGAAAGGCTTCCCCCATCTCGGAGAAAGAGCTGAATTTCAGAGCCTCGAAATGGAGGTCATCTCCTTTGGTCGCATAGTCGACGAGCGGCGAAGCAAGGTTGGAAATCACCGGCATGTATCCCATGCGAACGAGGTTAGGTGCATGTTTTTCCCTGTGTAGATACAAATGTGAAACGGTTATTGCCAAAATCCAGACTGCAGCAATCAGACCGATCCTTGCCCCGGTCGAGCGTGGAAGAACAAGATTCTTCATAGTGCCGCATGGACCCCCAGTTGGTGATATATCTCCGTGCGGAGTTCGCCCAATGCCGTGCTCGAGAGGAGCCTGGGGTGAGGAATGGCTATGGTATAGCAGGACTTTATCCTACCCGGCGGCTCACTCAGAATGACTACGCGGTTGCTCAACTGCAGCGCTTCGTCAATATCGTGAGTAACAAAGAGAATAGTGGTGCTTCCAAGCATCATATGCAGGTAGAGCACCTCCTCCCGCATTTGCAAACGTGTCAGATAATCCAGACCGGAGAAAGGTTCGTCGAAAAGGAGGACATCGGGGCGCGCGGCGATCGCTCTCGCTATCTCGGCCCTCTGGCGCATGCCCCCCGAGAGCATGTGAGGGTAGTAATCTTCAAACGCTTCGAGGGAGACGAGTTCGAGATACTGTTTGGCTTTCCTTATCCTTTCCGTCGGGTCGGGCAATGAGTTCAGGGCAAGCGAGACGTTTTTGAGGATCGTGAGCCAGGGGAAGAGGGCGCCTTCCTGAAAAACGAAGACGTGGTCTCCTCGCGGTCCATCAACCGGCAGGCCGTCTATCCATACCGATCCACCGCTGGGCTTTACGAACCCGGCGATAATTTTGAGCAATGTCGATTTTCCACACCCGGAATGGCCCAGGATGGATACGAATTCGCCGGCTTCTATTTCCAGATCGATGCCGTCCAGGACTCTTTTAGTTGCGCCGTTGATGGTTTCTCCTTCGTTTTTCCCGAAACCCCACCAATGCTTCCGGTCCTTTCCGTATTCAAGTGTCACTCGATCGAGGCGGATTTTACTTTTGTTCAATTCTCCACCTCACCGATTCGATTCTTTCCAGTTTTCTCATTACGCTGTCCAAAATGACGCCTATGGTGCCGATGGCCGTCATTGCCACGATTACCCGGTCAAGACGAAGGGCGTTGCGACCGTCAATTATCAGGTAGCCCAGACCGCTTTTCACTGCGATCATTTCGGCGGCCACGACCACCACCCAGGCTATACCCAGAGTCACCCTGAGCACCATGATGACGTTCGGGATAATTGCCGGCAAAACTACGTTTCGAAAAGAATTCCAGCGGGACATCTGCAAGTTTGCAGCCACCTGAAAATACATCGGGTGAATCCCCGCGGCAGCGGCGATGGTTGCTACCAGCAGGGGGAAAAAGCTTGTCAGAAAAATGATGAAAATCGCCGGCAAGTCCCCGATTCCGAACCAGAGGATTGCAAACGGCGCCCAAGCCAGCGGCGAAATAGGCCTTAGAAATTGGATAAAAGGGTTGAGCAGCCGGTAGATGCTTTGGCAGCATCCAAGAAGTATCCCGAAAGGAACAGCTATGAGGACCGCCAGATAGAAACCTACGGTAACGCGGAAAAGGCTTGCAACACAGTGCCGCAGCAGGCTTCCGTCCACAATCAACTCGTAAAATGAATGCAGTATCTGTTCGACTTCCGGCAAGAGTTCACCACTCCTTGAAGTGAAAAGCACCGTACTTCTAATCGAACAAAATCACCCATGACTTAAATGCTTTAAAATCAGTCGCGTATTTTTTTACTCTTGATAATGGTAACAGGCTAAGAATGCTGAGTTTTTGATGTGAGAGTAATCAGGACAAAATCTGCCCTGTGCTGCTGACAGTTTTCTCCCGAATGGCGCGTGACCTAACAGCACGATTTGCGTATGTAGATCGTTACTGCGTAAGTACAGGTACTATGACAGCTTCAACTTTATTGTCTGTATTAAGAACTGCACCACTTTGTGCCTATGGTTAAAAAATGACTCAACAGCAGTCACATCCCTGATTAAGCAAATCAATACCACTGAGCTCGCCCTTATTTCACCGCTCCAGTGCTGAAGTGAGCCCAGCGAGGTAAGCTCAATGCCTGCAGTAGTTTTCGTCAAATAAGCCTCCGGTCACCCGTGAAGCAAGGTCATAACTTTGACAGAGAATTGCTCCGGGAACGCATCCGTAGCGGGGTGATGAAAAGTGGTTCTCTGGTGGGAGAAATGCCCGAAAATTGCTCACGACCTCATCATTTCAGCGGAAGCCGGAATTCATGCATTTCAACAACTAGTTGATTTTAAAGCAAAAGATGCTGGACCACGGCTTTCGAGGCTGTGTCGTAAAAGAGAAAACGGTGGAAAATCATCAGCAAAGTGGGAATGAGACCCTGGACCCAGCTTTCGAGACTGTGTCGCAAGCGTGATGAGTTATGGTTTCCCCCCCCTTTACTAAAGGGGGGCAGGGGGGATTTTGGTTCTCGCTTATATAAACTATTGAAATCCCTATCGATCATTTATAATCCCCCTCGATCCCCCTTTAGAAAAGGCTCATCGCGCAAACGAGTACCTCGAAGACGAGAGAGGGCGGTATCTGTCTGCCGTGCACGAGTCCTGAGGGGGTTTTTGACTCTGTTGCCCTGAAAGGGCTGCATAGTCTAGCCAAGGGTC
>Ga0326728_10009146_pt1 | contig 24030 bp, 21 predicted proteins | sample MB3enrmetagenome_FD_207602 | JGI IMG/M metagenome (GOLD analysis project Ga0326728, IMG submission 207602) | Lab enriched peat soil microbial communities from McLean, Ithaca, NY, United States - MB31MN | ecosystem: Environmental > Terrestrial > Soil > Wetlands > Peat | place: USA: New York... | reverse complement strand
GATGTATTCGGTGACCAAGGTGAGCCAGTTGATTACGGCGAGGTCGAAAATGGAGAACCAGCCCCAGAAAGGTCCGAATCCGTCAAAAATGGCTTCGGCGTGGTCCCGCTTCGTCACCGCACCGAGCCTCACCGTCATCTCCTGGATGAAGTAGGCCATGGGTACTAGGATGAAGAAGGCCCAGAGCAGGTTGAACCCTGTCTTAGCCCCTGTCACTGCGTACGTCGAGATGCCGCCTGCGTCGTTGTCCGCAATCATAGTGATGATGCCGGGTCCGAGGACGACAAAGAAGAGGAGGGACCTGTTCCAAAACCTCTCCAGTCGGTGAATGCTTTTGCTGACCCAGTACATGGGTCACCTCCTGATGTTGCCAGGCCACCCGCTCACGTGGCAACGTAGGACCTTCCAACCGGACGTGGTAGAAGGCTGGAACCGACGATGTTGAGCCGGATCCGGGCAATGGGACTGACATCCAGCATACGGTTACTGGGGTTCTGTATGGTTGGAATGGATCGCGAAGGCAGCTTCTAAGGGATGGATGAGGCGCGCCCCTCCCCTGAACCGCCTGCGGTAGAGGAGAAGGTCGCTAAGATCGGGAGACCTTTAGTCGACGAAGTCCGGGCCCGGTGGCGATTCACCGTTCCAACCGAGGTACAAATGACCGCCAGGATCGTCTTCCATGAAACACAGGCTCCTTAGATCAGATTCTTGGGAAAGGCTAAACCCGTTTCCCCACGATGTCAACAAAAATGGGGAAAGAAGCGGCTACTCGGGACATTTATCTCTTGCATTTTTGGGTACGCGTTGGCAAAATGTGGCTCGAAGGCGTGAAGCTCCCCACCGTATCCAACGCAGGGCTCCCCCGACACGAATAGAGCGCATCCAGCGCGCTCGCTGACAAGGGCCCTCCGGATAAGGGGCTTTTAGGAGCGCTCCCGGTCGTGCGCCTATTTGAGGAAAACCTGCCGCGGATTGGTCCTGGGGTCCACCAAGAACCAAACGCGTGAGAATATCGAAAAGGAGGAATTGCACATGAAAATCAGAGGAGCGGTCTTGAGAGAGATTAACAAACCTTACAGCATCGAGGAATTGGAGCTCGACCCGCCGAAGGAAAAGGAGGCGCTCGTTAGATACGTCTACACGGGCTACTGTCATTCCGATTTGAGCAACAAACTCGGCGCCGTAAAAATGGTCCTTCCCATCGTGGCCGGCCACGAGGGCGCCGGCATCGTGGAAGAGGTGGGACCGGGCTGCACGAAGCTGAAAAAGGGCGACCATGTGGTCGCGACCTGGATGGTGCCCTGCGGTCACTGTCCCCAGTGCCTGAGGGGCATGGGCAATGTCTGTACCGGCACCTTCAACTATTTCCTCGAAGGCATGCTCCTCGACGGCACGTCCCGGATCAGGGACAAGAACGGCAAAATGGTCCGCCACGGCAACTTCGTTTCGGGCTTTTCCAACTACACTGTCGCGCCGGAAGACGGGCTCATTCCTATACCAAAGGAGTTTCCCTTGGAGTACGCCTGCCTCATGGGCTGCTGTATCCCCACAGGCTGGGGCACGGTGACCAACTGCGCCAAAGTGCAGCCCGGTGACAGGGTGGCGGTCTGGGGGCTCGGCGGCGTGGGTCTCAATATCCTCAGGGCGTGTGTCCTGCGCCATGCATATCCGGTCATCGCTGTCGATCTTGAAGAAAGCAAGGAAGACCTGGCACGGGAGTTCGGCGCCACACACTTCATCTGCAACCAGAAGGAGGACCCGGTTCCGCGGATCCAGGCCCTCACCGACGGAGGTGTTGATTTCGCCTTCGAGGCCATCGGGGATCCGGGCGCCATTATCCAGGCCTACTGGTCCACCGGGGTTGCCGGGAAGCTCGTGGTGGCCGGCATCACACCGCACGATCAGACGACCAACCTTCCCCTCCAGGTGCTCCCCTTCGGCAACAGATCCATATTGGGCAATCTCTACGGCATGATATCGACGCATATCGACATCCCCCGCTTGACCCAGATGGCCATGACGCACGATCTGAAACTCGACAAGCTCGTGACCAACAAGTTCAAGCTGGACGACCTCAACGATGTGGCTGATAAGATGCTGAAGAGACAGCTACGGGGCCGGTGGGTCTGCGCCTGGGAATAGGCTCGGAGTCGATTCTCGCCCCCGACTGACTCGACCGGCGGATCGAAATGAAAGAGAGGGGCGCGCCTCAAAGCGCGCCCCTCTTGTAACCACCAGGTACGGCTGCTTTCCGCAAGCTCTAGTACTCCGAACGCGGGATTTTAGTACATTCGCACTATTCTCTTCCATATTCAAGCATCATACTCTAGAACACAAGAGGGCAACCAGACGAAATGGAGCGGCTAAAAGGCATGTCGGGTTGCGTCGGACGCCTCGGTTCGCCTGCGTAAGCCCGGGAATAGTCCGGGGATCCGCCCTTCCCGGGCTTGAATCCCCAGCCAATCGAGCCGCCGCTTAAGCTTGCCCTGGAAAAACGGGAACTCTGATATCTCAGGGTGAGGAGGATGCCGTGGCTATCGAAAGAGAAAAGCTCGTAGAGATGTATCGATTGATGGTGCGGATCAGGACGTTTGAAGAGAGGGTGTTGAAAGAAGTATCGGCCGGCGTCATCCCGGGGGCCGCGCACCTCTACGCGGGTCAGGAGGCAGTTGCCGTCGGCGCGTGCGCCACTTTGAGAAGCGACGATTTCATCACGAGCACCCACCGGGGCCATGGCCACCTGATCGCCAAGGGGGCGAAAACCGAGCTGATGATGGCCGAGCTCTTCGGAAAGAAAACCGGGTATAACAAAGGCAAGGGAGGGTCTATGCACATCACCGCCCTCGATCTCGGCATCATGGGGGCGAGCGGCATCGTCGCCGGCATGATCGGCATTGCGGCGGGCGCTGCCCTTTCCGCCCAAATGAGGGGAACAGACCAGGTGACGATCTGTTTTCTCGGCGACGGAGCAACGAATTCAGGGAGATTCCACGAGGCGGTCAACCTTGCCTCGATCTGGAGCCTTCCCGTGATATACGTGATCGAGAACAATCTGTACGGAGAGAGCACGCCCATATCGGACGTGTGCAGGCTTCCCAATCTGAGCGACAGGGCCGCGGCGTACGCCTTACCCGGTAAGACGATCGACGGCAATGACGTCTTCGCCGTATACGAGGAGGTCGCAAAGGCTGTTGCGAGGGCGCGGAAAGGGGATGGGCCGACTCTCGTGGAGTGCAAGACTTACCGGCACTACGGCCATTTCTGCGGCGACCCGCAGACATACAAGAAGAAAGAGGAGGTCGACGAATGGCTCAAGAAGGACCCGATCCCCAGGTTCAGGAAAGAGCTTATCCAGATGGAAGCCTTCACCCAGGATGAGGCGAACGCAATCGAAGGGGAGATGAAGGCAGAACTCGACCGGGCCGTGAAATTCGCCGCGGAAAGCCCCTACCCTGCACCCGAAGAAGCCCTTGAAGACGTGTACGCCTAAAGGAGGAAGTGATGAGAGAACTCACCTATTCTCAAGCCATAAACGAGGCATACGACGAGGAAATGAAGAGGGACCCGTCCGTATTCATCATGGGGGAAGACATCGGACAATACTGGGGGGCGGCTTTCGGAGAAATGCAGGGCCTCTACGCCAAGTACGGACCAAAAAGGATAAGGGAAACCCCCATATCGGAGACGGCCATATTAGGCTCCGCCATCGGCGCGGCAGCCACCGGCATGAGACCGATCGCCTTCCTCTTCTTCGTGGACTTTCTCGGCGTCTGTTGGGATGAGATATGGAACCAGCTCACCCCCATGCGGTACATGTTCGGAGGAAAGGCGAAGCTGCCCGTCACCATCACGTGCTACAGCGGTGCGGGCATAGCCAACGCAGCCCAGCACTCCAAGTGCGGCGAGGGCATCCTCATGAGCATCCCCGGCCTCAAGATCATCACTCCGTCCACTCCTTACGACGCCAAAGGACTCCTCAAATCGGCAATAAGAGAGGACAATCCCACCATATACTTCGTCAACAAGTTCCTCCTCCTCTCTGCTCTGCAGGGCCCCGTGCCCGAGGAAGACTATACGATACCCCTCGGCGTCGCAGACGTCAAAAGGCAGGGGAAGGACGTAACCGTCGTGGCATTGGGGACCATGGTGCACAGGGCCCTCGCAGCCGCGGAGACGCTCCAGAAAGAGAGGGGTCTGAGCATCGAGGTGGTCGACCCGCGGACAATGGTGCCTCTCGACAAACAGGCGATCTACGAGTCGGTGAAGAAGACGGGAAGGCTCGTCATCATGGATGAAGAGCCCAAGACCGGGAGTGCCGCGGCGGAGATTGCCGCACTCGTGGCGGAAGAGGCCTTCGACTACCTTGACGCACCGATAAAGCGGGTCTGCGCGCCAGACACGCCTATCCCCTTCAGCCCGCCCCTGGAGGGTTTTTGGATGCCCAGCGAGCAGAAGCTGATACAGGCCATCAACGAAATAGTGTAAACACGCGAATCGTGCGCACCCCCGACGAATGCACGAGTTGGGGAGCGGACTGGCAGAGGCAATGGCAAAGGACACAAACTAAGGAAAGCTAAAATCGAAAAAGCGGTGTGCCGGGGGTGTAAATGGCTGCTAATATCTCGATACCGAGACTGGGGACCGTCGGAGGGGACGCCACGCTCCTCGAATGGGTGGCGCAGGAGGGCGATCACGTCGAGCAGGACGCCATCGTCCTCGTGATAGAAACGCAGAAGATCAAGTTCGATGTCGTGGCTGAAACAACAGGGCTTCTTCACATCATAGTGGCGGAAGGCGCCAAGTGTCCCGTGGGCACGATCGTGGGCATGATCGCCGCGTCCGCCGAAGAGCTGGAGCATCTCCAGAAGGAGGTTCCGCTCGTAACCTCGGTCGAAGAGGCCCCGAAAACCTTACGTGTAGACGCCGGCACCTCTGGGGCCGCTGAATCGGCGGCAAAGCCTGAGGGGCGGCGGGACATCAGGATCTCACCGGTGGCGAGAAAAATGGCCGAAGAGCACATGATCGACATCACCCGGATCGCGGGCACCGGCCCCGAGGGAAGGATCGTGAGGGAGGATGTTGAGAAGGCCATAGCTGCCGGCAGTAGTGCGCCAGCCGCTGCGCCGGAGGCGAAGACCGTCGGAGAGAAGAAGGTGAGGCAGACTATCCCCCTCAAGGGCATGCGCGCCGCCATAGCCGAGCACATGCACAGGAGCCTCGTCGAGTCGGCCCAGCTCACCGCGATCGGCGAGATAGACATGACGGAGCTGATGGGACTCCGCAAGGCCTTCGTCGCCCGAGAGGTGGCCATCGGCACGAGGGTCACTTACAATGACCTCCTGGTCTACACCGTCGCAAAGGTCCTCAAGGAGAAGCCGATCGTCAATTCGAGCATCGTGGGCAACGATATCAAGGTGTGGGACGACATCAACATAGGCGTCGCAGTCGCCCTCCAAGAGGGGCTTATTGTGCCCGTGGTAAGGAACGCTGACAGAAAGTCGATTTCAGAGATAAGCAGGTTATCGAAGACTCTCTCGGAAAAGGCAAAGGCAGGCAAACTGATGCCTGACGAGGTTTCAGGGGGCACGTTCACGCTTACGAACCTGGGAGCGGCCGGGGCAGGATGGCGCTTCGAGACCGCCATAATCAATCCGCCGGAATCCGCCATCCTCGGCGTAGGGGGCATTACTGACAGGGCCGTGGTGAGAGACGGCCAGGTCGTCATCAGACCCATCATGACCTATAGCTTCACCTACGACCACAGGGTAATAGACGGCGCCACTGCCGTCCAGTTCATGGCAAGGGTGATCGAGTTATTGGAGGACCCGCGGCTGCTCATTCTCTAGCTCACAGGAGAGCGTCTGAGGAGGAGTATGGCCGCGTCCGCAAACCGGGGTACCCGCGCGGGAGATCCCGGGCAGCCGACTTTGTGAAAACCGGGAGGAGGTGGAAGAAATGATAGAATCGGCAGAGCATTTCAGTTTCACCGTGAGCAGCATAGAAGAGACCCTCCACTTCTTCTGCGACCTTCTAGGGTTGAAAGCTACACCGATCATCGACGTTGAAGACGAAGGGGTCCAGACGATCATCGGTATGCCGGGCGCGTCCCTTCGCATATCCAACGTTGAGATACCGGACAAGAAGAGCATCGAGCTCATCGAATACGTGAAGCCGAAGGGAAAGACCATCGATCTGAACACCTCCAACCCCGGGGTTGCGCACATCGCCTTCGGAGTCAGCAATATCGAGCAGATGTACGAGGACCTGTCGAAGAAGGGGGTGAAGTTCGTAAACCCACCGGTCTGGGCCCCGGGCAATGACGGCAAGGGAAGATGGGCTGTCTGCTACTTGCGGGGACCCGACGGCATAACCCTCGAAATGATCGAAAGGCTGGACTAAAGAGGGCTGCCGTGGGCGCTTCAGGAATTCCAACGAAAGGAGGTGAACGGGCAAAGCTTTAGAATAGAGATAGTAAGACTGGTTCCATAAGAAGGCAGTGAAGAACGTCAGATCGAACTAAGGGAGAATGGAAATGAGAAAAAAGGATTACCTCATGTTGCTCGGCTTTTTCTCCGTCCTCGCGGCAGTATGCCTGATGCCTTTCACAGGGGCTCAAGGTGCGGAGAAGAAGGAGATCGTGGTCGGAGCCGTCAATTCCATGACCGGCCCGGATTCCATGACTGGGGCCGAGCAGAAGTGGGCCTATGAGCAGGCCGTCAATGACATCAATCAGAAGGGTGGAGTCTTCGTCAAGGAGTACAATAAGAAGCTGCCGATCAAGCTCGTTTTCGCCGATGACAGCAGTGCGCCCGACAAGGCGGCCGCGGCCATGGAAAGGCTGATCAAGGCCAACAAGGTGGACCTGGCTCTTTCATCCGACACGACACCTAAGAATCTTGCGGCTGCCGTTGTGGCTGAGAAGTACAGGCTCTTCTTCCTCATAGACCTTGCCTGGACTCCAGTTGTGGCACAACAGAACTATAAGTGGGTTGCTTGCTATTTCTTTACTCCTGACAGTGCGTCGCGAGTCCCTTTTCAGGTCTGGGAGTCCCTTCCCCAGGCCGAGAGACCCAAACGACCTGCTCTCATAACAGAGGACAATCAGGACGGACAGGCCTTTAGGGAAACGTTCCAGCACTGGGCAAAGGAGTACAATATGCCCTTTGCGTACGATAACCCGGCCCCGCAAGGGAACAGGGACTTTTCCTCCTGGGTTCTGAAGATGAAGTCGGTAAACGCCGATGCCCTGGTTTTTCACGGGGACGGCAATGCCGGGATCACTTTGGTACGGCAGATCCAGGACGGGGACCTGAAGCTCAGGTATATCCACGGCTTTCAGGGGTTCTGGCCCAGCGAGTTCTACAAGGCCCTGGGCGAGAAGGCCAACTATATTATTCACGACGGTTTCTGGGTCGAAAATAATGGAGCTCCCATGTCGAAGGACCTTGGAGCACGCTTCAAGAAGCAATTCGGACGAGACACGGTCAGCGCAGGACATCATTATGCCGCAGTGCAGATCCTTGCAGCGGCTGTAGAGAAGGTGGGATCCGTCGACTCGACAAAAGTCAGAGACGCCGTCTTCAACGGCACCTTTAAAGGGACGACCCTGGGCGGCGAAATCAAATTCGATAACAAGGGGATTGCCATCACCCAGAGCCTCGCCCTCCAGTGGTGGAATGGCGAGCGCATGCCCGTATGGCCGCCCTTGCCCTCGATTTGGAAGCTCAAGTTGATACCCGTGCAGTAGAAGCAAGAAAAGTGGGAGATACTTCATCTCATGCAGCATGGAAACTGCCACTACCCCTCACAGCCCCTAATATTGGAAACGCACGTGAGGGGTAGTGGAAAATCCGTCATGCGATAGGAGGGCTTGATGAACAGGGTTTCAGGCAAAGTCGCGATCGTCACCGGCGCAGCCAGCGGGCTTGGCAAGGCCATAGCCCTCCTTCTGGCCGCAGAAGGTGCCAAAGTAGTGGCCACGGACATCAACGAGGCTGGCGGCAAGGCAGTGGCGGATGAGGTCAGCAAAAAGGGAGGAGAGGCGCTCTTCGTCCGGCAGGACGTGACGAGTGAGAGCGAATGGATCGGGATCGTGGGAACGACCACCGAGCGATACGGCAGGCTCGATATCCTCGTTAACTGCGCGGGGGTCTTTCTCGACGCGAGCATCGAGGAAACCACCCTTGAGAAATGGAGATGGGTGCTGAGCATCAACCTCGACGGCGTCTTTCTCGGCACGAAGTACGCCTCCCAGGCGATGAGAAAGACAGGGGGCGGCTCGATCGTTAATCTATCCTCCGCCGGGGGCCTTGTGGGCACGCCGAACGCCTCCGCTTACGCGGCGAGCAAGGGGGGGGTGCGACTGCTCACCAAGGCGGCTGCGATCGAGTACTCGAAAGCCCATCTCGATTACAATATCAGGGTCAATTCCGTCCATCCCGGGGTCATGGTGACGCCCATGACGGATCCCATGGTGGCCGATCCCGAAGGTGAGAAGGCAATACTGGAATGGATACCGATGGGCCGCCTCGGGACGGCCGGGGATGTGGCCTACGCGGTCCTCTACCTCGCTTCCGACGAGTCCAAGTACGTGACCGGCTCAGAAACGGTCGTGGACGGCGGCTGGACCGCCCACTAGGGGCCCTTAGGGCCTGAAATAAGGATGTGGTGCGTGAAGACGAAACCTCCGTGGCTGCGCGTGAGGCTCGGGTTGAGCGAGAATTTTCTCTTTCTCAAGAGACTCCTTCTCGATCTGGGCCTCCACACCGTGTGCGAGCAGGCGAACTGCCCGAACGCGGTCGAATGCTGGAACAGGCGAACAGCCACTTTCCTCATTCTCGGGGACCGGTGCAGCAGAGATTGCAACTTCTGTGCGGTCGCCCATGGGCCGGAAGGGCCCCCGGAGGCGGACGAGCCAGAAAGGGTCTCCGAGGCGGTCCGCCTGATGGGTCTTTCTTTCGTCGTCATCACCTCTGTCACCAGGGATGATCTCCCGGACGGCGGCGCAGGCCATTTTGCCGACACCATTGCGGCAATCCGCCGGACGAGCCCTCAGACGCTCGTGGAGGTGCTCATCCCCGATTTCAACGGCTCGCAGCAGGCCGTGGACAGAATCACCCTGGCGAGCCCCGATGTGCTCGGCCACAATGTGGAGACAGTGGCGCGCCTCTACCCCACAGTGCGGCCGGGTGCTGACTATCGGCGCTCTTTGGGGTTGTTCGCGCACGCGCGCCGCCTCGACAATCGCATACCCCTTAAGTCGGGTCTCATGCTCGGACTCGGGGAGTCTCGCGACGAGGTCGAGCGCGTGATGGAAGACCTGCTCGTTGCCGGATGCACAATTCTCACGCTGGGCCAGTACCTCCAGCCCACAAGCAGCCATATGCCGGTGGAGAGGTTCGTCTTGCCGGAGGAGTTCGACAAATGGCGTGAAAAGGCCCTCGCCATGGGTTTCTCGGGCGTTGCGAGCGCCCCTCTTGTCCGCAGCTCCTACCGCGCCGGGGAGCTTTACATGAAAGCGAAAGAACGGATCGGGGCCCCGAGAGGGCCTTGGGGCAGACAGGGGCTTCCGGAAGAGGCGCTCAAGCGTCTCAGGAGTCTCGATAAACAGACGAATTGAAGAGGGAGAACGGGCTTATGGTAGAACGGGACGTAATCATCGTCGGAGGAGGCCCCGCAGGATATGCGGCGGCTATACGCCTTGCCCAGCTGGGGAGGCAAGCGACCCTGGTCGAAAAGGATACGCTCGGCGGCACCTGCCTCAACAGCGGCTGCGTTCCATTCATGGTCCTCGCCAAAGCGGTCGAGCTCCTCGATATGTCAAAGAGCGGCAAGGACTACGGCATAACCTTCGGCGAAACTGGCGTCGATTTCGAGAAGCTGAGTGCGCGTAGGAAAATAGTCACCAAGATCCATGTTCAAGGCGTCAGGTCGCTCCTAGAGGCATACCAAACGGAGGTGCTTCAGGGGTCGGCACGGTTCGTATCGCCTTCCGAGATCGAAGTCTCGACGGCTGACGGACGGCTCGAGCGCCTGAGAGGGAAAAACATAATCATAGCTGCCGGAACGACAGCGGCGCCGCCGACCGTGCCCGGGGACGACAGGAGGTCGATCGACACGAACGCCCTCCTCGAGCTGCCCGCCCCGCCCTCCTCCATAGTCGTCCTGGGGGGAGGATTCGTCAGTCTGACAATGGCGACCATTCTGACCCATCTGGGCTCGAAGGTGACAGTCGTCGAGCAATCCGACCGCCTTCTTCCCCAGATCGATGAAGAGATCACCGGTATGCTTGCGAGAGAGCTGAAGAAGAACAAGATCCAGGTCTTCACGGGGGCCCGCCCCATCAGGATCGCCGACGGACCCGAGGGTCAACGGGAGGTAGAGATGGAGGTCAAGGGCCAGATGACCAAGACCACGGCCTCCGTGATCTTGAGGACCGGCCGGCTTCCCGACATCGATGGCCTGGGGCTCGCGAGCCTGGGCGTGAATCTCAACGAAGAGGGCGGCATCGCTACCGATCCCTTCATGGAGACCAACCTGAAATCTCTCTTCGCCGCCGGCGACGTAACCATGAGGCACATGTGTACCCCCGTGGCGTACGCGGAAGGGCTGGCTGCCGCGGAGAATATCGTAGGGAAGAAGGCGCGCATGATTTACACGGCGGTCCCCTATTGGTCGAACACCATTCCCGCCGTCTGCGGAGCAGGGCTCACCGAGGCTGAGGCAGCAGAGAAGGGCCACGTTGTGCGGGTCGGGAGGTTCCCCCTCGCGGCCAACGCAATGGCCACGATACTCGGAAGGAGAACCGGGATGGTCAAGATCGTGACTGACGCGCGATACGGCCAGATACTCGGGGTGCACGTAGTCGGCCACAATGCCCAGGAATTCGTGCACGAAGCGCTTCTTGCTATGAGGTCCGAGCTCACTCCGAAGGAGATTGCCGGCGCCTTCCACGTCCACCCATCCCTCTGTGAGTCCCTCTGGGATGCTTCGAGGGCCGTGGACAACGAATCGATCAACTCTTTCAACCCCACGTGATGGACGAGCGTATGGAAGGCAGACCAACATGCCTGGCGGCAGATCTGGGCATTGCCGAATACGGCAGGGCCTGGGAGCTGCAGAAAAGGCTCCACGCCATGAGGGTGAGGCAGGAGATCGGGGATGTGCTCCTCCTCCTCGAACACCCTCCGACACTCACGGTGGGCAAGTCCGGATCGATGACGAACGTGCTGGCCTCCCCGGAGCGGCTCGCTCAACTGGGGATCTCTCTCTTCTTCATCGAGAGAGGAGGAGACGTGACCTATCACGGTCCCGGGCAGGTCGTGGGCTATCCGATCATAGACCTGAAAGGAAGGGGCAGAGACATCTACAGGTTTGTCACGGACCTTGAAGAGGTCATGATAAGGACAGCCCGCGATTTCCATGTGGAGGCCACGAGGAACCCCGGACACCGGGGCGTATGGGTCGGCGAAGGCGAACTGGGCGCCATCGGGCTCAGCGTCCGGAGATGGGTGAGCATGCATGGGTTTGCCTTCAATGTGACGACCAACCTCGAGCACTTCACCGTCATCAATCCGTGCGGCTTCAGCGACCGGCAGGCCACGTCTTTGGCGGCACTGCTGGGTCTCGACATTGCGATGGAGACGGTCCGGGAAAAGCTTCAGCTCCATTTTTCGGCTGTCTTCAATGTGGATATCATACGCACGACGGAAGAAGAGCTGGGTCGCATGCTCGATTAGCCGGGCCGCGTCCTTAAGACAGGGACCCTGCGTTAAGCGGAAGGGCCACGGCAACCCCGATACATAGTATAATGGAAAGCCATGGACATTGAGCAAGACCTGCAAAAACTCGGCGTTGTCTTTACCACCAGTCCTTTTGAACGCTGGTTCTACACGAGGGACACCTTCACCCTCCCCCGCTGGACAGGCATGCTCTTCGATACCATGCCCCTGGCCGTCGTGAAGCCTGCGCGCGCCGAACAGGTGGCCTCCGTTGTCCGCTTCTGCTCTGATGAGACCATACCAATGGTGCCGAGGGGAGCGGGCACGTCGGGTCTCTTCGGCGCAGTGCCGAAGAGGGGCGGCATCGTGCTCGACCTGCGGGCCTTGACAGGCCCCGTCGAGATCGATAGGGAAGGCGCGATCGTCCATGCCGGGGCGGGCATCACGTGCTGGACCCTGGATCGCCAGTTGAGAAAAGAGGGCCTCGCCCTCAAGTCTTACCCGTCCAGCGCGCTTTCTGCGACCCTCGGAGGTTGGATCATGGGGAGCGGGCTGGGCATCGGGAGCCTCGCCCATGGGGCTGTATTCGACCAGATCGTATCAATGGACGCGGTGTTGGCGGACGGGACAGAGCGGGTCTTCGCCGCAGGCGAGGGACTGGAATGGCTCTATGAGAGCGAGGGAACGCTCGCCATTGTGACGAGGGTCTCCCTCAAGGTTCGAAGGGTACCGGAGGCCACCTCACACCTTTTCATCTATTTCGCAGATTCCTCGCGCCTTTTCGAGTTCGTCCGCTCCCTGGCAGGCAGCAGGCCCCTACCCTTTTCCATAGAGATCTTCGACGCCTCCTACCTTGCTCTTCTGAGATCGGCCGGTCTTGAGGCGACGCCCTTCTCCGGCGGCGACGGGGCCGTGCTGGTCGCCTACGAGGGAGACGCGGAGAGCGTGAAAGAGGGGAAGGATTTCCTCGAGAAGCAGGTGCGCCTTCTTCACGGCGAGAAGAGAGACGGAGCAGAAGCGGAGTGGGGCCAGCGCTTCAACATGCTGCGCGTGAGAAGGGCAGTCCCCTCCATGCTCCCCATCGGTGTCCATGTGCCGATAGCCGGCCTCGACAGGTTCTGCAACGCCGCACGAAAGCAGGGGAAAAGGGAGCCCGCCCTTCTCGGACAAGTGGTTTCGCCCGTTGATTGCATGGTCATGGCCTTATCTGCCACGGACGAGTCCCGCCCCGTGGAACACACGGTTGTCCTCAGCCTTCCTCGGAGGATATCGCAGCTCGCCTGCGCCTTCGGTGGAAAGCCGGGGGGCGGGATCGGGGTATGGAACGCACCATACAAGAAGGCAATAAGGGGATCACGGACCATAAAGGCATTGAAAAAGAGGAAGAAGGAACTCGACCCGAAGGGCATTCTCAATCCCGGGATGTGGTTTGACGGGCCGGTCTTTCTCAAGCCCGCCCTCTATCACCCGGCGATGAAAGTCCTGTCATGGGTGGACCATTTGATCCCGTCCAAGGACCGCGGCAGGAGACAGGGCGGTCTCGACAACGAGCTGGCGTCATGCGTGGAATGCGGCTTTTGCATGGAAAACTGCCCCACCAAGGGGGAGTGGCTCTCTTCTACGCCGAGGGGCAGGATCCGCCTGGCGCGAGAGATGTCCACGGCGAAGGGGTCGCCATTCCTTCCCGGGGAAGAGAGCAAGAAGTCCCTCTTCTCGTGCACCCTTTGCGGGCGCTGCGCAATAGATTGCAGTGTCGCCATAGACTCCCCTGCCCTCTGGGTCGACACGAGGGCGAGGCTCGTCCGGAAAGGGCTTACGATAGAGGCCCTCCAATCGCTCGTCCAGGTGATCAGCCGGACTGGCAATATCGCCGGCAAGGCAAACGAGCAGCGGCAGCACTGGGCGACCCGTCTTCCCGAGTACAAGGAGATCTCGGGCAGACAGCATGCAAAGACGGTCTATTTTGTCGGGTGCGTCACGTCCTTCTATCCCACAGTTCAGGATATCGCGAGGTCCTTCGTGCGGACCTTGGTATCGGCCGGATGTAACTTCATGCTTCTCGGGGCCGGAGAGGTATGCTGCGGCTATCCTTTGACCTCTGCGGGCCGTGTCGATGAAGCTGCCTCCCAGATGAGGCAGAACATCGCGTCCGTGCGGGAGACCGGGGCGGAGCGACTCGTTGTGACATGTCCCGGCTGCCTCCGCATGTGGAAGCACGAATACAAGAGGCTTACCGGGCAGGACCCGGGAATAGACGTGGTCCATTCCACGGAATTCCTCTGGGAGCTCATCAGGGACGGAAAACTCAGCCTTGGCGGATTGAACGGCCTTTTCACGTATCACGACCCCTGCGACCTCGGGAGGGTGGGCGGCATCTACGACGCCCCACGCTCAGTCATCGGCGCCGTACCCGGCATCCGCTACGTGGAGCTGGAGGAAAGCCGCCAGTACTCCACCTGCTGCGGCTCAGGCGGCGACCTCCTCGCCTCGGATCAGGATCTCTCTCTGGCCGCGGCGGGAAGACGTCTCGATCATGTCGAGCGATCAGGAGCCGAGACCATCGTGACCGCGTGCCCGTCCTGCATACGGGGGATGATCATGTCAAAGACCGCAGCGAAGAGATCGGTGAATATCATGGACATCACACAACTGGTGTGGAAGGCCAGTGAGGCGGCCAAATCCAAGAAGGAGTGAAAGCATGTATCCGGAAGATCTGAAATACAACCCCGAACACACGTGGCTTCGCCTGGACGGATCGGGCTCGGGCGTGGTGGGCATCACCGACTTCGCCCAGAGACAGCTCAAGGACGTCGTCTTCGTCGAGCTCCCCGAAAAGGGGACGTCCGTCGTTCACATGGAGCCTTTCGGGGTCATAGAATCGGTAAAGGCGACGAACGATCTCTACAGCCCGGTGACCGGCGTTGTCACAGACGTCAATCGGGCGCTCATTGACGATCCTTCCCTCGTCAACAAAGACCCTTACGGCGCAGGATGGATGGTGAAAGTCGAGTTGAGCAATCCAACCGAGGTTGAAAGCCTCCTTTCTGCAGAGAGCTACAAGACCGCAATAGGCGAGTAGGGCCGGCTGATCCCGGAAGCGCCCCGTACCTCCCATGCTTTCGGTGAAGGTCACTCCCAATTCCTCCCTAGTTGCCGTTTGGAGTGCCTGCTGGTAGACTTGACAGAAAAGCGGTGGAGTATGGGAGGTCTTGATTGATCGAGAAGATATCACGCAGCGTTTATGTCGAGTGCGATGCCCCGGGCTGCTGCAGCCATAGCTTCGTTGAGACGGGTGAAGGGATAGTGATGATCGACACTCCAGTCGTGCCTTCGGCAGCCGCAGCATGGCAAAGAGAGATCGAGAGGCACGGCACCTTCCGCTACATCATCAACATGGAGCCGCACATCGATCACTTTGGCGGCAGTTCCTTCTTCCCTGGCGTCGTCGTGGCCCGCGACGAGACGAGAGAGCGAATAGCCGCCGCACCCGTGGAGGAGATGGTGCAGATGCTCGCCGCGGGGGCGCCCGGCAGTCTCCCCCTCCCCGACACGTTTCGGTTTCGCCTCCCTGAGATCACGTTCTCCGAGAACCTCACCCTCCACGCAGGCGATCATACTTTCGAGATCATCGAAATGCCCGGGCACACCGCTTGTCAGACTGTGGTTTACTTCCCCGAAGAGAGAGTGCTCTTCGCTGCAGACACAATTGCTAATAGGAAGGTGCCCTCCCTGCACGAGGCCCTGCCCTTCGAGTGGCTCGATTCGCTGCGCAAGCTTCAGAAGCTCGATTGCGAGCTCATTGTGCCGGGACACGGTGCGGTGGGGGACGGGAGACTCATCCCCGACATGGCAACGGCGCTCGAGGCTGCAATGGATTCGGTGAAAGGCGCCATCGACAACGGCTTGAGCCTTCAGGAGGCAAAGGACAGGATAACGGTCTTTGAAGATTACGGCGACTTCCTTCCGGGTAAGGAGTTCAGAAGATGGCTCAACCGCATGAATGTGGGCAGACTTTATCAACTACTGAAAGAACGCATGTGATGCTCCCTGCGTCGAAGGTGCGCGCTCAGGAGGGTGAAGACCCCCCGATGAGCTCTGATAACACCAGGGCAAACGGTGAGCCTTCCATAGGCTCCCGGCTCCCGTGCCGGCCGGAAGGTCACACTCGAGACCAGGTGGTACATCTATTCCAGGTTTGGGAGCACCCACAGCCTGATGAGCCTCGCGAGATGCGGGCAGTAGGGTCCCTTTGCCTCGCGTTCCACGAGTGTGTGGTCTGAGGTCATGAATTCCAGCGTGAGTCTCGAGCTCTCGCGGAAGGATCCGTGATTGCCGTTGAAGTCGTAATCCTCTACCGTGATCCGCAGGGAGCTGATTTTTTTTCGCGCCGAAAAGAGACGGAACGATTCGACCTCGTCAAAGGCTTCGACCAGCATGATGTATCTTTCGGAAAAAACCCAGAGATCTTTTAGGGCGATGCTTTTCTCCCCATTTTCCTGCACACACGTCGCGTAGATATCCTTGATCTTGTCTCCCGTGACGCGGGAGAACGTGTCCACAAAGCCCTTGACCCGTTCTTCCGCGTCTATGAGGTTCTTTTGGGGAGCGCCCGAGAGTGCGAAAAAGTCTCTGATCTTCCCGAGAATCTCTTCGTCGTATTCGTTTCTCACCACATTTGCCCTCCCGCCAAATGGCGATCCTTTCTAGTTGGTTTGCGGGTCGGACGATCTTCCTTTCCTGCAGCCCGTGCGAAAGTCTTATCGGCCCCCGGGGCAGGCCCTTAAGCGCTTCTCATTTCCCTCGCGATAGAACCCGTCGGGTGCATGGATGATAAGCATCATTGTCGAAAAGCGAACGGCATTTTCCGAGTTCATAAGAGGTCAGTGAATGACGGGATACATCGCGGCGCCGCATGCAGCGCATACCGTGGCATCGACCTTGTTGCGAATGCCGCATTCGGGACATCGCCCCGGGGGAAGAAACGGACTGTGGGCGACAAGAAACCTCATCTTGCGGGATGCGAATGACCAGAGCGATAGGACGATCAGTATGGCGACCGGGGCGCTCATGGGCAGGAAGGCAAAGAGCCAGAAATCGTAGAGCCCGTGACACAGGGCTGAAGCCGCCAGGTAGGGCATGACGATACGGAGCGGGTTGCTCTTTGGGAAACGGAACTTGGCAGCCGCGAGGCCCGTTCCCCAGAGCGCGCCGAATCCCAGATGTGCCGGGACCGAGAGAAACGTGCGGGTAACGAGTACTCCGATGCCCGCCCGCACCATGTACCCGATGTTCTCGATCGCGGCGAAGCCGAGAGAAGCCGCCATGGCGTAGATGACGCCGTCCGCCGGCTCATCGAATTCCTTCAGCTTTCTCAAAAACAAGATGGCGGCAACGCACTTGAAGAACTCCTCGCTAAAGCCGACAAAGAGGGATAGGAAGACCGCAGCCGCCACGGGCATTGGTCCCGCCGATAAACGCATGCCCGTGGCTGCAGAAAAGGCGGCGTTCGAAAAAACGGCGAAGACGCTGCTGATGAGGCCGCCCCCCAATCCCACCAGAATGAAGGTCGCAAGCGGCTCTCTCTCGATCTTGTCTTTCTTCAGGATGAAATAGATCCAGAGCCCGCTGGATAAGACGAGGCCCAGGGCTCCCAGGAGAATGTTCATTTTTCAAGAGTACCACGAAAGGGCAGGAACAGCCACCTTGAGAGGGACCCTAAATGGTCTCCATCTTTCGATCGACGACACGTCTGAAAGCCTCGACGACCAGTGGATCGAACTGTTTTCCGGCTTTTGCCGCAAGCTCTTGGACCGCCTCCCACGGCGGCATACCCCGCCGGTACGGGCGATCCGTTGTCATGGCGTCGAATGCGTCGGCCACTGCCACGATGCGGGCCCCGAGGGGTATTTCGTTTGTCGCACTTCCGGCCGCTTCGAGGCTGGTGAAATACCTGTGATGAGCCAGGACGATGGGCACGACCTCCTTGAGAACCGATCCCACTGTGGAGAGAAGACGCGCCCCTTTCTCCGTATGCTCATCCATCACTTCCTTCTCAGCGGAGGTCAACTGCGCTGCCTTGCGGAGGATCTCGCCACTCACCTCTATCTTGCCGATATCGTGGAGGAGTCCTGCAACGCGAATGGTCTCCACGTCGGCCCTCGGCAGCTCCATGGCGATGGAGATATCCATGGCGAGCGCTGCAACGCGCTCCGAGTGCCCTTTGGTATAAGGGTCGGTCGATTCGAGATACTTCGAGAGTATCTCGACGATCCCCACGTAGGCATTCCTCAGATCCTGCAGCCTGCGCTCGTTTGCTTCGTATAGGGTGCCTACGGTGATACTGGTGAGCATAAGGAATCCCCCCCACGCGCAGAGGGTACTCACATGCTCCAGAGATGAGCGGTATGCGAGGAACCGGGACGGGAAAATCAAGGCGCAGACAACGACGAGCAGAATGGAGAGTATCGCCACGAGCAGGCCGCTGCGGCGGCCGAGGAAATAGGCGGCCACGAGCACGGGGAGATAGTAGAAATTGAGGACGATGCTCGCCTCTTGGATGAAATAGGCCCCGAGGAACGTGGCGGCTAGGATCGCAGCAGCAAGGGTCTTCTCGAAATTCAACAGGAGGAACTGCTTCAGCTGCCCCACGAGGCGCTCGGTTTCTATTGCCTTCGCGTCGAAGGTGCTATCGTACGCCATCGTTTTCATATGGAGGTATTATCGGACGTAGCTCGGGAAACTTGAGCCGCAGAAATCAATGGTACCATGCCCTTCCTTAGGGTAGTCCGAGGCCCCGTGGTGTGTCCGGGAAGACCTCCGTTTTTTTGGAACTAAACACTTGACAAGCGCAAAAAAACAAGGCGATGATATGCCTGATGCAGGTCATCATACAGGCTCTGGTCAACGGTATTCTCTTCGGGACCATGTATGGGACAGCCGCTATAGGACTCAGCCTGATATTCGGAACCATGCGGATTGTCTTCATCGCGCAGGGCTCGATTATCATTCTCTTCTCCTACCTTTGCTTTTGGCTTTTCACCCTCTTTGGCGTCGATCCGTACCTATCCATAATACCTGTTGTTCTCTTCGCCTTGCTCCTCGGCGCAGGCTTTTATCATGGCCTTTTCAAGGAGGCGGCCGCTCTACAAGACAGGATCAGCTCCCTCTTGATCGCGGTAGCGGTGATGTTCTTTGTCGAGAATTTCATGACTGTGGCCTGGACCCCCAACCCCAGAGCAATAGTCACTAAGTACGGTTTCTATACCCTAAGGCTATTCGGCATACATACCACAATAACCCGGCTGATCGCCTTGGGGATAGCTATTCTGGCGACGATCGGTCTTTCCCTCTTCCTCAGAAAGACCCTCATAGGGACCGCTGTTCGGGCCTGTTCGGAGGACGCTGAAGCCGGGTCCCTCCTGGGAATCAGTCCTAACAAGGTCAATGGCGTGGCATTCGCCATCGGCATAGGTCTGGCCGGGATAGCCGGCATCAATTTCGCGACAACCTACTCCTTTGACCCGAACTATGGTTTCGATGTAGCGATAAAAGCCCTCATCGCCCTGACCCTGGGAGGCCTTGGCAGTGTCGTCGGGGCCTTGGCCGGGGGAATCATCATAGGTGTCGTTGAGAGCGTGGCATCCTTTTACGTTGGCATGGGGTGGGCTCAGGCCGTGCTGTTTGTCATATTCTGGCTGACCTTGACCCTCAAGCCCCAGGGCCTCTTCGGTCGGGTCGTTGAAAAAGCGTAATACTCCGGCCATAGGTGAAGAAGGAAGGAAAAAAGGCAAGTTCTCGAATAGATAGCAGGTCGGGCCAGAGATTCAACGGGTCTCGAAATCACTCCCGGAGGCCAGCTTGGGGAACCGCATCCACCTCATTATCATCGTCCTTGCCCTCGCGATTTTCACCGCGATGCCGTTCATAATCGGTGTCGATTCCTTTTTCATCTATTACCTGTTCATGGTCTTCATCTACATCGTCGTTTCTCAGGGATGGAACCTGATCGGAGGATACACAGGGCAGATCAGTCTGAGCACCCACGCCTTCTTTGCACTCGGAGGCTACACCACCGCCCTCATCTGGATCCACAATGTAACGCACACCTGGTATTACTTTGACCCGCTGGTCATGTTCCTCAGCGGTGTCGTGCCGGCGATCTTCGCAATCATCATCGGCTTGCCGACCCTCTCCAGGCTTCGGGGAGATTACTTTTCTTTCGGCACCCTGGCGGCCGCCTCCATCCTCCAGATAATAATCTTGAGGACCACCGAGTTCTCAGGCGGAGCCGTGGGCCTGCGATTGCCGGGCGGCGCTTTCACGGACTTGGGGAGATATTATTGGACTGCCCTTCTTCTGGTCGTTTTGGCGGTGGGGGCTATGTATGCCATCACGAAGTCCAGAATGGGTCTGGCTCTGAGAGCCATCAGCGAGGATGAGGTGTCCGCAGCCTCTCACGGCATTCATATCCTGAGATATAAGCTTCTCTCTTTTATGATAAGCTCGTTTATCGTAGGGGTTTGCGGCAGCCTGTTTGCCTATTACCAGTTCATGGTCAACCCCGACACCCTCATGAGCCTCGACCGCTGGATGTTCTACCCTATTCTCGTCTGCGTCCTGGGGGGCAACGGCACGATCATGGGCCCTATCATCGGCTCTTTTGTCGTGGTGACCCTTTTCACCTTCGGGGAGAACCTTGTGGGGCGGGTACATCCGATGCTTTCGGGCATACTCATTCTCTTGGTGATGAAGTATTTACCCACCGGCCTCTGGGGGCTCAAGGACAAGATACGCTTTAGCCGCTCGACAAGCTAAAGTACCAACATTGCGCTCACATCAAATCCGCCGAAGAATCTGCCTCCGGTCCATCCCTGATAAGTCAGGAGAACCGGAGGCAGATGTTTGTCCACGCAACCGGTACTGATTCTGTAGCTTCCCTTACCTCTTGTCCCACGGCGGCATCAGTTTAATAGTCCATATTTTCGGAGAGACGGGATAAACCGGCATGCGTTTTCCGTCCATCCACTGGAGCGCCACAGCCTTGAACTGAGCCAGACCCTGCTTGTTGAACGCGAGGTCGCCTTCTGTGGTATCCTTGGCCACGAACGAGCCGCTGTAGAAGAGATCCCTGATCTTGGTATTGTCGAGGGTACCGGCCTTCTCGATAGCCTGGGCGAGGGCCTGAACAAGGGCGTAGAAATTCCCGATGGTAACCGAGTTTTTCGTCGGCCCGTACTTGGCTCTATACTTGTCGCCGAGAGCTTTGGAGCCGGGAGCGCCCAAAGCCTCTGCCCAGTGGCCGTCGCTGATGCAGTAGTTGGCGTCTTTGCCGAGCGCCTCGCCGAACTCGATGGGCCAGAACCCTCTCGCTCCCCAGACGTACTTGGGGGCGAAGTTTGCCTCTTTCATCTGGCGTATGAACGTCATCCCGTCGGTGGAGCTGCACAGGGTGATGATAGCGTCGACGTTGGCGTTCTGCATCCTGAGGATGGAGGAAGAGAAGTCCTTTGACCCGGGAGTGTAAGACTCGGTCAGGGCCACATGGTACTTGTACTTCTCCAGGACCGGCGCGGCCCCGTGCTTGTTGAAGCTCTGACCGTCCTCGTTGTCCTCCACGAGGACGCAGAAGTTCTTCGGCCTCTCGGCGGGAGGGATCGGGTCGAGGCATGCTGCCGCGCTGTTCCCCAGCTCGGCGATGGAGAAGAACGAGTCTACGACCCACGTGAACTTCTGCTCCCCGAAAATCTCCGGGAAGAAGGTGGTGGTGACAAAGAGCCTCTTATACTTCTCGGCCACGTTGCCGGCATTCTTGTTCATCGCCGTATCGACAGAGCCCAGGACAAAATCCACCTTATCGAGCTTTATGAGCTTCTCGGCGGCGGCGCTGGCCCCGGCGGCGTTGCTCTGATCGTCCGCCACGATGAGTTTCACTGGCAGTTTCTTGCCCACGTCCTTGACGAAGATCCCGCCATTGGCGTTGATATCTCTGACCGCCTGCTCGTAGGCCCACCTGTGCTCGAGGCCCACCATAGCCTCCACACCGGTCATGGAATTGATAGCGCCGATGAGTATCTCCGTCTTTGCTGCCGCGCCGGCCTGGGTCGGCGGAAAAATCAGGCCGCTTGTTAAACCAAGTGCCAAGACAACAAATAACAGCTTCTTCATCTTTTTCCCCCTTTCTTCTTTTGTGTGCGCCTCCCGCTAATTTCGCCGCAAATCGATTCCCCCTATTCTCCCACACCCTCTTTTCCACTCTTGTGCGGCGCCGCTCACGTTCCTTTCCGCACTACATACTTCCCTTTTCCATGTATCCCCTCTTGAAATACCTCCGGGACACGGGACGGAAACCCGTATGACTCTATGTTTCGATTCTCCGACAAAGGCGTCTAACAAGTCAAGCATAATTTGGGCAAAGGAGGAGGTGAAGCGAAAGCCGAAATCGACCTCGCCGGTGCGGACTCCGATACGGGAAAGATGCTCTCTGCCGCGCCGACTTTGAACAAACCTTGCGGGATCGCTGGGGTTTCGGAATGAACGGAAGTACCCTTCGATTCTGCATGTCCGCTTTTCGAAAAGAGTTCCGTTCTCATAGTAGTGTACGTGTGATATCATCTGAATGAGCCTTCGTAGAAGCAGGTACCACAAAACGGATGGGTGTATCACATGCGGACGAAACCCGATGAAAGGAGATTACTATGCGCTCTTGGTTCTTTGCCAGAGATGGGCAACAACATGGTCCCGTCACCGAAGACGATTTGAGCGACATGTTGGCGACCGGCACCCTCTCCACCGATGCATTGGTGTGGACAAAGGGAATGAAGGAATGGAGGCCGGCAAAGGAGGTTGAGAGCTTGATCCATCGAGACCCTCTTCCGCCCCCCCTCCCCATAGATGATCAGGACTAGACCGAGTCCACAACAGGAGAATACCACTCACCCGGTCCCAAGGACGTCCGTGGGTTCGCTCGTTGGCTCGCCTGACGGACAACTCAATTCTTTGCTTCCTTTGCAGGCTTCACTGTCGGCATCTGTAAGCCCGCCCTGAGGATCGGTGGCCAAGATGGTGAGTCGATTCGACAGCGCCGGTGAGAGAAAGAGAATGGGGGGGGGACGTGGCAAAAACCGGACAAGATGTCGTCTATCGTCAAGAGCCGGGCTCTTATGCTTGTCCCCGCCCGGCGCTCAATGTGGCAAGCAGAGTCTCCAGCTCATCCCACCGATGATAGGCTTCATCCAGTCCCTTTTCCAGGGCCTCCAACCGGTCATTGGCCGCCCTCAGCTTGGCTGCGTCGTAGCTTGCATAGAATTCGGGGGAATTCAGCAATGCCAACAGACCCCGCTTCTCCTCTTCCATGGCTTCAATGGTGAGCGGCAAAGCCTCGAGCTCCCGGGACTCTTTGTAGGATAGTCTTTGTTTCGGCTTCGCTGGCTGGTCCCTCTTGCGGCTCCGGTCCCCTGACGCCGTCGAATTTGACGGCTCGATGGATGACTTGCTCTGTCTGAGCCAGTCGTCGTAGCCACCTACATACTCCTGCATGCGCCCCTCGCCCTCGAGGACAATGGTGGAGGTCACGACGTTATTGAGGAATTCACGGTCGTGACTTACCAGGAGGATCGTGCCCTTATACTCGAGAAGCCGGTCTTCGAGGAGTTCGAGCGTTTCGGCGTCGAGGTCGTTGGTCGGCTCATCGAGGACGAGCACATTGGATGACATGACGAACAGCTTCGCCAGGAGGAGGCGATTGCGCTCACCGCCGGAGAGGGTGCGAACGGGTGACATGGTTCGCTCGGGTGAAAAAAGGAAATCCTGAAGATAACCGACGACGTGGCGTGACGCATCGCCCATGATAATCATATCGTTGGCGTCCGCTATGTTTTCCCTGAGCGTCTTGTTCTCATCGAGCTGTTCACGGAGCTGATCGAAGTAGGCGATCTTGATTCCGGCGCCCAGACGGATCTTTCCCTGCTGGGGCTTGAGCTCACCTAGCAGGACTTTTAGGAGAGTGGTTTTGCCTGAACCGTTAGGTCCGATGATACCCACCCTGTCACCGCGGATGATCGTGGTGGAGAAGGCACTGACAATTTTCCTGTCGTCCCAGGAAAAGGAGACGGTGTCAGCATCGACAACCACCCGCCCGCTCCGCTCCGCCTCCCGGATGACGAGCCGCGAGACGCCTTCCTGTTCCTGTCTGCGCGCCCGCTCTTGACGCATTTGCACCAATGCCCGTGCCCTGCCCTCGTTGCGGGTCCGGCGGGCCTTGACCCCCTGCCTGATCCACGCTTCCTCCTTGGCCAGCTTCTTGTCGAAATCG
>Ga0326728_10009145_pt1 | contig 24030 bp, 19 predicted proteins | sample MB3enrmetagenome_FD_207602 | JGI IMG/M metagenome (GOLD analysis project Ga0326728, IMG submission 207602) | Lab enriched peat soil microbial communities from McLean, Ithaca, NY, United States - MB31MN | ecosystem: Environmental > Terrestrial > Soil > Wetlands > Peat | place: USA: New York... | reverse complement strand
GCCGAAGGGGAAGTGATCCCCGCCCGGGAGGTGGTGGGGGCAACCACGGAGGACATTCTGGGCAAGAAGTCCGAGGCGGGCGGCAAGCCGGCCGAGGTGAAGGCCGAAGCGGCGGAGGCGGCCGAGGGGCAAGCCCCGCCCGAAAGGCCTGAGGCCGAGGCGGGCGGGGCAGCGGCCAAACCCAAGCCGGTGACACGAAGGCCCAAGCCGCTGGCCGTGGCGGCCACCCCGATGATCGGCAATTATCAACTGCCGCCCCTGGGGTTCCTGCAGCAACCGGACGCGTCGCTCAAGCCCACCGAATCGAAGGAAGAGTTGATGGCCAACGCGCGGCTGATGCAGCAGACGCTGGCGCAGTTCGACATCGACGTTTCGCTGGGCGACATCACGAAGGGGCCGACGATCACGCGGTACGAGCTGCACCCGGCGCCGGGGGTGAAGCTCGAGAAGATTAGCGCGCTCAACAACAACATCGCGGCGGCGCTCAAGGCCGAACGCATCCATATCCTGGCCCCCATTCCCGGCAAAAGCTCGGTGGGGGTCGAGGTGCCCAATACCATCAAGACCAAGGTGATCATGCGGGACCTGCTCGAGTCCGAGGAGTGGCGCAATACGAAGGCGAGAATTCCGCTGGCGCTGGGCAAGGACGTCTATGGCAACCCGATCGTAGCCGACCTGGCCGAGATGCCTCACCTGCTGATCGCCGGCAGCACGGGGTCGGGCAAGTCGGTTTGCATCAATGCGATCGTCGCCTCGCTGCTCTACCGTTTCTCGCCGGACCAGCTCCGCTTCGTGATGATCGACCCCAAGGTGGTCGAGCTTCAGCAATACAACGTGCTGCCGCACCTGGTGGTGCCGGTGGTGACGGACCCCAAGAAGGTCATCCTGGCGCTGCGGTGGGTGGTCAATGAGATGGAGAAGCGCTACCAGATATTTGCCCGGGTTGGCGTGCGGAACATCGGCTCGTTCAACTCCCGGCCCAAGGACAAGCCGCTGCCGCCCGCCGAGCCGGAGCTGCCGCTGACGGCCAAGAAGGAGAAGGTGGAGCCCGGCGCCGACGGTTTCGCGGTCGAGGTGGACGAGGAGATCGTGGTGCCGCGCGAGGAAGACATCGTGATTCCGGAGAAGCTCAGCTACGTGGTGGTGGTCGTGGACGAGCTGGCGGACCTGATGCTCGTGGCGCCGGCGGACGTGGAGATGGCCATCGCGCGGATCACGCAGATGGCCCGCGCCGCGGGCATTCACTGCATCCTGGCCACGCAGCGGCCCAGCGTGGACGTCATCACGGGCGTGATCAAGGCCAACATCCCGGCCCGCATCGCCTTTCAGGTGGCGGCCAAAGTGGATTCGCGGACGATTCTCGACGCGATGGGGGCGGACAAACTCCTGGGCAAAGGGGACATGCTGTATCTGCCGCCGGGTTCCGCCAAGCTCATCCGCGCCCAGGGCGCCTTGATTACCGACCCGGAAATCCAAAGCCTGGTGGACTTCATCGCCAAACAAGGCAAACCGAGCTACGAGATGGAAATCCACCAGCAACTCTCCCGCCCGGCAAACGGTCTGGACGAAGAAAGCGGCTGCGACGAGGACGAAGAGCTGATCGAGCAGTGCATCGAGGTCATCCGCAGCGAGCACAAAGCCAGCGTGTCCCTCCTCCAACGCCGCCTCCGGCTGGGCTATGGCCGCGCCGCCCGGATCATGGACGAACTGGAAAACCGCGGCATCGTCGGCCCCAGCAAAGGCGCCGAACCGCGAGACATCCTCATCGATCTCGACGGCGAAGGGGCCGACGGCCAGCCGCAGGAAGAGTAAGGGAGCGCGTCTTCGCCGTACCACCACGCGGTGCCCCAGCGGAACGCCGCCTTCAGGCGGCAGGACTGCTGGGACGGGCTGCGTTGCCGGGCATCCCCACGTCCTTCGCGCTGCTGGGGCGCTGCCGCCTAAAGGCGGCGTTCCTGGCCCGTGATGGTACCGGACCGATGCGCCCCGGGTGAGGGGCTGACGGATTCCTGGTTTGACAACGGCGCCACAGGGCCTACTTTTGCCGCCTGACCGAAGGGGAGGGCGGCCATGAGGGCCGCCTGGATGCCGAGGTCTTATGTATTCATTGTCCACCTGCTGGAATTCCCACCGGCACACGGATGGCCGCGCGATGCTGCGGGAAATCCGGGAGTTGGGTTTTGAATACGCCGAGTTGAGCCACGGCACGCGCATCAGTCTGCTGCCGGGCATTATCGAGGCGGTGGAAGCGGGGGAGATGAAGATCTCGAGCCTGCACAACTTCTGCCCGCTGCCCATCGGAGTCAACTATGCGGCCCCCAATCTCTACCAGTTTTCCGCCGAGCGGCCGCGGGAGCGGGAATTGGCGCTGCGGCACACGCTCAAGACGCTGGAGTTGGCGCAGCGGGTCAGCGCGCCGGCGGTGGTGCTCCACCTGGGGAGCATCGACATGAAGGATTATACGGACAAGCTGCTGGCCCTGCTGAAACGGGGCGGGGCCGACACGCCCAAGTACGCGAAGCTCAGCGCCGAGGTGGCCGAGAAGCTCGAGGCGCGCAAGGAGCCGTTTTTCGAGCGAACGAAAGAGGTGCTTCGCCAGCTCCTGCCCGAGGCGGAGTCTCGGGGCATCAAGCTGGGGGCCGAGAATCGGCAGGGGCTGGGGGAGCTGCCGCTCGAGGCGGATTTCCAGTTCCTGTTCCGGGATTTGCCCAGTCCCTGGCTGGGATACTGGCACGACACGGGGCACGCGCAGATCAAGCACAACCTGGGTTTCATTCACCATCCGATGCACCTCGAGTCGCTGGTCGAGCGGGTCGTCGGCTTTCACATCCACGATGTCGAGTTCCCCGGCCAGGACCACCATGCCCCCGGCACCGGGACGGTCGACTTCGCGGCGCTCAAGCCGTTTGTGAAGCCTGGGCACATCCGGGTGTTCGAGCTGGGCCCTTCGCTGAGCGCCGAGGAGGTCAAGCAGGGAGTGGACGTGGTGAAGAAGATTTGGGGAGACGATTGAGTGCGCAGACCTCCCAGAGCCGTTCGTTGCGGGCCACGGCCACCCACGTCGTCCGCGTTTTGCGGGAGGCCGGCTTTGAGGCCTTGTGGGTAGGGGGCTGTGTCCGGGATTTTCTGCTGGGGCGCGAGCCCGGGGATTACGACATCGTCACTTCCGCCCGGCCGGAGCAAGTCGAGAAGCGGTTTGGGCGCACCATTCCGGTGGGGCGGAAATTCGGCGTGGTTGTGGTGGTGGAGGGGGGCCATCAGTTCCAGGTCGCGACGTTCCGGAGCGAGGCCGATTACCGGGATGGCCGTCACCCGGAGCAGGTCACTTTCGCCGATGCGCGGGCCGATGCGTGCCGCCGCGATTTCACGGTCAACGGTTTGCTCTACGACCCGGTGGGACGGACGCTGTGCGACTGGGTGGGGGGCCAGGCGGACCTGCGGGGCCGGACCATCCGCACCATCGGGCCGCCGGGCGAGAGGTTTGCCGAGGACTATTTGCGGCTGCTGCGGGCGGTGCGGCTGGCCGCTCAACTCGAGTTCGAGATTGAACCGGCCACGCTGGCCGCGATCCAGGCCGGGGCGCATGCCATCAAGGACATTAGCGCCGAGCGCATCCGGGACGAGCTGGTGAAACTCTTTCGCCCGCCCCATGCGGGACGGGGCCTGGAGTTGCTGCGTCAGAGCCGGCTGCTCGAAGAAGTGCTGCCGGAGATTGCCGCGACCGTCTCGTGCGGGCAGTCTCCGGACTTTCACCCGGAAGGCACGGTCTTCGAACACCTCCGTTTGATGCTCGAGCGGATGCCGCCCGAGGCGGCGTCCGCTCTGCCCTGGGCGGTCTTGCTTCACGACGTGGCCAAGCCGGTGACGGCCTCGCCGGACCCCGAGAAGGGCACCATCCGTTTTTGGGGCCACGAACGCCTGGGCGCCGAAATGGCCGCCGGAATCCTGGAGCGGCTCCGCTTTCCCCGCAGACAAAGCGAGGACATCGTCAAAGCGGTGCGCTGCCACATGCAATTCAAGGATGCTCTCCAAATGCGGAAGTCCACCCTGCGCCGGCTCCTGCTGCGCCCGACCTTCGCCCTGGAGTTGGAGTTGCACCGGCTCGATTGCCTGGGGTCCCATGGCCGATTGGACACTTTTGAGTTTCTCGTCGCCCAGGCCAAGGCCCTCGAGGACCAACCGCACATTCGCCCGCCCCTGCTGAAAGGGGGCGACTTGCTCGCGCTGGGCATGAAACCAGGTCCACCCATGGGCGCGCTGCTGGCCGAAATCCGGGAGAAACAGTTGCAGGATGACCTCAAGACCCCCGCCCAGGCGCGCCGTTGGGCCAGGCGGAGGATTCGGGAGTCGGCCGCGGCGGGAAGCGCCGGGGGCGGAGGAATCTGATTGAGAATTGATTATTGAGAATTGGTTATTGGTAAATGAGGTCCTTGCGTGGATGCTGGCTGTCGGCCTTGGCGGTCGAAACTGATTTGCCCAAAACATCGACGACCTTTCCGATTCGGGCCGCGAACGCCCACAGCCGGTCTGAAAGCTCTTCGGGCAGCATCGAACGTGGACGTTAATTACCATTAACCAATTTTCAATTTTCAATTCTCAATGATTCTCAATGCTTTGGAACACATGCCCATTCGGAAGAATCTGAGGTGCGCACGCGCACCCCCACGCCCCCCAGAAAAGGATTTCATCCCCTGCGGGCGTCGGTTATGATGGGCCCATACCGATTATGGGTTCGATGAATCCCTTTGTGGCGCCGGGGAGAGACGCGAAGGCCTCGCCGCCGGGGGGCTGGCTCGCGGCACGGTCCGGGCTCATCGTGTTCGTGGCGGCCCTGGCTGTAGGTTTGGCGGCGGTGGGGTGGCATGCCGAGGCGCGGGCCAAGGCTGCGCGGCGGTTCGCGCGCCTCGAGGCGCAGGCGCGAGCCGCAACGTTGCGGGGCCAATTCCGGCACGCGGTCTCCGCCCTCGAAATGCTGTGGGCCCTTGCCCGGCAGAGCGGCGGGGCCATCCCCAATTTCCAAAAGGCCGGGGCGGACCTCCGGGCCGCCTGGCCCGAGCTGGCCACGCTCGAACTCGAGCCCAACGGGGTCGTCAGCGACATCGTGCCCCGCGCTGGCTACGAACGCATGATTGGATTCAACGTGTTGAAGGACCCGGCGCAGTTTCCCAGCGCCCAGGCGGCCATTCAAAGGCGCGCGGCCACGCCGGCCGGCCCCTTGAAGCTTTATCGAGGAGAACCCGGCATCGTCTTGCGGGCGCCCATCTTTCAACGGGCGCGCGACGGGCGGGAGGTCTTTTGGGGCTTTGTGGCGGTGTCGATGCGTTTAACGCCGCAGTTGGCCCGCACGCGGACGGATGAACTGCAGGAGGCATTGCGGGAGGAACTCGGCGGGCAAGACCTCGGACCGAACCCGGTTCCAGCGCCGCGCGGCGGCTGGATTGATAAGCGGCGGGCAGCGCTCGAGTCGGCGGGGGTGCTTTTGCTGGCCGGTCTGTTTTGGGCGCTGGCGCACTTGCTCAGGAGCGGGTCCGCGCTGGAGGCGGCCCTGGCAGAGGCCGACCGCCGCACGACCAGCCTTGCCGCGGAGCGAAAACAGACTCAGGAGGACTTGCGGGGGGCCAAAGAGGCCGCGGCCGCCGGCCAGGCCCAACTCAGACAGACGGGCGCGGCCTTGCGACAGGCGGAGTCCAAGAGCCTGGAATGCCAGGCGCGGCTCGAGGCAAACGAGCGCGCCAACCGGGAAAGCGTCCAAGCCCTTCATGCCAAGCTCGAGAAAGCCGAACATGCTGCCCAGGAATTGCAGGGGCGGCTGGATGCCGCGGTCGGCGCCGCGGACAGAGCGGCCCGGGAGGCGCAGGCGGAACTCGAGCAGACGCGCCAGGCGCTGCGCCAGGCTCAGGAGACCATTCAGCAACTCCAAGCCCGTCCCGCGCAAACCGCCCAGAGCCCTGCGCCGGCCGAGGAACCGCCCGCGCCCCTGCCCGTTGGTTCGGGGAGCGGAGAGCGGGGAGCGGAGAGCGGGGAGGTGGCGGGCGGGGAGGTAGTGGGCGGGCCGCCTGAGGGTGAGGCCGGCGGGCCTCCGGTTGGGGCTGGGGCGGAAGAGGGTCCGGCGCCGTCAGCGCCGCCGGCGGGGACGGGAGAAGTCGAACGCGAAGCGGAGAGGGTCGAGCGGGGAGAGTCGAACGGAGAGGGAACGGGCGGGCTGACCGAGCCTGAGGCTGGAGCGGAAGAGAATCGGCCGGCGATTGAGGCACCAGTGGAGGCGCCGGCCCAGGAGCCGGCGCCGCCGCCTGACAAACCCAAGGCCGGCCCCGAGGCCAAGCGCAAAAAGAGCCGGCGCGAAGCCGAGCCGGACTTGTTCTCACCACCGGTGAATCCCGCGCAACTGCGCAAGGCCGTGAACCAGATTTTGCCCCTGCTCGCCGGCCAGGACCCCGGGGCCAAAGATTGCCTGGCGGACAATCGCGCCATTTTCAAATCCGCGTTTGCCCCGGAGGCCTATGCCGAGTTCGAGCAGTGCATCAAGAAGCGCGATTTTGATTCAGCGCAAGAGCAACTGAAGAAGGCGGCGAAGAAACACGGGGTGGGCTGAAAATGGTTGTGCCTCGCCGGTGTAGTGCGCCGGCGGGAAGAGAGGCAAAATGATGGAGGGCAGAATAATGCCATACCCAGACCTGGAGCCGGCGGTGTCCGGTTCTACTTGCTGGACAGCGCTGGGGCGGCGGGCGGGAGAGGCGGGTGCATCTGGGCGATGGAAGTGGAGAGGGTGTCGAGGAAGCGGGCCGGGGCGATGCCCAAGGCCAGGATGCCGCCGATGAGGAGCAAGCACAGGGCGCGCGTGGGCCAATCCAGGCGGATGGGAGGCAAGCCGCCTGGGTCGCGGAACCAGGCCTCGCGGATGACGCCCAGATAGTAGTAGATGGCAATGGCGGCGTTGACCATGGCGATGATGACCAGGGCCAAGTGGCCCTTGTGGAGGGCGGCGGTGAGCAAACTGAGCTTGCCCATGAAGCCGACAAAAGGCGGGACGCCGGCCAGGGCGAAGACGCCCACCGCCAGGGTGACGGCGAGCAAGGGGGCGCGGCGATGAAGCCCGGCCAGTTCCTCGATGGCCACATTGGAGCCGTCGCGCGACACCTTGCAGATGACCACGAAGCACGCCAGGACCATGAGGAGGTAGCCGATGATGTAATAGAGGGCGGCCGAGTAACCCACCTGGTCCAGGGCGACGAAGCCGATCAAGGCATAGCCGGCATGGGCGATGGCCGAGAACCCGAGCAGCCGCTTGAAGTCCTTCTGGATCAGGGCGATGAGGTTGCCGTAGAACATCGAGCCGGCGGCCAGGAGCGTCAGCAGGAAGGCCACGACCGGGTTGTCAGGCGAGGCCAGGGAGACAAAGCGGACCAGCACGGCGACGCCGCCGAGCTTGGGCAGGGAGGCGATGAGCCCGGCGGTCTCATTGGAGGCGCCTTCATAAACGTCCGGCGTCCAGAAATGGAACGGAAAGACGGCGAGCTTGTAGTAGAGGCCGCAGAAGGTCAGGGCCAGGCCGGCGATGGCCACGGGCGAATGGATGACCGGTTGGAGCCTGGGCAGCAGGCTGGGCAGAGAGGTGGTGCCGGTCAGGCCAAACAGGTAGCTCAGGCCAAAGAACATGATGCCGTTGGCGGCGACACCGAACATCATGTATTTGATGGCCGATTCCATCTGGCTGCGGTGGCCCGGGCGCTCGAGGCGCATGGGCACCAGCAGATAGAGCGGGAAGGCCGAAAGTTCGAGCGCGATCACCAGCGTGATGACATCCACGCAGCTCACCAGCATCGCCAGGCCGCACACGCTGAGGGTGAGAAAGAGATAATACTCGGGTTTCACCTCGGGCCGGATGTCGGGCAGAGCGCCGTCCAGCAGCAGGATGAGCGCATAGCCGCAGGCGAAGACCAGCTTGAGCACCTGGGAGAACAGATCGACGGAATAGGCCTGGTTAAAAAGCGTGGCCTGCCGTCCCAGACAGAGGGCGGCGGCCAGGATGGCGGCCAGGGAAGTGAACAGGGCAACCGCCCTGGCGCGCGGGGCGCCTGATTTGCCCAGGGTGGTCACGAACAGGGCCAGCGCGCCCGCCAGCAAGACGAGTTCGGGCAAGAAAGCCGTGAAGGTGGGGGAGGGCATGGGTCAGGGCAGTTGAGGACGAGAAATGAAACCACGCAGGACCAGGCCCGAGGCATCTGGAGGAAGCGGATTGGGCTCGGATTCAGGCGGTCGGTCCTGGGCTTTGGCGGTGGCGGTCTGGACGGCGGCCTGTTGCAGGAGGTGGCGGACGCTGGCGTGCATGACGCGGGTGAAGGGCTCCGGATGGAGGCCGAGCCAGAAGACAAAGAGCAGGAGCGGGGCTAGGGCCAGGACCTCGCGCGCGCAGAGGTCCTTGACCTGGGAATGGTCCGGGTTGTGGGTGCCGCCGTAGGCGAGCTTCTGGAGCATGCGCAGCATGTAGGCCGCGGCCAGGACCACGCCCGGGACGACGCACACCATCATGGGTTTGGAAACCGCAAAGCCGGCGCACATGACCAGGAACTCGCCGATGAAGCTGTTGGTGCCCGGGAAGGCCAGGGAAGAGAGGGCGAAGACGCCGACAAAGGCGGCAAAGAGGGGCATGGCTTTGCCCAGGCCCGAGGCCAGGTCCAGGTCGCGGGTGTGAAGGCGCTCATAGACGATGCCCACGGTGATGAAGAGGGCGCCGGTGGTGACGCCATGGTTGATCATGACGAGGAGGGCGCCCTCGAGGCCGAGTTGGTTGAGGGCGAAAATGCCCAGCGTGGCAAAGCCCATGTGGGCGACGCTGGAATAGGCGACCAGTTTCTTGAGGTCGGTCTGGGTGAGGGCGGTGAGGCCGCCGTAGAGGATAGCGACCACCGAGAGGCAGAGGATGAAAGGGGTGAACAGGCGCGTCGCTTCCGGGGTGATGGGCAGGGAGAAGCGCAGGAAGCCGTAGGTGCCCATCTTCAACAGGACGCTGGCCAGGAGGACGCTGCCGGCGGTAGGGGCCTCGACGTGCGCGGCGGGAAGCCAGGTGTGGAACGGGAACATGGGGACCTTGATGGCGAAGGAGATGAAAAAGGCCAGGAACACCCAGTACTGAAAGGCCGGGGAGTAAGGCTGGCCCATGAGGTCGGGGATAAAGAAGGTGTGCCGCTGGGCGTAAAGGGCGATGATGGCCACGAGCAGGAAGACCGAACCGGCCATGGTATAGATGAAAAACTTGAGGGCGGCGTAAATCTTGCGCGGCCCGCCCCAAATGCCGATGAGCAGGGCCATGGGGATGAGCATGGCTTCCCAGAAGACGAAGAACAGGATGCAATCCAGGGCGCAGAAGACGCCCAGCATGGCGGTTTCCATGATGAGCAGGCAGATCATGAATTCCTTGAGGCGGACCTGGATGTAGCGCCAGGAGGCGAGCACGCACAGCGGCATGAGCAGCGTCGTCAAGAGGACCAGCAGCAGGCTGATGCCATCCACGCCCAGGCGGTAGTGGGTGTCCAGGGTGGGAATCCAGCGGGCGTCCTCCTGGAACTGGAACAGGTGAGTGGTGGGGTCGAAATCCCAATAAAGCGCCAGCGACAAACCGGCCAGGAGCGTGGTGGCCGCCAGGGTCCACCAGCGCAACAGGTTTTCGCGACGGAGGAAGAACGCGACGGCGGCGGCCGCCAGCGGGCTGAAGATCAGCAGGCTCAGGAGGTGAGGGATGGGGCTGGTCATGGCACAATCACCAGTTGATGTACACGACAAACGCCACAATCAGAATCGCGGCGACGGCGAAGGCCAGGGCCAGGCTCTGCTGGACCTGCCCGCGCTGGACCAGGCGCAGGCGACGGCCGAGGCTGCGCACACTGTCGGCGAGGCCGTCCACGGCGCCATCGATGACCGTGGTGTCGAATCGCCCGGCCCGGGCGGCCGTAAGCATGAGTGGAACCAGGCCGGCCGTACGGTAGAGTTCGCCCACGAAGGTGTCGGCCAACTGAACCGGCTTTTGGGCGAACCAACGGAAGGCGCGGCCGCCCATGCGGTAGAACCAGTCCAGGTCCAGGCTGATGAGCGCCTCGGGGGTGAGCTTCTTGAGGAGCACGAAGAAGCCGACGCCGGTGAAGAGCAGGATTTGGAGGGTCTGGGAGAGGTGATACAGCTCGTAAGGATGGTATCGAGCAGCGACCTCGGGGTGGGGCAGCAGGTGGTACAGATATGGGGTGTAGCAGCCGATGAAGACGCAGAGGAAGGAGGCGACGAGCATGGCCGCGAGCATGTTGGCGGGGGGGTCGGCGGCACGGTCCCAGACCGCCTTTTTGGGCTGGTTTTTGCCGAACCAGATGAAATACGGGACCTTCAGGCCGGTGTGCAGGAAAGTGCCGACGGAGGCGAGGTTGAGCAAGTAACCAGCCCACAGCCGGTGCTCCGCGAAGCCGGCCGAGACAATCATCGCTTTGCTGACGTAGCCGCTGAAGAGCGGGAAGGCCGAGATGGACAGACCGCCGACGAGAGTGAACACCAGGGTCCAGGGCATTTTCCTCCACAGGCCGCCCAGCTCGGTGAATTTGCTCTCGCCGGTCATGTAAAGGACCGAGCCGCAGCCCATGAACAGGAGGCCCTTGTAGAGGATGTGGGCGAAGGCGTGGGCGCAGGCGCCGTTGATGGCCATCTGGGTGCCGATGCCCACGGCGGCGACCATGTAGCCGACCTGGCTGATGATGTGATAGGCCAGGAGGCGGCGGCAGTCGTTTTCCAGGACGGCATAGACGACGCCGTAAAGGGCCATGGCCACGCCGAGGTAAATCAGGAGGTCCATCCCCGCGAGGCTGCGGCACAGGGCGTAAACCGCGGTCTTGGTGGTGAAGGCGGACAGGAAGACCGAGCCGTTGAAGGTGCCCTCGCCGTAAGCGTCCGGCAGCCAGGCATGGAGCGGGGGCACGGCGGCATTGAGCAGAAAGCTGGCCGCAATGAGGTAAATGGCGGCGGTGGGATGGCCGACGTCCAGGTGGACGAAGGCCCAACTCTCCTGCGCGCGGCAGTGAATGATCATCCCCCCCAGCAGCGCCAGGCCGCCGGCAACGTGGACCAGCAGGTAGCGATAGCCCGCGGCCAAGGATTCGCGGCGGCGCCGGAACCAGACCAGAAAGACGGACGAAAAGGCCATCACCTCGCTGAACAGGAAGAGCACAAGGTAATCTCCGGCGTAGATCGCCCCGAGCGACCCGGCGGCATAGGCCCAGGCGGCGGCGTGCTGGGCGCTTTCCTTCACGTGCAATCCATAGAGGGTGCCGATGATGCACATGAGCGCCATGATGTAGCCGAAGACCGAGCTGAGTTCATCCACCCGGCCAAAAGTCAGGTGGGTCCCGAAGAACGGGACGACGCCGTAAGTGCCCTTGGCCATCGTGATGACGCGGGCGAACGTCAGGATGGGCACCAGCAGCAGCCAGCCCTTTTTCAGGCGCGCCGGCATCGCAAACAGCAGTGCGCCGCCCAGCAGCAGGAGCAGCGAAGGATGGAGCCAGAAGTCAGTCATGAGCGGCCTCCTCCTGTGCCTGCGCCCCGGGCTCCGGCCCCGGGCCGGAGGGTTCCTCATAGTAGTCCTCGCGGGTCATGATGCCGGCGTGGCCGTACCATTTGGAAAGGATGATGATGAGGGCGCAGCCGAGGAAACCGAAGAGGGCCCAAAAGCCGGGGAGCCGGCCCTCGATGGGGAGGTGGGCCTCGGACTTATCCACCAGGAAGTAGTCGCCGGCGACCAGCAGGATCAGCGCGGCGACGCAGACCCGCACGACGGTCTTGAGGCGGAGGCGGAGAAACTCGATCAGCTTGACCAGGTTCATGAAAACAGGCGTTGGACGAAGCTCATAAAGAAGCCCGGGCACAGGCCGATAGCGACCGAGATTACGGCGGTGACGACCAGCGGCACGACCAGAGCGGGGTGAGCTTCGCGGAACTGATGGTTGGCGTCAGCCGCGGGAGGTTTGCCGAAAAAGCCCTGGTAAACGACGGGCACGAAGTAGGCGGTGTTGAGCAGCGTGCTGGCCAGGAGGACGGCGATGATGCCGAGGGAACGGGCATCCATGGCGCCGTTGAGGAGGTACCATTTGGTGACGAAACCGGCGACCGGCGGGGCGCCGATCATGCTCAGCGAGGCGAGGGCGAAGGCGCCGAAGGTGAAGGGCATCGCGCGGCCGAGGCCGCCCATTTCCGAGATGTTCTTTTTGTGCGTGGCCACATAGATGGCGCCGGCGCAGAAGAAGAGGGTGATCTTCGAGAAGGCGTGATTGGCGATGTGGATGAGTCCGCCCTGGATGCCGGCGTCGCTCAAGAGGGCCACGCCCAGGATGATATAGGAAAGCTGGCTGACGGTGGAATAGGCCAGCAGGGCCTTGAGGTTATCCTTGCTCAGGGCGATGATGGAGGCGACGAGGATGGTAAAGGAGACGAAATAGGCGGTGGGCAGGCCCAGGTGGCAGGCATCCAGCAGGCGCGTGCCGAAGATGTAGAGCATGACGCGGACGGTCGAGAAGACGCCGACCTTGACAACGGCGACGGCGTGGAGGAGGGCGCTGACGGGGGTGGGGGCGACCATGGCGCTGGGCAGCCAGTTGTGGAACGGCATGACGGCGTTTTTGGCGAAGCCCAGGAGGCAGCAGGCATAAAGCGCGGTGACGACCCAGCGATTGACGCCGGCGGGCAGGATGCCGGCGCGGGGGTTGGGGGCGAAGTCCAGCGTCCCGCTCAGCACATAGATGAGCACCATGGCCGGGAGCACGAGGGCCTTGGCGGTGCCGGTGAGGTAGGTGAGGTATTTCCTGGCGCTCGCATAGCTTTCTTGGTCCTGGTGATGGGCCACCAGCGGATAAGTGCAGATGCTGACGATCTCGTAGAAGAGGTAGAGCGTGAGCAGGTTGTCGGAAAAGGCGCAGCCGATGGCCCCGAAGAGGGCGAGGGCAAAACAGGTGTGGAAGCGCGTCTGCTGGTGCTCGTGCAGCCCGCGCATGTAGCCCGCCGAATAAAAGACCGTGACCACCCACAGAAACGAGGCGGAGAGGGCGAAAACCATGGAGAGGGCGTCCGCGCGCAGGGCCAGCCGCAGCGGGCCGGCGCCCGCCGTGGCGGGCAGCAACTCGAACACCACGCAGCGCGGCGTCTTTCCGGCCAGCACGTCCGGGATCATCCAGGCGACGACGCCAAAGAGCGTGGCGGCGGCCAGGAAGGAGCAAGTCTCGCGCAGGTTGGGCCGTTTGCCGGCGGCCATCACCAGGCCCGCGCCAACCAAGGGCGCCAGGATGGCCAGGAGGAGTCGAAGGTCACTCATGGTGAAGGGGACCTACCCTTGAAGTTCGGCGAGTTCCCGGGTCCCGACGGAGCGGTAGTTGCGATACACCGCGACGATGATGCTCAAGGCGATGGCGATCTCGGCGGCGGCCAGGCCCAGGAGGAACAGGACAAAGACCTGGCCGACGGCCTGGTCGCGCACCGCGAAGCGGTTGAACGCCATCAGGTTGAGGGAGGCGCCGGCAAAAATGAGTTCCCCGGAGATTAGCATGCCGATGAGCGTGCGCCGCCGGAGCAAGCCATAGATGCCGACGGCCAGGAGAAACGCGGCGGCGACGAGATAAACGGGCAATTGGTCGTAAAGCGGAACCGGGTTCATAAAATGCAACTCAGGCGCCCCTTCTTCCCGGCCTGGCGATGGCCAAAGCGCCCAGGATGGCGACCAGCAGGACCAGGGAGATGAGTTCAAAGGCCAAGGCGTAAGTGGTGAGCAAGGAGACGCCGATGGCCTCGAGCGAACCGCTCTCGGGAAGCGCCTCAGGGGCCGGCCACTGGGCGCGTGCGCCCAGGCGCGTCAGGCCCCAGAAAATCCCGGCGGCGGCGGCCAGGGCCAGCCCGCCCCAGACGAGCCTGGCGCCCGGCTTTTCGGCATCGGCCGGTTCGTTGGGTCCGGCCAGCATGACCGCGAAGGCGATGGTCACACAGACGGCGCCGACGTAAATGAGAATCTCCATCAGGGCCAGGAAGGGGCTATGGAGAAAGTAATAAAGCCCGGCCAGGCCGAGGCAGCAAAGGGCCAGGCCGCAAACGCTGCGAATGAGCCGGGTGCTGAGCACGGCGATGAGCGCCCCGGCCGCCATGGTGGCGAGGCAAAGCAGGAAGATCGCCGTGACGATGAGGCTGGTTGCGGGAAAGGCGCTCATGGAATGGACCCCTCGCCCTGTTTGGCCCCGACGCAATGGGCGTCCGGCAGCGCGGCGCGCCCCGTTGCCGGAGGGCCAAGGCGCGGGAGCAGGGCATCCATGCTGCCGGCGCCAAAGGCGGGGGTCATCCGGGCCGCCGCCACGGTGGCGGCGGGGCCGGGCACCGCGGCGGGCGGGGCGTCATTCCTGGCTCGGGCCAGGGCGGGAGAGAATCTGGGATGGGGAATCTCCGGCTGGGCCTGGCGCTTCGGGCTTGGGGCTTCGGGGGTCGCCGCCGCCAGTTGCTCGCGGAGACGCTGGACCAGGTCCATGCAGAACGCCTCCTTGGCCACCCCGGCGAGGTTGTAATCGCGCGAGAAGCGAATCGCGCCATCGCGGCAGACCTCGACGCACGAGCCGCAAAGACTGCATTTGGTGAAGTCGAGCTGGTAGGAGGCGACTGTTTTCCTTTTGTCGCCCTCGAGTTTGACGCCCTCGAGGCTGATGCAGTCACTGGGGCAGGCCCGCTCGCAGAGCTTGCAGGCAAAACAGAGTGGCTTGCCGGTCTCCGGGTTGGCGACCAGTTCGATGTGGCCGCGGTAGCGCCTGGGGATTTTCAACGTCTGGCGCGGGTAGTGGACGGTGACGCCCGGCTTGAAGAACTGGCCGAGGGTGATGCGCAAGCCGACGAGCAGGCTGTTGAAACCGCTGTAGATTTCGTTGAGAGCATTCATGAAAGCGCCTTGGGGATTTTGATTATCGCCGCCGAGAGGATGAGGGTCAAAAGCGAGACCGGGATGAGGATTTTCCAGGAGAGATTGAGCAGGACGTAGAACTGGGTGCGGGGAAAGGTCCAGCGGACCCAGATGACGGAAAAGACCAGGAAGTACATCTTGAGGAGGAACCAGGCCAGGCCGGGCAGCAGGCCGAAGGGGCTGTGCCAGCCGCCCAGGAACAGGACGGTGGCCAGGCTGCAGCCGAGGACGATGTTGGCGTATTCGGCCATGAAGAAGACGCCGAAGCCCATGCCGGCATACTCGGTGTAGGCGCCGGCGACCAGCTCGCTCTCCGCCTCGGCCATGTCGAAGGGGGCGCGGTTGGTTTCGGCCAACATGCAGGCGTAGTAGATGAGGAAGGTGACGGGCATGAGGGGGTTGACCCAGAGGCGGAAGAGGTTCCAGTGCCAAAAGGCGCCGGCTTGCTGGGCGACGATCTGGTTGAGGTCCAACGTGCCGGTGACCATGGCCATGGTGGTGACCACCAGGAGCATGGGGATTTCGTAGGCGATATTCTGGGAGACCATGCGGCCGGCGGCCATGAGGGAGTATTTGTTGCGGGAGGCCCAGGCCCCGAGCATGATGGCCATCACGTTAATCGAGCCCAGGGCGAAGATCATCAGCAGGCCGACGTTGAGGTCCAGCGCCGCCAGGCCCCGGCCGAAGGGGATGACGGCCAGGCCCATCAGGACGGGGGCGATGACCATCAGCGGCGCGGCGCGAAAGAGGGCCGAGTCGGCGCCGGCGGGCACGACCAATTGCTTGGCCATGAGCTTGAGACCGTCGGCGACGGGCTGCAACAAGCCGGCGGGCCCGACCTCGGTGGGCCCGGGGCGGCGCTGAAAGCGGCCGGCGCTTTTGCGCTCGACCCAGACCAGGTAAGCCGCATTGAGGGCCACAAAGCCCAGGAGGGCGGCGAGCCAGACCAGCAGCCGCCAGGGCTCGGCGTCCAGGAAGGCGGCGGCGTTGGAAGCGAGGGCGTTCATCGGTCAATATCCGGGATTACCAGGTCGAGGCTGCCCAGCAGGGCCAGGGCGTCGGCCAGGAACAAGCCGCGGCTGGCTTCCTCGAAGAGGCTCAGGTTGGAGAGGCAAGGAGTGCGCAGTTTGACCCGGTAAGGGACCTCCTTGTTGTCGCTGACCACCCGCACCATGAAGCGCCCGCGGGCCGCCTCGACCGCAAAGCAAAAGTCGCCGGCGGGCAATTTGAGGACGCGGGGGACCTTCTCGGCCATGACCGGGCCGGACGGGAGCTTGCCGAGGGCCTGCTCGATGATGCGGAGGCTTTGGGCCAGCTCCTCCATCCTCACCAGGTAGCGCGCCATCGAGTCGCCTTCCGGGAAGGTCGGGACATCGAACTCGAGTTCCGGATAGACCGAATACGGCTCGGCCTTGCGGACGTCGTAAGTCACGCCCGAGCCGCGGAGGACGGGGCCGGTGGCGCCGTACCGGCGGCACAATTCGGCGCTGATGGGGCCGATGCCGATGAGCCGCTTGCGCAGGATGATATTGTCGGTGACCAGGGCGCGGTACATCTTGAGGCGGGGGCGCATCTTGGCGATGAATTGGCGGGTGCCCTCGAGGAAGGTGTCATCCACGTCGTTGCACAGCCCGCCGAAGCGATAATAACAGTAAGTGAGGCGGGCGCCGGTGATGCCCTCGAGCAGGTCCAGGATGCGCTCGCGATCCTCGAAGGCGTAGAGCAAAGGGGTGAAGCCGCCCAGGTCGAGCAGGAACGCGCCCCACCAGACCAGGTGGCTCGAAATGCGGTTGAGTTCGGAGGTGATGACGCGGATGAATTCCGCGCGGGGGGGCACCTGAATCCCGGCGGCGCGCTCGACCACGCTGACGAAGGCATGGGTGTAGTGCATGGCCGAGAGGTAATCGATGCGGCCGGTGTTGGGCAGGAATTGGGCGTAGGTGCGGTTCTCGCCCATTTTCTCGTGCATCCGGTGGATGTAGCCGCAGACCGGTTCGGCGCGGTCCACGTATTCGCCGTCCATCGTCATTTTGATGCGCAAGACGCCGTGCGTGGCGGGGTGCTGGGGCCCCAGGTTCAGGACGAACGTCTCCTTGGGGGCGATCGCCGCCGGGTGCGGAGCAATGGGTGCGCCAACCATCACGCGGTGTAGTCCTTCCTAAGCGGGTGAAAATCCGCGTCCTCGGGCAGCAGGAATGGGGAGAGGTCCGGATGTTCCAGAAAGCGGATGCCAAAGAAATCATGGGTCTCGCGCTCGTGCCAGTTGGCGCCGGGGAAAACCCCGGAGATGGTGGGGATTTCGGGCTGGTCGCGGGGAATGCGGGCGCGCACGACGGTCCTGAGCCCCCGCGCCGGGTGGAAGTAATCATAAACGACCTCCATCTGCTCTTGGGCCAGCCAGTCCACGCCGGTGATGGTGTCCAGCGAGAAGCCCTGTTCGTCCATGGCGCGCGCCGCCGGGACCACCTGGTCCGGCGCGACCATCGCCTCGAGGTGATAGCCCTTGAGGCGGTAGTCGACCGCTTGCAAGGGCGGGGCTGGATTGGGGACGGTCTCGTTCATGGCTGGCTCACTCGCTTGGCGTTCACTCCGGTTTGACCTTCGGCCAGCGGCGCTTGCCTGTCAGTTTCTCCTCGAGCTGCAAAATCCCCTCGATGAGCGCCTCCGGCCGGGGCGGGCAGCCGGGGATAAAGACATCCACCGGGAAGAGCTTGTCCACGCCTTCGACGACGGCGTATTGGCCGGGAAAGACGAACGGGCCGCCGGAGATGGCGCAATTGCCCATGGCGATGACCCATTTGGGCTCGAGCATCTGGTCGTAGAGGGTCTTGACCGCGGGGGCCATTTTCTTGTTGATGGTGCCGGCGACGATCATGACGTCGGCCTGGCGGGGCGAGGGCCGAAACACCTCGGCGCCGAAGCGGGCCAGGTCGAAGCGGGAGGCGCCGGCGGCCATCATCTCGATGGCGCAGCAGGCCAGGCCGAAGGTCAGGGGCCAGAGCGAATTGGCGCGCGCCAGCCCCAGCCAGTCGTCCAGCAGCCCGAACCGGAGGATGGGCGAGCAGTCCTTTACGAGTTGGGCGAGGTCGGGTTGCGTTTCCATTCGAAGATTCCCTTCCTCCAGGCATAGACGATGACCAGGGAGAGGATGCCCACAAACAAGGCCAGCTCGGCAAAGTCCCGCATCCCGAATCGCGGCTCGTTATAGACCAGGGCCACGGGGATGAGGTAAAGGACGTCCACGGCGAAGGCGACGAAGATGAGGGCGTAGAGGTAATACACGGCGCTGTACCGGATCCAGGCGTCCCCAATCGGGTCCATGCCGCACTCGATGGCCTGGCGCGTCTTGTGGGCCGTTTGGCGCGTCTGGCGCGGGGCCAGGAGGTACACCACGGCGAAGGGCCCGAGCGCAAAGCCCAGACCCGCCAGACCGAAGGCGAACAGATATATCAACTCGCCACAGGAAGTATCATCCATTGCACCTTAATTTGAGTATAAGCTTCCGTTTAGGTCAACACATAACCTGTCAAATCCTCAACATTTTTTGTCCTGGTCATAGCATAATAATACTAATAGAACCGGTTGAGCTTATGAATTTCAAGTATCCTGGGAGGCGTGACGCCGTTGCCAGGGGCGGGGTCCCGAGCTAAGGTGGGAGGATGAACATCCGCGGGCGATTGGACCTCGCGAACGGCGGCGGCCCGAGCGGGCCGAGGCTGGCCGCCCGCCCCAACCCTTGGCGCGCGCCCCTATGGAAGAACCCGAAGTCCCGACGGAACACTTGCACGAGGAAATCCATCACCAGGCGGCCCATCAAACCGAGCAGTGGATCCTCGGCGTGGCCTTGAGTTCCGCCCTGCTGGCGAGCCTGGCCGCGGTGGCCTCGATGACTTCCGGCCATTTCTCGACCGAGGCGATGGTGTCGGAGATCGAATCGGCCGACCAATGGAACTACTACCAATCCAAGAGCATCAAGCAAGCGCAGTTGCAGAGCAAAATGGAACTGCTGGCGGCCCTGGGCAAAGCGGGGAGCGACGGGGACAAGGCCAAGGCGGCCCAGTACGAGCAGGACAAAGCGGAAATCCAGAAAAGGGCGGAGGAGTTGGGCCGGGAGGCAAAGCGGTTTCTGCACACCCATCATCTGCTGGCCGGGAGCGTGACCTTGTTTCAAATCGCCATCGCCATTGGGGCGATAGCGGCGCTAACGAAGCGAAAGGCGTTTTGGCACGTGAGCCTGGGATTTGGGGCGGTGGGTCTGGTGCTGGCAATGGCTTCCGTGCTCTCGATGAGCGGGCCTTGAGGTGAACCGGAGGACGCAGAGGAATTCAGGCGGCAGAGGAGATCCTGTCACGCGCCCCCGCGCTCCGCAAAGGGTAGATTATGGTTGCAAAGCGGGAGGAGGCGGCTAGGATGGGGCAATGTCAAACCGCCTGAGGCTCGGGTCGGCCTTCGAGTGCGCCTGAGCACTGGCCCCGAGCGGACACGTATAATGAAAGACAAGAACCTATGCTAACAAGACGATTGATTGTTCCCGCACTGGCGGCGCTGGCCTGTCTGGCCGCGCCCGCGTCGCGAGCCGGCAGCTTTACCAATGCCGTGCTGGCGCTCAACCCGGTGGCTTACTGGCCGCTGACCGAAACCGCGCAGCCGCCGGCCAGCGCGGTGTCCGTGACGGTGGTCAACTCCGGCAGCCTGGGCACGGACTTCAATGCGCCAGTCACCGGGGATATCCTGTGCGGGTATCCCGGCGCGCTGGCCAGCGGAAGCCCCTCCGCCGACTCGTTCCCCGGGTTCAACACGCGGGCGGAAGCGCCCTTTACGCAGTTGGTGTCCACGGGTCCGCCCTTCACCATCGAGACCTGGATTTTGGCCCTCGATGACGGGACCTACTGGGGCACCACGTGCGTGCTCAGCGACGAGGATGCCACCAGCCCGCGTTCCGGGTGGCTGATCTACATGGACATCGATAACATCGGCCAGTACACGTTCAGGACTTACAACCAGAACGGCACCTCGACGTCGCTGAGCCTGGATCTGGGGGCGCCGGGCTCGATCAAGGAGGAAACCTGGTATCACCTGGCGATTGTGGTGAGCAACGCGGTCACGGTGACCAACGTGTATGCTTACATCAACGGGGCGCTGGTGGCCGGCCCGACGGCCCTGCCGGGTTATGTGCCCGATGACGGGATGAACGGCGGGGGGTTCACGATGGGGGATCGCAGCGACAACACTGGCTACACTGCGGCGACCGTGCTGGAAGAAGTGGCTTACTACACCAACGCCCTGGATCCGGCCACCATCCTGGCCCATTACCAAGCCGGCACCAATCCCGCCCCGGCGACGCCTTATCCGACCCTGGTCAAACAGAGTCATCCGGTGCTGTATTATCGGATGAATGAGGCGGCGGCGTTGTCCAGCCCCCTGCCCGGAGGCTTGCCCGTGGCCGCTAACCTGGGCAGTCTCGGCGCGCTGGCCAACGGCTTCTACGAGTCTGGCACGGCTCCCGGCTCGGCGGGCCCGACCAACTCCGGCTTCGGCACGACCAGCTACGCCTGCGGCTTCAGCCTGGATAACACTCAATCCACCGACACGGCCGGTCCGGGGGTCATCTGCGCTCCGTACTACGAGGCCGCGTTGGACCCCACCGCGGGTTTGACCCTCACGGCTTGGGTGCAGGTCCCGGAGACGGCCCCCGGGTGGTTCCAGACGGTAGTGGGCCGTGGCAACGAGTCCTATCGCCTGGACGTGGACACCAGCAGCTTGCCGCACTTTGCCGCGAATCCCAACGGCGACGTGGTGGGCACGGTGCCGCTCGATGACGGCCAATGGCATTTCTGGGCTGGGGTGTTCGACCCGGTGGCCCTGGTTTCCATCCTCTACATCGACGGCGTCCCGGTGGCCCAGGCTTCCGGCTCAGCGCTGGGAGACATGAACGCCTATCTGTTGATCGGCGGGGCCCCGGATTACCCGGCCGTGTCCACCAGCAGTTGGGGCGCAGGGCGCAATTTTGTGGGCTATGTCTGTCATGTCGCGGTGTTCACCAACGCCCTTTCGGCGAGCCAGATTCAGGACCTCTACAACAGCGCGGGCGGGGGACCGCCGGTCGTGTCCCTGACTACCAGCCAATTCACCGTGGACGCGGACGCCGACACCAGCATCACGGCCGCCGCGGCGGGGACGGCCCCCTTGGAGTACCAATGGTACGTGGGGCTCTCCGGGGTCACGAATGCGGTGGCGGGTGAGACCAACCTCACCTTGAGCCTGACCAACGTCCAGCCCTCGCAAAACAATGGCGCCTACTTCATGGTCGTGAAGAACGCCTACGGCTCCGTCACCAGCTCGGTCGCGACCCTCACGGTGCTCTCCGGGCCGCCGCAAATCCAGGTGACTTTCCCCTCGGCGTCGGTGCAGGTGCCGGTGGGCGTCCCGATCACGTTTTCGGTGTCCGCCACCGGGACTTGGCCCTTCTCGTATCAGTGGTACAACGGGACCACGGCCATCGCCGGCGCGACCAATGCCAGCTATACCTTCGATACGGTAGCGGGCACCAGCACCTATGGCGTGACGGTGAGCAACTCGGCCGGCCAGACCAAGAGCAGCACCGCTACCCTGGTGGGCTCGGACACCCCGCCGCCGGTGATCACGCTCAATGGCAACGGCACGGATTGGACGATCAACTGCAACAGCTCCAACGCCGGCATCACCAACGACGTCTTGACCTTGACGGACAATGTCGGCAGCGAGTACGGGACCGCCTTCTTCAACTCGCAGCAGTACATCGACGGTTTCGTGGCTTACTTCACTTACCAGATGTCCGCGACCGCCGGGGCGACGCCGGCCGATGGCACGACCTTCTGCATCCAGGACACGCCCCAGGGAGTGAACGCGGTCGGCGAGGCCGGCGGCGACCTGGGCTACTATGGCATCACCAACAGCGCCGCCTTCGAGTTGAATCTCTACAGCGGCGCCAACGGCGGCAGCGGCATCCAGTTCGGCACCAACGGGATGACCGCCGACAGCACGGTCCACACCCTACCGTATTTCGCCCCCGGTTCGGTCAGCCTGGTGAGCGGGGACCCGATCGCTGTGCGTTTGTACTATCTCGGCAGCAGCCTGAACCTGCTGATGACCGATGCGACCGCCAAGACCTCCTACTCGGCGGTGTTCGGCGTCGGGCTGCTGCGCTATGCCGTGGGTACGGACACCGCCTACGTCGGCTTCACGGCCGGCACCGGGGGCGACGAATCGACACAAACGATCACCAACTTCCGTTTCTCCTACACCACCGCGCCTGAGCTATCGATCACGCGCAACGGGGCCACGGAGGTCATCTCCTGGCCGGCCACCGTCGCCACCTTCTTTGTGCTGCAACAAAGCTCGAGTCTGGCCGGGCCGTGGACCAACGTGAGCACCACTCCCGTGGTTGCCAACGGACTGAACCAGGTGAGCGTCACGCCTTCGGGCGCCGCACAGTTCTATCGCCTCGAGTTGCCGTAAGCCAACCCGGGCCAATGACGGTTTGAGCGGAGGCCGGGACCCCATCCCGGCCTCCGTCGCGAGGCGGGACGTCGGGGTTTTCTTCGAGAACATGGCGCCTGGGAGGGCGAGTGTATGCACATGATGTTCGTGGACGAATCGGGGGACCCTGGTTACCCGAAGGACGGGGACTGGGGCAAATGGAAAGCGAGCAGGTCTTTCGTCCGTGTCGGCCTCGTCATCCACGGCTGGAAGTGGAAGGCTTGGCACGAGCGTCTGGTGAGCTTCAAGTTTAACCGCGGGCTGATAAGGGACGCGGAAATCAAGGCCTCTCACCTGCGGCTGGGCAAGGGCGCGTTCGTGGGCTGGGACGAACCGCGCCGTGACCTGTTCCTCGCTGACTTGGCGAGGCTTATCGGCCTAAACCCTGAATTCACGCTATTGGGCGTGGCCATCGACAAGACCAAGATCGACACCCGCAGAAAAGAGCGTCTGGTAAAGCCGGAGGTCCGTTCCCTCGAGCTGCTGCTGGAGCGTTATAACCTCTTTCTGGGGCATCAGAAGGACAAGTGCGGCATAGTCATCCTCGACCCCGTGGTGGAGAAGAGCGATGACAACCTTCGCCGCTTCCAGTCTTTCCTCCAGGCTCAATCCCCAAATTTGAAGCCGCTGCACGTGGTCGAAGGCGCTTTCTTCGCGAAGTCCCACACCTCTCAGATGATCCAGCTCGCGGATGTTTGCTGTAATATATTCTACCGGGAAATAACCCGGCTGGATAACAGCCCTGAATACCGCTCAATCTGCCCGCGTTTTTGGAGGGTGAACAGCCGGGTGCTCGGTTACGGGATCACGCATTGGCCGAGATGAAGGGTGGAAGCGGGGCAAAAGAAACGCGGCCAAGGGAGCTTTCGCTCCACCAGTCGCACACTCGCGGCTGTCTTGGTCGCCACGAGAACGTGGCACAGTTGCTCGCGAGGCGCAAGCGCATTATCTCGAATGCGCAACCCCCTCTGAGTCAAGCGAGCGCAGCCGGGCACTCCCCCGGAAAAACGAAGAAAAGCGGCCGAACAGCACGAAAACCTCAAGCCCGTGGGCATTCCCGTGCCTCTTGCGGTGCCTGGCAGTCAAGCCCGGGGGCAGTGCCCGGATGCGCTCGAGTCAACCCCTCCCCTTTTTCCGTTCTCGCCAGGCGGTGGTGGTTCCATTACCTTGGTGCGAATGACAGGCTCTTTGCCAAGACCGGAAGTGATCATCACGCACGAGAGCGATCTCGACGGGTTGGTCGCCGGGCTGCTGCTGTGCCGGCTGGCGCGCAAGCTCTACAATACGGACGCCCGGCTGGAGGCCTATCAGTATCACACCTGGCGGCAGCGCGAGTTGCGCGAGCACTCGGCCTGGGTGACGGACCTCTCGTTTGAGCAGCGGCTGGACAAGCCGAACTGGGCGGTGATCGATCATCACGCGACCGAGCTGGCGGCGCGCCACGCCGTGCTCATCCACGATGTGGGCAAGTCGGCCGGGCTGCTCTGCTACGAGCTGTGCCTGGAGCACGGGCTGGGCTCGCCGGAGCTGGATCGGCTCGTCCACCTCAACAATGT
>Ga0326728_10009144_pt1 | contig 24030 bp, 11 predicted proteins | sample MB3enrmetagenome_FD_207602 | JGI IMG/M metagenome (GOLD analysis project Ga0326728, IMG submission 207602) | Lab enriched peat soil microbial communities from McLean, Ithaca, NY, United States - MB31MN | ecosystem: Environmental > Terrestrial > Soil > Wetlands > Peat | place: USA: New York... | reverse complement strand
CATTTTTATGTAGCCCATTCAGGGCAATCAATTTGGGACGCCAAAACCCGGGGTGGCGCTCCCGCTTACCCCGGGCTAAAATATGCAGCCCCGTTGGGGCATTGAAATTACAGGCGATGTTCACCGGCCCCTTATTTGAGCGCTTATGGAGCACGGCCCCCCACGCCTTTGAGGACCGGTTTTATATTTGCGCAATCTTGCGGATCAATTCCTTTTTCGGTGTCAAAAATCAAGTTGCAAGCTAATTAACCGAATCTTAATTTTTACGTCATGGTTACGTAACAATTGCCTGCTAACCTCCGCCATGTTTTGCTGATAGCTCACATCAATACTGCGCAAACAACCATGAAAGTTTTGCAATGCGGCCTTGCCAGGAACAGAAACAGGTAGAGAAGAAAAAACCCGACAAGCTGACAAAGCTCTGGACGGTGATAAACAGCCTCATTGCGACCGAATTTACCGGCTACATAAAACTGAACTTTACCCAGGGGAGTATCGGAAGAATCGAGAAGTTCGAAGAAATTCTGAAAAAGTAATACCGCGTAACGATATAATTCCAGGGTACTTTGCTGGCACAAAGTCTTTTCGGAACCAGAAAGCCCTAATCATGGGCCCGCAAGGGTGTGGTTAGGGCTTTTTCTTGGCCCTGCGGCTCAGATACGAGAGGAGGTGATCGTTAGAGCGTAAGGGTTTTAAGGCAATTGGAGAATTGTTACTCAGATGGGCCGAAAACGGCGACCTTAGATAAAGCCAAAGCCCGGGCGACCGGGTGACGGAAAGCCAACGGGTCCGATGACTGGCCGGACGCAGGAATGAGGGAGCTCAAAGCTCACGACACGAAAACAGCCTGCACGGAAAAGGCGATGAATCGGATGGCCGGGTTGCCTGAGGAGAATGCACTAATTTCTTTCTCAGGAGGAAAGCATGAAGAAGTTACTTGTAATTGCAGCAGCAGCTCTTTTGATGATGGGTGTTGCGGGACAGGCGCAGGCGTATTTCACAGCAGGCGACCTGATCCAGGTCATGTACGACTCCAAAACCAATGTTGAAGTCGCCACCGACCTCGGCGTCATCAGTGGCCTGTCGGGCGTGACCAATGATAAGCTTGCGGCCGACGGGGCCAGCAGCGCGGTCTCCCTTTCTTCGTTTGGAACAGGCGCCGCCTGGAGCGACGTCGTAGTGGCTTATTTCGGCGTGTCTCCGCTCAATACTCTTGCCCCCAGCGGCAGCAACCCTATCCAACTGTGGATCGGCGCCCAAAGCGCCCCCACGGCTACAATGAGTAAGTCCGGCGGTATTAAGAACCAGATAGGCAGTGCAATTGGCGTTTATACGGCCAACACCACTACGGCCTCGGCGGTTATAACAGGCTCCAACCCAGGTTATCCCAATGGCTACAATACTTTCGCGGGCGGAACATACATGGGGTTCCTGGCGGCCCCCGGCAATTACGGGGCCGAAGTGAGCGCCGCGACCGACCAGCAGTTAAACCTTTACACCTATACATTTACCAGTACCAGGGGCACCAATCCTGTAATGACTCAGGTTTCCGGCATCCTTATCGACACGAATGGCGGGGTCACAACCATCAATCCCAGCGCCGTACCGATTCCCCCGAGCATTCTTCTGATGGGTTCCGGTCTGCTCGGCCTGGTCGGCATCGGCAGAAGGAAATTTTTTGCCTAAAGGCCTCCCTCTCCTCTCCCCGGAAGGGGAGATAAGAGGAAGAGCCGGATCGTATCATGAGAGCAAGGTTCAATCGGAGTTGTTCGCACCTGTGTACGCAGACCGGACCTTATTCTCGATAAATTAATTCGAATACGGGAGAACCATATCATGAAGAAATCTATGATTTTTGCAGTAGCGTTGCTCAGCGCATTTGCATTCGCGAGCGTCGCATCGGCGGGAAATACCTATACGCTTACCTTATGGGGCGCATCTGCTCAGTATAACTTCTATAAGGACAGGATTGCGGGTTTGTTTTCAACAGGCGGCGCGGGATGTGTTCCTGCTACTGCAGTGGCCGAACAGAAGGACAACGCCGGCAACACTATTTCTTACTCCTGCACCAACGGTAACGGTGATACTTATGTCGCAGACCTCAATGCAAGGGCTTCGTATGACGGGGTCTATGCAATGTCCGGTGATGCCGTGACTGCGGATAAGTCAAATGCAAATGTAAACGGCGTTTTTTGCAACCCCGGGACAAAAACCGGCGGCGTCTTCCCGGCGAGTTGCAACCCCGGCACTTCGAACGATACCTGCGACTATGCTTATCGCGTCATGGCCGATCCCAGTGGGACCGGGACAAGGGTCATGCCCTGCGATGCTCTTAAATGCGCCGGCGGCACCTTAACGGAGAACCATCTTGTCTGCAAACAAGTCGATCTCGCCCTTGCCGACGTAGAACTCACCAGCTTCCTTCAAAATACTCCCGCCAGGAATTTCTCGAGCGGCCTTGGTATAACGGCTCCTTCCACCTGGAACAGCTACAACCCGATGATAGTGCCTTTCTCCTTCTACGCGCATAATGACATTACCTACAGCACGTGCGTAGGTGGGGACAAGGCCGGCATGCAGTGTTCGGCAGCCGGCGATTGTGACAGCGGTAACTGCAAACAGAACCCGTTAAGCAATATCACCAGGGCACAGATCCTTTTGATCACTTTCGGGAGTGCGCAGTTGTGGACCGATTTCGGCGCCGGTTATGGTCCTGCTGAAAACATCGTGTTATGCTCGCGTGAAGCAGGCTCGGGCACTCTCGCCACCCTGGACGTCGGACTCCTGAGGAAAACCGGTGTCACAGCTCCGGGTGGATACATCCTTGGTTGGTCACCTAACGATGCAATTTACACGGACGGCACGACCGCCGAAATGTACTGCGTGAACGACAACGCCGGCGCCATCGGCTTTGCGGACTCCGACCAGACCGCCAAGATGACCCCCTGGGTCACAACTTCTGCTTATCCCAATGCTATGGTGCTCAACTGGGAAGGCATTACGCCCAGCAGAAGAGCGGTCCGGAACGGCGAATACGATAATTTCTTCTCTAAGGAATGGATCTGGGAGAATACAAAGAGCCCGAATTACGGCACATGGTCCGGTTTTAAAACCGGCATCAAGCCTTACGTAACCTGGCTGCTGAATCCTGCAAACGGCGGCACCTCGCTCAGCTACAACTGGTGGGCCACCCTTTGCGAGATGACCTTCATGAAGGATCACGACTTCACATATCCGTACTATGTTGGCGCCTCCTGCCCGCAGACTCCCTAGTGGCTCTGTGAGCTCATAGGCTTAGCCGCATAAAGCGGAGTTTCTTCCGGGGCCCCTCTTGTGCAAGGGGGGCCCCTTCCTTTTGCGCGCCCGGCAGGGCGCTCGCATTTTGATACCAGGTTGCGTTCACAATGCTCATAACCGCGTTTTTGCTTAGACAAAGCTCTTTGTCCTATCATTTAAACTCTACTCCAACAAATACAAAGGAGGCTGCATGAGGCGCCGATAGAGTTCGGAGGAACCAGACTTGCATTGGGGCCTGTTGCCCAGGGAACAAGAACTGCTCAGGAACATGGCAGATCGACGAGGTCCTGGATGGGGAGCATCCCATAGACGGGCAAAAATCGCTGTATCGGCTTCATCCCCACAGAGGCTCGGGGTAGATGTAGGATAAGTGAAACGCAGTGGAACCCATCGTCCTTGGCCCATCTTGAACTTAAATTGGTCTTAGACGATTTCATCACCGCGCACGGCTCTTCGATTCCATTTCTCTAACCGGGCGGCGGTCAACGTTTCCGTATCACCAGCGAAAGGTTCCTCTTTGCTTCTTCGCTCTGGGGGTTCAGGCGCAGAGCCTCCCGAAAATGCCGTTCAGCCTCGCCCATGTTGCCGTCCGTAAGATCCAGTACTCCCATGCTGTTGTACGCATCCGAAAAATTCGGGTCCGCCTTCAAGGCCGATAAAAAAGCTTCTCGAGCTTTGTCGAAACGCTCCGTCGACGCATAGAGCACTCCCAGATCGTTCAATGCCACAGGCCAATTCGGCCTTAATTCTAAAGCCCTCTCGAAGTGCTTTTGGGCTTCCTCAAACCTCTTTTTAGACTTTAAAGCTAGCCCCAAATACAAATGCGCCTCGGGGACTTTTTCCACCGCAGGGAGGGCTGAGTTAAAATACTCAATCGCTTCCTCCGCCCTGTTGGTCTTTATCAGCAACCTCCCCAGGTTATTCAGTCCTTCTCTGCATATCGGATTAAGCCGGAGAGCCTCGCGTGTCTCCGCCAATGCTTCGTTGTACCGGTTCCGAGCCGAGTAAATGTTGGCTAGATTGACGTGAGCTATCCAGGCGCCGGCGTTTGCTTTCAAAATACCACGATATAGGGTTTCCTCGTCCTTGTAGATCAGTGATTGATTCCAGGTAAGCGCGATAAATATCAATACGAGACCGCCGGCCGGCAGCAGGCGGAAACTATCCGGCAATTTCAACCTGGCGGCGTAGTTTGTGACGATGGCCGCCTCAAAAGCAAGGACGCCGGGAATTGCGAAATACTGCCAATGGTCCGCCACAAAAGAGTATCTCATGAAGTAGTCATTGAAGAAACCAAGAATGGGGAAAAGAGCCAGCACATAATATAACGCCGTGAACAGGGGGCCCCTCCCCCAGGTATCCCGCTTGGCCCAGAGGACAAGGAACAGGACCGCAATGAGAATCAAAGGGATGAAACTAAAAACGGAGGAAGTATCCACCACCCAACGAGGGTAGACGAAATTTAGCCCCCAAGGGAAAAGCGCCTTGCCCAGATAAAACCACACGGCCATACCGGATATGGCCAGCCTGGACAAAAAGCTGTCGTCCCTTACGACTTCCGAACCTATGGCAACAGCGTATTGAAACCAGATGGTCACCAGCCCGAACACAAGGGAGAGCAAAAAGAATGGGGCAAGTCTCACGAGGTCCTGCCGCCTGACAGTCGCTTTTTTCCACCAGATCATAGCAAGGAGGATCACGGGGGTCATGACCACGGCTGTTTTACTGAGCAGCGCCAGCAGAAATGAAACGATTGAACAATGACGCCATTTCCCCTCCCCCGTGTCCTCGCTCTTCAGATAAAAGAGGAAGGTCAGAAGGTAAAACACCATTGTAAGATTATTCTTTCGCTCCGTGATCCAGGCCACCGACTCCACGCAGACAGGATGAACGGCGAATAGCAGGGCGCCCAGCAAGGGACCGGGGACTTTAAGCCTGCGCAGGACAAGCCATAGCAATATGGAACTTAGAGCGTGCAGGAATACGTTTGTAACGTGATATCCGGTTGCATGCATCCCCCAAAGCCGCCATTCCACCCACAGCGTGCTGGAGGTGAGGGGCCAATAATCCGGCGCTTCCCTGGTCGCCCAGAACCGGTAGAGGCCGTCGCCCGCCCTGATCAGCGCATTCCTGGTCAGGAACGTATCGTCATTCCAGATAAAACCGGATTGCATGGCGGGGATGTATACAATAAAAGTAGCGGCTAACAGCAGAAGAATTGGGTAAAGATACCCGGGCCGAACGCCGGACTCTGAAACGGCCGGCGGCTTTCCCCCGGGCGAAACTTCAGTGGAAGATAACCGCGGGCGCTGGGTTGTGCCTTTTATTCTTGGTCTGTTCGCACCCCGGGATTTCATTTGTTCATCTTTTCCGGATCAGTTGGCCGGGACTGGAGAGGATAACGATCCTCACTCGGATTTCCGATTTCTTTGGGTACCGACCAAGCAGCCCAATAGCACTCCAAGTATTCTTATCAACGAGTAGGATAGCAAAGTTTTGTTGGACATTCATTACGGGAAGGCGTCAACCAGGTTACGAAATTCACAAACCAGCTTGTTGCGTCTCCCAAATGTTTTTCGCGGATGAATACTTGCTAATAAAGGTTGTCTACTCTGGAAAGGGCAGTACCCGCAATTCCAGTCTTGTCATCAAAATGTAACCTTTCTGTCGTGCAAATCGGATAGGAAACTTGGTAACAGAACACCTTTAGGGAAATTATCAACCGGGAGGCTACGCTCCTTTATGTTGTTTTGGAGGTATTGTTCCAGAAAATGATGCCGGTAGATGCGCGGCACTTTGCCGATAGTCGAAAAGCGTGGATCGTTGCGGTCTTGGCGCTTACCGCGATTTCGCTCGGGCCGATCTGGCTTTTTCAGTTCCCGGCCATGCAAGATTACCCGCAGCACCTGGCGCAATCCAACATTCTGATGTCCAAGGACAGCCCGGGACTGGACTACCGGGATAATTTCGAGTGCCGTTTCAAAGTGGCCCCATATATGACCTTTTATTTGGTGACCGCAGGGTTTTCTTATTTTCTCCCCGTCGAAATTGCAGGCAGAATCGCCGTCTCCTTGTATGTTTTAGGTATTGCCCTGCTGGTGCTTGGACTCGGCTCTCGATCGAAAGAAGAGGGGCCGAAGTGGGGGCTCCTCGTTTTTTTCCCTTTCCTCTTTAATCAGAATTATTTCCTGGGCGTCACGAATTACCTTTACTCACTATTTTTGCTGTTTTTTGCCTTGCTCGACCATCAAAAATTCTGCGAGTCGCATTTAGGTATTTGGTCCATCTGCAGACAACTCCTTTGGCAACTGCTGTTGTTTTTGACGCATCCGTTCACTTACCTGGTATTCGCCTTCCTGGCGGCGGTTCAATCTTTTTTCTACCTTTGGGAACGATCGCAGGTTCAGCGCGGTCTCTTTTCATCCGCGCCGGGTGCCCTGGTTGTTATCCTTTGGTATTTCGCGGCAAACTTTGACAAAGGCGGCTCAACGGCCTCTCCCGTATGGCTCAATCCAATCACGAGTTTCGAATATTACCTGTTGATGTTTTCCGGAATGCGTTGGCTCGGCGGCGTGGACAAACTCGTCGCCGCGCTCTGGGCGGCAATGGTTTTGTTAATGATCTCAGCTTTTTTTGTGCAAGACTCCAGGACGGATAAGTCTTTCAGGCGGTATCTCTTGTACTTTGGCCTTGCGACCGTTTCGGTTCTGGCTCTGCCATTCCGAATAGGCAACTACACCTTTATAAACCTCAGAATTGCGGCGATATCTTACTTCTTCCTGGGGTTGATCTGCGGTCAGATAAGATTGAAGGGAATATCGAGCATTTCGTGTGTTGTGCTTGTCGTCGCGCTCCTCTCGTTTTCAGTGCAAAAACAGTGGAGAATATCGGAGGAGATCAAAGAAATAGAGCCGATCGTCAAACTGATTCCGAAGAACTCCCCGGTCTTGCCGCTGGTGTTCGACAGGAGTTCTCCGGAGCTGGACAGAAGATACTTCGATATGCACCTTCACGATTACATTTACTATCACTTGATTGTCGGAGGCGGAGTGACGCCGTACTTCTTCAAGCAGGACATGACGCCTGTTCATTACCTTCCCGGCAGGGAACCCCCCGCTCCTGGCGAGTATGACCCTTATCACTTTCTATGGGAAAAATACTCGACAGCCTACCGGTATTTCATCGTCCGCTCAGCCCCGAAGGCGTTCATTCAATATATTCAGAACTTCACTGACGTCATAGGTCATTCCGGGAAGTGGCTCCTCCTGGAAAAGCGCTAATACCAAGTTGCGTTCTAAACAGTAAAATCGAGATACGGAAAACTTGGACGGGAGTGCCGGCCGGGAGGCATCGTGTCTTGCCGACTTATACGGATTTGCGTTCTGCTTTAACGGGTGTGAATATTGGGCGGGCAGAAGCGAAGCACTCCCAGCCGTTGGTGGGCACTGTGGGGGCCACCCTACAGGCATGATCGCATCTTGAAAGCTAAATGGTATTAGTGGGCAGAAACCGCAAGAAGGGTGGTTTCGGTTCGGCATGCCTCACCTTCTCGCAACCCTATCGAGCGAAGATCCCGGTGGGCGCCTGCCGCCTCCTGCCCATCTGACCGAAGCGCAGCTTTTCAGGGTCCTTTTTCTTTGGAATCAATAGCAGCCAGAGCAGGACCGGAAGAATATATTGAGTGCACAGAGCAATTCCTGCCCCCACTCTATCCGCCGGTCCATTGCGAGAGGCCAATATCAGCACGCAGCAGACCCTGAGGATGAGCGCGGCGAAGAGGATTACATGCCCCGCGGCCAGCATCGCAAACTTTCGACTCGGGGGCGGGGTTCTCGAAGCGAGGACAAGCCCGGTGAAGGTCACGATGTTGAAGGCATGGTAGTGGATCTCGGGGGGGGGGGCCATCAGAAGCTGGTAGCCAAAGAGCGAAAAGAGAGCCCCTGCCGCCAGGTACGCAAGCTCTACGTACTGCCTGTTCAGGGGGAGCCATAAGAGAAAGGGTATGCTCGTGAACGCTATAAATCGGATGAAGAATGTGAGAAGCTCGCGGTTTCGTGTGGACGGCTCAGCCCACATATTCAGCCATGAAAGACTTACCGCCAGGACAAGAAGGACCATCAATATTTGCCCGAAATAAACATGCACAATTTCGAAAAGACTGCGGCTATTCGCTCCTATGGCGAATATCGTCGCGATGCGCAGGATGTTTCCGGCATGGAGCACCGAGATTCCGAGGGGCAGCCCTATGAGCTTCTGCCGCAAAGCAGCCGGGCAAGCCGCCACAAAAGAGAAGAACAGGATGCCCATGTACAGGGTGGAGCATTCGGTCCAAACGACGATCGCAAAGCCGTCCAGGCTCAGAGTTCGCCCATGAAGGACAGGCTGCATTCCGGCCAGGCTCAGGCAATAGGCCGCCATGCGTGCGGTGTTTTCATTCAGCCAATCGAAAGCGGACTCCGGAAGCCAGATTGAAAGAGCGAACAATCCGAGAGCGCAAATAAAGAAAGAAAGCAATGAGCCGGGAGAAAACCTCAGTTCCGTGGAGAGATCAATCTGCGCGGCAATTTTCTTCCGGCTCCGTTTACGCTTTATGGATGATGCTTTTATGCTCACGACATGTATTTAATTGACTAAGGAACCGAGCATTCCTTCACCCGATTTCCCCTGTCTCGTTCCTCCTCCGTCCCCTCGTCGAAAATGTCCGCTGTTCAGTTCTCCGTTTTTTCCCAACCGCTGTCATCCTGATCCACATTGAAGAAGCTTAAAACCCTGACTTCAAGTGATGCTGAGAAGGTATCGGAACCCTCACCTTTTAGCGCCGCCTTAGCGCCGGCAGCGCTCGCTGCCGCAGCCTGCGCCGCTTGAATCTCCTGGGCAACCGCTCCTACTCCCGACATTGTACCGAGGGCAGTGGACCCACTGGAAGTCACCGGCAATCCGACCGAACCCGCCACAGCGGTGATGTTTTGAACGTTCAAAACCTGCAATGCACCCAAGGTCACAATGTTGCCTGCGATTCCCGCCTCGCTTGCGTCAATATCACCCTGAGGCGCAAACAAGGCAACATCCCCGAGTTGGGCGTTTGGATCGTATGCAGTCGCGCGGATTCCGCTTCCGACAACGGGTGGAACGAACTCCTCCACGATAACTCCGTTCACATTTATCTGTTGAGGAGGCGATAAATTGGCGGCGGTAGGCGATCCCTTCCCCGCGTTGATGCTTCCGTGATTGCTCCACACTATAATGTTGCCGCCATCGAACGTCATCACTCTCGATTGGTTGACATTGACATCACCTTCAGCATAGATGTTTATGTCTCCTCCGGCGGAGGTGTATATTCCGGTATTCTGATTGCCGGCGGTTGCGAATGAACTCTTACCCACGTTGATGGTCCCGCTGGACAACACATAAATCCCACCCGCCGCGGTGGTGCTGATCTGTGAAAAGATCATATTGATAGTACCCGCTTCGTTAGTCTTCGTACTACCGAGAAACGGGGCGATGAGTCCCGTTTCCGCCTTTGCGACTGTCTCTTGAGCCTGGCTTGTCTCATTTTCTGCCAATTCATTCGCATATTGGTCACCCAAAACTGCCAGTTTCCCGAAAAATGCAGAAGTCTTGTCGAGCGAAAAGTCTTTGGAATACCCCGACACCACAAGAAGCGAGCAGCCGCTGGCGCTTACATTCTGGAGAGCGGGGTTGAAGATATCCCCGATCGACTGAATCCCGTCCGAAGTGCCAAGGTCGATCATCCCTCCAGCCTGGACAAGGAGCAACCCCGGACCGGCGATCTTGATTCCGCTGTCGAAGACGGCGCCATTGCCTGACGCAGTATTGAATAAGATGCTCCCGCCCGCTTTGACCGTCGTCACATCGTCCACCGCCAGATTCTGCCCGAGCAGGAAGATATTGTCGATGTCCCCTGCGGCCGTGATCTGGGCCTTTTTGGGCAAATAGAGTTGTATATTTTCTATATCGCCCCCGGCGCTTATCACTATCGGGTTCGGGTCATTTGCATGCAGAATGGACGAAGAATGAGCCGTTTGTGAATAAAGCTGCGTGGGATCGAGTTTGACTCCATACACCTGACTCGGATCGAGGTCCGAGACATATATGTTCGCGTTCAAGGTCGTTGGACTTCCACCGACGTAAGTCGCATACTGCCCATCAATATCGCCCGCTGCAACAAGGCGTAGATTCCCCTTGGGCGCGGGCGCCAGGACGAAGTCGCTTTCAAAGAATATGTTCCCCCGGGCATAAACCTCGAAGTCGGGTGGAAGTATCGTCCCAAGCAGGGTCCCGGACAATGCGTAAGGATCCGTGCCGGACAGGGTGACATCCCCTGTCATGGATGTAAGACTAACCGCTGAATTCTCCGTATACCCTATTACGTTCAGACCCTCAGCCGTCTTCGGATTGGCCACGGTCGCAAGCGCCACATTCCCCTCGGCAGTGACGTTGATCTTCGCGTTAAAGGCCTCAATAACCGAATTAGTCGAGCCGAAATTACCCATCGCGGTCAATTCGGCCGCTCCATTTCTGATCAGGAACCGCCCGTCCAGGTTGCCCCCTGAATAGATGTTCAGGTTGCCGCTCCCGACTCCGAATGCACCGATCTGACAAGTGAAATCACCGCCTGAAACCACGCTGAGGCTTCCTCCGCCCATCGTGACAATCCCCGCCGTTGTGTAAAGGCCGGACCCCTCACTGTCAACATAAAGAGCGCCCCAGTTTTTACCAAGTTGTCTGGATGAATAGGTATAATCCCAGGAATTGGACTGCAGATTTCCTTCGACCGCGCCGGCCACCATGAGGTTAATACTGCCTCCCCCGTAAGAATCCCAGTAAGCAGAATACTTTCTGTGATTTATCGTTTCGGTCGGCGTCTGGCCCAACGTGCGGATAGCCCCCAAAGTGCTATACCCGCTCATACCGAAAATGGTCCCGTATTCCAGGCTCAAGTTTCCCCCGACGGCAATGTCGATATCGCCGGTAGCCGTCTGGATTGCGCCGGCCTGAATTACCAGGTCCCCCCCCACTTCCCCTTGAACCGAACCGCTGAAGGACCCCAGGTTGTACCTGATCTGACTGTTGATCATGTAACCCGTCTGGGCGCCGGACCCGATGAGCGTATCATTTCCCGAGGCGAAGCGGATGGGTCCGTTTTCGGTGTATACCATCACACCGTCCGCAATATTGAGGTTACCGCTGTTACTGCCGAGACCCTTGACCGTGATCATCGGATTGGAGCTGTTAAGGTTTGACCCGGCTATCAGGTTAAGGCCCCAGGAGGCCGCTGCCGACTGAGTGGTTAACAAGCCGCTGGGGGCATCGGTGAGGTTGTTGTCGATATTGAGATTACCGGCGGCACGGAGGGTCAGAAAGCCGGGGGCGCCGGAATAAGTGGTAAGGTCCCAGGCGTCCTGCAGCGTCAAGTCGCCTGAGGAACGCACCTCCAGGCCCGGCGCCAGTTGCAACGCCGCCGAATCAACCACTCTGAGTTCTTTTTGAAGCCTCGCACCACCGTCAGGCAAAGCGGCGCTCATGTAATTCGACAGGGAGGATTGCCAGCCGCCGATATCCTGTGCGTAAATATTTTGACCATCCGACGGTGAGACAACGCTGACCGCCTCTGCTATTATCTGGGCGGCGCCGGTGATTCTGCCCCCCGTAAAATTCATATAGACGTCATCGGACCCTTTGTGCAGGGACCTAAAGTGCACAATTCCCCCCGCCTGGCCGGATTGACCGGCAACGTCGATCGAACCGTAGAAATTGAGGTTTCCCGGCTGATTTTGGCTGCCGTCGGCCGTGTTTAGAAACACGGTTGCGCCGGGGCTCAGAATCTTGCTTCCGGCTGCCAGTGTCAGGTCACCGCCCGAGTTGAGCTGGATGGTCCCTCCCCCTCCAAGCTTAGTCGAATCGATGGTCCCGGAGAAATCTATAGACCAGTTGTCGGCGGTCAAGTTGAAGTTACGCGCAATAATGGTGTTGCCAATCGTCAAGACCCGGTTCGGATCGTTCGCACCCGTCAGAGTTACATCGATGCTCTCGGTAAAACCCCCATCGAAAAGCTTTGTGTTCAGGGCAGAGAACCCTTTATCGGACACAGCGTTATCGGAAAGGTCCCGGGCATTCAGGATGAAAGAGCCGCCGGTTCCTTTGACCGACGACGTCTTGCGGTAAGAGGTCCATGTTCCCGCATCGCCCTTCAGGGTTCCCGTAATACTGACCGGGCCGGACGAGTAAATTGAAATCAGGCCGGCATTTATTCCAATGTCGTTCGGGTCGGTGAAAACGTTGTAATTGATTTTGTACCCGGCTGCGTAATAGGAGTTGTCCTCCGAGACGCCCGACACATCGACGACGGATCCCGCTTTGAGATCCACCGAACCGCTTTCCGAATTCAAAACCACGCTTCCACCCGGGGCGCCGGTTTCCTTGATAAAGCCATTGACAACTATAGCCCGTGCGCTTCCTCCATCCAGCACCCTGGCGTTGCTTTCCAGCGTAATCCCGGTGGTCCCGCTGAGATCGAGGGTCCCGGAGGCCATTTGGATTACACCCGATACGTCGATCTTATTGGCGTCGATTTTGAGCGTCCCGCCGGGAATGGCGGTACGTTCCGGAGTGACCCCGTTAGAAGCGATATCCACCTCTCCAGTGGTGGAGACGGTGAAGTCCGCAACCGTTATGGGCCGGGTGGTCGGGGTAGGCGGGGTGGTCGGGTACTGCGTGTTTGTCTGTGTGGCCGGGGGGGGCGCCTGGTAGTAGGAGGTCGTGACCCTGGCCGATTTGAAGCTGATGTCGGCCGACGTGTTAAGTTGACACTGCCCCTGGAAAGTGATGTCGTCCTTCGCGTTGAGGTTGAGGGCGGAAAATCCGTCGATCAGCAAGCCGTTGGACTTCGGACTGGCGGGGGTCAACCCGTTAAGGAATGTGCCCTCCCCTAAATAAATCCAATTGGCATCCAGTGTCAGTGAGCCGACATCCGATAAGGCCGGACTCGAAGGACTGCCGCCTCCGCTGTTCAGGAGACTGATACTTGGGGCGTTGATGGTCACATGGCCGCTGTCTGTTGCATGCAACCCTTTAATTGCAGCCGCATTTATGGTGAAGGAGTCCTTGGCGTGTAAATTCATGCCGCCCAGAAAACCTACAAGACCCTGGGCAGAGCCGTCGGAGTAGCCCCCCGAAGCAGAGATGTTTACCGCATTGAAATTACCGAAGTTACCCCAGAAGGCACTCGTTAGATAGAGGCCCAATGGATCGGCGTTGGACGGCGAGTTCCCCTGTTGCGGGATGAAATAGACATCTTGCCCCGTAAGGTTCAGCGCTCCGTGACCGATTTGCACGCCCTGCGCTCCGGCCTGGTAGTTCAACCGGCCGATTGTCATGTTCACCTGGTCTGAAGCGTGGACCAGTGAATTCTGCTGCATGGTGAGCAAACCGGTCGGGGTGACCAGGCTCGCCCAGCCGTTCCCGTTTCCGCTGGAATCGATCGTGACTATCTTCGCCCCCGAATCGAGCGTTATCGCGTTCTGCGCCGAGAGAACCACCTGCGTCGCCTGCAGGATGCTCCCCTTTTCCATTGTGACGGTGTCTGTAATCGCGCCCGCACTTGAGTTCAGATTTCCGATATCGATCTGGTAAAATCCGGTGAGGGCACTGGCGTCAACGTACAATGTTCCCGATGCCGGATCGGACGGTATCTGACTGCCTGATCCTTCAATGAAAGCATTGGCGCCGCTAAGCGAAATAGTACCGCCCATGTATCCGTTCAAGGCTACCGCCAGTATTTTCCCACTCAGGATCGTGGTATTCCCCGTTATGGAGATATTGCCGGCACTCCCGGCGCTGAAACTGCTCGTATTGAAATAACCCTGCTCGAATACATCGGCTGCCGGCCTGACTTCGTATTTAGTCATAAGCGATGACCTCACGGACGTGTCCATGAAAGTGGAGTAACCGGCCATAACCGAATACCCGTCGCTTGTGACCAAATGTTGCCCGGCAGATATGGCGCCGCCAAGGGGAGTAACGATCATGGCGCCCGGCAAAAAAGCGTACTGTTCCGGCAAGATTGAGTAAACGCCGGCGGCCAGACCTTTGCCGCCCTCCAGGTGGACCGCCTGTCCAGGAATCGAGCAACTCCCATTGGGAACGATAACAAAAGAATTATTAGCAGGCCCCTTTAGAGGATCGACCGACCCCTGGAGACTGGGCTGAAATTCATACCCGAAAATGCCCCCCCCGCCGGAAACGTCAATCTTTGACCCTTTCGTCTCGACGACCTCGGTTCCAGTGATATTCACCGACGAGACAGGAGGGCTTTTGACCAGAACGGTGGCGTTTGTCAGTACGTCCACGACGGTCCATGATACGTCACTCAGAGTCCCATACGCTATAGGCTCAGTCGCGGCAGTAGTTATTACGCTGCCGTCCGCGATATAAACTCGGCCCTTGGCGTTCAAGTCGATCTGTCCCATGGGGGCCGCGAGATAGCCCTTCTCAATATCGATATTGTTAGCGTCGATTGTGAGACTGCCTCCGGCGGAATAGACCAAATCGCTACCCTGGGCGCCGCTGTTCTGAATAGTGACGTTCCCTCCCGAGTCAAAAGTGAAATTGGCCTGGGTGTCGGGATAGATGCGCCTGGCTTCGAGGGTCAGGTCGCCGGGCGTCATGAGTTCCCCGGATGACAGCGTCCCATACGTCACATCAAAGAGGTGCATGTCCTGTTTGGCGCTCAGGGTCGTTTTTTCGAAACCGTCAAGCTGGATGCTGCCATGTATGTCGATCCAATCCCCTGAAAGATCCAATCGTGAGTTTCCAGCCACAGCCGTGCCCCGGGGCGATGACGGGGAGGTATTCTGGAGCTGTATCCATGGGGCGCTAAACGCTATCTCGTCCTGCCCAGGACCGGAGCAAGTGATTACAGGCGCATCCAGGGTCAGGCTCCTGCCAATCTGAAAGTCCATCGTGCCCGAGAAAACCAGAGAGGCCCAGCTTTGGAAAGCAAGGCTGTCGAAGCCCGCGCCAAGATACTTTCGGATATCCGCACCGGTCAGCGTATAGCCTATTCCGGTGTTCATGCTGATAATTGACAGTGTTCCGCCTTGCAGCCCGGACAGGTAGGACTGGCCTTTGAAACTGCCTGCCAGGGATGAATTGGTTCCCGTGAAGGAAATCGTTAAGCTTCCCGGCGCAGCGGCCACCGTCAATGGCGCAGGGACCCCTGAATTTAGTAAATAGGAGGTCACCGGTGTAGAACCGGAAACATCCACGACCGATTTGCCGTCCATTATTACGTTGCCGGAAGTAGAGGACTCGGTTGTTAAATTGGTGGCCTCCAAGGTAACGCTGCCTCCCGCCATCGGCGTGTACCCGTGGGGCAGGCCGGACATAATCGCCGTCGAATTCTCCTCGTTATAACCGGCGGCCGATATCCGGGCTCCATTGAGGGTAAGGTTCTCCTGGGTTGCGTTCGCGCTGATGGTCCCGGCCGGCGCTGTCAACGCGCCTGAAATTTCGATTTGAGGGGCGCTCAAACCGATCGTCCCACCGGGGGCGACCACGATTGCCGCCCCGGAGGAGACTTTAATCGGCGCATCGAGTACAGGAGGTGGAGGATACGCCAAGCCGGTGAAAGGCACGCCTGCCGACGCGGTAATTGACGATGAGCCTATCAGATCGGGCGAAACAGTGATAAGCCTTTCTTCTCCGGAGGAGATTCCGCCGGCCGGCAGATAAAATTTGACAAAAGATGGTGAGAAGGTCCCGCTATCGAATGTCAGTTTATCGGCGGCTCGAAGAGCGATTTGCGTGAAACCTGTGCCGCCCAGTTCGCTTGACCCAAGGATCAGATAGTTCGGAGCTTCAGCGTTGTAGTCCTGAGGCATCGATTGTGGCGAGGAGGCCACCCAGACATTCTGGGCAGTCAATGAGATACTGCCCCCATTTTTTCCAATCAGGGACATACCCGACAGGTCGCCATCGAGAACGATACCGAAACCCTGCATCGAGAGGGCGCCTGCGTTTCCCCCTGTAACCGTTCCCGTGGGACCGATGCTGTAACCGCCGCTGACGTCGATCCTCGCCCCCCGTTGCATAACGATGCCTTGACCGGCGTCCGTTTCATCCATCACGGAGATCGTTCCGCCACCGATATGAATGAAGTCATTCGAAGTGTTCTGATTGAAATTGTTTATCTGTTGGCCTGATGCATCGAGGCTGCTGCCATTGTCAAGGTGAATATATGAATCGAGGGAAACATAACTTGGATCGGCAGAAAATGAGGTCATGTTATCCTTGAGCGTGAGGCTTATTTTCCCTCCGGGTACGCTGATTGCTCCGTTATCCACAATTTGCCTGGCGATGGCCGTGAAGCTCCCTCCGGGGTTGAGGACGATCCGGGCGCCTGCATCGATCGTCATATTGGTGTTGGTGTAGATGGAAAGTGTGCTCAACTTTGCGGCGTTTAGAATATCGGTGGACAGGATCGTCTGTTGAGGTCCTGCGTAAGGCTGATCGCCGGGACCGAAGGTGGATGGAAGCGGGGATACACTGTCCCGGAGAGTGATTCCGTCCAATCCGAAATCAGCCGACTGCGCGTATATAGCCAGCAAGCCATTCTCATTTCCAAGAATCAATGTCCCGCCAACCGGCTCCTGCAGACCGTCGGTCTTTTGGTTGACCATTGCGTTATAAAGTTCGTTCGCCTGCGTCTGATACGGACCCTGCGTAACTGCCCCATTGAGATGCCCGTCGAGGACGAGGTGCCTGGCGTTTAAGATCAACTGCCCCGCATTGGCGCCCTGAACAAAGGAGTCAACATGGTTCGTAACAGTCGTTATACCGTTATATTCAAGCGTTTCAGGAGCGTTGCTTATATCGTAAATCTTGTTTCCGGAAATCAGCCCCGTGGTTGTCACGGACCCGGAGGCGTAAGTTGTCCCGCCTCCCGCGAAGTTCAAAGTCGAACCTTCCTTGGCAATTATGTCGCCGGATTCAGAGTTGATTATTATCGATCCGCCTGTCAAACTGAACTGCCGGGCAGTCTTATCTTGAGCCAAAATCGCCTGAGATATATCCCCGATCGATGAACCGTCAAGGAGATCAACAGTGATCCATTTCCCTTTCAGTATGCCGTTTTTCTGGATCGGCTCATCACGGAGGTTGTAACTGTTCATCTGAACCTTAATGAGGATGGCGGAGGCCGGTTCATTGATCCATTCCCCGCTGACGTCAATGCTGCTGCCGCTTGCCAGGAATACTCTCTGATCGGCATCAAGTGTAATAGTACCGGAATTAGCCACCAAGGCCCCTTCATTAACAATCGTCTTGACCGGTGCGCCTGCATAGGAGCCCTCTATGGTGATCGTTCCCGGTTGAAATTGAAATCTTGAGTCCGCTGCCTCCGTTGAACCGGATATAGGCGTTATTGTGGTGCTGTCAGGGCCGGTGGTTACGGAGTCGGATGCCAGAAGCTCGATCTGTCCGTTTCTCCTGAGCTCCGTTAGGGCGCTGATCACGCCATTTTGGTTGATATCCCGGCCGTACATGCCGACAAGGCCTGTTTCGGCCGTTATTTTTCCGTTATTGGTCGCCTGGCCGGGAGTGCTGACGGATACAAGCAAGGCTAAACGTGTTGTATTTGGGTTTGTATCGTGTGCAAGGCTTACACCCGCCCCGGCCGCCAGGCCGATCTGACCGGCCCGGGTCTGGATGGTGCCTGTCGCGTCGTTTGTGACTTTGGGCGCCAGCAGGAAAACCGAGCCCTCGTTATCCGTAGTGATCGCCCCCCGGTTTATAACCCAAGCGGTGAGATAATCGGTATTGCCGGTATTCCAGTAAGGTCCCACGTTGAAAGTGAGCACTCCCGTCAGGAAATCGAAATTGGAGATGTTGAGCGATGACGCCGTCAGGGCATGAACATCCACCTGCGATCCCCGCCCGAACAGGATGCCGTTCTGATTGATCAGATATACGCCGCCCTTGGCGTTGATCTTTCCGAATATCTGGGTCGGGTTCAGGTCGAAGATGCGGTTCAATACAACCCAGCTTGAACTCTTCTGGCTGAAATCCACCTCGGCCTTGGCCCCGATATTGAACGAAGTCCAGTCCTGAATCGCCTGGGCCTTATTCTGTGTGATAATCATTTCGTCCTTGGCGGAATCGACGGAGATGCTCGAGATGCCCTGCCCTAAAATAATATTCCCGGATTTGTCCTTTACGGCAACGGGAAGCGTATTGGAGGTTACCCCCCCCGAAGCGTTGAGGGAAGCGGCCTTGGTCGCCTCTGATCCACTCGCCTTGGAAAGGGCGGCGGGTTGCTTCTTAGGAGACACTGTCAGTTTCAGGTCCGGTTGAACCTTTGCCGCCTCGTTCGGCAGTTTGGGCTTGGGAAGAGCGGGCGCAAAAGACTTATCGAAGCCCGGAATTTTCGTTCCCGCTCCGGCATGGCAGATTGCCGGCGGGAAAGCGATCCACAGGCACAGAAAAACTGCTAATGCTCTTTTCATATGGCTCCCCTTAACGGAGTTCGGACGAAGGAGAAAAGAAAAGACCGTCCGTTTTCCGTCATCCGTCTTCAGTACAGGTACTTCACCCTGAAATGGACCGTACTGTCGCCCGTCTTGGTATACTGAGTGCTCGAAAGGGCGGTCGCCCAGCATGTTTCATACTCGAAACACTTGTCGTAGAGTCCTCTGACGCCGACGCCGGTCCCCTCGAGATCGAAAGACGACTGCTGCCCCGGCAATGGATCCATCACAAAGAGGTGCGCCGTATCGTAGAAGATATACGGCGTACACTTCAGTTTTCCATTGGCTATGCCGCGAGATGCGGCCATTTCCGGGGCGAGCAGTTCGACGGTGCAATGCACGGCGCTGTCGCCCAACTCTTCGGATTCATGATATCCTCTCACGTTCATCATTCCCCCACCGGCATATTGCTCATTGCTGATGAGCGGCGAATCGGAAATCTGGCCATCCCCTTTTACATGCAATTTCGTCCCTGCAATCAGGTCCTGCGTCCGTTCCACGCACCCCGTCGCGTACAGGTAATTTCCTCTTGCATCGTATCGGTTTGCGGCGAACGCCGACTCATTCGAGATCAAGTCGCGAAAAGCCATGTTCACCCCGGTGTTGATTTGGGTTATCCCGCGCGGGTCGATAAGATAGGAGTTGTAGATAAAGGAAATAGGAAAGTATGTGACAGCCGGGAACTCCCCACTACTTGCAGCGGCCGTAGTATTATTGAGCGCCAGGTCGTTATTCTGGAAATCTTTGTAGTCCAGTCCGATGATCAGGTTTTGAGAGTAGTTGGTAAAACCGGGCAGGGGCATCACGTAGCGCAAGCCGAACATGTGGCCCTGGCCCACCGTGGTGAACCCCTCGCCGAACGCCGTGTTGCTGTTGTTCCATATTCCGGATAGAAGAATTGTATGGTTCACATTCCAGGGAGCAGGCAGAGAATACGCGGCCGCGCCTACCTGAACCTGGTTCGGGTTCTCGGGCGAAGTCTGATATTGCAGTGAAAGGGAATGGTCTTTTTGCCAGAAGTTGTCATAATGCAAAACCGCATTGAGCCTGAGTGGGGTTGTATCGGGACTGTTGCGGTTGCTAACCTCGAGGCTCGCGTGCAGGGGCAGCGTATCTTCCACTTTGAGATCCACATCGACCGTGCCCGGTTCGCTTCCCTGTGACAGCGAAGGAGTTATCTTGACGTCGGCGTTTTCATTTGCCTTGCCGATCTCCTTTTGAACCTCGGGGGTATAGAGGACCTCGCCGGGCCTCATGGATGGAAGGCTTTCCAGAATCTTTTCCGACGTTACATAGCGATTTCCCACCGTCGCCACTTTTTCGATCTTGCACTCGGTCACCTCGAGCCGTATGACGCCTTCCTGGACTCTCTGTTCGGGAATGCTGACCAGAACCGTCGGATATCCTTTGGAATGATAGAGTTTCTCCAGGGCGTCTCGGGCCGTCTCGACATCCGAAGCCTTCTTGCCGGGACCTACCATGCTCTCGAGCGTGTCCTGAATGGCCTCCGGCGCCATAAGCGTGTTCCCTTCGACCAGAAAGCCCTCAATTGGAAAAGTGAGCTCCTGGGCCTGCTGCTGTGCCCAGGACCGGCAGGCAAAGCCGGGCAGAAAGCCGAGCAACAGGACGGCGATCAGGATGAATCGTTTCGGTTGCTTGAGAGTGGTCATTTTTTCCACGTTCATAATCAGAGGAAACCGATTTAGAATGTCGCACGAGTTCACCACAGAGGACACGGAGAAAAGAAGAAAAGAAAAAAGACATGCAGGAAAAACCCCAGACAAACAGGGACCCGGCTTTTTTCTTTCATACCATTTCGCGTTCAAGATTTGATCATGCGTGTAGCATGTAGGGAGGGCACCACAGTGCCCACCACCGGTCAGGTGGGCAGCGCTTCGCTTCCGCCCATCCTAGATTCGCTACGCAGGGGCGGGGTTTATCCCCGCCCAATCTTGAACTCGAATCCGTATCAACCGATTGTCTCTGCGCCTTCCGCCCTTCGACAGGCTCAGGACAGGCTTTCTCTTTGGTGAACGGCTACAAAATCCAAAGCGTTTCATCCCGTGTTTCCGGATGGAAACTAACTAGAGAGATTTTGACGTTTTGACCAACTCGTCGCGGAAGGCCGCCGCATCGCGGAAGCCGTCGATGCGATCCATCTGCTGTCCTTCCCGGTTCAGAATGACGATCAGAGGAAAGCCGTCCTGGGCATACTGTTGTTTGAACTTTGCTTCGCGGTCCGAATTGACTTTGATCCAGACGAACCGGTCCTTCAAGGCTCTTACCCGCGGGTCCTGGAGGGTTTCGCCGAGAAGCTTCTTTGAAAAACCGCACCAGTCCGCATAAAGAACGAGGACCGCAGGTTTTCCCTGTTCCCTGGCCAACGCGATACCCTTGTCATGGTCCTCGACCCATTGGATTCTAAGAGAGTCCAGCCGGGCAGCCTTCGTTACGGAGGCTATCTCGATGGCGACCGTTACGGGCATTCCCGCAAGAGGATTATTGGAATCCACGGTATATGTCGTACCGTCGGTCGCCGTTATTTTCCCCTGCAGTCCCCCCTGCAATGAAAAATTCGATCCAAGACGCGGGGTCAGGACTATAGAAATGTCTTGCTCGCCGACCTTTGTCTCCACGGTACCGAAGCTTTCCTCAAAACGTTTGCCATCCTCAGCGTGACAATCAAGAACTGCGAACTGTTCTGAGACTTCGACAACCGCCGCTTTGAAGTAAGGCGTAATGGAGACTTCTTTTCCTACGACGGGAAACGCGCGGAACTTCCCCACGTAGTCCTGCGGGGACATCCGGATCGTTTTGGGTATGTTCATCACGCAGGGCAAGTCTTTTCTTTTCGCAGGGTCGATGGCCCCGTAAGCTTTATCGGGCTGTAAAACGACCGTTTTCTTTTCGCCCTGAGCCATGCCGACCACCACCTCGCCCAAACCCGGCACCGACCCACCCAACTGGCCGGCCACAACATCCTCCGGGACGAATGCCGGAGGAGCTTGGAAGTATGCGGACTTGACGCGGGCCGCGTCCTGGGAGATCTTTTCCAGGGTCGTCCGGATCAGTTCACCATTCTCAGTTGAAGCGGTGAAGTTGACAGCGACCAGGTCGCCCCCCTGGACCCTGGATAAACCCGAGGCCTTATCGGCTTTGCCCTTGCCCCCCTTGGTCGCCGGCGCCTTTGCGGATTTTGCGGTTCCTTCGGCAAACGAAGCGGGCTGCGCCGGAGACATGGTCTCAGTGCAAAAGGCCGCACAGGGAAGACCAAGGACGCACAAAAATGACAAAATCGCGACCGGCACCCGAAAGATCATTGCGGACATTTGCTATTCCTCTTTTTTCGACAGTTTTTCTCCGGGGATACTTTCAGTTCTTACTTCACAGGCGAGCGGCTGTCCCCCTAACGGGTGACCGTAATCAATGGTGAACATGCGGTCCTGCACGTCGGAAATGCAGCCGACCACCGGCCCGGTCCTGACCAGTCTTCCCTTAACGGCATCGATCACGATTTCAAATTGATTGCCGTTCTCCCTTATGGTCCCTTTTCCGAAAGGCGTTTCGACCACCGATCCCGGCTGCGCCGAAAAACGAATCAGCACTTCGTTTTCCGAAACCGAAGCCACTTTGCCGGGTATAAGGGGATCAAATATATACGCCGTCCCCACCTCGGGGTCTTTTCCCGTGCGTGACTTGTAGCTATCCCTGGTCACCCTGAGTTCTTTGGGCCTCTGCCTGACCAGGGCCAACTGCACGAATTGCTCCTTTGCCGGCACATCGGCGGACCTTTCGGAGCGAATCTCGATGGTTCTTTGTTCCCCCAGCGGCATGCCGGGAAGAGAGCCTGCTATCCGGGCGACAATCTCATCTTCGAACTGAACCGGAAAGGCGGACGAACGCGTGCCTTGGCCCGCCGTCACCTCCAAGGGATCGTCCTTGGACCTGGGCATAAAGACGACCGACTTGGGAAGCGATGAATCTTTAGCGACAGAGATCGATGAACTGGCGGCAATTTCTCCGTTTGGAAAGCGGCATGTAAACTGAATCCCGACCTTATCGCCGGGTTTAATGAGACCTGTTTCCGCTGCCGGCAGGTCCGGGCAGTGGAAGACAAAGAGGACATTCATAAAAAGCACTAACGCAAAAGCAATTTGGGACCGATGTACCATTTGGATGTTCCCTTTCTTTCTTTTAAGAAAATCAGCCTTTTCAGCCGCCTGGCCGCAATGGGCTGCACCCGCTCAGCCGAAGCACTTCACAATCCCGCGCTCACCGTCGATCCTGGCGGTTTCGCCTGTTCAGATCACACCTGAGCAGCATGGTCAGGCCGGCAAGGACCCCGCACCGGCAAAGAGATATGCTACAGACCGTATGTTACGCGTTCGTTGCGGTTTCATGAAGTTTCGGTGAGCGAATGCAGCAGGGGGACTATGAACAAAGCGGGCAGCCATCATTCAGGCAGAGCATGCCAAGTCGCTCAAAGCTCTGCGAGATGTGTACCCTTTGTGTGGAGTTGAACCCGAGCTGAAGAAGGTGTGCGTGCAGAGTCGGAACAGTGGCCGGAATATTGAAGGTTGAGATTCGCTGGGCTAATCTCAACCCAGCAAAAGGAAAGGAACAGGCCGGTCTTCGCCCCGTGGTAATTCTCAGCCGGGAGATTTTCAATGAACGCTCGGGAACGGTAATCGCAGTGGCCATCAACAGTCAGCCTCAGCATGCCGGATTTCCTCTGACTCTTGAACTCGATCCGAATGACCTTCCTAAACGCTCATGGGCAAAAATCAGCCAAACCCGTACACTCTCAACAGAGCGAATCAGCAGAAAAGTCGGCACAGTATCTCCGGAAGAATTGGACCAGATCATTGAAGGGCTAAACGAAATCATCGGAAGCTGACAAAAGCGTGAAGCCGACGCCCGTTCAGCCTGACAGGCTACCCTACAGTTTCTCGGCGGGCATGGCTCATACGAAATCGCATTCAAGCCCTCACTGTGTGGACCCTCACTACGTGTCGGGTCTGCGCTATACGTACCGCCTCGATGTAATGCGTATAGTCCAGCGCCCGATCTTTTGTGAGGGCGCCTTCGTCGTCGGCTCCTCGACGTACTACCGTGTACGCCTGCGTCGCCTCCTCCTTGCCGCCTTGTGATCATCTCTTATGAAACTTGCCAAGTTTCATTCTCGTTC
>Ga0326728_10009143_pt1 | contig 24031 bp, 19 predicted proteins | sample MB3enrmetagenome_FD_207602 | JGI IMG/M metagenome (GOLD analysis project Ga0326728, IMG submission 207602) | Lab enriched peat soil microbial communities from McLean, Ithaca, NY, United States - MB31MN | ecosystem: Environmental > Terrestrial > Soil > Wetlands > Peat | place: USA: New York... | reverse complement strand
ATGTCTGCAGGCGGGTATTCGGTTGCGCGGAGGTGCGCGGACCGAATACTGCGATCGGGATCAGCAGGAGAAGCGCAGGCAACAGGTTTCGCATCAAGCCAGCCTCCTTGGCGCTTGCACGGTATCGGCAGGAGATGCCGCCCGCGGAACGGTCTCCAGCGCTTTCTTCACGTCACTCCCGCTCACCGTCTCCTGCTTCAGCAGTTGCCTGGCCAGGGCGTCGTGGGCCGAGTGGTGGTCTTTGAGCAGCGCCTGAGCGCGCACATACTGTTCGGTCACCAGACGCTGGACTTCCGCGTCGATCACCTGCCGGGTCTCAGGGCTGATTTGGCTATTGTCTTCGACCGATCCCCCGAGATATTGGAGTTGCTGGCCTGCGTATCGCACTGAGCCGAGCTTTTCGCTCATACCGAATTCACCTTGCGCGCCTCCTCGAACAGGTCGCGCACGCGTGCCGCGCATGTTTCGAGCACGATCTTCGCGACCAGGTTCAAGTCCTCCGCGGAAAATGCTTTCCCGATCAACAGTGCGCCATCGGGACTCTTTGGGTGCCGTTCAAGCCGCCTCCGCCCTGGAACAGGAACCAGCCATTCCATTGGTCCGGAAGACGCAATTCAAATCCAATGGCATAAGGTCTTCCCCCTATGCCAATACGCTTGTCGATCCAGCCTCGCACCAGACAATGGCTGGGCAGTGCTTGGGAAGATTGGCCGGCAATCTCACCGGATGGAGGGGCCGGCGGTCCTGCGGGTATCTCGATGGCGTTTGTAAATTCCACGCTTGGAATCTTCAATGCAGCGAGTGCTTCACAGCGGGTCTTCTCCGCAGAAGGGGCTACAGCTTGTCCCGCGGCCGAGCTAGTAGTAATGGTAAGGATCGCGATCGGAATAAGGATTTGCTTCCATGACATCGGCCTGATCAAGCTCCACCTCCGCAAGTAACTCGAATCGGCACCTTCAACGATATTTTGGCCTGATGATTCTCGCCGCCCATCATGGCCCCTCCCGAACCAGAGCGCCTGACTGGCAAAGCAAACCAGCCGTTGCTTTGGTCCCATCGGACACAGCGATGCTAACGGAGAACGTAGTAGCGCAAGAAAAGCACCTCCGGCTGCCGCTCCGCTATTCCTATAAACACGTGCCGGGAAAGCCAGTCGTACCGGCCGACAGGCGCCTCGAAGACGGTATACGTGCGAAGGTAGTATTCCTCGGGATCGACCTCTTTCCTCGCATTTAACCTCGCCATCGTCTCGGGAGGCCCATGGCGATAGCCGGTATTGCGTACATTGATCAGTACCCCGTCATCGGTTTCCAAGGTGTACCGCGCGTCCACTATCCCCACCCCGTCCTGCCGGATCAGCGGCCACTCCGCCCCTCCGGGCAAAATCTTGCCTCGAATCGAAGGACCTTCAAAATCTCCGCCCTGAATGCCGATCATCATGCGCACGCCCATCCCGCCCAGGTCTCCTAAGGTAATCGTCGGCTTAAAGGTAACCCGCGATTGGAAAACGAAGTCGAGTTTTGGGACCATGGATTCCAGCTTGGTGGGTTGTCCCAGCATATCCGTTGCACCATCTGTCATAAGAGCCCTCCTCGTGGCTAGATTGAATGATGCTCTATAGTTTTCGGCACGGTACCGCCGAGTACGTTTGCTAATGGGTCGCTGCAGCTGCCAGACTCTTTGCCGCCCGCCGGACAGGAGGCTTCATGAACACCAAGAGAACGGAGCCGCCGACGCACAAACCGGCGATTAAGTAAAATACCGGCGCATAACTGCCAAAGTGGTCATACCCATAACCGGCTAAGTATGCCCCGATCGATCCTACCGTCGTTCCCACTGCCAGGATGAGACCGACGATGGACGGATAAGCCTTGTGCCCGAAATAGTTAACCGGCACGGTCATCATGGAAGGAAGCAAGCTTCCATACCCCATCCCCATTAACACCGCGTACAGATACAGACCTACCGTACCGGTCGCCCTCACCGCCAGAAAAATGCCCGTCCCGAAGAGGAACAGCCCCGCAGACCAGATCAGTTGCGGATTAATATAATCTCCGATAGCGGCTACAACCAGATGACCAATCAGAGAAAAAAGCGCCATGACAGAGAGCGAAAAAGCAGCCCCGGCCGCGGTATGCCCCAAATCCTCGAGATGAACTACACCATGAGCAAGAAACGCCGGGAAGCCTGTACTGTAACCAAGACTGGCAATTAAGAGCAACCACATAGTTGGCGAGCGCAGTATCTCCGCAAAGGTCCAATTCTCCGCAGTCTGGTAAAACCGCTGACTGACTTTAGCTCCGGCGCTGCCCGGATTGGCTAAGGGTACCCCCCCATCTGGCTCCTGGCCCACATCGGATGGCCTTTCTTTTACGAACCACAAAGTCAACAGGGTTGCCACCGCGCTCAACCCGGAAACCACCAGCCAACCGGCACGCCAATTTCCCCCAGACGCCGCGATCACTCGGTTGAGCAGAGGAGGCGCTACTATCCCCCCTATGCCAGACCCGGTTAGAAGCAGAGAAATCGCCCGGGCCTTTTTCCTGACGAACCATCGCGCGACCGCCGCTTGCGAGGGCAGAGTACCGCCCGCCACAACACCCAAGCCGATCATGACCCCGAAGACAACGTCCACTTGCGCGCTGGTACGCACCAGAGTGGCCATGATCAGAGCTCCGCCGGCAACCAGCGCTCCTCCCATCGTCAACGTGAAGCGTACGCCCTTCTTGGTTACACAAATGGCAATCAGAGGAGCGGGGATGCCGTGCAGCCAGTAGAATGCAGCATAGGCGAAGCCCAAAGTGCTTCGATCAAAGTGCAAGCCCCTGGCCATGTAGGCGTTGATTACACTCGCGCCAGTGAGCGGAAAAGCAAAGTTGGCGAACAGGACAAACCACAACACCGCCAACAATTTCCAGCCATAGAATGTCGTTTGCCGCATCGCCCCATCTCTGCCGACAGATGTCATTGGCCGCCCCCGCTGCGCTGTGCGTTTTCCTGACGCTGTTTACAACACCGCGTAGTAGCGAAAGTACGTGTAGTCCGGATCCTGGTGCCGTTTCCCGACGCCCAGAATAACGGTGCGCGTAAGCCAATCATGCGGCCCGATCGGGGTCCGGAAGGCAGGCGTGATGCGAAAGTAGTAAGGGGTTGAAGAATCCGCATCCGCCCCAGCCGGCACGCCACTGTCGGGGTCCTTGCGGTAGACAAAGCCGCGATTCTCAAGATAAATGAGGGTCCCGTCGGTCGCTTCCAGCATGTAGTGTGCGTTGATCTCAACCACACCATCGGGACGGACATGTGCGTAGTCGCCCCCGCTGGACGGCAACACGCGGCCGCTTAATCTCGGTCCCGTCACCGGGCCTCCTCCGGCGCCGACGTAGCCCATTTTGCCTCCGCCGCTTACCGGACCGCAAATCAGACGCCGGTCGAAATCCACCCGTATATCGAAGGCCCAATCCAGAACTGGCGGCCCCAGAAGTTGCTCATCAGGATTATCTTGGAAAACCTTGGAACTCATTGACTCCTCCTCTCATTGAACAAACGCATAAACTTTCCCGCCTCGCCTGTAACTCGCGCATTCTTCAGCCACCGGTAAGACTGTGCGCTGTTACCAAACACGCTGGCCGCGCCGGTGCGCTGCGGAACTGCCGCATTTCGCTCGTTATTCAGTCGGCGCAGCGACCGCCTGCTCGCCCGCCAGACAGACACTAGCCCGCACACGCCGTGGCGGCGGGGTAACACCGAGAACCGCCAGGGAACTGGCAAAGCAGATGGCCGCAATTGAGTAAAACGCGGCGCCATAGCTCCGGGTCATATCGTAAAAGCGCCCTGCGACTACGGGAGCAATGGCCGCACTGGTTGTCCCCACTGCCATCACCAGACCTATGATGGACGGATACGCCTTGGTTCCAAAGTAATTGGCAGGTATGGTCATCATGCATACCATGCTCAAACCGCTTCCCAACCCGAGCAATACTGCATACAGATACAGGTCGGCAACGCTCCTGGCGCGATAAGCCCAGATCAATCCCAAACCGTAGAGCAGCATGGAGACGGCCCAGAGAAACCTCGGCTCGATGCGGTCGCCTAGGCCGGCCGCCATCCTGCCGATCAGCATCGCGATCGCCAAAACGGAGATCGACATAGCGGCGGCGGCAGGTTTGTAACCTACATCCTTCAGATGAACGACCCCGTGCGCCGTAAACATTGCAATTCCCATGCTGACTCCGAGATTGGCGAGAATCAGCAGCCACAGCGCACGCGTGCGCAGCGCCTCAGAGAACGTCCATTGCTCTGCGGTTTGATAAACGCCGCGACGGGCACGCGGACGCGGGCCCACGGAAGTGGACAAATTCGCCGCGGCGCCGTCGGCAAACTGCCCAACATCCGACGGATGTTCCTTAACGAAGATCGCCGAAATCACAGCCGCACCCGCCGCCAAAGCGGCCAGCAGCCACCACGCTACTCTCCAACTCCCTCCCGCCCGGGTAATCAGCCAGTTCAATAGCGGAACGGCAAAAAAGCCGCCCAGCCCTCCCGCCGCATACTTGATGGAAAGGGCCAAAGAGCGTTTTTTGACGAACCAATTGGTAATGGCCGCTTGCGCGGGAAGGGAACCACCCGCCGCCGCGCCCAGCCCGATGATGAGGCCAAATGCGATCACCGCTTGCCAGCCAGTGCGCACCCAGAAAGCCATGGCCAGGGAACCGGCGAGCACCAGCACACTGCCCGTGACCAAAGTACGGGACACGCCATTCTTGTGAACGGAGTACGCAATCAAAGGACCTGGCAGCCCGACCATGAGCTGGAATAGCGAGAAAACGGAGCCCAGCATTTGGCGAGAGAGATGCAGACTCTCCGCCATGTACACGTTGACAATCATGGCGGCATAGGTGGGGAGCCCAACATTCACGAAGAACACTATGCAAAAGATGATGAGCAGTTTCCAGCCGTAAAAACTTGTTCTTCGAGCGGTCAATGTCCTGGCTCCTGGACTTGCGGTGATTACTTCCCCACGATCGGCTAAGCGGACGGAATTACCGGGACCAGCAAGTGCGCGTCATATTTGCCGCCGGTGCGCAGGATATGCGTGCCCCGGTTGCGTAAGTCCTCGTGGCGCATGGAGGACGGCCCCCCGGAAGAATCGGGATAAAGATCGTGACCCTTGATCCGAACGCGCAGCCGCTCGCCTTTTCTGAATAGGGTGCTCGACGGCCAGATCTCAATCTCCAGGGGAACGGGCACTCCTGTCGTCAGGCGCTGCTCGCGCGTATGTGGATGAATCGGCTGTTGCGGCGTTGTCCGTGCCGCGTCCAGTTCGCGATGGCTGGCGCGCAACCATCCGAGGCCCACGGGGCCGTTCTCGTGAACGGCATAAAACACGAAGGGCACGAAGTTTCCCGCAGTGTCACACTTCTCGATGGCGACAAACAGGTCCATATCGTCGGCGATATCGGTTTCCGCCCAAAGACGCAGCTTCATGTGTCCGGTGAGTTCGGTGTCTTCCGGAAATACGTAGTCGAACACGGCTTGCCCGTCGTTGCATGGTTCGTAGCGAACCTCGGACTCGATGGCGACCGGTTCAGCCGACATCGCGCCGCGGCCCGCATCGAGAAACAGCTTGCGGTATTGCGTCCGCGCCAGCGGCCACTCCTTCTCCGTCCGGAAATTACCGACCCAGGCCCGCTCCCGCACCTCCAGGTTCACTGTGGGCCAGGACAAGACGTCATTCTCAATGCCCTTCAGGAAGTGGTCGAAGAAACGGCGCTGCTTGTCCACGCAGTCGGGGCGGTAATAGTAGTACCACTTCTTCTGTCCATGCACTTCGAGCCACTTCTGCCGGGACGACATCTTCTTGAAAGCTTCCAAAGTTCCGCGGGTGTGCAGCCCGTGATCGGACCAGCTTGCCACTACGAATGCCGGCACCTCGATGCCATCCAGGTCGTGCTCCTTGCTCTGCCAATAGGCGTCATAGAGCGGGTGGGCGATCATGTTGGCGGGCGTGTCTTCCGTCCGCGTGGTGGAAAAGCCTATGCTCGCGGCAGAAAGGGGAATGAATCCGGTATCGCGCATGCCGCCGTGATATCCAAATTCGCGATACCAGTCGGAAAACCCTTCCCAGGGATTGATTGCCGCCAGGTGCGGCGGCTTGAGCGGCGCCACTTGCCATTGAATGACGGCCAAATACGAAACTCCACTCATGCCGACCTTGCCGTTGCACCAGGGCTGAGCAGCGGCCCATTCGATCAGATCGTAACAGTCCTCAGCTTCCTCAATTCCGCCATGGTGCATTTCGCCTTCGGAATACCAACTGCCGCGTGGATCGGGAAAAATGACAGCATACCCGCGCTTGCACCAATAGATCGGATCGGGAGCCTCGAAAGCGGTGTATTTCGATATCCAGCCTTCCTTGAGGCCGGCCGCAGGCCACAACCGGTCTGACAATCCGTGTTTGCCGTAAGGACTCCAACCGATGAGGACCGGAAGGTCGCGCTCTCCCGACGCGCCCTCGGGCCGATAAAGATCGATCAAAATTTTGACGCCATCGCGCATGGGAACTGCGATGTTGCGTTCGATCAACAGCCCGCTTTCGCGGCGGATATCGTGGGCAGGCCCGGGATGCCGCGCCCCGGGAATCCGCCCCGGCGCCTCCGGCGTGCCCCACAGTTTCGGATCGACTCCCGGGCGCATGATTCGTTCAAAGCCGAGTTCTCTGCTCCTAGTCATGGCTTTCTCCCCTTTCCTTCTCTTCAAGATCAGATTGTGCGAACCAGAGCCTGCGCCATTGCCATGCGCCTGCCATCAAGGTCGCGCAATTTTCTTAAACTCCGCCGAGCGAATGCGGGCAAACTTGCCATCGCGCAAGTCGTAGAGGACGAAAGTATTGATAAAGATGCTTCCGCCTTTCCTTATCGGCCCGGCAATGAAACTTGGGTCATCTTCCAGAGCCACGAACTCCGACTGCAACTCGACGGCGATGTGATTGCCCGAAGAGATGACTTTGTTCACCTGAATCGTGCGCTGCGCGCCCGCTCTGACGCCTTTGTAGAAGTCAAAAATGGCCTGATGCCCACGCAATTCCTTCTTTCCCGCGATCACCAGCACGACATCCTCTGCGTAATACTTCCCATATGTTTCGGTGTCGCCGCGGTTAAACGCATCGATATAGGCCTTGAATCTTTCGACGCTGATGATGGGCGGCGGTGGATCGCATTGGTCGAGCGCCTCGGCCAGCGCGCTTCCGGGCGCATCCACAAGCTGATAGAACGCCGAACGAATGCGCTTGAATTGGCGATCCCGAACTTCATACCAGTTGAAGTTGCGCACACGGATGGTGTCGCCGCGCTTCACCGGGCCGGCGAAAAAATCCGGCCAATCTTCCAATACCTGAAGCTCGGTCTCCACTTCCACGGCGATATCGTCTCTTCCAACGACCGCGGTGCGCACGCTGACGGTTTCGCGGATGCGGGACTTCAGCATGCGATAAAAGGTCACCATCTCTTCCCGGCTGTGAAAATGCCGTCCGCGGCCCTCGAACTCCAGGTCGGCGGCGTAATATCGGGAGGCGGTATCGAAGTCCCCGCGATTGAAGGCATCGATATAGGCGCGCAGATCGCGTCCGGTGATTTGCACCGCGCCCTGCTTACCGCATTGGAATGGGGGTCCCTCCACTGCGGTTCCAAACGCCGGCAGGGAATGCATTAAAACACCGCCCACTGAACCGAGCAGGCTCGTGTTGAACAGTCGACGATTCATGATCCCCCCTTGCAAGTGCGCCGCCTTTGATTCCCCGCGGCGCACAATGCGAACCAGAGCCTGCATCTATCGCAGTGCGCCTGCCCTCAGGGTCGCGCAATCTTCTTAAACACCGCCGAGCGAATGCGGGCAAACTTGCCATCCCGCAAGTCGTAGAGGACGAAAGTATTGATAAAGATGCTTCCGCCTTTCTTTAGCGGTCCGGCAATGAAATTCGGGTCATCTTCCAGAGCGACGAACTCCGACTGCAACTCGACGGCGATGTGATTGCCCGAAGAGATGACTCTGTTCACCTGAATCGTGCGCTGCGCGTCCGCTCTGACGCCTTTGTAGAAATCGAAAATGGCCTGATGCCCCCGCAATTCTTTCTCCCCAGCGATCACCAGCACCACGTCGTCTGCGTAATACTTCCCATATGTTTCGGTGTCGCCGCGGTTAAACGCATCGATATAGGCCTTGAGGCTTTCGACGCTGATGATGGGCGGCGGCGGATCGCATTGGTCGAGCGCCTCGGCCAGCCCGCTTCCGGGAGCATTCAAATGGGTATAGTTGGCAGAACGGATGCGCGCGAAACGGCCGTCGTGGATTTCATACCACACGAAGTTGAGCGTACGGCTGGTGTCGCCGCGCTTCGCTGGGCCGCCGAAAAAATCCGGCCAATCTTGCAAAAAGTAAAGTTCGGTCTCCAGTTCCACAGCGATATCGTCTCGCCCGATAACGGCGCTGCGTACACTGATGGTTTCGCGAAGGCGGGAGCCCAGCCCACGATAGAAGGTCAACATTTCGTCCCGGCTGTGAAAATGCCGTCCGCGGCCCTCGAACTCGAGATCCTCATGGTAATATCGCGAGACCGTGTCGAAGTCGCGGTGGTTGAAGGCATCGATATAAGCACGCAGATCGCGCCCGGTGAGTTGCACCGCGGAGTTGGGACGACATTGCAGCGGCGGCCCCTCCATTACGCTTGCGCCCACCGGCAGGGAATGCATCAAAACACCGCCCACTGAGCCGAGCAGGCTCGCGTTGAATAAGCGCCGATTCATGATTCCCCCTTTATCGTGTTACCCGTTCCACCCACCGGCAAGACAGCAAGTCCAGCAAGATCCCGCCAACACCACCGCCGGGACGAAGGCACGTCGCAGCATTTTCCAAACTCCACTTTCATGATTTAACAGTCGAGCATTCTTCTTGCGATACGCGATTGATGTGCAAGGGAACTATACTGTGGCCGGCATTTCACAACGCCGTCAGCAACCGGCGTCACGCAAGCTGTATGTGTACGACAAGGGTGTCGTACACATACAGTCGCGGGGCGAGTTGCCTAGAAGAGGAACCTCACGGCAAATTGGATAAGACGCGGATTGACGGCTGAAAGGGTGATGTGTCCAAAGGTCGCCGAATTCACGTTTGCGTTATAGCCTGAGGAGCCATTTCCGCCGACGGGGTCGCCGAAGTTCGGGTGATTGAACGTGTTGTAGGATTCGGCGCGGAATTGCATTGTAAGCCCTTCAGTCAGCTTGGTTGTCTTCATGACCGCGATATTCCAGAAGAAGGCGCCTGGACCACTAACGGCCCCAGGGCGCAAAGTTCCAAAATCGTAAGCCGCCAGGTCGCCGCCGTTGTTGGCAACCACAGGCAGAGGACAAGTGCCGCTGTTGGTTTTATCCGTTCTGTTGAAGGCGTTTAGGTTGAAGTAATTGTTCAATTTTGACTCGATTGAACCGTGCGTCACAATGTCGGAATTCTTATAACCGGGACACAATTGGGCATAGCTGTACCCGGTGCTTTCTGAGGTGGTCGAAGTGCCGTAAGCCGCGCCAAGCCGCGAATCAATAAATAGAATGGGGTCGCCCGATTGCGCCAGTGTTACGCCGGAAACATTCCACCCGCTTTCCAGCTTGCCCGCGGCCCCCGTCAATCCCTTGCCGAAAGGCAGATCGTAGCTATAGTTTACGCTGAGGCGCTGAGCGCGGTTGTAGGGGGACTCACCACGCTGGTCGCTCAGATTGGTGGCGACGTTGGCGTTAGCGGTACCAAAAAATATGTCGCCGAGTGCCTTGCTCCACGTGTACGCTGCCTGCGTTGTCAAGCCATAACCGAATTGATGCCGCACCGAGGCTTGCAGGCTATTGTAATTGGAGGTGCCATTGAATCTCGTTTCCTGCACTCCACCCGGTGCGTAGCCCACGTAGGGCACGCGCGCCGTAACGGATGCTCTAGCGTTGTTAGTGATCGTTACGGGACCGCCGCTGCCGTTGAGAGTAATGCTCTGATTCTCAGGAATCAGTTGCGCATCGTTCTGGTTCTGGGTGGAATTCAGCAGGTTGATTCCGGAGTTGCCCGCGTAGCCGGCATCGAGAACCCATCCTGACACGAACTCATACTGAACGCCCACATTATACTGGCGGACAAGGGGCGTGTGCCAGGTGCTGATTATCATCGGACTAGTCAGGTAGGAGCTACCCGGCGAGCCCGGGTGGAAATTCGTGGGTAAAGCGCACGTGCCGGCGGCAACACAAGCCGCGTCGTAATAGCGGCCCTGATAACCGGGTATAGGAGTGCTCGCGGCTGTGGGGTAGAGGTTTTGGAGTGACCCTGCGTTCGGAAATCCGTAGTTTAGTGTGGCGGAATACGGGTTGCCCTGGTTGAGCGCTTTAGAGATATTGCTCATGCCCAGGCGGTCATAGAAGAGGCCGAACCCACCGCGCACCACGAGCTTTGAGCTGAAGGTAGGCTGCCAGGAGAACCCGAAGCGCGGTGCGAAGTTGCTATACGGGGCATGCGATTCGAAGGGCGCGGTGCCGTTGGCCACGAAGACGCCCGGCGGTGGTTGCCCGTAGCGCGAGATGGTTTTCTTTGTTATCACGTTCCCCACCACGCTGGCGGCACACATCGCTCCACCGCATGCGGTCATTGAGAGCGGCATCTGGTTGTTCGGTACCGTCGCGAGAAGGTTTGTCCAGATGTCGGTGCCGTTTCCCTGGGCGTCGCTGATCTGCCCGTCGACCTCCCATCGCAGGCCCAGGTTAAACGTCAGCTGCGGCATGACCTTCCAATCATCCTGCACGAAAGCATTGATGGCGGGCAAGCGGAACCAATGGTTAAGTCCCACCGGAGAGGCCTTTATGCATTGCGCACACTCAAAGATGTTGCCTATCTGGCCGACAAACAGGTCGTTCCAGCCTCCGATAAACACCCACCCCCGCGTGATGCCATCGTGGGTAAAGTTCCATTGATCCTTCTCGTACTCAGCGCCCGCACGAATCGTCTGCCTGCGGTGCGACCAGGAGATCTGGTCTGCCGCCTCGTATTGGTTTACCTTTGTCCACACCGGGTACAAGAAGCCGTTTAGAATGGTGTTGTCGTTAAGCATATTGATCGGCGGCGGTAGACTGCCACCCGGACTGCCAGGCGGCGAGAGCGTTGTTATGCCCAGGGCCGCAGGGGTATCGCCCGCCGGGAGCTGGTCCGACGCGTGAGCGTACAGCCGCTGGTATGCTACGTAGGCTTCATTAATGAAATTATTGCTGACCACGGTGGTCAGCCGGAGCAATGCGTTTGTATTCGCATATATACCCTGGTTTAGGTAGCCGGGCAGTTCGTTGCCATTCGTGGGCTGGGTGGACGTGGATTGGAAGAACCGGGCCGAAAGGGTGTTCTTGCTGTTTACCATGTAATCGAGATTGCCGACTCCTTGATCCTCATGGCGGACCGCCGGGATAACAAAGTTGCAAGTATAGAGGCCGGCAAGACTGCTGTTGGCTGGGGCTGGTTCGCATCCCGGACTGTCGTCGGCGGGAATGTAGTACCCGCCGCTGGACGCAGGACCCTGAACGTTGAGCAGTGCGAGCGCAATCGGATTCAGGTTCGTTCCACTCTCTCCACCACATTCGAGTGGTGGACCCCCAGTAAATGCGCTGAATTGCGAAAAAGGCTTACCGGTCGCCGGATTGATATGGTTCGCGGGACAATTCAGCGCCGCCAACTCCTGGGCCCACGTCGAGTTGGGGTCGGTGCTCCGCGGTCCGGCCGGGATCGGGGGCAGATTGACACCGAACGCCTCGGCTATGCTGGGGTCCACCCCGTTTTTAGCGCGCGTCCCTTCATAGCTGGAAAAGAAGAACAGCTTGTTCTTCTTGATGGGGCCGCCTAGCGAGAATCCGAACTGATTCTGATCGAGCGTCTGGTGCGCCGGTTCCCCAGGGCTATTCTTCGGGTAGAAGTAATCGTCCGCATCGAAAACCGAATTGCGAAAGAATTCAAACAACGTGCCGTGAAATTGATTGGTGCCGGACTTGGTGACCACGTTTACGTTCGCGCCAACGTTCCTCCCGTAGCTGGCGTCGTATTGCGAGGTCTGCAGCTTAAATTCCTGAATGGCATCCGGGTTAGGGATCGAGACTCCCGGATAAATGCCGGCGGTGTCGTTGGTTGAAAAGCCGGCAATAGAGTTGATGCCGACGCCGTCCATTTGATAATTGTTGCTCGTTGGGAGGTTGCCATTGACGGATATGTCCTGGGTGCCCTTGCCAAAAGCAGCGGCGTTTTCCGGGCTGCTGGCGGCTCCGGTCGCCAGGCCGAGAATTTCGGTGTAGTTACGGCTGGCGGTGGGAAGGATGGTAATTGACTGCCCGGTAACCGTCCCGCCGACCGTGGCACTTTCGGTCTGAAGCGCCTCGGCTCCGGCCTGCACCGTGACTGACTCGGTGACCGTGCCGACTGCCAAGACACGATTCACGGTCGCCGTCTCGGTAACCTCGAGTGTGACCGCCGGGACCTCGGTGGTCTTGAAACCCTTGGCACTGAACTGCACCCGATAGTCGCCCGGCGGCAGCAAACCAAACTTGTAAACGCCGTCCGGTCCGGTCGTCATGGTGCGTTGCTGGTTGGTGCCAATATTGATGGCCGTCACGGTCACATTCGCGAGCGAAGCGCCCGACAAATCGGTAACGGTTCCGGTGAGCGCTGCGGTTCCAGACGACTGGGCCACGGCAACCGCTGCAGAGAGCAGCAGCGCGACCAAGCACACGAAAAGTGCACACGCCAACTTCTTTCCCGTAAATTGTGCTTTCATTCCTGCCTCCTCACTCAATAACTGCCGGCTGAAAACCGGCAGGTTTGGTTGTGACCGAAAGCCGCGATGCGGCTGAACAGGTTGCGGAAAAACTCGCTGTCTTGAAGGGCACGATTTTAGTCGTGCCGTAAGTGGAGCACAATGAAGGGGCCTTTCGGCCCTAACGGAAGCTTTTCACCATTCGGCCGCAAGTCATGCCTTTTTCCGCAGCCTCTAAAGCCGACCGAAACGCCTCGCGTTTGGCATCTTCGCACCGCGAACTTCGTCGACTTTCATTTGCAATCCCAATCTTTCTTCCCTTCCCATAACCAGCATCCCTTAAAACCGATGCTGGAAACTGCCCGCTTAAAAGCGAAAGGCTTAGGCCCGACGGCAGAAGCGAAACTACGCCTTCATTCCCGCCTCCCCACCTCTCACGAAGCAAAAGCAAAGTGCAGCCTTTATACCACTCGGTCAAAAGAAGGTGCTAATAGATAATGTGTATATCCATGATAGTCGCTGTCTATCGCGGAGTGGGGGGGGCGGCGCGGTGGCTGCCAATGCGCCGGTCGATATACGCAAGCGGGAGTTGGAAACCAAAAGCCGGCGTAGATCGTGGCCCGGACTCCTGAAGAATTCACTTAACCATGCTTGTGCGAGACGAGAGTTGCGGCTCAGCTTGAATGAGTTCCAGGGCGGCTCGGATTTCTTTTGCTAGCCGCTGGCTTCCGGGGGAGCGATGCGCGTCGCAGCGATAGACTAAGCAGATGTCGTGGGTCTCATTGAAGATTCCTTCCGGGAGAGGGCGGATCCCGGTCTCGCGGAAAAGAGCCGCCACTCGATCTGGCAAGATGCCGATACCGGCGTTGGCGCCGACCAGGCTTGCCACCACGTGGTGGCTCCGCGTGGTAATGGTGCGCGCAAAACTCACCCTTTTGGATCGAATGTGAACGCGATCGACGAAGAATGGAACAGTGATTAGCACCGCATGGCCGGAGCGGGGGTCTTGAATCGGCTTAACGCCGCCGCCAACCCACATGCGGACTCTGTCCCAGCAGATGTGTTGGATAACGAGGTCGGAGTGTCTGAATGGGTTCGCCACAAGGCCAAAGTCGATCTTGCCGTTCAGGACATCGTCGGTGATTCGGGTTGACGCGTCATGGACCACCTCAAACTCCAGAGTCGGATGGGTCTCCAGGAGTTTTGGCAAGAAGGCGGGCAGGGTGTAGAGCCCGATCCCCTCAGGACAGCCAAGCAGATACCGGCCTGTTACTTCCGCTTCGTCCCTGTCTGTATCGGAGCAAATTTTAGCCCAATCGTTGAGGAGCGCCCGTACCTTGGGGACAAGTTGCTTCCCCGCCCGCGTTAGCTGGACACCCGCGTTGCCGCGTATGAGCAGCGGCCCACCCATGGCAACTTCAAGCCGGTGGATCGCCACACTCAGGGACGGCTGAGCAATGCCGAGCCGCTGCGCCGCCCGCCGAAGGTTCAGGGCTTCCGTCACGGCCAGGAAATAGCTCAGGTCTGTCGCTGTTGGCAGCAAATTGCCCCCCTTTCTAAATGAGGAACGCACCGGGACGGCTGTGTATCTGCGGACCAGCCGTCGATCTTAAGGGAGCACATGGCACCCTTAAGTGTCCAGCCAGCCGAACGTGCGGGCCACGGCTTTCGTCCACAGCTGGTACATCAATTCACGCTGCTTGGCAGGCATGCGGGGCCGCCGCGTTTTGTCGGCGGACCAGTTGGCGCAAAGGTCGCCGGTAGTCTCGAAGAACCCGTCCGCTATAGCAAAACCAGAGATGCTGAAGCCCGGAGCCTCGGCACTCAAGTCGCCGCGACCCCACGGAGCGGCGACCTTACGCGAAACTGAACAGGGCACACCATCTCTGGTTTTGCCGTAATCCAGCAGCGTAGGCGGCTCCCAGCGCGGTCGTCTCTTTGATGGTGGGCCTGATCGCTGGCTTGTTCAGTACGTACTGAGCGAGACCAATTGCCCCAACATGTAGCTACAGCGGTCCGACACGAGGAAGGCAACCACGGGGGCCACGTCGTCCGGAGTGCAGAGTCTCTTCAATTGCGATCGCTGACGTTCCGACTCCAGGAACTCCCGAGGTGCGCCGTGAATCAGACCGGTCGCCCCTAGGCCGGGACCAACGGCATTCACGATAATTCCCTGCGATGCAACCTCCCGGGCGAGGGCCTGGGTCCACAGGACGACACCCGCCTTGGCCGCGCCATAGGTGGAAATGTTGGGAATGCCCTGCCCCCCGGAAGTGTTGACGATGCGGCCATACTTCCGCGCGATCATGTGAGGGAGAACCGCATGGGCTACATTCATTTGGCCAAAGAGATTAACCTCGATATCGTATTGCCAGTCCTCGGGAGTCATCTTCACAAACGGCTGCAGCTTGCTGCTCGAACCGGCATTGTTGACCAGGATATCGATCTTGCCGAAAGCGCCTATGGCTGCATCGACCATCTGCTTTACTTCAGCGCCATTCCTCACATCGACCTTCACGGCGATGGCCTTGCGTCCGAGCGCATTCACCTCGGCGGCGGTTTTCTCCGCTCCCGCCAAATCGATGTCGGCAGATACTATGTCGCACCCCTCGTGCGCGAGCATCAACACTATGGCCCTGCCGTAGCCGATTTGGCTACCGGCTCCCGTTACCAGAGCTACTTTATCTGCCAATCCAAGATCCATGCCGCCCTGCCTTTCCAACAGTTCTCACGATGCCGTCCGCCGGAACGGGTGTCCCGTCGGATCCCCTAGCCACGAGAATCGGGTAATTGAAAAATCCGATCACTCAATTACGCAATTGTTCCATTCCGCCTCACCGTTGCGGCGGTGGCGCGGTGATGTCGTCAGGTTCGGCGGTGTTGACCAGGAGCGGCTGCTTGCGCACAAACCTCAGGATAGAGGCCGGCCCGGTGCGCGCCCCGCCCATCCCTGAGAACTTGACGGTGTTGGACTCGATGTCTCGCGTCTTCGCCAATGTCAGGAAGGTGTCCTGAAGGCAGACACTCCCGGCTTCCAGTTGAACGGCAATGGCCCGGGCCTCCTCTTCACTACCGGCAATTACCGAAGCCGACAGTCCGTAGATAGAATCATTGGCCAGGCGCACCGCTTCATTTATGGTTTTGTACTTCATCACCGGCATCACCGGGCCAAAGGTTTCCTCGCGCATCACCTTCATTTCGTGATTCACATTTGTGAGGACCGTCGGACGCATATACAGCCCGCCACCCAGGTTTTGGCTCTTGCCGCCGGTGCGGATGACAGCGCCCTTGGCCACAGCATCGTCGAGGTGCGAATCCACGATCTCCGCTTGGTGGTCGTAGCCAAACGGGCCAATGTGCCCCCCGGCGATGTCCGGATAATTGAGGCGCACCTTTTCCGCCTTTTCCACCAGAAGCTCGACCAAGCGATCATGTACGGATTCATGAACGTAAATCCGTTCCACCGAGAAGCAAACCTGGCCGGTGCCAAAGATAGCGCCGCGCAGGATCGCTCTGGCAGCCCGCTCCAAATCCGCGCTTTCGGTGACGATGACCGGGTCTTTCCCGCCCAGCTCCAGAAAGACCGGGATAAAGCGCCGCGCACACGCTTCGGCCACTTTGCGCCCGTTCTCCACGCTGCCGGTGAACACCACAATGTCGACGTTTTCGATCAGTGCTTCTCCGGTTTCACTGTCGCCCTGAATACACTCCAGCACCCCGGCGAGTTCTGGCACCTCCTGGATGGTGCGCATCAGGGGCCCGACGAATCGCGGAGTAATTCTGCTGGGCTTGATCGCCACCGCACAGCCTGCTAGCAGGGCCGGAACGGCATCGATGAGCGATAACATCAAAGGCCCGTTCCACGGACTGATGACGCCGAGCAGCGGGTAAGGCTTGAGTTCCGTGGTGAAGGTGACACTGGGCATGATCGACGACTTACCTTCCAGGCGTGCGCGCTGGAGCACCGCCGGCGCGTGCTCGCACCAGCCCAGCACGTTGCCGATCACGATTCCCGGGCTCAACTTCGAGATGGTGCAGTACCCAGTGTCGATTGAGTCCGCCTCCGCCAGCGCAGCCGCGTGCGCCTTGAGCCGTTCGGCCCACTGACGCATGACGGCGATACGGTGCTCCAGGGGCGCGCTGCCCCAAGCTTTCTGTGCCTTTCTAAGCCGGCCGCACAGCTCGGCCAGCTCTTCGTTGGTGGGCGGGGTGATTTGATAGTCGAATTCGCCGGTCCGCGGATTGCGTACCGGAATCACGCGCCGTCCGGCGGCCGCCGGGGCGCTTGCGACTTCACGTCCGGTTGCGAGTTGAGCCATGCCGAAACCTCCAGGAATGAGAATAGGGTGGCCTTGCGCCCTGGAGGCTATGCGTGTGGGTTGGCAGCGGCCTGGGCCAGTCTCTTGCCATGCCAAGGCACCTTGTCGCGGTCCATCCAGGCGTTGATGAAGACGGTCTTGAAGTACCACTGGCCGTCTTGCTTCACGCAGTAGTTGTCCCAGTTGCCGATGCCAAAGACGAAGTTGGTGCGGTAATCCACATTGTATTGCAGGATGGAGAAGAAGGCTTTGACGCGCACGCCCTCGCCTTCCGGCGTCATGAGAATATGGTTGGCCAGATGCTGCCGGCCCAGCCACCAGGTCGGACGGTCGTACCAAAGCTCCTGCACGGCGCGCCGAATCTCCTGCCGCCCCTTCATGACGCCCTGCCATAAGTGATTGAACTCGCCATCTTCGGTAAAGCACTGCACCAGAGCATCGGCATCGCCGGTGTCGAGCGCCCAGCAGTATTTGGCAAACAATTCCTGAATATCGAGGCGGTCTTCCACTGGGATTTTGTTGTTGCGGTCGGACATAATGTCCTCCATTCTTAGAATATAGTTCGTGTGTGAAGGGCTCTCAGAGCCGGCATTGATTTTGTCATGAATGCTCCTCGACTGGAGATAGCGGTATAGGGTGCCCGCTGCTCGAGGCCGGCAGAAACATCAAGCTTGCCAGCCATCCCGCCAAAACCAGCCCTGCCAGTGGCATCCAGTTTCCTTTGGCCATGAGAGTGAGATAAATTGCCGGAGTTATGAAAGTGGTTACGGCCATCACCTGCGCCACCAACCCGGACGTCGCTGCCGCACGGGAGGGATCGCGCACCACGTGCGGAAGCAGGGCGTACATAATCGCCGTGCCGCCGCCGGTGGTCAACAACCAAAGCAGCAAGGCCGCAGTCGCTAACGGCAAGTTGACCCAAGGGGCATAAACCAGAAAGCCCGCGATCATGCCGCCGATAGTAAGCGCGATATAGAGCAAACTGGCGCGCACCTTGCGTGCCAGCAGGAACCCGGCCCCAAGCCCACCGAGAATCATAGCCAGGTTGGCGAAGGCCAGCACCGACGACGAAGTTGCCACCGAGATTTTATGTACGTGCGCAAAGTAAAGGGGGACAACCGTACTCGTGCCCAGGCCGATGCTGATGAGAATGGCATTCGCGACGGCGAGCCGCAGGGGTCGCGGCTCTCTATACAAGTTCAACAGATCGGCGAAGCGGGATGGTGCGCTCGCTGTTCTATCCCCGCAAGCCAAAGGCGGGCTTGCTGGGGACCCCGTTCCGCGTTGCGGTGCGCGCGGAGTGTCCGGCAGCCGGCCGCCCAGGCACGCGGCTCCGGCGAACAGGATGCCGTGGCAGACAAAGGTCCAGCGCCACAGCGGCGTACCTGCAAACGGCACCGCCAGGAGAAGTCCCAAGGAAACCCCGGTGGGAGTATAGGTGGACCACAGCGCCATGGCTTGCATCTGCCGGCGTCCGCTGGTGATCGCCATAATTAGGGCGGGCGCGGCCGTGATAATGCCGATGAATTCCAGTCCCTCGATAAGCCGGGCCACGTATAGCATTGCCATAGATTGGGCGAAGAAACTCATGACATTGCAAGCCACGACGATAAGACTGGTGATGATCATTGCCGGCCGAGCGCCCACGCGGTCGATGATGGCTCCGCCAATGGTGGCCGCAAAAATGGAGCTGACCGACAGAAGAGAAATCGCGAAACCCAGCCCTTGCGGACTCGCGCCCAGGTGATGCTCCAGTTCGGTGGCAATAGGCACCAGTTTGCTGATCGAGGCCGCCGCCAGCACCGAGTACAGGTAGATCAGCCAGATCGATCCCCAACCGCCGGCGCGACGGGCGCCGTACGGGGCGGAAACTTCCTGCGGGTCACGAACGATGGCCTTCATTTCGCTCTCTCTTGAAAACCAGGTCACTTCAGCAGGAATCCTCCGTCAATCGGAATGACCGCGCCGGTAATGAATCCCGCTTCCTGGGAACAGAGCCAGAGCACCAAGTTCGACGCCTCTTCCGGCTCGCCGATTCTGCCGATCGGGTGCATCGACAGCACCCTGGCTCTTCCCGCCTCGGTACTCATCAATTTGTCGGAGAGCGGCGTTCGCATCACCGCGGGGCAGATCACGTTGGCGCGAATTCCCTGACCGGCATATTCAATGGCCCCGGTCTTCGTCAGTCCGACAATGGCATGCTTGGTGGCGATGTAAGCCGCCCCAACCACCGGCCCGGCTTTCAACGACGCCACGGCTCCCATGTTGACGATAGCCCCCCCGCCGCGCTTCAGCATTTCGGCGATCTCGTACTTCATGCACAGAAACATGGCTGTGAGATTCACAGCCATGACCTGATTCCAAACCTCCAACTTGTAGTCCGCGATGTGAGTGTTGATGGTCCCATCGATCCCGGCATTGTTGAAAGCGCAGTCCAGACTGCCGTACGTCTTCACGCAGGCGGAGAACAAAGCCTCAATCTCGCCGGGGTTGGACATGTCGGCTTGCACGAATGTGGCCTCGCCCCCGGCGGCTTTCGCCAATTCGACGGTTTCCTGGCCCTCGCTGATTCGCCGGCCGGTGATCACGACCTTGGCGCCTTCGCGCGCGAAGGCCACGGCCGCATCGCGGCCCAAGCCGGACGTGCCGCCGGTTACCAGCGCCACCTTGGATTCAAAACGTCTGCCCATCGCTCTTTCTCCTTAGTTCGATTGCCGTCGGCTTGAGAGATTGTGGCCTTTTGCCTCGCGCCCTGTGCTTCGGGCTCCTGAAGCTTCCCTTGTCCCGTCATTCCGGGCGTAGCGAGGGGAATCTGCCCCGCTGCCGCCTCGAAACCTGCAACGGGCTTTTCCCCGCACGCGCTTTCACGGGACATGGCCGATTCCTTCTTCCATCGGTCCGGTTGCAATAGGCAGCTCGCGCCCAAACGGTTTGGTGCCCCGACGGCCGAGCAGATCCCTACGAACCGCTTGCTCCACCATGAGGCGGCAGGGGCAGGTTTCTCGCTGCGGAATGACAGCGAAAAGAAGACGCAGGTCACATGTTCAGCGCTGCATGTTCCTCGGGCGGCAATCCCTTCTTGAAAGCGTCCAATTTTGCTTGGCCGCTTTCCGTCACAGTTGCCTTGCCGTCCGCAATCGCTAAATACCCTATCAGGGCAAGCTCCTCAGCCAAGGCTTCCACCATTACCTTGCCCAGCGCCGGATATGGGATCTCGATTTCGTCCTTCGAGAATTCTCCCAGGATGCCGTCCACCTGAATTCCCGGTTTGGCCGATACCTTGTTCAGGATGGACATTTGCCGCCGGAAGTAAGGAGTAGCGTCGCCCTTGTCGCTCAAATCGAACGCCTCTATCTTCAACATCAGGCTTGTCCTGGTGTCGCCGCACATTACAATGTTCTCTTTGCCTACCGTACGCTCTTCTTGGGGCGGCCAAGTGTAGGCGCCTTTGGGCTGCAGCGAAGCCGCATGATACGGAGCCTCGGGAACCGTTTCCAACACGTTGCGGAACCCAAGACCGTCATACTTCTTGTTGCCAGGGTCTTTCCGGCTCACCGGAGCATACCAAAAGGGCATATACCAAAGCGGCGAAACGGCCCTCGGTCCCAGCCTCGCTATTTCCATCATGCGGGTAATTGCCGGACCGGCCACATACGGGCAGATGCGGCCAACAAACTTCTCTCCATCCCAGATGAACTGATCACCCACTTTGTGCTGAAAGTGGCAAGGGTACTTCTCTTCGTCACCTTTGAATCCGATAACAGTGGCCTTGACCTGGAACATGACGACTCCTTTGTAGTGCAGTGATGAATTTCCGAAACTGAAATGTACCTACCCTATCACAACTCGAACCGTAACGAGAACTGAATTTCGCGGCTGTCGAGACGATTGCGACCGGCAGCCCCGTCTGATACTTCGTGCCCGAGGGCTTATCGACGAAAATGAATAGTGAATGCTGGGGGTGGGAGGATGGAACTGCGGCAACTAAAATGTTTCGTTGCGGTTGCGGAAGCCCTGAACTTTCGCCGGGCGGCAGAGCGACTGCACGTCACGCAGCCTTCCGTCAGCCGGCATGTGCGCCAACTCGAAGAAGAGTTGGGTGCCGTCCTGCTCCTTCGCGACCGGCGGCAAGTCCAGTTGACCGATAACGGCCGCGCGGTGTTGAGCAAGGCCCAAAGTTTGTTGATCGAGGCTGCGGCCCTGGCCGAATCCGTAGACCGAAGCGTAGATGGGGCGCCCGCCCACCTGAAAGTCGGGGTCAGCATTCCCCTGGTCAAGAGCATTCAGAAGCTGGTCACGGAATACGCTCGGCAGTTTCCCAAGGTGGATGTGCAATACCAGGACGTCCTTCTGGCGGCCATGCTAGACAAAGCCCTGCGTGGGGGAGAAATCGATATCGGGATCTCCTGGCCGCCGATCGATCAGGTGCACATCAATTCCGAGCGGCTATTTGACGAGCGTTTTCGGGTGATTGTGCGGAAAGCAAGCCCCCTGGCCAAACACAAGAAGATGCGCTTGCGGCAACTCGCCGACCAAGTATTGCTGCTGCCCGAGCAAACCGAAACCAGCAATCGTATGGTGTTGCAGATGGCCTCCGACACCGGCCTGAAGCTGAAGGTGTCCCACACTACGTCGTTGCCTCACGAAGCAGGGGCAGCCTTGGTCGCAGCCGGCAAAGGGGTCTACGTGCTGGCCGGCTCACCTTTGAAATTTCCCAGCTTTGGCGCGGGCATCATCGCCATTCCCTTGGATGAACCTATGGCGCTGGAAGTGCACGTGGCCTGGAGGAAGGGAGAAACCTCACCAGTTGTGCTCAGCTTCCTGGACATCGCGCGCAAGGTGTTCCAGGGTTCGTCCACGGCCGCCGGCGGATGACTGCATGACTTTCCTTATTTCTGCCCGTTTTGTGCAGAGGTTAAATGGAGAGGTACTAAGCACCAGCGGCTTTCGAAAGGGAAAGTTGTGATCTCCTCTTTATGCCTCGCCTATGAATGAAAAACAGCGCTTAGCGCGGCGGACCAAATTCGAGGTGAATCAGGCAAGTTCAAATTCTCTGGTAGAAACTTTGATTTGCGGCTCGCACGCGTCAGTAGACGCCAAACTCTTTGGTTGCATCGCACCACACCTGAATTAAATCAGGGTCGCAACCCTCCAGCTCGCCAATATCGGTGCTCATGATATAGCCTCCGCCCTTACCTACAACCTGGCAAAGCTTTTTAGTGTATTCGCGGATTTCTTCCGCGGTAGACTTCAATAACATGCTGACCGGCATCCCGCCCTGGATGCACATGGTATCGGCAAGCACCTCTTTCACCTTGAAAATATCGCTCTGCTGGAACATGCCGACAGTCTTGCCCTTGGGCAACTCAGCTAAATAGTGCAGCCGCTGATCCCAAGTGCCCTCCCAAAAAACGACAGGCGTGATCCCGGCCGCAATTAAATCCAGCAGCATTTTCTTAAACTGCGGCCAATAGAAGCGTTCGAACGCGGGCAGGGAAATGAACCCGTCAGAGCCGCGGTGCAGCGGAATCATTACTGAGTTGGCGCCCCTGGCCTTGCACCGGGCGATAGCGTTCTCCGTTTGCATCCGGCCAGCCTTTTCCTCGGCCTCCAGCAGTTTCTCAGGACACCGGCGCATGTCGACGAATATGCCTCTCATACCGCGCAAGGTGTCAGCCATAAAATCGAAGGGTGCGGCCATCAAGCCGCCATGGATTAACGGGCTGGGTGGAAAGCCAAGAGCGGCCATGCGGGGTACTAGTTGCTTCATCTTCTGGAGCCAGGCCAATTGCATTTGGCCCGCCTCGGCCAGCGCCTGAAAAGCCGTCACGACGGACGGAAGCGCCATATCGGCTGCATACATCGACATTCCGTAGTATCCGAAGGCCGCTAGGCCCAAGTTGGGCAGGTTGGATAACCCCTCCAGCTTGCTGAATACGCGCGGCAGATAGACGCGAATGGACCAATCGGCGGGGTCGGCCAAAAAAGCGTCGTAATCCTCGGCCTTCATATACTCGTCTTCATGGAATTGGAAGGAATCGTTCTCTCCCAGCCCATATCCCGGCCATTTGGTCATGCGGTCGCCCAGCACCCGGCTGGGGCCGGAGAAACCACCGAATCCCTGCCTCGCTATATCGGGCTGGTAGCGCACCGCCGCTTTCTCCAGCGCGGTGAGGGCCAAATCCGCGCTCTCACACAACTCCTGCCGTGTAATGCCCCCGATCTTCGCCAACAGGTTGCCGAGCGCTAATGAAATCGGTATGCGGTCTGGTTGCCGCAGGTGTATGGCATCGTCTAAGCGCTTCGCTCTCTCCTGGCAAAGTTGCTCGGGTGTCTTTTCCCTGTCGATGTAGGCCGATGCTTCCGTCATGTTTAGCCTTTCCGTTTGGAAATTATGCAATGATCATAACTGTTTAATCAGTTTGTCCGAAAGCAGGGCCAGCGCCTCGCCACTCACGGGGATTCATCTGTTTTGGTCATGCCAAATGGAGACGTAAAAAGTTGTTGACAACGTAGACGTTGCCCTACATGGGTCGTCAATATCTCTTTTATCCCCACCTACTTGCATTCCACCTCGCCCGGCTCCGGTGACCGACTGAACGATAGCGTCCCCGGGTTCGCTGCCGGACTTTGGGCCGTCTCTCGGTTGGGCATGCTTTTCAGGATTCGCTCATCTTATTGAGGAGTTTGTTGACGGCCTCCGGGGCGTGTTCTACGCTCGTGACATATTTCACTAAAACGACTTCATGCTTGAAGGCCTGCACAACCTGACTCCCACGAGTGTGAGGACAGGCGAAAACAGGATGAGGAGACGAACGATATGACAACTTCTCGTGGCGAGGTGGTCGAGCCGGCGCGGACCACAAAGGTCTGCCGAGAGACGGAAGTCCTGGTGGTAGGAGGA
>Ga0326728_10009142_pt1 | contig 24031 bp, 21 predicted proteins | sample MB3enrmetagenome_FD_207602 | JGI IMG/M metagenome (GOLD analysis project Ga0326728, IMG submission 207602) | Lab enriched peat soil microbial communities from McLean, Ithaca, NY, United States - MB31MN | ecosystem: Environmental > Terrestrial > Soil > Wetlands > Peat | place: USA: New York... | reverse complement strand
GAGGGCGGTGGTGGCGGCAGGCCGGGCGTCAGGTAGTCGCCCAGCAGCAGCGTACGGCTGTCGGTTTTGATGGCCTTGCGGCCGAGTTTCATTCTGGAGTGATCTGCCATGGGAGAGGTCCTTTCCTGGGTGTGGGTTTTTGGGAGAACTGGGGGGTCGAAGGTCGTCGGAAAGCGACGCGCCCCACTAGTCTAACGCTCTTTCCGGATGCGTCACTGTTATTGTTGCGTAAACTGCCGAAATGATCTGCAAAAGGCCGTGATAGAAAGAGCGGAGTTAGCGGTGCAGGCGGGGCTAGCGGAGCTAGCTTAGCCCTCCGCTCGGCGCGAGAACCGGCGAGACTACTCCGCGGCGGCTGGGCGACCTTGCTGAGGGACTGAGAGATAGAATCGGGTTACGGAAGGAGCAGGAAAACCATGGGCCGTACCATTTTTGGAGTAATTCTGGGGCTGATTCTGGCGCCTTTTGCGCTTTTGGCGTGGTTTCAATGGGGGCATCCGCCGGTGGCGGTGGCCGATCCGCCGCTGCCCATGGAACGCCAGATTACGCAGGTGCCGCTTAAGGCGCGCATTGCCCGCGAACTGCCGGGAAACCCTCCCATGCAGGCCGATGAGGCAAATCTGACGGCGGGGGCTCAAGTCTATCGCGACCAATGCGCCGTCTGCCACGGGTTTCATGGCAGGCCCTCGAGCTTTGCCGCGCATATGTTTCCCGAGGCGCCGGCCCTGTGGGAGAAGCACGCGAACAGCGACGTGGTGGGCGTGAGCGACGACCCGCCGGGCGAGACCTACTGGAAGGCGGCGAACGGCATCCGGCTCACCGGCATGCCGGCCTTCAAAGACACGCTCACCGATACGCAGATCTGGCAGGTGAGTCTGTTGCTGGCCAATGCCGATAAGCCGCTGCCGCCGCGGGCGCTGGCCATTGTGCTGGGCGTGGCGCCGGCAACGCCGCCGGCGGAAGTGGTGACGGTGCCCAAGAAGAAGCACTGACGCGTGCGCGACAGACGGCCTGCGCCGTACGGGCAGGTCTTTGTCCGCAGGGCGGCGGGTCGACCGTCGTACCATGCCAACGGAAGGGAAACAGGACCATGAGCTTCTTCGATCTGTTGAAGAAAGGATTTGGGTACGTGCTGCTCAGCATGGGCGTGTCGCGGCCCACTGCGAAGCCCAAGCCGGAGACCAAGCCCGCGCCGAAGACCGGGCCCGGCGAATAGAGCTTGACTGGCGGACAACGCCAGGCGGCCCTCGGTCGTCCGCCGCGCGCCTCGTACAATGAATGAGGAAGCCCACCCACCCGGCCGATGGCGGAACAAGAAAAGAACAATCCCAAAGCCGATCCCAAACCCGGGGCAAAGCCCGCTTCAGGCGAGCCCCGCCGCAAGCAGGATGAAGATCCCGTCGGCAAAGTCTATGACTCGCGGCTGATGCGGCGGCTGGGCCGCTACGTGCTTCCTTACTGGCTCCAGGCGGGCATTGCTTCGTCGGCCGTCACGCTCAAATCGCTCTGCGACGTGGCCGGGCCGATCCTGGTGATGGTGGCTGTCGATCGCTATCTCGCGCCCGACGCGGCCGACAAGGATGCCTCGAACGCCGTGGCACATTGGGTGGCGAATGCCAGCCCGCTTGCCCGCCTGCTTCCTCAGGGAGCCGTTGCAGGCGTGACGCGGCTGGCCGCCATCTACCTGACGATGCTGGTTTCGGCCTACCTCTTCCAGTTTGTGCAGGTCTACCTGATGCAGTGGACCGGCCAGAAGATCATGTTCGACCTGCGCCGCGACATCTTCCGGCACATGCAGCGTATGCACGTGGGCTTCTTCGACGCGAATCCCGTAGGCCGGCTGGTTACGCGGCTCACCTCCGACGTGGACGCCATCAACGACATGTTCACCGATGGCGTTCTAGCCATCGTCAACGACTTCTTCATGCTGACGATCATGGCCGTCGTGATGCTCGCCATCAGCTGGTGGCTGGCGCTCGTGGCCTTTGCCGTGCTGCCGCTGATTCTGATTGTGACGCGCATCTTCCGCGACCACGTGCGCGAGAGCTACCGCCGCGTGAGGACCGCCATTGCGCGCATCAATAGTTTCACCCAAGAGCACATCTCGGGCATGAGCGTGGTGCAACTGTTCAACCGCGAAGAGCGCGCCTTCAAGGATTTTTCCCGCGTGAACGAGCAGCACATGATCGCCTTCAAGGACACCATCTTCGCCTACGCACTCTACTACCCGGCCGTCGATCTGCTCTCATCGGTGGCCATTGCGCTGGTGGTCTGGCGCGGCGGCTTCGGCGTGCTGCGCCTTCCGCCCACGGTGACCATCGGCGTGCTCATCATGTTTACGCAGTTCTCGCTGCGCTTCTGGCGGCCTATTCAGGACCTGAGCGACAAGTACAACATCCTGCAAGCCGCCATGGCCGCCTGCGAGCGCATCTTCAAGCTGCTGGATGCCGAGCCGGAGATCGTCAGCCCCGCCCATCCCGCGGCCGGTGACGGGTCAAATCGGATCGCATTTGAACACGTCTGGTTCACGTATCAAAAGCTGACCGACGCGCAGAAGGCCGCAGTCGCGCGGGCGGAGCAATCCGCGGCAGATGGCGCGGAGCTTGCCGGTCTGGACGGCATCGAGTGGATTCTGAAAGACGTCTCCTTCACCATCGAGCCGGGGCAGACGGTGGCCATCGTGGGCCACACCGGCGCCGGCAAGACCACGCTGACCAGCCTGATGATGCGCTTTTACGAGGTCACGGCGGGCCGCATTTTGCTGGACGGCATCGATCTGCGCGAGCATGATTTGCGGGAACTGCGCCGGCACTTCGCCGTGGTGCTGCAGGACCCGTTCCTGTTCTCGGGCACCATCGGTGAAAACATCCGCCTCGGCAACGAGGAAATCTCCGACGCCGCAATGCGCCGCGCGGCGAGGGACGTGAACGTGCTCGACTTCATCGATACTTTACCGCGCGGATTCGACGAGCCGGTGCGCGAACGCGGCAACTCGCTTTCTACAGGCCAGAAGCAGCTCATCAACTTTGCCCGCGCCCTGGCCTACAATCCGCGCATTCTCATTCTCGACGAGGCCACATCGAGCGTCGACACCGATACGGAATTGCGCATCCGCTCGGCGCTCGAGCGCATGGTCGAAGGACGCACCAGCGTGCTGATTGCGCACCGCCTCTCCACGGTGCAGCGCGCCGAGACGATTCTGGTGATGCACAAGGGCCATTTGCGCGAGATGGGCTCGCACCAGGAACTGCTCGCCGAGCGCGGCCTCTACTGGAAGCTCTACCAGTTGCAGTACAAGGACCAGGAGATGGGGGCCATTGCGCCGGCGTCGCCGGAGCCCTCGGCCGCGCCGGCGGTGTAAAGAGCAGGGACCGAGGGAACAAGGGAATAAGGGAACAAGAAGACAGCTTCCAGCCGATGGCGCCTAGTTTCTCGCCCATTGAGTCCCAAAGAGATGGCGCTCGTCTATTGTCTCCGATGGTTCCCAATGGACGTGCGCTGGCCGCGGACGATGCAGCCCCGGAATCTTCAGTCACGATATGATGGTAATTCGAGAGGTTTTGCGCACCATCGCCGAATAATTCCGGGGAGTGCGACCGATTGCAGGAAACGATGACGGAAAAGACCACGAGAAAAGTCGAACTGTTCGACACCAGTCTCCGCGACGGCTTGCAGCAGCCGAATCTGGAGATCTCGGTGCCCAACGCAGTGCTCCTTCTCGAGCGCATGGCCACGTTTGGCGTGCGCTACGCCGAGATTGGGTTCGCCGGAGCCAATCAGTTTGTCGCCGACTTGACTTTCGCACTCGATAACGCCGACACCGGCCAAATGAAGCTGGCGTTGTTCGGGCGCACGCGCGGCCGCGGCGCGAAGGTTGAGGATTGGCCCGACGTCGAATTCATGCTGCGCCACAAGCGGCGCGTGCCCGTTGCGGTGGTGGTCGTTAAGTCGCGCCTGCTGGACGTGGAGAAGTCGCTCGAGACCACGCCCGACGAAAACCTGCTCATGACGTGGGAGACCATCGACTGCCTGCAAGCGCACGGCCTGGAGGTGATCGTCGACCTGGAACACGCCATGGACGCGATCTGCGGACGCTCGGAAAACGGCAATCCATGCGACGAGGATTTTTACGGGCGCAGCCTCGACCACTTTCATCGCATCGTCGAACAGTGCGTGCGCCAGAACGTGAGCCGCATCGTGGTGTGCGACACCAACGGAGGATCGAATCCCGAAGAGGTGGAGCAGGCGATCGGCGGCCTGGTGCGCGAATTTCCCGGCGCGGGTTTCGCATTCCACGGCCACACCGACCGCGGCCTGGGCATCGCCAACACGCGCGCGGCGATCCTGGCCGGCGCGGTGCAGGTGCAGGGCACATTGATCGGCACTGGCGAGCGCTGCGGCAACGTGAATCTGACCACGGTCGTGGGCGCCATGCAGATGCGCGAGGAAGCTGAGTTTGTTTCTCCCGAGGCGCTGAAGGGATTGACCAGCCTGGCGCACTCGACCTATGCGGCCTTTGCTCTGGAGCCGCCGCACGGCCAGCCCATCGTCGGTCCCGGCGCATTCGGCACCTGGGCCGGCATGCACGGTTCGAGCGAGCGCAAGAATCCCGGCGCTTACCTGTGGTGCGATCCGGCGCGCGTGGGCGCCAGCCCCATCGTCGGCGTGAACGCGCAATCGGGCAGGGCCAACATCATGCTGCTTGCCGAGTCGATGGGCGTGCCGCTCAGCTCCGCGCAGGCCCAGGCGCTGATGGAAACCAATGCCGCCATGATCGAGGGCGGCGGCTTTACGGCCAGCGAAGTATCCTTCCGGCTGGCCTCGATGAGAACCCTGGGAACCCTGCGCAACTGCTTCGCCGTTAAAAGCTGGCGCGTCTTCGACGAGTCCGACGAGATCGGCGGACGCTTTGTGCAGGCCTTCATGTCGCTCACCGTGGGCGACGACGCCACGGTGGCCACCACGCGCGCGGAAGGCGCCGGCCCGGTGGACGCACTGACCAAGGCCATGCGCCACGAGCTCGAAAAATGGTATCCCGCGCTCAAACACATTCGCCTGGGCACATTCACCGTGGCGGCGCTGGACGTTTCGGCGCACGATTCGGCCGCGCATGTGCGCGTGACCCTGAGTTTTAACGCCGACGGCCACGAGTCATGGATCACCGCCGGCGTGAGCAGCGACTTGAACCAGGCCGCGTTGATGGCCATCGTCGACGGCTTCCACTACTGGATCTTAAAGCAGCCGGGCGAATCGGGCCAGGCGGCTCGTGCGACAGCCGCGCCCATCTCCACTGAGGTGGGTTGAGCTCAAAACTCACAAATAGTTTCATTCCAATGCCCATTCCGGAACCGGAAGTCCCTGTTTGAACTGGGTGACTCAGCTCACAGCGCAACCCAATTTACCCCTCCACACTAATGCCCGTCCAGCCGAAGAATGGGGCAAGGAGCCGGTGCTCTCGAGGCTGAAGCTTTCCGGCTGATCGCTCAGATCGACCCCGCGGAGTTCCGCGGAGGGAGGGATGCCGTGATTACGGAATTGCTTCATGCGCCGCTCGATGCTTCGCTGCTGGGCCCCGCGTCGCGCTACATCAGGGAAACCCGCGAGGCGCTGCTGGTTCACGAAGCCGAAGAGCTGGCCGCGTTGCGCTTCTCCATCATCCTTACTGCGCGATTGGAGGCTTCGGAAGACGAGAGCCCCGAGCAGCGCGCCGCGTTGCACGCTGACCTCGAGCTTCTGCGCCGCCACTACGGCGACAAGATCGATGAGATCGTCATGACCTTCGGCGTGAAAGAAGCCATGAAGGCGAAGGAGCATGTCGAGCGAACCGTTGTGGCGCCGCACGAGATGAAGCCGATTGTCATCCAGCGTGAAGCGGAAGTCGGCAGGGAACAGAGCGGCGAAACCGGCTGCGGCATCTGAGGGGAAACCAGCGGAGCTAACGTGTTGGCGGTGTTAGGCAAGTCTCCTTTTGGTGTAGAGTTCGTTGGGTTGGCTTCGCCGCGCCCCTACGGGGCGCGGCGCTATTCACAGGCAGCATTCCCAGGGTTTCGCTCGGCGGGTGGCCCACCTTGGTTATTCCCTTCGCTGTTCCGCCATCGAGGGTGCCCCATCCTTCGCGCAGCTTCCTCGCGCGAAGGGTGGGAGAGCACGAATCTCAATCGTCCCTTTCGGCGTAACGGAGATCTTCTGGCAGTTGATTTGCTCACCCACCCTTCCGCAAAGAGCGCGGAAGTATGGGGAACCTTCATTTGTGGCGGAGCCATAAAAGCCAAGGTTGGGCCACCCGCCGCGGTGGGAAGGCGAAACTAATCTGGACGGCATAGGGGAGTTGACAGGGTAGGTGTCCGAGCAAGTGCTTCGAAATGGGGCAAATCATGGCCTTTTGGTCCCGGAGGCAACCCAGTCGGCGCGTCCGGTTCTTTGGCTCTGGAACGAATACAGAAAAAGATCGCAGCAGCGGCAACTGGCGGTATACTGTCGTCTCCGAGAAGGCAAAATGGAAATCCCGGCTAAGTAGCCTGCAACGTCAAAGCTGGACATTACAGCACGCATGCTTGCATTGCCAGTTATTGTGTTATGAGGGCGGTCTTCTCAAATAGCACCGTCCAAAAAGGAAAACTGATGGAAAGAGAAAATAAAATAGTGGAGGAAATAAATATGAAAGAGATAGATTCAGAAAATATTGCTGTCTGGATTAGTAAAGGGCAATGGGACAAATGCGTTGAGGCAGGAGCGCCAGCGGTCGAATCTCTCATAATGGCACTAAAGTCTCTGCCATCCAGCAGGTATAACGCCGAGACTCGTAGCAATATTATACTTGCTCTAGGCAAGATCCGTGATGAGCGGGCTGTCAACGTCTTGATACCATGCCTAAGTGATGACTGCGAGCCGCCCGGATCAAATGACATATACCGTGTGGGGGCGATTGCGGCCGAAGCCTTAGCAATGATCGGCGATGCTCGTGCGATAGAACCGCTTGCGGCGGTCCTATCAAATCAAAGAGGTCCTTGGGACAAACGCACCAAGGTCTTGTGGGCCTTGGAGAAATTTGACGATCCACGCGCACTCCGCGGAATCAATATTTCTCTTCGCGACGGAAACCCGGAGGTGCGTAGAATGGCGATGGTAGTCAAGAAAAAAGTTAAAATGAGGCTTAGACAGGGGAAGAAATGGTGGCATTTCTGGTAAACATCGACATGATCCGGGCGGGTGGTTCGCCGTGGTTATTCCCTTCGCTGTTCCGTCATCGAGGGCGCCCCATCCTTCGCGCAGTTTCATCGCGCTGAGGGTGGGAGGGCACGAATCTCAACCGTCCCTTTCGGCGTAACGGAGATCTTCTGGCAGTTGATTTGCTCACCCACCCTTCCGCAAAGAGCGCGGAAGGATGGGGCACCCTCATCTGTGGCGGAGCCATGAAAAGCCAGAAATGCGCCACCCGCGGTTGCTGCGGTGGCGCATCTTTGTTGGCTCGTGCCGCCGAAGCTACTTGGCAGCGACCGAAGGCCGCGTGTCGAGCTTGCCGCTCTTGTAGCCTTCCGCGATTTCGCTGATCGGAATCGGCTTGTAGTCGCTGGCGTGGCCCGCCTGGCCGAATTGGGTCATGCGCTCGGACACAACCTTCGCCATCGCCTCGCGCGCCGGCTTCAGGTAGTCGCGCGGATCGAACTTCTCCGGCTGCGTCCACAGCACCTTGCGGATGGCGCCGGTCATGGCGAGGCGGTTGTCGGTGTCCACGTTGATCTTGCGCACGCCGTTGCGGATGCCGAGCTGAATCTCTTCGACTGGCACGCCCCAGGTCTGCTTCAGTTTGCCGCCAAACTCGTTCACCACGTCCTGCAGCTCCTTGGGCACCGAGGAGCTGCCGTGCATCACCAGGTGCGTGTACGGCAGCCGCTTGTGGATCGCGATGAGCACGTCCATCTTGAGCACGGAGCCGTCGGGTTTCTTGGTGAACTTGTAAGCGCCGTGGCTGGTGCCGATGGCGATAGCCAGCGCATCCACGCCCGTGCGCTCGGCAAACTCGACCGCCTGATCGGGATCGGTGATGTGCTCCAGGCCCGTGCCGCCCGCGCCGTGGCCGTCTTCCACGCCGCCCAGCACGCCGATCTCGCCCTCGACGGTCACGCCGCGCTCGTGCGCGTAGTCAACCACGCGGCGCGTCACTTCCACGTTCTCATCGAATGTCGACGGCGTCTTGCCGTCTTCCTTCAGCGAGCCGTCCATCATCACAGAGGTGTATCCGAGTGCGATAGCGCTCTTGCAGGTGTCAAAACTGTTGCCGTGGTCCTGGTGCATGGCGATGGGAATGTCGGGGTTCAGCTCCGCGGCCGCCTGGATCAGCTTGAAGAGGTAGAGGTCCTCGGCAAACTGGCGCGCGCCGCGGCTGGCCTGCACGATCACCGGCGACTTGGTTTGCCGGGCGGCGATCATGATGGCTTGAATCTGCTCCATGTCATTCACGTTGAACGCGCCGACACCGTATCCGCCCTTGGCAGCCTCGTCGAGGAGCTGCCGCATGGAAACTAGAGGCATAAAATTTCTCCTTAGGGTGGCTCTCGCTACCTTCGCGCTCAACTCTCAATGTGTCGAGAAATCAGCCCGGCGTCGTGAGCCGCAATCATGTTTATGGTAGCAGAGATGCGCAAGGAAAAACCGCAAGCGCACCTGCGTTGCTTCGGGCCGTCCCGATTCAGGGCATGGCCAGCTCCGCCGTTTCCAGAAAGGCATAACTTCCTGAAGGCATTAGCGTCCCATGCGTCATGCGCCGGTTGTGCAGCACCAGCGTGTCGACGTACCAGAGGTTCACCGCCGGCAAATCGCACGCCAGAATCTGCTGTACAGCAACATAAACCCGCTCACGCATACGTCACCTGCCCCAAAATCACAGGGCGCTTGGCTCCGGTCGCCGAGGGAACATTTCCGGGCAGGTAGTGCCATGTCATCCAAGCCAGCAAAGCAAAGGCCGCTGCTTCCTTGGCTGTGGCCGGCATGCCCAACTTCTCACTTGTCATAATTGTGCAGGCCAGGGGCTCAAGGTGCTCGGCGAGCATCGACATAAGTGTCTTATTCTTCGCCCCGCCGCCGGAGACAATAAAATCGACGTCGCAGTCCTTCATCTTCCGCAAAATGAATCGTTTGTAGCTCGCGGCAATCGACCCCGCCGTGAATGCCGTTGCGGTTGCAAGCGCATCTGCGCGATTGCGGCTGTACTTGCGGCACTCCTTCAAGAACTGCGCTGCATATTCGCGCCCGAATTGTTCGCGCCCCGCTGTCTTCGGGGGCTTCCGACGGAAGTATGCATTCTGCAACGCCACACGCAAAACTGGCCGGATCACCTCACCTTGGGCAGCCAGCGCTCCATTCCTGTCGAATGGCTTGGCAAAAAGTTCCTGCGCCATCCAGTCGATCACCATATTTCCAGGCCCCGTATCGAACGCCATGATCTGTTTTCCGTAACCGCCGGCGGGAATGGCCGTCAAATTCGCAATCCCTCCGATGTTCTGCAGCACGCGGCCGCGCTTCCGGTCGGCAAACTGGAAATGATCGAGGAGCGGCACCAACGGCGCGCCCTGCCCACCTGCCAGCATGTCCGCAGGGCGAAAATTTGAGACAACCGGCGCATCAACCTTATGCGCGATCGCCGCAGCCTCGCCAAGCTGCCACGTGCAGGAAAACTTTCGTCCGGCGTAGCTCTCCGGGCGCGCCTGGTGATAGAGCGTCTGGCCGTGACAGCCGACCAGATCGAGATGCAAGTTGTGCTTCTTGGCGGTTGCCTTCACTGCCTCCGCATACGCGAGGCCCAGCCGCCAGTTCAACCGCGCTAGCTCCGCCGTCGAAATTGACTGAGCATTCATTGCCGCCAGCACCTTCTTGCGCAGGTCGGCAGGGTAGGGGAAGGCCTCGTGCGCCAGAATCTTGACCTTTGGCCACTTATCCGCAGAAGGGATCCGCACCACGGCCACATCGATTCCGTCGGCCGAGGTGCCGCTCATCACGCCGGCTACCGTCATTGCCCGTGTCGTCATCGAATCCCCTGAGCGGCAGTCTGCGCCACCATCTCGCCGAAGCGCAAAATGCGCGAGCGCAGCGCCTCGAATTGCTTTACGGTGAGCGCAGTTGGCATTCTTGCAGGGAAGATCTTGGTTCGCTTCCGCGCAGATTCTCTCGCCCGCTCGATCAAAATCTTATGGAACGCCGCCGAGCGCTCGCCCTCGCGAATGAGCGCTTCATAGACCTCGAGAATCGGCTCGGGATGGTGGCAGATCAGAGCCAGCTCCGCTCCCATGCGCACGGTCGCAATCGCAGCCTCGCCAATGGGCATGAATTTGGTCACGCCGCCCATCTCGAGATCGTCCGAGACGACCATGCCGCGATAGCCCAGGCGCTTGCGCAACACGGTCTGCATCCAGAACTTCGAGACCGTGGCCGGGCGGTTCGCATCCGCCGTCAGTGGATACGCCGCGTGATTCACCATCACCATCGGCATCTGGTCGCGCAGCGCGCGATAGGGTTCCAGATCCTCCTGCCACAACTGCGGCCACGTGCGCCGAATTTCTGGCGTCTCCAAATGGGAATCGAGCGTCCCTCCGCCGAGGCCGGGAAAGTGCTTGCCGCAGCCAACCACGCCCTGTGACGCCAATCCCAAGAAAAACTCCCGCGCATAGGCCACGACGCCCGCGCCGGTCGCGGCGGCGCAACGCGTCTCCATCACCTGGCGCGACTCCGGCAGCGCCAGGTCGAGCACTGGCGCCAGCGAGGAGTTGAATCCGAATGCTTTTGCCGCGCGCGCCACCAGTTCGCCGTGCTCGCGCGCGAAGGACCTTCGGGTGCCCCATCCTTGGCGCGGTTTTGTTTTTGCGCCAAGGGTGGGGTTGTGCAAATCTTCGCCGGGCCTCAAACTCATCGCCTGCGCCACAGCTTGCACCGAAGGAATTGGCGCCAGCACATCGCGCAGCCGATCCACCGTTCCGCCTTCCACATCGACGAACGCGCCGAAATGCGGCGTGCAGAAGCCGGTTGCTTCGGCAAGCAACGCGCGGGTTTGCGCGGCGTCGGCAATGTTCCGCTTGAAGAGAATGATCCCCGCGGGACGAATCAGCTTGAGCCACGCCCGCTCCAGCGCCGTGAGCTCTTCGCCGCCCAGCCCCACGACCAGCAAACTTCCCGCAGCCTGACGCAAACTTTCCTTCATCCCCGCCCCTCAGGGGCTAAAGCCCCTCGTTTTACGGCCGCTCTTCGGCACGACTAAAGTCGTGCCCTTTCACGGTAGATGGTTGCAGCCGGTTCCAGTCCCTGGTCCCTCAATCCCTGTTTTCTGTTCCCTGTTCCCTAATCCCTGTCCCCTGTCTTTTTCAATTCCTGTTGCAACTCTTCGAGCAGATTCAGCGCCTGAAGCGGCGTCAGCGCGTTCACATCCGTGGCCTCAATGCGGTCCACAATCCTCTGCGAGAGCGGCGTAAAGATCGTCATCTGCATCGGGTCGGGTTCAGTCTCGACCTGCACGCTCTGCCGCTCCTGTTTCTCGTGCTGGCGCAGCACGTGCTTAGCGCGCTCGATCACGGCCGGCGGCAATCCGGCCAGCCGCGCCACTTCGATGCCGTAGCTCTTGCTCGCTGCGCCGGGCTCGATGTTGTGCAGAAAGACAATGCCGCTCGCCGACTCTTTCACGCCCACTCGCAAATTGCGCACGCGCGGCAGCTTTTCGGCCAGCATGGTCAGCTCGTGATAGTGCGTGGCAAACAAGGTGCGCGCGCCCACTTCGGCGTGCAGAAACTCGACGGTCGCCCACGCCAGCGAGAGTCCGTCGAAGGTCGCCGTGCCGCGGCCCATCTCGTCGAGCAGGATCAGCGAGCGCCGCGTCGCCGTGTTCAGGATGGTCGCGGTCTCCGTCATCTCCACCATGAACGTCGACCGTCCGCGGGCCACATTGTCGCTGGCGCCGATGCGCGTATAAATGCGGTCAACGAGCCCAAAGCGCATGGCGTCTGCAGGCACGAAACTGCCCATCTGCGCCATCAGCACCAGCATCGCGGCCTGGCGCAGATAGGTGCTTTTGCCGCCCATGTTGGGCCCGGTCACCAGCAGCAGCGCTGGCGCGCTTTCACTTTTTGGAGATGATTCGTCGGTGGCGCAAAGGTAAAGATCGTTCGCAATGAACCGTCCTTCGCGCGTCTCTTCCAGCCACTGCTCGATGACGGGATGCCGCGCCGCGACGGCCTCAAGCACCGGCTCTTCGACGAGCTGAGGCCGCACGTAGCGCCGCGCCGCGGCCAGATGCGCAAAACATGCCAGCAGATCAGCCTCGGCCACGGCGGCGGAACTACGGCGGATGCGGCCGGCGCTCTCGAGCACGAATCTCCTCAACTCGGCGAAGATACGTTTCTCAATCTCGATGCAACGGTCGTGCGCGGTGAGGATCTTGCGCTCGTAGTCCTTGAGTTCCGGCGTGGTGAAGCGCTCGGCGTTCACCAGCGTCTGTTTACGCTCGTAATCGGCAGGCGCAAGCGCCCGGTTCGCCTTGGTGATCTCGATGTAATAGCCGAAGACCGAGTTGTAGCGCACTTTCAGTGAGCCGATGCCTGTGCGCTGCCGTTCGCGATCCTCGATAGCCGCGATGGCCTGCCGTCCCGAGGTCGAAATCGCGCGCAACTCGTCAAGCTCCGCGTCGACACCAACGGAGATTGCCCCGCCATCGACGAGCGTGAGTGGCGGCTCGGCGACCAGGGTACGGACAATGCGCGCGGTGACTTCGTCGAGCGTGTCGAGATGCGCGGCAATCGCGCGCCACTGGGGTGCCGTCATGGCGTCGAGCGCGGTCTTCAGCCCCGGCAGCCGCGCCAGGCTGGCCGCGAGCGCGCGCACATCGCGCGGACCCGCGGAATCGAGCGAAATCCGCGCCAATAACCGTTCGAGATCGAGAATGCCACTGAACGCCCGCCGAACCTCCTCGCGTTTCAGCAGATCGCGATGCGCTTCGGCAACCGCCTCGTAGCGTGCGTCGATCCCGGCAGGAGAATTGAGCGGCCGCAGAATCGTCGCGCGCAGCAAGCGCTTGCCCATGGGCGTCAGGCAGGCATCGAGGGTGCGAAACAGCGTGACGCGATCGTCCTGCCCGGCAAACAGCGGCTCGACCAATTCGAGATTGCGCACCGTCACCTGGTCCAGCTCGAGCGCCGTCGAGTGCTCCTCGAAGCGGAGCGAATCGATGTGCAGCGCGTCGTTCTTTTGCGTGGTGCGCACGTAGTGCAACACCGCTCCGGCCGCGATCGCCGCGGGCTCGTGACCGTTCAAGCCGAAGCCTTCGAGCGAGCGCACGTTGAGTTGCCGCTCCACCAGCGGCACGGCGAAGTCGCGCGTCCACACCCAGTCTTCAACCCGAGTGCGCGCCGGAATTCTCTCTAATAGTGCAGGAACCTCCGCGCTCGCGGCCACCAGCACTTCGCTGGGAGCGGCCATCAGGAGCGCATCGACCGCCTGCGCCCGCGCCTCGCGCCCAAGAAACTCCGCGGTGCGAAACTCGCCCGTCGAGACATCGAGCAGCGCCAGCGCGCAAACCGATTCCCGCTCCGCAGACGAGGGAGCTGTCTTGAAAGGGCCCGACTTTGAGCCTGCCCTGAGCTTGTCGAAGGGGGCCACATCCGGCGCGGAAGAGCTGGGGGCTTTAGCCCCTGAGGGATGCCGATCCCCAGCCCTCACCTCGTACAGCGCCGCCAGAAAATTGTTCTGCTCCTGCCGCAGTCCCGCATCGAGCGCCGTTCCCGGCGTGAGCACGCGCGTCACTTCGCGCCGCACAATCTTCTTGGTGAGCTTGGGGTCCTCCATCTGGTCGCAGAGCGCGATGCGATAGCCCTTGCGCAACAGACGCGTCAGGTACTGCTCCACGGCGTGGTAGGGAACGCCGCACATGGGAATGCTGCGCTCCCGGTCTCGCGCCGTCAGCGTCAGTTGCAGCTCGCGGCTGGCCACGGCCGCATCGTCATAGAAGAGCTCGTAAAAATCGCCCATGCGGAAGAACAGCAGCGCATCGGGATTCTGCTTCTTCGCCGCGGACCACTGGCGCATAAACGGGGTCAGTTCCGACGAGTTCTTCTCGGCCGCGCGTTTCTCCACGGGCTGAGCGGGCAGGGAAGTGAGGGCAAACTCCTCTGTTTGAGCAAGATTATCCGCAAGCGGTGGAGTCGAAGTCCCTTGGTCCTCGCGGGTCGAGTGCGCTGCCTCGACCGCATCGAGAAGCGGGGAATCTCCGGAGCGGCGGTAAGAGTGGTCGGGGTTCACGCTGGTTCTAAGACTATCGCGGCGGCGAGCCGCAGGGGTAGCGGAAGAGACGGTGGAATTCGCCGCCGAGGAGCCGATTGCGCTGAAGGCGTGTGGAAACCCGCCAGGTGATTTGCATCACAGTATACTGATTAAGAACGACCTTAACGTAAGAGCTGCCATGTACCTGCTTTGGCTACGAGTTGCGGCAATTCTGTATGCCGGCGGATCTGTCGCCGTCTTCCCTGCATTGCTCTCGAAATCTCTGCCCTGGCGCAAGACCTGCGTCCACCTGGGCGGGCTGGCCTTCTTCTTTCACTTCGTCTCGGTGGTGGAGATGCTGGTGCAGGCGCACCGCTGGATGCCGGTGGGCATGCGTGAGATCGAGTCGCTTTTGGGCTTCGCGGTGGCTGGCCTGTTCTTTCTGATTTGGTGGCTCTACGACGCCATCTCCCTTGGGATCTTTGCCCTGCCGGCGACATTCTTTCTGGTATTCATCCCGTCGCTGGGGCCCGATCGCTACCGTTTCCCCTCGCAGACCGTGTGGATGAGCTGGTTGGTGGCGCACATCATCGCACTGTTGCTGGCCTATGCGGCCCTCGCGTTCAGTTTGCTGGCTTCCGTCATGTACCTGGTGCAGGAGCGACGCATCAAGGCAAAGCACAAACCGGGAGAAAGGTCCCGGTGGGCCCCGTTTGACTGGCTGCCTCCGCTCGATACCCTGGAGCGGCTGGCTCTAGCCACGCTCGAATTCGGATTCCCCTGCATGACCGTTGGCTTGTTGATCGGCTCGGTCCTGGTGCAGGAAACCGCGCTCGGCGCCGCCTATTTTCTCGACCCCAACATCCTTGCCTCGTTCGTCATGTGGGTCGTTTACGTCACGCTCCTGCTGCTGCGCCGCGGCATGGGAATGCGCGGCCGAAAGGCCGCCTATGTCTCCGGCGCGGCGCTGGTGGTGATGATGGCGGTTTGGGCAGTCAACTTCTTCAGCCAGGTGCACAGGTTCGGTCCCAAATGACGCTGGCGCTCATTGGCGTGAATCACAAAACGGCGCCCATCGCGCTCAGGGAGAAGATCGCCATCGGCCGCGACGAGCTGGCCGAGACCACGCGCGCCCTGGCCTCAACACCGGGAGTCGCCGAGTGCATGATCGTCTCCACCTGCAACCGCGTGGAGCTCGTGGCCGCCGTGGAGGGCCCCGACGTTCCGGTCGCCGGCTTCCTCGCGAGCTACTTCGGCATCGACGCCCAGGTGCTGGCGCCGCACCTCTACACGTACCACGACAAAGAAGCCGTCGGTCACCTCTTCCGCATGGCCGCGAGCCTCGATTCCATGGTCGTCGGCGAGCCACAGATTCTGGGCCAGGTGAAAGAGGCCTTCGCCGTGGCGCGCGCCGCGGGAACCGTGTCGAGCCAGTTGGAGCATCTGCTGCAAAGCGCGTTCGCTGCGGCGAAAAAGGCGCGCAGCGAGACGGGAATCGGCTCGAATTCTGTTTCCATCGCATCGGTGGCCGTCGATCTGGCGCGCAAGATCTTCGGTTCGCTCGAAGGACGTACGGTCTTCCTGGTGGGCGCGGGAAAGATGAGCGAACTCGCCGCGCGGCACCTGGTGCAGCAGGGCGCAGGCGCCATCCTGGTCAGTAATCGCACCGCCGAACGCGCGCGCCGCCTGGCCGAGGAGATTTCCGGAGCCGTCGTGCCGCAGGTGATCGATTTCGACCAGCTCTACGAAGCCGCCAGCCGCGCTGACATTGTGATCAGCTCCACGGGAGCGCCGCATCCCATCTTCCGGCGCGAGCACGGACAGGCCTTCCTGCACAAGCGGCGCAACCGGCCCATGTTTTTCATCGATATTGCCGTGCCGCGCGACGTCGATCCGGAGATGAACTCGCTCGACGGCATCTTCGTCTACGACATCGACGACCTGCAGCAGGTGGCCGCCACGCACATGGAAGAGCGCAGCCGCCAGGCCATCGACGCCGAAACGCTGATTGCCGCGGAGGTGGAACGATTCCACCAGCGCCAGCGCACGGTGAGCGCCGCGCCCGCCATTGTGGCTCTGCAAAAAAAAGCCGAAGAGATCCGCGTGGCGGAGATCGAGCGCTTGCACAACCGGCTGGGCGCGTTCACAGAAGAGCAGTTGGCCGCCGTCGAAGCGCTCACGCGCGGGCTCGTCAATAAGTTTCTGCATCCGCCCATGCAGGCGCTCAAGCAAGCGGCGCGCGAGGGCGACGAGGCGCGCCTCGAAGTCTTGTGTGAAGAGTGGTCGGTTTCGATGGCTGCGCAAGCTGAGGCGCAACGCGCCAGTGAGCCGGCGAAATCCGAATCCGAGAGCCCGAGCGCCGAGTCCGGCCCCGAGCAAGGTGTTGACCGGCGCGTTGCCAATTTCAGAGTCTTCGAGGGCGGCATGGGAGCGCGCAAATGAAGCTGCGCATCGGGAGCCGTGGATCGCAGCTCGCGCTCTGGCAGGCCAAAGCCATCGCCGGATTATTGCGCGTGCAAGGCCACGACGTCGAAATCGAAATCATCAAGACCACCGGCGACCGCCTTCAGGAGGTCACTTTCGCGCAAGTCGGAGCCATGACCGGCTCCAAGGGCATGTTCACGAAGGAAATTGAAGAAGCGCTGGCCGAAGGACGCATCGATCTCGCCGTACATTCGCTCAAGGACCTGCCCACCGAGCTGCCGGAGCCCTTCGCGCTCGCGGCCACGCCGGTGCGCGTCGATCCCCGCGATGTCTTTGTCTCGGTGAAGCACGCCAATCTCGCCGCGCTGCCCTTGGGCGCGCGCGTTGGCACCAGCAGCCAGAGACGCCGCGCGCAGTTGAAGGGGCTTCGCCTTGACCTCGATCTGGTCGAGTTTCGCGGCAATGTCGATACACGCTTGCGCAAGCTCGCCGAGGGACAGGTGGAAGCGATTCTATTGGCGGCTGCCGGTCTCGATCGCCTGGGCCGGACCGATTGGGTGCGCGAGCGGCTCTCGCCCAAAGAATTCTGTCCCGCTGCCGGTCAGGGCGCGCTGGGCATCGAAACGCGTAAGCGCGACGCCGTGACGATCGAGGCGGTGAGCTTTCTCGATCACGCCGATACGAGGTTCGCGGTCGCGGTGGAGCGTGCGGCGTTGGCTGCACTCGGCGGCGGCTGTCAGGTACCGATCGGCATCCACTGCCGCCCGAAGCGGTTTGAGTCCGGGGAAGACGCCAACGAAACCCGGCCGTGCGACGAGGTCTTTGCCGTCGTTGCCAGCCCCTCGAGCGGCGCGACCGTGCGCGTTTATCATCAAGCAGTGCGCGAGAAGAACGACCCCGAAGCTCTAGGCCGTCAAATCGCGGCAATGCTAATCGAAGCTGGCGCGGGGCCGCTGCTTGCGGCTGTCGGCGAAGCGCCAGGCGGAGCCGCCTGATGACTGCGCTGCCGCTTGCTGGCCGCCGCGTGCTCGAGGGAAAGCGCATCCTCGTTACGCGCGCCGCCCACCAGGCTGGCAAGCTGAGCGAGGGGTTGCGCGCTCTGGGCGCCGAGCCGGTCGAAGTTCCAGTGTTGGAGATTCAACCTCCGGCTGACTTGGCGCCGCTCGACCATGCGTTACGTTCTCTTGATGCCTACGATTGGTTGATTCTCACCAGCGCCAACACCGTGCGATCGCTTCAGGAGCGTTCCGAAGCGCTTGGATTGGCGTTCACCGCATCGTCGCGCTCGAAAGTGGCCGCGGTGGGCGAAGCCACCGCCGCAGCCGTGCGCAAGACTGGATTGCCGGTAGACTTGGTTCCTGAAAAGTACATGGCCGAGGTGTTGGTGGGGTGTCTGGCCGGTGAGGTAGCTGGCAAGAGAGTTCTTTTTGCCCGCGCCGAAATCGCCCGCGATGTAATTCCCGATGCGTTGCGCGCGGCGGGGGCGACGGTCGATGTCGTCGATGCCTACAGAAACGTTATGCCCAAAGCCGCACCGGAATTGCTGCGCGCGGCATTTGAAAAGGGAATCGACGCAGCCACATTCACCAGTTCATCAAGCGTTACGCATCTGGCCGAAGCCGCGCGTGAGGCGAGGATCGCATTCCCATTTGCCGGCGTCCGCGCCATCTCTATCGGCCCCATCACCAGCCAAACCTTGCGCGAACTCGGATGGGAGTCGGCGGCCGAAGCGAGCGTTTCGGACATTCAGGGATTGATCGCTGCGGCCTCGGAGCTTTTCAAAACGAGCTGAGCGAATATACTCCTTGTAATTGCATCAGACCCAGGAGCCACGAAATGTTTCGCGCCGCGATCGTGTGTTTCGTTCTCTTTCTTGCGACAGTAACGATAGCGAGCATTCTCGACCACTTCCATTTGGTGGTCTTCGGTCCTTGCGCGGGTCCGGGAGAAACCGCCATCTTTGGAGCGCTTTTTCTGTCAGCTTCGCTTGGCGTTATCTTTACGTTAATCGGTAGTGGCATTTGGCTCGCACGCAAGCTCCGCCAGCCGCGCTAACTCGCTAACTCGCTGACTTGCTGACTCGCTCTCTCAGCTCTCCCACGTCTTGTCCTTCGACCGGCACTGCGGCTCCAGATTGCAGACGTTGCATTTGGGATTGCGCGCCACGCACACCTGGCGGCCGTGGTGAATGACTTGGTGCGAGAAGCCGATCCAGCGCTGGCGTGGAATCACCTGCATCAACTCCTGCTCCACTTTTTGCGGCGTGTCGCCTTTGGCCAGTCCGAGCCGCCGTGCGATGCGGAAGACGTGCGTGTCGACAACAATGCCTTCGGCCTTGCCAAAGGAGACGCCAAGCACGACGTTGGCCGTCTTGCGCGCCGCGCCAGGGATCGTAATCAGCTCGGCGAGCGTTTGCGGAACCTGGCCGCCGAAGTCAGCAATGATCTTGCGCGCTGCTCCCTGGATCGATTTGGCCTTGTTGCGGAAGAACCCTGTGGTCTTAATCAGTCTTTCGAGTTCCGGCAAACTCGCCTTCCCCATCGCCTCCGCAGTCGGGAAGCGCCGGAACAGTTCCGGCGTGACCATATTCACGCGCACATCGGTGCACTGCGCGGAAAGAATCGTCGCCACAAGCAGCTCCCACGGCGAGCGATGTTGGAGCGCGCATTCGGCATGGGGATAGGCCTCGTCGAGCCCCTTCAGAATAGTGGCAACGCGCTCCGGCGCGAGTGGACCGCGGGGGGCTTTCTTAGTGGGACTCTTCGGAGCTTTCGAGCGCTTTCCGGCGGGCATGTTTACGAGTTTAAGCCGCCGGAGATCTGGCAATTCAGAAACCGTCGGGTTCCGGCTCATTCCGGGCGTGATAGTTTCCCCTCGAGCCAGGAGCCCAGACTGTCAATGGGCAGCCGTATTCCAATAAAGAACTGTCCGAAGAGCGCATACACTGCGCTCACTTCGTCGAAGCGCATCTCGTAGATCAGCTTCTTGAAGACCACGGGATCGTCAGCAAACAGATCGACGCCCCACTCCCAATCGTCCAGGCCAATCGATCCGGAGATGATCTGCTTCACTTGCTCGGCAAATCTGCGGCCGATCATGCCGTGCTCGTGCATCATGCGCTGCCGCTCGGTAAACGGAACCGTGTACCAGTTCACCTGCTCGCCGCGCTTGCGGTCCATGGGATAGAAGCAAAGGTATTTGCCGTCGGGAACGACGGGGAAGAGGCGCGGCTTCATGGCATCGGCGCCGCGCGCGAGGGAATTGGCGATCTCGGCATTCCACTCTTCGGAGTGCGGCGCAAAACCCTTGGCCGCCGCGGCCTCATAGGTCTTGCGGCTCGACTCGTAGAGGCCCAGCTCGACCACCGAGAGATAAGAGTGCGTGGGCGTAAGGAAGTCGGAGAGCGCATTTTGCTGGAGATTGAGCTCGACCTGGTTCAGCGCATCGAACGAATCGCGGAAGTGCACAAAGATCAGATCGCCCTTGTGCCCGAGTTGCGAATAGAGCGCCGAGCGCACCGGCGCGTCCGCGCCAGAACGCTCAAGCGTGCCAAAGAATGCAATCGCATCGGCAATAATCTTCATGCGTTCGCCCGGCGCGCAGCCGTGCCAGGATTTCCAGTCGAAGCGGAAGAACTGGTGGAGTACGCTCGCACCTTCCAAAGTGAGCGGTACGGGGGGGAATTCGGGCAAGGGAACCTCCTGTTAAAGAACTTCGGTGCTAGCGGCACTAGCGTCGTTAGCGGAGCTCAATCGGCTCCGGAGGGCGATCGTGTTTCATGCACGGCACGCTGGAAGTGGCCCGGTCGTGACCAGGAACCATCCAGCGATCACACTTCATCCTAACAAATGCGATTTGCAGACGTGTGCATGGCCCGGACAGATAAAAAATGCACACGTGTGCATGATTATTTTTCATTACAGCGCCGCGCAACACCGTCGCGGCACGCAAACGGCCTATATACTGGGTACGTTCATGAGCGAAAAGATTGTTGCACTCGTATTCCAATTGGTCATTCACGTCATCAACGCTGGCGGCTATGCAGGCATCGCCGGGCTCATCACGTTGAACAGTTGCGGCATTCCCATTCCCTCCGAAGTCATCATGCCGTTTTCCGGAGCCCTGATCTACTTCCACATGAATGCCGCTGGCCAGTTGGTTCCTCCGGGACAATTCGGCGGCGGGAACGTGTGGCTTGGCCTCTTTCTTGTGGCGTCGTTCGGCGCGGCGGGTTGCAATTGCGGTTCGGCGATCGCGTACTGGATCGGCGCCAGCGGCGGACGGCCACTAGTCGAGCGTTACGGCAAGTGGGTGCTGATGAGCCACCACGACCTCGATCGCATGACAGGTTTTTTTGAGAAGTACGGATCAATCGCGATTCTGGTGGGGCGAATGTTGCCGCTGGTGCAAACCTACGTCGCGTTTCCCGCGGGAATCGGACGCATGCCGCGGCTGCGTTTTCACATCTACACCACCCTGGGCTCGTTCACCTGGTATTTCTGCCTGGCCTGGATCGGCATGAAACTGGGGGAGCGCTGGCACACCGATCCGCGCGTCGAAGAGATCTTTCATCGCTTCCATCTGGTGGTGGGATTGGCGCTCGTCGGGTTATGCGCGTGGTTCCTGTGGACGCACATCAAGCGGTGGAAGAAACAGGGAGTAGGGAGTAGCCAGTAGGGAGTAGCAAGCGAAGTTTCCCGCGGTACGAGAACTCGAAATCATCTTCACAAAAAAGAAGGGCAGGAGAAACCATGGCAACGAAGGGAAAAGGCGGCAAGAAGGCCGTAGTTCGTGTTGAAAAGTTATCTGCGAGGCGTAAGACCGCGCGAACGAAGGTAGAGCCCGCGAGGGGCAAGTTGGGTGTGATGGTAGTAGGCATGGGCGCGGTCGCCACGACCATGATTGCTGGCGTGGAAGCCATTCGCCGCGGACTGGCGAAGCCTGTCGGGTCGCTGACGCAGATGGGCACCATCCGGCTGGGCAAGCGCACCGACAACACCTCGCCGCTCATCAAGGACTTTGTTCCGCTGGCCGACTTGAACGACATTGTCTTCACCGGCTGGGACATCTTCGAGGACAACGTGTACGAATCGGCGGCTCATGCCGCGGTGCTCAAGCCGGATATCCTCAAGAAGCTGAAGCCGTTTCTCGAAACCATCAAGCCCATGCCCGCGGTCTTCGACAACTACTACGTCAAGCGGCTGCACGGCACGCACGTAAAGAAGGGCAAGAGCAAGCTCGACCTGGCCGAGCAGCTGATCGAGGACATTCGCGCCTTTAAGAAAAAAGTGAGCCGCGTGGTAATGATCTGGTGCGCCTCGACGGAGATCTTCATGGAGCCCGCCGCGGTGCATCAGTCGATTGCGGCCTTCGAGAAAGGCCTGGAGAAGAGCGACATCGGCATCGCGCCCTCGCAGATCTACGCCTACGCCGCGCTTAAGGAAGGCGTGCCCTTCGCCAATGGCGCGCCGAACCTCACGGTCGACGTTCCGGCCATGATCGCGCTCTCGAAGAAGAACGCGGCGCCGATTTGCGGCAAAGACTTCAAGACCGGCCAGACCTTCATGAAGACGGTGCTGGCGCCGGCCTTCAAGGCGCGCATGCTCGGCGTCAGCGGCTGGTTCTCCACCAACATTCTCGGCAATCGCGACGGCGAAGTGTTGGACGAGCCGCAATCCTTCAAAACGAAAGAGGAGTCGAAGCTCGGTTCGCTCGAATACATCTTCCAGCCGGAGATCTACCCCGAGCTCTACAGCGACATCTACCACAAGATTCGCATCAACTACTATCCGCCGCGCGGCGACGAGAAAGAGGCGTGGGACAACATAGACATCTTCGGCTGGCTGGGCTATCCCATGCAGTTGAAGGTGAACTTCCTGTGCCGCGACTCGATCCTGGCCGCGCCTATCGCGCTCGACCTGGTGCTCTTTCTCGATCTCGCGAGGCGCACGCCGGAACTGCGCTCCATCGGGATTCAGGAGTGGTTGAGCTTCTACCTCAAGTCGCCGCAGAGCGCGCCCGGGCTCTATCCCGAGCACGATCTGTTCATTCAATCGATGAAGCTCAAGAACACGCTGCGGCACATCATGGGCGCGGACTTGATCACGCACCTTGGCCTGGAGTATTACGACTGAAGAAGGCTACGGGTTAGCGAGTCAGCAGGTTAGCGAGTTGGCGCGCTGACCTACTTTGAACCGAGGGACAACGACTGGCAACTACGGGGCCGCTTCAGCGGCCCCGCTGCATTTTTGTTGCGTCCATGTCGTAATCTGAAAGAACCATGAAAGATTCCGCCGTACTGTTGATCGATTGCCCCGATCGCAAGGGCCTGGTAGCGCGCGTTTCGGGATTGCTCTACGAGCGTGGGGCGAATATCCTGCACGCCGACCAGCACATTGACCACGACCTGGGTCTGTTCTTCATGCGCGTGGAGTTCGAGCTCAACGGCTTCGACCTGGAAGGCTTTCGCGCCGTCTTTGCCGCGCTCGCGGCCGATCTCGACATGACGTGGAAGCTCACCTCGAGCGCGCGCAAGCCGCGCGTGGCGCTCTTCTGCTCGCAATACCTGCACTGCATGGCCGACCTGCTGCATCGCTGGCGCACCGGCGAGCTGGTCTGCGAGATCCCCCTCATCGTTTCCAACCACGATTCGGTGGCGAACCTGGCAGCGTTTTACGGAGTGCCCTTTGAGCACGTGCCCGTCACCGCCGAAACCCGTGCTGCCGCCGAGGCCCGGCAACTGGAGCTGCTCGAAAAGAACGAGATCGAGCTGATCGTCCTGGCGCGGTACATGCAGATCCTTTCGCCGGCGTTTGTGGATCGCTATCCGGCCTCGATCGTCAACGTGCACCACTCGTTCCTGCCGGCGTTCACCGGCGCGCGGCCCTATCACGCGGCTCATGCGCGCGGCGTCAAGCTCATCGGCGCCACCAGCCACTACGTCACCGCGATCCTCGACGATGGCCCCATTATCGAGCAGGACGTGGCGCGCATTTCGCACCGCGATCAGGTGGAAGATCTCGTCGCCCGCGGCCGCGATCTCGAGCGCATGGTGCTCTCCCGCGCCGTGCGCTGGCATCTCGGCCGGCGCATCCTCTGCTATGGAAACAAGACGGTGGTCTTCGATTGAGACGGTGAGCAAGGGAGGGGAGATGTATGCAGGATTCCGCTGAAACTTTGGCGCGGGCGTTTGTGGATGCCATCAACCGGCAGGATGTGGAGGCGCTTTGCGCGCTGATGACACCGGGGCACCGGTTCATCGACGCGCTGGGGCAGGTGGTAGAAGGCCGCGAGAAGATGCGGGTGGGGTGGAAGGGATATTTTGGGATGGTTCCTGACTACACGATCGCGATTGAGGAAGTGCATGGGGACG
>Ga0326728_10009138_pt1 | contig 24033 bp, 19 predicted proteins | sample MB3enrmetagenome_FD_207602 | JGI IMG/M metagenome (GOLD analysis project Ga0326728, IMG submission 207602) | Lab enriched peat soil microbial communities from McLean, Ithaca, NY, United States - MB31MN | ecosystem: Environmental > Terrestrial > Soil > Wetlands > Peat | place: USA: New York... | reverse complement strand
GAGCCGAATGTCCGAGAATAAATCGACCGTCAATACAAACCATCCGTCGGTGGCCGAAAGCCCAGCCGCCGACGTCTTTGAAAACCGCAGCCCTTCCGCCTCCGAAAAAGCCTGGGCGGAAAAAACTCTCGCTCCCACACTCGACAAATCTCCCGAAAAGCCGATCGGCGCTCCCACAGGCACGAATCGCGATGCCAACGGCCACGCCCGCTTCAGCACCATCTCCAACGTCCCCATCCGCCGCCTTTACACGCAGGCCGATCTTCCCGCCGACTGGAACTACGATCAATATCTCGGCTATCCCGGCCAACCGCCCTACACGCGCGGCATTCACTCGACCGGCTACCGCGGCAAGCTCTGGACCATGCGCATGTTCTCCGGCTTCGCCTCGCCCGAAGAAACCAACCAGCGCTACAAATATCTGCTTGAGCACGGCGGTGGAGGCCTCTCCGTCGCTTTCGATCTGCCCACGCTCATGGGCTACGACTCCGATCACGCCGCCAGCGAAGGCGAAGTCGGCAAATGCGGCGTCGCCATCGATTCCCTCGAAGACATGGAGATCCTCTTCGATGGCATCCCGCTCGACAAAATCACCACCTCGATGACCATCAATTCGCCGGCCAGCGTTCTCTGGGCCATGTATCTGGTGGTCGCCGAAAAACAGGGAGCAGACTGGAAGAAAATTTCCGGCACTATTCAAAACGACATACTCAAGGAATACATCGCGCAGAAGGAATACATCTATCCACCCGCGCCCAGCATGCGCCTCGTTGTCGATACGTTCGAGTTCGGCTCAAAATTCACACCGCGTTTCAATACGATTTCAATTAGCGGTTATCACATCCGCGAGGCCGGCTCGACCGCCTTGCAGGAGTTGGCATTCACGATTTACGACGGCGTCGAGTATGTCGAGTGGGCGCGGCGCCGCGGCCTCGACGTCGATGAATTCGGCCCGCGTCTCAGCTTCTTCTTCAACGCCCACAACGATTTCTTCGAGGAGATCGCCAAATACCGCGCCGCCCGCAAGATCTGGTATCGCCTGATGCGAGATCGCTTCGGCGCCAAGAGCGACCGCACCCGCCTCATGCGCTTCCATACACAAACTGCCGGCGTCTCGCTGCCTGCGCAGCAGCCGAGGAACAACATCGCCCGCGTCGCCATTCAGGCGCTAGCCGCGGTCTTAGGAGGAACCCAGTCGCTGCACACCGACTCCTACGACGAAGCCTTAGCCCTTCCCACCGAAGAAGCCGCGCGCATCGCCCTGCGCACCCAGCAAATCATCGCCCACGAATCCGGAGTAGCCAACACCGTCGATCCCCTCGGTGGCAGTTACTTTGTCGAAAAGTCCACGCTCGACATGGAAAAAGGGGCTTTCGATTATTTCGAGAAACTCGATCAGATGGGCGGCATGGTCAAGGCCATCGAGCGCGGTTACCCGCAGAAAGAAATTGCCGAAGCGAGTTATCAGTACCAGCGCGCCGTCGAGGCGAATGAGAAAGTCATTGTCGGCGTGAACGATTTCGTAATCGAAGAGGAATCACCACACATTCTTTACATCGGCGAATCGGTAGCCAAGGCGCAAAGCGCGAAACTCAAAGCCCTTCGCGCCCGCCGCTCCAACGAAGAGGTCGAGCGCCGTCTCGACGCCCTCAAGCGCGCCGCCGCCAAAACCCCGGACGCCGGCTCCAACGGCAACATCTCCGAGGCCAACACCATGCCGTATATCGTGGATGCGGTTCGCGCCTACGCCACCGTCGGCGAAGTCTGCGAAGCGCTGAAGCAGGTGTATGGAACCTACACCGAAGTCAGCATCACGTAATGCCTCTGACCCCGATTCCGGGCAAGTCGAGCAGTGAGAGCGCCGCGGGAGCGGGCAAGTTAACGATTCGTCGCCCGCCCCGATTTCCACTACCTGTGGAAAAGTTGGCCGCATCCTCCAACCATTCAATAAAGCCAGATAAAGCTATTATTATCTTTAATTTAGCCGATGGCACTTCGGTGGTATCAATTTGGCACTCGCGTGCCATTTCCAGTTTCCTGGCGTAGTCGTATCTTGTGCTTGAGCAGTTCTGGGGGAGGGCTGCCCGGGCGTCCTGATTCGAAAGAATCGGACGCCCGTTTTAATTTTCTGCAGTTTTTTTCCAAGAAATCCGGGGGCAGGGCTTTGTCCTGCACGGACGGGGCGAAGCCCCCGTCCCTACACACACTACCGCTGGTAGCGCCCCATCCACTCCGCCTGGCCAAGAATATGCCCTTTCATGGCCTGTTCCAGATCGCCCTTGGTCGCGCCCGGCCGCAGCGAGAGTTCCGCGTTCAACGCATACAGTTTGAAGAAATAACGGTGCGGCTTCCCCGGAGGCGGACAAGGACCGTTATAGCCAATTTTGCGGAAATCATTCTGCCCCTGCCGTGTGCCGTCGGCGAGCTGGTCCTTCTTCTCAAACCCTCCATTCAGCCCGTGAGCGCTCGCGGGAATATTGAAAATCACCCAATGCACCCACGTCCCCACCGGCGCATCGGGATCGTCCACAATGAGCGCGAATGTCCTCGTCCCCGCTGGCGCGCCCTTCCATTCCAGCTCCGGCGAGCGATCCTCCCCGCTGCAAGTAAATTGCTTCGGAATCTCCGCGCCATTCGCAAAGTCCCCACTCTGCAAGGTGAAAGCCATAGCTGCTCCTTCTCTCGCTCCGCTCCCGCCCGCAGCCAATAATGGTTGAGCGATTAAGCACAGCAGGAGACATACCGCCGCAAAAAGGAAGATGCTGACGAAGCACCGCGAAGAAATAATTTCTGCGGCTGGCCCGCTTCTGCTCACTTGCATTTGATTTGTTTCGCTCACAGCTCGCGGCTCGTAGCTCGAAGCTAGTTAGTGGAAATCGTAAAGTTAACGGTAATCTGGGCCTGAGTTTCCACGGCCTGCCCGCCTTGCAGGTAGGGTTTGAAATGCCACTGCTTCACCGCTTCGCGTGCCGCCGTCGACAAAATCTCCGGCCCACTCATAATCTGCAATTCCTGAATCGTGCCGTCACGCGCGATCAGCGCCTGCAAGCTCACCGCTCCCTGCACTTTCATTTGCCGTGCCAGCAGCGGGTAGTCCGGAGGCACGGCCACTTGCAGCCTGTCCCTCATTTGCGGCGAAAGTTCCACGCGCCCATCGGCGGTCAGTGTCCCCCCGCCTCCCATACCCGATCCCGCGGCTCCGCCCGATCCTGTCGCCGACCCGCCGCCTCCATAAGCTGTGGCGCCCGTGCCCACATCTACGCGGATCGCCGGATTCTTTCCCGCTACGCTGACCCGCTGATTCCCCGCCACTACTTCCACCTGCATCGGAGGCAGCACCGTCCTCTGGGGCGGAGCGACAGAAGGACTGTCGGTGGCTCCCGGCGGCTCGCTTGTCCCGGCAGGCCGCGCGGCTCTGTGTTCGCGCGTGGCCGGCGCCTGCTCCTGCTCCTCGGCCAGCTCCGGCACCAACTTGGCTTTGCGGGCCGCCACTTCCGGAGTGTCATACTGGCTCGGAAACCAGAAATCCCAGTCCTTCACGATCACCGCGCCGAGCGCCAGCAACAGGACTCCCAGCGCGATCAGCATTCGCCGCCGCTGCGTCTCCGAGTCCCCTGGCGCGGGCGTCAGCCGCCCGGACCGCTCCAGGTGTTTCTCGGACCCGTTGTCGTCATGATGAATGGCCACGAAATAGGTCCTTGGACTTCGATGATTCCTTTTGCTGTTTGCTGATTTAGTATGCCCTGAAACCAGCCCCAAAGACCAGCCTTTCCCCTCCCTCCGCTGGTTCCCTTCCGGCCGCCTGCCCTTTGTGATTGACATCACAAGTAATTGTGCCCCTCATCACCGCCGCAAGTTAATCCCGGGAACGAGACTGATAACAGATATTCGTCACACGGCGCGTGGTTTCTTGCACGTCGGCCATGCGTCAGGTATCACCAGGGGGTGTGAGATGCTCTCACCATACGGTCTGGATATCATCGAAAGCTGCCTCACTTGCAAAATGCGCGCCGAGCGCCTGTTCTGTGATCTGCCCACGGCCGCTCTGCAGTCGTTCGAGAGCATCAAGTACGCTACCGCTTATCCCAAAGGCGCGGTTCTGTTCGTCGAAGGCCAAACCCCGCGCGGTATTTTCGTTCTCTGCAAGGGCCGCGTCAAACTCTCCATTTGCGCGAGCGACGGCAAAACCCTCATTTTAAAGATTGCCGAGCCCGGCGAGGTTCTCGGCCTCAGCGCGGCAGTCTCCGGCAAAACCTACGAGCTCACCGCCGAAACTATCGATCCTTGCCAGGTCAACTTCGTCAAGCGCGAAGACTTCCTCCGCTTCCTCAAGGAGCACAGCGAAGCCTGCTTCAAAGTCGCCGAACAGCTCAGCGAAAAATACAACGTCGCCTGCCATGAGGTCCGGTCCCTCGGCCTGTCGCACTCTGCCGCCGAAAAACTCGCCAAGCTGCTCATCGAGTGGAGCTCCAAGAACGGCGAGTCCTTGAAACAGGAACCGCGCATCAAGCTGGCTTTAACCCACGAAGAAATCGCGCAAATGATTGGAACTTCGCGGGAAACGGTAACCCGCTTGTTCGCCGACCTGAAAAAGCGCCAAATCCTCCAGGCCAAGGGTTCTACCCTGGTGATTCGCAACAAGGCTGCCCTCCGCACCCTGGCTACCACCGGCTAAACCGGCCGCCCCAGTTGTGGCGAGGGTCACCGTTTCCCGTGATTCGAGTCACTGTTGTGATACCCCCATTTGCGTAAGTAATAGACAAGGGGGGACTGAATGTTGCCAAGCAATCTCGATTGCGCTCAACGCCCCGACCGTATCTTCGGTGATCTGGGCCCCGATGTTCTAGCGGAATTTGACGGGATAAAATCGCGGCAAACCTTCCCCCGAGGCGCCGCGCTGTTTCGCGAAGGCCAGTCCGCCCGCGGCATTTACCTGCTCACCGAAGGCCGTGTCCGCCTGACCGTGTGTTCCGAGAGCGGCCGCCGCATGACGCTGCGTACCGTCGGCCCAGGCCAGATTCTCGGCCTGAGCGCAGCCCTCGCCGGTGGTTTCTACGAGATTACCGCCGAAGCCGTCGATAACGTCGAGGCGGCCGAGATCCGCCGCAAGGATCTCCTCCATTTTCTCCACGAGCATTGCGACATCTGCATGCAGGTGGTCAATCTGCTCAGCGAAAATTTGCATGAGGCCTATGAGCGCGTCCGCGCCGTCGGATTAACCCGCGTTCGCCACCCCCATAGCCATACCGCGCAGCATAACTAGCGGCGCTTCACGGCCCATTTGCAACGGCCGAATAAAACAACTAGTCTCTCGTCAGCAGCCCGATTCATTCGCTTTCATCGAGGTCCTAAATGTATAGAAACATCGCCTTTGTAGCCCTGATTGTGAGCATTGCCATCTTCCAAGCGGGAGCGCAGGCCGCTCCGCCTTCGCATAATATCCTCGGCGATCCCAACCTGTTCGCCGATGCCCACCTCAAGGGACTGGACGCGCAACTCCACCTTTCGGACGAGCAGAAGCAAAAGCTCCGCCCCGTGTTCTACGCCGAAGGGCAGAGGTTGATCGCAATCATGAACGACTCCTCGTTGCCAGACGACCAAAAGGGACAAAAGATCCAGCAGCTGCATGAGCAGACGGAGGCAAAGGTCGCCTCGATGCTTACACCTGCGCAGCGAAAAGCTCTGGCTCCTCCCCCCACCCAAAAGCCAGCGACGCAAAAACCTTCGCAGACCTGAAGGATCGCCAAGCGGGGTCTCCCGGCGAACCCGGCCATCTGCCAGCAGCGTCTTCTCATGGAAGATGTTCGCTCAAGCTTGCGCCTTCCATCCGCCCTTTGGTGAGCCGATGAGTGCTGCACCACCACATCATCGAGAAGCCAGGTGGCGGCATGGGTGTTGTTAGAACGTGTAACAAAACCTCTTCTGTTGCAAACGGAATGGCGGCTGGAATATCTCCTCGGCGCCGCAGGGTTACTACGGGAGGCCGACACGGCGCACCAAGTCTTGGTAGCGCGGATCTGAATACAGAGGAACCATAAGCCGACCCGTTTTCAGTAGAAGAAGATAGTTTGACCGTTCCTGATAGGCCTTTTCCAGCCACTCGAATGCCTGGTCTTTCTGTCCCAAGCCTGCATATACCTCGGCAAAGTAAAAGGCGGGGATGTAGCGCTGTTTCGACTGATCGCTCAGGCGTTGCAGGATCTTCATGGCCTCGGCCCGGTTGCCCGTTTCGCCTTGGGCGTGTCCGATGTCTGCCAAGGAGAGCAGGTTGCCGGGAGCAAGTTCCAACGCGCGCCGGAGTTCCGCCATAGCTTTTTCCTTCTGCCCTTTTTCCAGCAAGATTTCGCCGAGAAGGTGATGGGAAAGGTAGAAGTTCGGATCCATCTCGAGCACTTTTCGCTCCTCCGCCATGGCCTCGTCGTTCCGGCGTGCCCAGTGAAGCGTGCGGGCCAGATAGTGACGGCTGCCCAGCGAAAGCGGATCAAACTCCAGAGCGCGGTGCAGCTCCGCGATGGACTCCTCGAATCGCCCCATGGCCGTCAGGTAGGTCGCGTATTGGCCATGCGCACTGGGGTAGCGTGGATTAAGTTCAATGGCGCGCTTGAACTCTTTTTCGGCAGCAGGAAAGTCCCAATCGTAAAGTGTCAGCACCATCGCCAGCGATACGTGTGCTTCGCCGAGTGTCGGATCCAGTTCGAGCGCTTTTAGAGCTGCCGCTTTGGCCTTAGGCATGGCCTCGCGCGGAGGCAGCGCATCCAAACCATAGATGGCCAGGAGATTGTAGGAATCCGCGATCCCAACGTACGCCAGCGCGTAGCCGGGGTCTTTGTCCACCGCCTGTTGAAAGAACTGCAAACCTTTCTGCAATGCTTCCGGGTTCCGCTTGTTCCACCAGTAGCGGCCCTGGAGGTAGAGCTGGTAGGCCTCGCTGTTTGTGGTGGGCGCTCTTGCTAAGTGCAGCTTCTCCTCGCCGGTCAAGCGCAGACGCAGCCTCTCGGAAATTTCCCGCGAGATGTCCTCCTGCACCGCCAGCAGATCGGCCGCCCGGCGGTTGTACTGGGCACCCCAAAGCTGCGTTCCCTTGGACACGTCCATGAGCTCGGTCTGTACGACGAGCGTATCGCCTCGCTCCAGCAGCCTTCCGGTCAGCACCGCACCTACGCCCAGCTCTTGCCCGACCTTCTGCGCGTCCGCCTCTTTTCCTTTGTAGCGAAACATGGTGCTGCGCGCCATCACGCGCAGGCTGGGCAGTTGTGAGAGATTGTTGATGACGCTTTCGGTGATGCCATCACTCAAGTATTCCGTGCTCGGGTTGGCGCTGGTGTTGACGAAGGGGAGCACGGCCAGCGAATCAATGGCCGGCTGGCGCCAGGCTCCGAACCAGGTGCCCAGCGCCACCAGCGCCGCCAAAATGACTCCACTGGCCACGAAAACCGCGCTTCTACGCCGACACGGCCTGACCCCTGCGCTGCCGACGCGGGTCGAATCGGGGTCGCGCTTTAGCTGCTGCAGGTCAGCCCGCATCTCGGAGGCATGCTGATAACGCAAGTTGGAGTCTTTTTCCAGCGCCTTGTTAATGACCCGCTCCAAGCCGGACGGCAGCTCGGGGTTGAGCCGGACTGGCGGGGTGGGAGCCTGGTGCAGGATGGCATCGAACACAGCTGCTGAAGTGTCGCCTCGAAACGGCACGTCGCCGGTGGCCATCTCATAGAGCACGACACCGAACGAGAACAGGTCCGTGCGACCGTCCAAATCCTTGCCCAGCGCCTGTTCGGGCGACATGTAGGCGATCGTACCCAGCGTGCTGCCGGGGAGGGTGAGGTGCTCCTTGCTCCCAGCTGCCGATGTCGGGACTGTTGCCGGCTCTGCCTTGCGCGGAATGACCTTCGCTAAACCGAAATCAAGAAGTCTGGCTTGCCTTTGTTCAGTCACAAATATGTTGGCTGGCTTAATGTCACGGTGAACGATGCCCTTGGCGTGCGCCGCCTCCAGTGCGTCAGCAATCTGGACGGCCAGGTCCAACACCGTATCGGTGTCCATCGACTGGCCCAGGATGGAGTCCTTCAGGGTTTTGCCTTCGAGAAATTGCATCACTATAAAAGGTTGACCTTCATGCTCGCCAATCTCGTGGATTGGGCAAATGTTCGGATGATCGAGTGCTGAAGCCGCTCGGGCTTCGCGCTGGAACCGTTCCAGGGCTTGCGGGTTTTTGGAAAGCTCTTCGGGTAGGAATTTCAGGGCGACAGAACGGCCGAGCTTGGTGTCCTCGGCTTTGTAAACCACACCCATGCCGCCGCTGCCCAGCAGCGATTCAATGCGATAGTGGCTGACGGTTCGCCCTACCATCGATTGCGGTTCGCCCCGGACGAGTAATGCCGCCGCAATCTCCATGGCGGGAGACTCTATAAAGTTCTCCGCCTGCTGGTCCTGTGCGAGCAGCGATTCCACTTCCTGGCGTAACTCCGGATCACCGTTGCAGGATCGGTCCAGTAAAGTGGCGCGTTCGCTCGATTCCAGGGCAGCTGCGGAGTGGTAGAGCTTCTCGATTTGGCTCCAACGCTCAGGCTCCATAACGTGCATCTCGACTAAGTTCGCGCAGCAACCAAGACTTCGCCAGCCTCCAATCGCGCCGGACGGTATCTGGCGAAACCTTCAGCACCGCAGCCGTCTCCTCCAATGTCAGCCCGCCAAAGAAGCGCAGCTCCACGACTTGGCCTTTGCGGGCATCGATGGTGGTCAGTGCCTTGAGCGCATCGTCGACCGCCAACAGGTCCGTCGAAAGCTTCGGTGAGACGACCAGAGACTCGTTCAGAGAAATGGGCTGTGCTCCCCCTCCACGTTTCGCGTAATGGTGAGAGCGGGCAAAATCCACGAGGATCCGGCGCATTAACCCTGCACACAGGCCAAAGAAATGGGCGCGGTTCTGCCAGTGAACATTTCTCAGTCCAACCAGCCTCAGGTAAGCTTCGTTGATGAGCGCGGTGGTTTGTAAAGTGTGGTCGGGGCGCTCGTGCTGCATCTGACGCCTGGCAAGCCGGTGCAGTTCCTGGTAGACCACCGGAACCAGCTTCTCCAGCGCACTCTCGTCGCCGTCATTCCACGCCAGTAACAGCCCTGTGACACCTTCGGGCTCATTCGCTGCCGTCATGGCGTTTCTCGAACGCGGCGATCTTACGTCGCGGGCATCTTACGGTGATTGTACTCCCGCATGAAATTACAACGAATAAATTTGGGCCGGCGTTACCACTTTTGCCGCGGTTTCACGCTTTAAGTAATTGAGACCGGAACCAAGCGGCACGGTACGGAAACGGCGTTTGAGCAGAGCAGGTCTCACAAATGCCGAAGGCGCGGCTCTTGTCTTGAAATCAATTACTTGCGGGTGTCTATCCGCACACTATGGCGACGGCGTCAATCCGCGCCAGCATGACGAAAACCAGGAAAGGAGAAATGAAATGAAAAACGGAGTTTTAGCCATCTCTTTGAGCATCGTTATGCTCGCAGTCATCTCACCGGATGCTTTTGCCCAAGGCGGCACCTGGTCTCTTGACTCAGTGACGTCCAATGCACGTTTCTTCCAAGGTTCCGAAGCGTATCCAGATTCAGTGAACACCGGTGTTGCTCGCGTGACCGGAAAAGTGAAGCTGGATGCCAACAACCTGGACCAATCGGTCGTCGATCTTAGTGTCTACCCGGCGGGTGAAAATTGGGGGGCCGCACTCAGTCCTGAGGGGAACTTGCCGACGGGCTTCGTTCCTGACGCGACTGAGCAAACACTGCTGACGTTCAACTCCAGGCGCATTGTGAGGACAAAGAGCGGCGACTTGCAAGTTATCGGGGATCTTACCTTGACTCGCGTGGAACGCAGCGTCACAGCGGACCCAACTGAAGCCTATGCTGGGTCAGCGTACAGTGATCCTGTCATTCACACTGCAACTCGCTCCATTACGCTCCTGTTCCCGGGTCTGAGCGCAGCGCTCGCAGCCGGGCCTTTGGGTCCAGCAACTCGTCAGCATCCGGGAACGCTGGAGGTTTCGGGGACAGCCCCCGCTCTCAGTGATGAGACCTTCCCTGGATTGTTAGCCGCGATAACAGAGACAAACTGGCCGCCAGTTCTGCAGAACGAAAAGTGTGATACGCCACCTGCAGTGGGAGAGGATTATAGCGGGATCCCATGTACTGGCACATTGATAGCGGGGAAGAGCACAGACAACTTCTACGCTCCCTCGGTGGGAGAAGACTACAGCGGCACGCTTTGCACCCCGGCCGCCGGCAACCGGACGACAATTGTTTTCGACCTCAAGTTGGTTCACAGAGGTTCCGAGCCGTCAGTAGGAATGCTTTCAGGTCACAGCACAGAGGGTGCCCCAGGAAATTGATCTCGGTCGGCGGAACCACAGCTAAGCCGCCCGAGGTCTGGGCGGCTTTTCTCTTGCATCACGGAGAAGTGGTTGTGCGGGCAACTTCTGCTATCGTTTACACTAGCTTGCGCCGTCTGTTCGCCCCCGGGCCCACGACCCACCCGCCGCCGCTCAGTTAGCCGGCCGCAGTCCCCAACTCGAGGCCCTAGCTCTTAGCCCGAAGCCCATAGCGCAAATCTCGGAGTTTCACCCGCTTTCCTTCCCTCCACCTTCCCGTACCTCGACCTTGTGACTTCAATCACGCTTGCGCGTGCGATTCCTCACTGCCCCTTTGTGCACGCCCCCTGAAGATAGAGGGTCGCTTGAGCCATATCAGGAGATCGTCTCTGACCTCAACACGCACAAGCCGCGGGAAGCTGATCGTGTGGACTACGGTGTTGCTTTTTGCTACAGCGCTTTCTCGCGGCGCTCAGGGCCCCACCAACGATGATTGCCTTGCCTGTCACGGCGACAAGACCATGACCGTGAAGCGGGGCTCACGCACCATTTCCCTGTTTGTCGACGCCAAACACTTCGCCGCTTCTGTGCACGGCCCGCTCTCCTGTACGAACTGCCACGCCTCCCTCGATGGCAAAGACCTCCCACACGATCCCGGCGTTGCCCCCGTGCAATGCGGCTCCTGCCACAGCGATGAGCAAAAGCTCCACGCCGCCTCGCTCCACGGCAAAGCCATCGCGCGCGGCGACACGCTCGCTCCACACTGCGTCGATTGCCACGGCAACCACGACATCCTCCCGGTTAAAGACAAACGCTCCAACGTCGCTCCGCTCAACATCCCCTTCGTGTGCGGCCGCTGCCATCGCGAAGGTACGGCCGTGCAGTTGAACCGCAACATCGACCAGCACAACATTCTTGAAAATTATTCCGAGAGCATCCACGGCGAAGCGGTCCTCAAGAAAGGTTTGATCGTCGCCGCCACATGCGTCTCCTGCCACACGGCGCACAGCATCCTGCCGCACACCGATCCCAACTCTTCCATCAACCGGCGCAACATCGCCGCCACCTGCACCAAGTGCCATGCCGAAATCGAGCAGGTGCACCGCAAGACGATCCGGGGCGAACTCTGGCAAAAAGAAGCGAATGTTCTGCCCGCCTGCCCCGACTGCCACCAGCCGCACAAAGTCCGCAACGTTTTCTACTCGCAGGGCATGGCCGATGCCGATTGCCTGCGCTGCCACGCCGATGAAAAGCTCAAGGCCGCCGACGGCCGCAGCATGTTTGTCAGCGCCGCTGAAGTTGCCGGCTCACGCCATGGCCAAAAAGGTGTCGCCTGCAGCCAGTGCCACTCCGAGGTCAACGTTTCGCGCGTGCGCCCCTGCGAGACCATCACCCATCCCGTCGATTGCAGCAAGTGCCACGAAGATCAGGGCCAGCAATACCAGCGCAGCCGTCACGGCAAACTCCAGGCCACGGGCGATCGCAATGCGCCCATCTGCAAGGACTGCCACGGCACGCACCATATCCTCGGCAAGCACGATCCCGAGTCCAAAACCTTCCCCACCAACGTGCCCGAACTCTGCGGCGGTTGCCACCGCGAGGGCATGAAAGCCGCCCTTCGCTACACCGGGCCGCAGCACGACATCATTCGGAACTACACGGAAAGTATCCACGGCCTGGGGCTGATGAAGAGCGGCCTGACCGTCACGGCGACTTGCACCAACTGCCACACCGCCCATCTCATCCTGCCGCGCAGCGATCCCGATTCCACCGTCAATCCCAAGAACGTGCCGACCACCTGCGGCGTCTGCCATCACGGCATTCAGGAGCAGTTCGTTCAGAGCGTGCACTCGGCTTCCATCACCAAGACCGACAAGAAGCTCCCCGTCTGCAGCGATTGCCACACTGCCCACAAGATCCGCCGCACCGATGAAGCCGGCTTCAAGCTGGACATCATGGACAAATGCGGCCAGTGCCATGAAGAAATCGCCAAGACTTATTTCGAGACCTATCACGGCAAGGTCTCCAAACTCGGCTACACCGGCACCGCCAAGTGTTATGACTGTCACGGTGCGCACGACATTTTGCCTCCCACCGATCCGCGCTCGCATTTGAGCCGCGCCAACGTGGTTGCTACTTGTCAGAAGTGCCACGCCAACGCGACCCGCCGGTTCGCCGGCTATCTGACCCACGCCACGCACCACGACCCCAAAAAATATCCGTTGCTGTTCTATACCTTCTGGGGCATGACCACGCTGCTGGTCAGCACATTCATCTTCGGCGGAATTCACACTCTGTTGTGGCTGCCCAAAGCTATCCAGATGCGCCGCGAACTAATCGCTGAAGAAGCTCGCGAGGCCGCAGGCCGCGCCGCGCCGCAACCGGGATCGAATCATAATCGCGAGGACAACAATGCCCGCTGACCTGGACCTCCGCACCGCAGACGAGCGAGCCCTGTCGTCGGGCCGGGAAGGATATGTACGCCCGGACCGCGAATTTGTCCGCTTCACGCGCCTGCAACGCGCACTTCACGCGTGCATGATCATCAGCTTCATCAGCCTCGCCACCACCGGCCTTACGCTGAAGTTCTCCTACACTCCCTGGGCCGCGCGCGTTTCGCGCTTCCTCGGCGGATTCGAAACCGCCGGCTTCATCCATCGCTCTGCCGCCGTTCTCATGTTCGGAGTCTTCTGTACCCACCTCTACGATCTCGTTAAGCACATGAGGCGCGAGAAAAAATCGTTGCTCCAGCTCATCTTCGGGCAGGACAGCATGATGTTCAACCGCAACGACCTCAATCAGTTCCTCGGCACCATGAAGTGGTTCCTCAACCGCGGCCCGCGCCCGCAATACGGCCGCTGGACCTACTGGGAAAAGTTCGATTACTTCGCCGTGTTCTGGGGCATCGCCGTCATCGGCTCAACCGGACTCACCCTCTGGTTCCCCGTGTTCTTCACGCGCCTGTTGCCCGGCTGGTTCATCAACGTCGCCACCATCGTCCACAGCGACGAGGCTCTGCTCGCCACCGGCTTCATCTTCACCGTTCACTTCTTCAACACGCATTTGCGGCCGGAAAAATTTCCCATGGATACCGTCGTCTTCACCGGCCACATGCCGCTAGCTGAACTCAAGCGCGACAAGCCGCTCGAATATGAAGCGCTCGTCGCCAGCGGCAAGCTCGAAGAACACATGGAAGAGCCGCAGCCCGAAGTCGTCGTGCGCACCATCCGCGGCTTCGCCTGGGTCGCGCTCAGCATCGGTTTCTGCATTGTTATATGGATCATCTACGCCATGGTGTTTGCGTATAGGTAGGAGGAATTCGTCCGTGAAGGCCGTGAAACAATTCGGGATGCTCTTCGGGATCAGTCTTACGTTGGCCATCGTCGCCGCGATCCCCGGCGCCACGCCGGCCTTCGCCTCCGATCAGGAATGCCTGGCTTGCCACAGCGATCCCACCATGAAGTCCGACTCCGGCAAGAGCCTGAGCGTCGACCCCGCCAAGCACAAGAACAGCGTTCACGGCGATCTCGGCTGCACCACCTGTCACGTCGGCGTCAAAGAGTTTCCCCATCCCAAGAAGATGAAGCTGCCCACATGCGCCACCTGCCACGATCAGGAAACCGGGCAGGTCCCGCAGAGCGTGCACTCCATTCTCGGCAAGGATGCCTGCGCCAGTTGCCACGGCAAGGCGCACGAAGTCCAGCACGCCGATAAGGTCGTCCCGCAGCAGTGCTCCACCTGCCACGAAGATGCCGTCCACGGCTTCGAGCAGGGAGTTCACGCCGCAGCAACAAAGAACGGCGAGAAGCAAGCCCCGACCTGCCTCGCCTGTCACGGCAGCCCGCACCAGATCGTCGCGGCCGACGATCCCCAGTCGCCCGTTCATCACAACAACATCCCGAAAACCTGCGGCACCTGTCACGGCCAGAAGATCGTGATGGAAAGCGTCGGCCAAAGCACGCAGGAGTTCTCCTCCTACGAAGAAAGCGTGCACGGCCGCGCCGTCGCCAACGGATCACAGAAAGCCGCCGTCTGCACCGACTGCCACGGCGTTCACGAAATCCGCAAAGCCAGCGACGATAAATCCTCCATCTTCAAATTCAATGTCCCCGAAACCTGCGCCAAATGCCATAACTCCGTCAAGACCGAGTTCATGCAGAGCATTCACGGCCAGGCCATCAGCAAGGGCAATTCGCTCGCCCCTGTCTGCACCGATTGCCACGGCATCCACTCCATCAAGTCGCACCTCGATCCCAACTCCTCCGTCGCCGCGAAAAACCTGGCCCGCACCACCTGCGCCCGCTGCCACGAAGGCGTGCGCCTCTCGCAGGAGTTCGGCGTCGAAGGCGGCCGCACCAGCACTTACCTGTCGAGCTATCACGGCCTCGCTTCCGAACTCGGCTCGAGCGTCGTCGCCAACTGCGCCAGTTGCCACGGCGTGCACAATATTCTGCCCTCCAGCGATCCTCGCTCCACTATCAACCGCGCCAACCTGGTAAAAACCTGCGGCCAGTGCCATCCCGGCGTGACCGAAAAATTCGTCGTCGGTAAAGTCCACGTCGACGCCCCTCTCTCCGCCGATATCGGCAGCATCGCGGTTCGCTGGATCCGCCGCTTTTACCTGAGCATGATTCTCGCCGTCATCGGCGGCATGGTGCTGCACAACCTGATCATCTGGCGGCGCAAAGCCATCGAGCGCCGCGACGCCTATCCCCGCACCATCACCCGAATGAATACCAGCCAGCGTTGGCAGCACCTCATTTTGCTCACTTCTTTCATCACGCTGGTCATCACCGGCTTCGCCCTCAAATATCCCGACTCCTGGCTCTCGCTGATCCCCGGCATGGGAGAAAAAGCCCGCGGCATCGTCCATCGCGTCGCCGCTGTTTGCATGATCGGCGCCAGTGTCTATCACCTCGTCTATCTGTTCCTGGCCCGCGACGGCCGGCGCATGGTCAAGGACATGCTTCCCGAACCCAAAGACGCTACCGACGTCATCACCACCATGCGTTACTATCTCGGTCTCGGCAGCTCGAAGCCTGAGTTCAAGCGCTTCACCTACGCTGAAAAAGCCGAGTACTGGGCGCTGGTCTGGGGTGTCATCGTCATGGCCGCCACCGGCACCGCGCTTTGGGCCAAGGTCTGGGTCGGACATCTGTTCCCGCGCTGGTGGCTAGATGTCGCCACCGCCGTCCATCTGTACGAAGCCATCCTCGCCTCGCTTGCCATCGTCGTCTGGCACTTCTACCAGATCTTCATGGATCCCGATGTCTACCCCATGAATTGGGCGTGGTACGACGGCAAGGTTTCCGAGCATCATTACCGCGAAGAGCACGGCCTCGATACCGAAACGCTCCTCGCCGCCGCCGGTGAGGAAGCCCTCCATGGCGACGCCGCCGACGAGGAAGAGATCGGAGCGGATCATTCATAGTGAGCGCCGGACAAGTTCGTTGCAGGTTCGCGTAGTTCAGTACCAAAGGTTCTTGATTTTGGGTGGCGCAGCGCTTCAGCGCTGCGGTCAGGGTCTGTTATCCAACGCGGCTTTTAGCCGCTGAGGCGCCCCTCATTCGCTAAAACGGTTTTTCCGCCGGCCGTCAGGCCGTGCACAGCAAAACTTTCGGCTCCCGAGGACAAAAGTCATCGCGCAAGCCGTGGAATTTAATGTATAAGCAAATGTTCCAGATCTGAACGTCGGAGGTCTGTACCCCTCATGCCCGAAGAACCGAACACGCCATTGCAAATGAGCGGTCTCGCACGCGTTCGCGCTTTCATGCGCAATCCCATTTCCATCATCGGATTGGCGGTCAGCGTGGTTGCCCTCGGCAACATCCTTTTCCTCTTCTTCATCGACATGACGTCGACCCACTCCAGTCCTTATATAGGCATCCTCGCCTACATGGTGGCGCCTGCCTTCTTTGTCCTCGGCCTCGTGCTGGTTTTCTTCGGCGCGATCCACTACCGTCATCAGCGCCTCGCTGCGGCCGGCGCTTCCACCCATCTCCGCTTCGACTTCTCCGATCCCGCGCAGCGCGGCGCCATCTCCTTCTTCCTCGCCTTCATCGTCGTCTTCGTCGGCATGAGCGTAGTCGGCAGCTACAAGGCCTACAACTTCACCGACTCCGTCGGCTTCTGCGGGCAGCTCTGCCACTCCGTGATGGCGCCCGAGTTTACCGCCTATCAGCAGTCTCCGCACGCCCGTGTTGCCTGCGTTGATTGCCACGTCGGAGCCGGCGCTACCTGGTACGTCAAATCGAAACTCTCCGGCGCGCGCCAGGTTGTCAAAACCGCGCTCAACACTTTCCCCCGCCCCATTCCCACTCCCGTCCACAATCTGCGCCCCGCCGCTGAAACCTGCGAAACCTGCCACTGGCCTAAGAAGTTCTACGGCGCGCAGCTCAAAGTCTTTAACCATTTCGCCAGCGACGAGAAAAATACTCCGCGCCAGATTCGCCTTCTCATCAGCACCGGAGGCGGCGATCCCTCCACCGGCGAGCCCGAGGGCATCCACTGGCACATGAACATTTCCAACCAGATCAGCTACATTGCCACCGACGAAGAGCGCCAGAACATCGCCTACATTTACGCCAAGGACCCCTCGGGCCGCGTCACCGAATACTTCAATAAGGATTCCAAGCTCACCAAAGACCAGATCGCGCAGACACCCAAGCGCCGCATGGACTGCATCGACTGCCACAACCGTCCCACGCACATCTACGTTCCGCCCGACACCTCCGTCGACCGCTCGCTGGCCGCGCATCGTTACGACATCACCCTGCCCTTCATCAAGCAGCAAGCCGTCGCCGCCCTCACCGGCAAGTACGCAACCAACGACGAGGCCATGCAAGGCATCGCCAAGTCCATCGAAGGCTTCTACGAAACCAAGTATCCCGATGTCGCCAAGTCCAAGCAGCCCGAAGTTCGCTCTGCCATCGAAGAGACGAAGCGCATTTACAACCTCACCTTCTTCCCCGAAATGAAGTTAGACTGGCGCACGCATCCCAATAACATCGGCCACATGTACTTCAACGGCTGCTTCCGCTGCCACGACGGCAACCATGTAAGTCCCGAAGGCAAAATCATTCCCAAGGAATGTAACTCCTGCCACACCGTTCTAAGTCAATCGGAGAATAAAGTAGCCGTAGAAACCAGCCCTCCCGGCGAGTTCAAGCACCCCGTAGATATAGGCGATCTGACCGCAGTCAACTGCAGCGACTGCCACACGGGAGGAGTCAGCCCTTAGCGCGTGGATCAGCTCGGCACTAAGAGTAGTGTCATCCTGAGCGGAGCAGTCTGATTCGCGAAGCGAGTCAGATCGGGGAGTCGAAGAGCCTGCCCCGAGCGAAGCCGAAGGGACTCGCGGATTATGCGTCAGGGAATTCTCCCCATGCCCGCGCCGACGAAGCCCTGCGGCGCATCTCTACGCTTGATCAGCCACCATCCAGGCCGCCCCAGCAATCAGCGTAGTCAGGACGAATTCCGACCAGTTCCCGTGCGCCTCAGGGTGAGCGATCAACCGCGGAACCCAAACCATAACTCCGAATAGCCCCAGCATCAGTGTCATCAGGCCTGCCGCAAGCCGTCCCTTGAGATTGAAAAGAATGGCAATCGCCGCCAGCCCAAAAGCAACCGTCGTCAGCACGGCCCAAAACATCTGGCTCGGCGGAATCCACGTGGGAACAAGGGCAGCCGTCTCATGCAATAACAATGCCTGGCCCAGCGTAAACGAAATCGCGCAAACGCCAAGCCCAATCCTCGCCACGCGTCCCAACACCGCCGCGCGCGCCGCATTCGCCTCCGTCGCGGCGAACAGCGCAATCGCGCCGCAAAGCATGCAAAAGATCTGGAAAAAGCTCCCGCCGTATTTGTCATAGATATTCGCAGCGGCAATCACGTCGGGGATGTTAGCCAGCGAGAAAATCAAATAGACAACCCCGAGGACAACCGCAGCCGGCCGCACCATCCGCGGAAACTGCATCCCAATCCCGCCAGCAATCTGCGCAGCCATGAGGCCGCCGCCGATGACGATGCCAAATGGCAGCATCCAAATCCGCAGCAGGTTTTGCACCGTGTCAGCGTCGTGCCACATCAGCGCGATAACACCAAACAGCACCGCCGACCCGCCAAACAGAATCCGTCCCCACAACGCTGTCTTCATACCCAAAAAATAACAGATAATTTCCCCGAACCGGGAGCCGGCTCTCTTCTAAGCGCAGTGTCTTCCTGAACTAGCCAACCGGCTGCGATAGCGTCGACAAGAACGTCTGCCGGCGCCGCTCCAGCCAGGTCATCCATTCGCCGAGGCCAGAATTGGAAACACCAGAGCCGCCGAGGCAGGAGACCTTGACGACCTTCATCTCCGGATGCACGCGGCGGGCATTAGCAATGGCTAGATCGGCTTTGAACGGGACATAGGGCAGTAAGTCGGTCTTGGTAAGCACCATCAGCTCCGACTTAAAGAAAATAGATGGATACTTGAGCGGCTTGTCCTCGCCCTCGGTGACGCTGAGCAGAACAATTTTCGCGGCTTCGCCGAGATCGTAACTCGACGGGCAAACCAGGTTGCCGACGTTTTCAACGATCAGCGTGTCAAGCTGGGCGAGATCCCAATCGGCAATGTGCTTTTCGATCATGCGCGCGTCCAGGTGGCAGGTGCCGCCGGTGACGATCTGCTTGACCGGGAATCCATAGCGCTTGAGGCGGTCAGCATCATTCTCGGTTTGCAAGTCGCCGGTAAGCACCGCGACGCGGGTCGAGCGCGGCAGAGCTTCGAGGGTTTTCTCGAGCAGCGTGGTTTTGCCGGAGCCGGGCGAGCTGATGAGATTGACGCAAAACACTCGGCTCTCGTGAAAACGCTCGCGCAATTCCGCCGCGATGCGCGCGTTTTCATTCAGAACTTTTCCTTCCATCGGAACGCGATTCATTTTTACTCCGCCTTTCGCCCCTCGCTCTTCGCTTTTCGCTTCTTACTTTTTCGTCACGCTTCGCGAGGGGCATTTTGTTGCGTCGAATTCGCTTCTTCCTCTTGTTCGATCTCTAGGTACTTGAATTCCAGTTCGTCGCCGCTGATTCTTTCCGTGCTCAGGCTTCCACACTGAGGACAAAGCAGCTCGTAGTTGCGCAGTTCAAACTCGCGGCCACAGTCGCGGCAACGGCTGCGCGGCGCAACGTAGTCGATGTCGATGGCGAGTCCGGCGAATTCCGTATCGAGTGTCAGCGCTTCGAAGGCGAAGCTCAGAGCGTCCGGATCGACTCCAGCCAATGCGCCAATGCGCACACCAACTTTCACCGCGCGCGTTCCAGGACGTCGCTGCAACTCTTTCGCCACGCCTTCCAGAATCGAATTGGCAATGCCCATTTCGTGCATGGAAACCCCGGCTTTCGCCTTTCGCAAGTCGCCTTTCGCAATGTCTTCCACTGCAGGCCCTTTCGCCGACGCGCTCGCGTAAGGCGAGAGGCGAACAGCGAACGGCGAGAAGCGGTGTCAACAAATGCGCGGCAGTTGATCGCCTGCGAGCATGTCAACGCAACGCGAAGTGCCGAGCGACGTGCGAATGGTCACAATCGGCGAAGCCGATTCAACGACGGTTCCGATCATCTGCGCATTCTTGCCGAGCGCATCGGCACGCATCGCACTCAGCACCGCATCTGCCGCTTCCGGCGCCACAATCGCAATCAGCTTGCCCTCATTCGCCACGTAAAGCGGATCAAGCCCAAGCATCTCGCAGGCGCCGCGCACTTCCTCGCGAATCGGAATCGCGCTCTCTTCGAGCTGAATGCCGACGCGCGATTGCTCGGCAATCTCGTTCAGCGTGCTGGAAACGCCGCCTCGCGTAGGATCGCGCAGACAGCGAATCGCACTACTGACCTGAGACTTTCCAGAGTGAGCGCTCGCATCCAGCATCTTGGCCACAAGCTCATGCAAAGCAGCGCTGTCGCTCGAGACCGGACACTCGAACTCAAGCCCTTCGCGTTGAGCCAGAATCGCAATGCCATGCTCGCCGATCGACCCGCTGAGCAGAACCTTGTCGCCTGGGCGAGCGCGGTTCGCAGACAGCTCAAGCCCTTCGGGAACAAGTCCAACTCCAGTAGTGTTGATGAACAGTTGGTCGCCGCTTCCCTTCTCGACAACCTTGGTATCGCCAGTGACGATTTCGACACAGGCTTTCTCAGCGGCAGCGCGCAACGACTCAACGACGCGGCGAAGCACGTCCATCGAAAGACCTTCCTCAATGATGAAGGCCACGCTCAGGAAAAGCGGCTTCGCTCCGCCCATTGCGAGATCGTTGACGGTCCCGTGAACTGCGAGCGATCCAATATCTCCACCCGGGAAAAAAAGCGGCTTGACGACGAACGTATCCGTTGTAATCGCCAGTCGTACGCCGTTCACGTAAACGATGGCCTGATCGTCAAGCCGCGCCAAAACCGGGTTGTGAAACGCCGGGAGAAAAACCGACCGCATCAGCTCGGCGCTGAGACGCCCACCGCTACCATGGCCGAGGAGAATCGTGCCCTTGGTAGGATGCGGCGCCGGACAGACAAGTTGCGCCAGCGAGTTGGGCTTGTCGGACATTGCTTAGGTCTCAGGTGTCAAGCCTCAGGCGTCAGGAAAATCTCGCCGGTCAGGATCCTCCTGAAGACTGAGAGCTGAGGACTGACGACTGCTTCTGATGCCGTCGATAATTGTAGTACGCGGCGCAGGCACCTTCGGAAGAAACCATGGGCGCGCCCAGCGGATTGTCGGGCGTGCAACGCATGCCAAAAGCGGGGCAATCAGTCGGCTTCTTCAGGCCCTGCAGCACCTGCGCGCTGATGCACTCGGCGGGCTCTTCGACGGTGATCGAGGCGAGGCCGAAGATGCGTGAAGCGTCGTAGTCGCCATATTCGTCGCGCACGCGCAGGCCGCTTGCCGGAATCATCCCAATGCCGCGCCACTTCTGATCGGCGACCTCGAAGACCTCTTTCATGATGCGTTGCGCCGGCAGATTGCCCTGATAGTTCACTGAACGCACATACTGGTTTTCCGCCTTGGCCTCGCCGGCCTCCAATTGGCGGACGAGCATGAAGATGGCTTCGAGCAGATCGACGGGCTCGAATCCGCCCACCACGATGGGAACGCGGAAATCGCGCACGAGGGACTCATATTCCCCACAACCCATGACGGTGCAAACGTGGCCGGGAGCGATGAATCCGTTCACGCGGCAGTCGCGTGAGGTCATTAGTGCGCGGATCGCCGGAGGCACGAGCACATGCGAAATGAGAACTGAGAAGTTGCCGATCTTTTCCTGCTTCGCCTGCCACACTGCCATCGCGTTTGCCGGCGCGGTGGTTTCGAATCCGACGGCGAGGAATACGACTTTGCGGTCGGGATTCTGGCGGGCAATCTTGAGGGCATCGGTGGGGGAATAAACGACGCGCACATCGCCGCCGCAGGCTTTAACGGCGAAGAGGTCGGTGGCGGAGCCGGGCACGCGCAGCATATCGCCATAAGACGTGAGGATGACCTCGGGGCGAGCGGCCAGTTCGAGCGCCTTATCGATGGTTTCGAGCGGCGTTACGCAGACCGGACAGCCGGGCCCGTGTACAAGCTCGATGTTTTTGGGCAGCAGTTCATCGAGGCCGTAGCGCATGATGGTGTGGGTCTGGCCGCCGCAGATTTCCATGAGCACCCAATGGCCGCGGACAGTGCGGGCGATTTCGCCGAGCAGGCGGCGGGCGAGGCCAGCGTCTCGATATTCGTCGATGTACTGCATGAGGTCCCCTCGCAGACCGCCCACGGCCCAGACTCAATCTAAGCTGGAGTAAACATGGGCTCGGTGATGGAGGTCACAAAATGGTGTGAGCGGTGAACGGGCAGGTCTCAGGTATCAGGTCTCAGACTTTGGGCCTTCGTGCCGAGGTCAGGCGCGAGGTTCAAGTCAGACCACCTGGCATGGCTTTTACGTTCCCAAGGCAGAGTCTGGCAGGGGAAGTTCGTCTTCTAGATTGCCCATTTGTTCCAGCAACTGGAACGTGCGCTGCGCTTCCTGCTCATCGATCTTGCTGATGGCGAAGCCGACATGGACCAGGACGTAGTCGCCGACAGCAGCCTCGGGAACGAAATCGAGCCGGACCTGCCGCACGGTGCCACCGAACTGCACGCGTCCGGTGCGGGCGAAACCCAAATCTTCGCAGCTCAGAACTTTCCCTGGAATGGCTAAGCACACAGTGCGCGCTCCGTTCGTCTCGGTGATCGAGACTCCCCCTATTAATGTCGCTTGGCGGCACGCGGGGCTGTGATTGAGATCACCAAGGAATGTGATCCATTTGGCTTGGCCACCGGCAGCAAAATCGGTGGGAGAAGGTGCGGAAACGCGACGCGGGCATACAAGAAATCGATTCCATAGTCGGTCGTTCCATCCCTGCGCACAGCGCCCTGCCCTCTGCTAGAATCGCAAAGTTATGCTGGAAGCATTCCTTGTTCCCGAAAATACCATCGCCACTGCCAAGGGAGACGGTCCTGCGCTCGACCTCGGCGCCGCTTTGACGCGAGTATTCCTGCTCAACCTGGGCATCACGGAGATCGTCGAGCAGGAAGCGCTTGACGTCACTGTGCAAGGCTCCGCCGACGGCACGACGTTTGACCCCAAGCCGATCGCGGCGTTCCCGCAGAAATTTTATCGCGGAGAGACTCCGATTCTTCTCGATCTCTCCGCCAAGCCCGAAGTGAAGGTTATCCGCGCCCACTGGGAAGTCAACCGCTGGGGCCGCGGGCCGGAAGTTCCGCGCTTCGAATTCTGCGTTACAGTCCGCGAAGTTCCGCACGAAATCCTTTCCCAAACCAATCGCCATGCCGGAGCTGGCAACCGCATGTGAAGCGATTTTGCGGATCATTCTGTGCCGGCCAGCTCAAGGCTAAGAAAGAACGTGCAAGATTGTAGCCGAACGTCGTTGAGGCAATCGCAGTTTGCGGAGAAATTCTTTTTCTCGGGGCGGCGGAATACTCTAACCGCGGTCTTCAGCAGTCGGCACCGAACTTGGTCTATAGTGTCGTCATGCCGCCACAAGATTCGACTTCCCGCCGTTCGTTCCTTCAGACCACCGCCCTTGGTGGAGCTGCCGCGCTCACTACGATTCATCCGGCCCTCGCCGCGGCACGCGTCCTGGCCGCCGACTCGGCACCGGGAAGTCAGGGCCTCACGGTCGAGCCCTTCGAGCTCGAAGAGCTCACGATTGCCGAACTGCAAGAGGGCATGAAGTCGGGCCAGTTCGCGGCGCGCTCGCTGGTCGAGAAGTACACGGCGCGTATCGATGAAATAGACAAGGGGCTCAAGGTCAACTCCATCATCGAACTCAATCCCGACGCACTCGCCATCGCCGACAAACTCGACGAAGAGCGCAAAGCGAAAGGTCCGCGCGGGCCGCTGCACGGCATCCCTGTCCTCATCAAAGACAACATCGCCACGGCCGACCGGATGATGACCACCGCAGGCTCGCTCGCCCTGGTTGGCGCGAAGTGCCCAAAAGATTCCTTTGTGGCGCAGAAGCTGCGCGCGGCCGGCGCCGTCATTCTGGGTAAGACCAACCTCAGTGAGTGGGCCAACATTCGCTCCAGCCATTCCACCAGCGGATGGAGCGGCCGGGGTGGGCTCACGCGCAATCCGTACGCCCTCGACCGCAACACCAGCGGCTCCAGTTCCGG
>Ga0326728_10009136_pt1 | contig 24035 bp, 34 predicted proteins | sample MB3enrmetagenome_FD_207602 | JGI IMG/M metagenome (GOLD analysis project Ga0326728, IMG submission 207602) | Lab enriched peat soil microbial communities from McLean, Ithaca, NY, United States - MB31MN | ecosystem: Environmental > Terrestrial > Soil > Wetlands > Peat | place: USA: New York... | reverse complement strand
GTGCTGGTGGACATCTTTACCGATGCAAAGTTTGTGGATGTCATCGGGACCTCGAAAGGCCGCGGGTTTGCAGGCGTGGTGAAGAGGCACAAGTTTGGTGGCGGGCCCAAGTCGCACGGGCACATGTTCCAGGTGCAGGGATCGATTGGCGCATCGAGCTTTCCGTCGCGCGTCTTTCCCGGCCAGCGCATGCCCGGTCATTTCGGAACGGACCAGGTGACGGTGCGCAACTTGCGCATTCGCGGGATCGATGTGGACGAGAATCTGCTGATGGTTGAGGGAGCAGTTCCGGGACCGCGCGAGGGTTACGTGCTGATCTCGAAAGCCAAGGCTCCGCCGCGCGAGCGCCGTGGCTTTGCCGGCCTGGGCACGGTTGATCCATTGAAGGCGGCAAAGAAGGCAGCGAAGAAGAAAGCATGAGTTCGTAGCTAGAAGCTGATTGGAAAAGACGATGGCAAAAGTGGATGTATTGAATTTGAGCGGCAAGAAAGTGGGCTCGGTGGAGCTGTCCGACGCGGTGTTTGCGCCGGAGCAGGTGAACGAGGCCCTGTTGTGGGAGGCGGTGAAGCACTTCCGCGCCTCACAGCGCCAGGGCACGGCGGCCACCAAGAACCGCAAGCTGGTAGCCGGATCGGGCAAGAAGCTCTGGAAACAGAAGGGCACGGGCAGGGCGCGCGTGGGATCGGTTCGTTCTCCGTTGTGGCGCCATGGCGGCACCGTGCACGGGCCGCAGCCGCGCAGCTACGAGTATCCCTTTCCCCGCAAGAAGCTGCTGGGCGCGCTGCGCTCGGCGCTGGCCGCGAAGCTGGCCGACGGCAAGCTGACGGTCGTGGATTCGCTCGAGATCAAGGAAGGCAAGACCAAGCTCTACCGCGAGGCGTTGAACAATCTGGACGCGAAGCGGACAGTGCTGCTGGTGGAAAACGGCAAGACGCTGGCGCATTCGCTGGTACTGGGCGCGCGGAATCTCAAGGGCGTTGAACTGGTACTGAACAACGAGGTTCATCCCTACGATCTGCTGCGCTACGACCGGGCCATTTTCTCGAAGGCCGCGATTGAGCAGCTGACAGAGGCACTCGAGAAGACCGCGTCGAAACGCAAGCATGAGGCGCGCAAGGCTGCGGCCGAGAAGGAGGTTGCGTAATGCCGACTCTGCACACAGTCATTCGCCGCCCTGTAATTACCGAAAAAGGCTTGGGCGCGAAGGAAGCCGAAAACACGCTGGTCTTCGAAGTCGCGCCCAATGCCACCAAGACGGAAGTGAAAGAGGCCGTTGAGGCGCTCTTCAAAGTGAAGGTGGATGCGGTGCGCACGGCAACCTTTGCCGGCAAAGAACGCCGGCGGGGCAAGTTCGCGGGCTTCAGACCGGACTGGAAGAAAGCGTACGTGAAACTGAAGGCCGGCGAGAAGCTGCCGGAATACGTGAGCAATCTGTAAGGCAGCTGTTAGCTCTTAGCTTTTAGCTCCAGATGTGGGAGAGCGAAGCCAGGAGTCGGAAGGCAAGAAGTTTTTTGAAGCAGGATGGGCTAAGAGCTAATGGCTAACAGCTAAAAGCTCATCAAGGAAAACGATTATGGCAATCAAGACATACAGGCCGATCACACCGACGTTGCGATTTCAGACGTCGCTTGAGACCGGCGATCTGACAGCCCAAACGCCCCACAAGCCGCTGGTCACAACGCGCAAGCGCACCGGCGGGCGGCGCAACTCGGGCGACCTGACCATTCGTCATCAAGGCGGCGGGCACAAGCAGAAGCTGCGCCTCATCGACTTCAAGCGCGAGAAGTTCGGCGTGCCGGGCAAAGTGGCGACCATCGAGTACGATCCGAACCGGTCAGCTCGGATCGCCCTGGTGAACTATGCCGACGGCGAGAAGCGCTACATCCTGCAGCCTGTTGGGCTCAAGGTGGGAGCGACAGTGACTTCGGGTCCCGAGGCCGACATTCTCATTGGCAATGCGCTGCCGCTCAAGAGCATTCCCGCGGGCACCACGGTACACGCTATTGAGCTTAAGCCGGGCAAGGGCGCGCAGATGGCGCGATCGGCTGGAGCGCAGGCACAGTTGGTGGCGAAGGAGGGCGATTACGCCCTGTTGAAGCTGCCTTCCGGCGAGACGCGCAGGGTGCTGGTCGAGTGCATGGCAACGATCGGGCAGGTCGGCAACACGGATCACGAGAACGTAGCCATCGGTAAAGCGGGACGCAATCGCTGGATGGGTATCCGGCCGGCGAATCGCGGCGTTTCCATGAATCCTGTGGACCATCCGCACGGCGGCGGCGAAGGAAAGACTTCAGGCGGACGCCATCCGGTGACGCCGTGGGGCCAGCCGACGCGCGGCTACAAAACGCGCAACAACAAGCGGACGGACGCGTTCATCGTCAGCCGCAGAGCGAAGTAGAGGAGCTGGTTTTTATGGGACGTTCGACGAAGAAAGGGCCGTTTGTGGATGCGCACCTCATGGTGAAGATCGAGGCGCTGAACAAGGCCAACGACAAGAAAGTGGTGAAGACCTGGACGCGGCGCTCGACGATTTTCCCCGAGTTCGTGGGCCACACCATCGCCGTGCACAACGGCAAGAAATTTGTTCCCGTGTACGTGACCGAGAACATGGTGGGACACAAGCTGGGCGAGTTTGCACCGACGCGCACATTCAAGGGCCACACCGGCGGCTCCAAGGCGGCGTCAACCGAGACAGTAGCCAAGCCGGCGCCGGCGGCGTAGACGCTGAAGGCTGAAAGCTGAAGTTTGAGGAAGGCATGAGTATGGCAGTGGCAACAAGGGAATACAGAGCCGAGGCAAGGTTCCAGCGCGTGTCGCCGCAGAAGGCGCGCCTGGTGCTGGAACTGATCAAGGGGCGCGGAGTTCAGGAGGCGCTGGATACGGCGGCGTTTACCAGGAAGCGCATCGCCCCGGTGGTGCACAAGCTTTTGACTTCGGCGGTGGACAACGCGAAGTATGTCGCCGGCGAAGAAGGCATCGATCTGGACGTGGACAATCTTTACGTGAAGTCGGCGGTGGCCAATGACGGGCCGCGCATGAAGCGGATTCGTCCCGCGCCGATGGGGCGGGCGTATCGCTATCAGCGCCGGTTGACGCACATCATTTTGTCAGTGGCCGAGCGCGAGTCGGCAACGGGCCTGGTAACAAAGGTGGAAGAGCCGGCGGCTGCAACCGAGCCCGCGAAGACCGCCAAAACGAAGAAAGCCGCGCCCAAAGCAGCGAAAGCCAAGCCCGCGGCCAAGAAGACTGCAGCAACCAAGAAGAAGTCCGGCAAGTAAGCCGGGAGATTTTTGAGAGGAAGTATATGGGACAAAAAGTCCATCCTTACGGATTCCGGCTGGGGATCAACAAGCCGTGGCGGTCACGCTGGTTCTCGGAGCGCGAGTACGACAAGCTGCTGGTCGAGGACGTGAAGCTGAAAGCCGAGCTGCGCGAGAAGCTGAAGGCGGCAGGCGTGAGCTCGGTAGAGATCGAGCGGCCGGGCAACAAACTGCGCTTCCTCATTCGCACGGCGCGGCCGGGCATCGTGATCGGGCGCAAGGGCGCGGAGATCGAGAAGCTCAAGACCGAGCTGGGCAAGCGCACCAACCGCGATGTGTTCATCGACATCATTGAAGTGAACAAGCCGGAGCTGGATGCGCAGCTGGTGAGCGAGAACATCGCGCTGCAACTCGAAAAGCGCGTGAGTTTTCGGCGGGCGATGCGCAAGAGCGTGGACTCGGCGCTGCGCTTCGGCTGCAAGGGAATCAAGGTGCGCGTCTCGGGTCGTTTGAATGGCAACGAAATCGCGCGCTCGGAGTGGTATCTGCAGGGACGTTTGCCACTGCACACGCTGCGCGCCGACATCGACTATGGATTTACCGAGGCCCAAACGACGTATGGGGTCATCGGCGTGAAGGTGTGGATCTATCGCGGCGACATTTATGAGCAGAAGCGCCGCCAGGCCCCGCCGGTTGGGAAGACGGTGTTTTAAGAACCGTGAGTCGTGAATCGTGATCGCCGCTCACGAACCACGAACCACGAACCACGATCCACGATTTTCGAGGTAGTTCGTTATGTTGATGCCAAAGAAGGTGAAGTTTCGCAAGCAGCAGAAGGGCAAGCGCCGGGGCAAGGCGTGGCGCGGGTCAACGCTGTCGTTCGGCGAGTACGGTTTGAAGGTCATGGAGTGCGGATACATCACAGACCGACAGATTGAGGCCAGCCGTATCGCCATGACACGTTTCATCAAGCGTGGAGGCAAGATCTGGCTGCGGCTGTTTCCTGACAAGCCGATCACCAAGAAGCCCGCCGAAGTCCGCATGGGCTCGGGCAAGGGCGCACTGGACCATTGGGTAGCCGTGGTGCGGCCGGGAAAGATTCTGTTTGAGATGGAAGGCGTGACACCGGAGCTTGCGGCCGAGGCCATGCGCTTGGCGTCGCATAAATTGCCCTTGAGGACGAAGTTTGTGCAGCGCCCCGACAGCGAAAAGACCGCGGTCAAGGCCGCCGAGTAGAGAAGCTGAAAGCTGGAGTTTAGGAAAAGAAGATGGAACTGACGAAGATTCGTAATTTGAGCGACGACGAGCTGAAGCACCAGGAGAAGGTCTCCGCGGAGCAGCTCTTCCGCATTCGCTTCCAGGTGGCCCTGGGGCAGAACGACGGAGTGAAGAAGCTCCGCCAACTGCGCAAGGAGATTGCGCAGATCAAGACTGTAGCGCGCGAGCGCGAGCTGGGTATCCGCGGAGAGGCCGGGGAAGACGAACAGGCTGTGCCGGCTGCGGAGAGCAAGGCTGCCAAAGTCGAAGAAGCGACGCCTGCGGCAGAAGCAAAACACGTGAAAGCCAAAAGGCACGTAGCCCCCGCCAAGGCTAAAACGGCGAAGGTAAAAAAAGCTGCGCCAGCGGCGAAAGCGAAGACCGGAAAGACGAAGAAAGCCGCGGGCAGTGCGAAGAAGAAGACAGGGAAGGCGAAGGGGGCGAGCAAATGACGGCGACCAAGACCCAGGCACAGGCGCCAGCGGCGGTAGACGCGCGGCGCAACGAAAAAGTTGGACAGGTGGTTTCGACCAAGATGCAGAAGACCATCGTGGTTGCGGTGGAGATGCGCAAGGCCCACGCGAAGTACAAACGGATCGTGCGCTCGACCAAGAAGTTTTATGCCCACGACGAGCAGAGCTCAGCGCGTTTGGGCGACGTCGTCCGCATCCGCGAAACGCGCCCGTTGAGCAAATTGAAGCGGTGGTCGCTGGAAGAGATTGTGCGACGTTCGTCACTTGGCCAGATTGAAGATGCGGTGCTTCCCGGCGAGCAAGTTCCCGCTGAGAAGTAAGGCTGCCGAAAGGAGGGCAAAACGATGGCTGTGCAAATGAGAACGATGCTCGCGGTAGCCGACAACTCCGGCGCGCGTAAGCTGCAAGTGATTCTGCCGCTGGGCGGAGGGCTCGGCGCCAAAGCCGGACTCGGCGATGTGGTAACCGCAGCAGTAAAAGAAGCCTCGCCTGACGGCACAGTGAAGAAGGGCAAGGTGGTCAAAGCGGTGATCGTGCGGACGCGCAAGGAGCACCGGCGGCGCGACGGCACCTACATTCGCTTTGACGAGAATGCCGCGGTAGTGATCGGCGACGATCATGAGCCGATCGGCACGCGCGTCTTCGGGCCGGTGGCCCGCGAATTGCGCGAGAAGAAATTTTTGAAGATTGTGTCGCTGGCGCCGGAAGTGGTTTAAGGGAGTTGCGAGTTCACAGTTCGTAGTTCGCAGCTCGAAGTGGCCGTGCATACAGACTCTGAATTGTGAACTAAGAACTACGAACTGGTTTTGGAGAAGAAGATGCCGAGTTTAAGTATTCATCGCAACGATACGGTCAAGGTCCTCACGGGCTCGGACCGGGGCAAGACGGGCCGCGTGCTGCGCGTCTTCCCTGACAAGGACGCGGTGCTGGTCGAGCATGTGCGCGTAGTCAAGAAGACGGTTTCGAGCAAGCAGGGGCAGCGAACCAAGGGTGGCATTGCAGAGCAGGAGTCGCCGATCCACGTTTCAAATGTGGTGCTGGTATGTCCCAACTGCGGCGAGGCGCGCGTGGGCCACAAGGTCGAAGGCGACATGCGGGTGAGGGTTTGCAAGAAGTGCGGGCAGGAATTGCCGACGAAAAAATAGGTTCGAAGTTCATCGTTCACAGTTCGCCTTTGAAACAGCGATATCGCGAACACAGTGGTAACTAACTACGAACTGAGAACCGAAGGGTGAAGTGAGATGGCAGCAAGGTTGAAAGAGAAGTACCAGAAAGAGATCAAGCAGGCGCTCCAGAAGGAGCTTGGGCTGGAGAATGCCATGGCAGTGCCGCGTCTGGACAAGATCGTAATCAACATGGGGCTGGGCGAGGCGACGCAGAACTCAAAGCTGCTTGACCCGCTGGTGGCCGATCTGACGCAGATTGCCGGCCAGAAGCCGGTGACCACGAAGGCCAAGAAGTCGATTGCGGCTTTCAAGGTTCGTACCGGCAATGCGATCGGCGCCATGGTTACGCTGCGTTCCGACAAGGCCTATGAGTTTCTTGACCGGTTGATCTCGATTGCGCTGCCGCGCGTGCGCGACTTTCGCGGCGTCTCAACCAAGAGCTTCGACGGCCGGGGCAATTACACGCTGGGACTACGCGACCAGTTGATTTTTCCGGAAATTGACTACGCGAAGGTGGAAAAGCTGAAGGGCATGAACATCACCATCGTGACCACGGCAAGGGACGACAACCAGGCGCGCGCGCTGCTGCGCCACTTTGGAATGCCCTTCCGCCAGGGCGCGTAGGGAGAGAGTTGAGAATTTATGGCAACTACTGCAAAACGAGTGAAGGACGCGCGGAAGCCGAAGTTCAGCAGCCGCAAACATAATCGCTGCCAGCTGTGCGGGCGGCCAAGGGGTTTCCTGCGTAAGTTCGGCGTCTGCCGTTTGTGCTTCCGGGCGCTCGCGCTAAAGGGCGAGATTCCCGGTGTCAACAAGTCGAGCTGGTAGAAGAAGCAGGGGTCAGAGATCAGGTGTCAGGGGTCAGTTGTTCTCGGTAATACTGGCGACTGATTGGAAGGCGAAGCGGTATTGCTGAAATCTGATCCCTGAAACCTGAACCCTGTAGTAAGCATTCCCGCTGGTTTCCGCAGGGGCGGACGAACGGGGAATGAAGGAGAAGGAATGAGTCTGACGGATCCAGTAGCAGATTTTCTGGCGCGCATTCGCAATGCGATTCGTGCGCGTCATCAGAAGATGGATGTTCCCGCTTCGAAGCTGAAGACCGAGATCGCCCGCATCCTCAAGGAGGAGGGCTACATTTCGAACTTCAAAGTCCAGGATGAAGCCGGCAAGCTGGTGTTGCGCGTGTACCTGAAGTACGGCGGCAACGAGGCGGCCATCCGCGACCTGGCGCGTGTTTCGCGTCCCGGCTGCCGTGTGTACGTAGGCCGCGACGAAATCAAGCGCGTGCAGGGCGGGTTGGGCATTTCGATTTTGACCACGCCCAAGGGTGTGATGACGGGTCGCCAGGCGCGCCGCGAAGGAGTGGGCGGCGAGTTGCTGTGTGAGGTGTGGTAAGGACAGTTCGCAGTTCTTAGTTCGTAGTTCACAGATACCCGGCTGCGAGAGAGCTTTTGCGACTGTGAACTAAGAACTGTGAACTATGAACTGTTTTTCGGGCTGCAGTGGAACGTGGAGCCGGGACGCTCTCGCGGGACTCGCAAGCCAAGAGAAGGATTTCAAAGAATGTCGCGCATAGGAAAGAAGCTGATCCCGCTGCCCGCGGGCGTGAAATACAAGGTTGAGGGGAACACCGTGCTGGTCGAAGGGCCCAAGGGCAAGGTCACGGCGCTGATCGCCGATGGCATCACGTTGAAGACCGCCGATGGCAATCTGCAGCTGGAACGCTCGAGCGAAGACAAGGCCGCGGTGCACGGACTGACGCGTGCCCTGGTGAATAACGCGGTGCACGGAGTGACGAAGGGATGGACCAGGGAACTGGACATCGTGGGCATCGGCTATCGCGCGGAGTTGAAGGGCAAGGGAATGGTGGTTTTCACGCTGGGCTACTCGCATCCCATAGAGGTTCCGCTGCCTTCGGGCATTGAAGTGACGATCGATCCGAAGCAGACGCACCTCACCGTTATGGGCGTCGACCGGCAAAAGGTGGGCCAGGTAGCGGCCGACATGCGCTCGTTGCGCAAGCCGGATCCGTACAAGAACAAGGGTGTGCGCTACTCCGACGAGCGGCTGAAGAAGAAGGCCGGCAAGACGGGAGCCAAGTGATCGCGTTCGCGAGGCGTCTGAGCCTCGCGCGATCATTTTGAACGAAGTGAAGGATCTGAATCCGAACGGGGCCGCGGGGCGGCTCCGCTGATAGGTGAGAGAAGACATGATTACGCAACACAAGAGAAACGCAATCCGGCAACGCATCCACGATCGCATTCGCGAGAAGCTCGCAGGAACGCCGGAGCGGCCGCGGCTGAACGTGTACCGCTCGCTCAACCACATTTACGCTCAGGTCGTTGACGATCAGTCCGGCCAGACGCTGGTTTCGGCTTCGAGCATCAAGCTGAAGAGCGGCGGCAACGTGGCGGCGGCGAAAGAGATTGGCAAAACGGTAGCGGAGAAAGCCGTGGCCAAAGGGATCAAGCAGGTAGTCTTCGATCGCGGCGGCTATTTGTACCACGGGCGCGTGAAGGCTTTGGCCGATGCGGCGCGCGAAGCAGGGCTGGAATTCTGAGTTCCGCACTCTAGAGTTTTGGACGAGAACAGTTGAAGTTTTCCGCGGCGCGAGTAGCCGGGAAGGACAGACAAGAGCAAATGACAATGCTGACGAAGAAACTCGATGCCAACCAGTACAACCTGAAGGACCAGGTGGTGGCCATCAATCGCGTGACCAAGGTGGTGAAGGGCGGCAAGAACATGTCGTTTGCCGCGCTGGTGGTGGTGGGCGACGCTGCTTCAGGGGTGGTGGGCTACGGATCCGGGAAGGCCAAGGAAGTTCCCCAGGCTATTCGCAAGGGAATTGAGTCGGCCAAGAAGAACCTGGTGAGGGTGCACCTGACCGAGACCACAATTCCGCATCAGGTGCTGGGCCGTTTCGGCTCCGGCCAGGTGCTGCTGAAGCCAGCGCCGGAAGGCACGGGCGTGATTGCAGGCGGCGCGGTACGCGCGGTCATGACCTCGGTCGGAGTGCAGAACGTGCTGACCAAGAGCCTGGGCTCGCCAAACCCGCACAACGTCATCAAGGCCACATTCGATGCGCTGACGCAGTTGCGCGACAGGGCCGACGTGGCCACGGCGCGCGGCAAGCAAGTGGGAGAACTGTGATGGCGAAGACAAAAATGATTCGCATTCAGTATTACCGTTCCAAAATTGCTACACCGACCAAGCACAAGCTGGTGATCAAGGGACTGGGCTTTACGCGTCTCAATCAGATCGTTGAGCGCGAGGACACAGATTCGGTGCGGGGCATGGTGAAGGCTGTGCCGCACCTGGTGAGAATCGTCGGGCCGGAGGCCCGATAGCTTCGAGCCTCTAGCTGCTAGCTCCTAGCTTTTTCGTGCCGAGGTTGAAGGCGCGGGCAAAGCAGGAGGGGCTAGAAGCTGGGAGCTAGAAGCTGCTTTTGAAACGCGAGTCGGTGGGAACTAATCCGCCGGCGTTATAGCGAGGAGAACATGAGAAACTTATCGAATTTGCGCGCACCAAAGAAAGCCAACACCGGGCGCAAGCGCGTGGGCCGGGGCATGGGATCCGGCATGGGCAAGACTTCGACCCGCGGCCACAAGGGCCAGCGTTCGCGTTCCGGTTCGCACATGATGCGCGGTTTTGAAGGCGGCCAGATGCCGCTGCACCGCCGGCTGCCCAAGCGCGGCTTTACCAACATTTTCCGCACCGAGTACACGGTCGTGAATCTCGACCGGATCGCCGAGCTGAAGGTTGCCGAGATCGGCCTCGACGATTACCGGAAGCTGGGTCTGGCATCGGGCAAGAACGCGCTGATCAAGGTGCTTGGTTCAGGCGAGCTTAAGAAGGCCATCACCATTCACGCGCACAAGTTTTCGAAGTCGGCGGCGGAAAAGATTGAGAAGGCCGGCGGCAAGGCCGTTGTTGTGGGCGGCGAGACGGCGCCCGCGGCGGGATAAAGCGGCAGCTTTCAGTCTTCAGTTCGACAGTGATGGATGCTTTCAATGTCGAATGAAGCAAGAAGCGAATGGCTGGTAGCTTTTCAGGTGTGACGAAACGCATAGTCCGCGTTTCCCGGGATTAGGTAGTCTGAAAAGACCGGGGAGCGCCTCAAGATGGGATCATTGCACGAATCGACCGGCGCTTCGGGCGCCTGAAGCGGATTACCCAATATGCTGGAAAAGTTTCTCAACATCTTCCGGATTCCTGACCTGCGCAAGCGCGTGCTTTTCACGCTGGGCATACTTGCCGTCTATCGCCTGGGCGCGTGGATTCCCACGCCGGGCGTGAATTACCGCCAGCTCGAATTGCTTTTCAGCCAGCAGGGCGGATCGGCGCTAGGCTTGATGGACCTTTTCAGCGGCGGCACGCTGCGCCGCATGACGATTTTCGCGCTGGGCATCATGCCCTATATCACCGCGTCCATCATCTTTCAGCTTCTCACCGTGGTCTATGAGCCCCTGGCGCGCATTCAGAAGGAAGGCGAGCTGGGCCGGCGCAAGATCACGCAATGGACTCGGTACGTGACCGTGGTTCTCGCCGCATTGCAGGCGATCGGAATTGCGGCCATTCTGACCAAGCAGGGCGTGGTGATGAATCCCGGCCCGGGCTTCATTTTGATGACCGTACTCACGCTGACCACAGGAAGCGCATTCATCATGTGGCTGGGCGAGCAAATCACCGATCGCGGCGTCGGCAACGGCATGAGCCTTCTCATTTTTGCCGGCATCGTCGCCGGCCTGCCGCGCGGCGTCATCGATCTGTATCAGAAGATTCAGACCGACGCGTGGGGCCCGATGACATTTTTGGTGGTGCTGGGCCTGATTGCGGGCATGGCGGCGGTGGTGGGCTTCATCGTTTTTGTAGAACGAAGCGAGCGGCGCATTCCGATCCAGAGCGCACGGCGTATTGTAGGCCGGCGCATGATGGGCGGAGCATCCAGCCATCTGCCGTTGAAAGTAAACTCCGGCGGCGTGATGCCAATTATTTTCGCCAGCTCGATTCTTTCGGCGCCCTTATTGTTTGGCCAGGTGGAATGGGTGCAGAATAACCGCCTTCTGCAGCCCATCATGCAGGCGCTTACGCCGGGCTACCCCTGGTATGAGCTGCTGAACATCCTCTTCATCATCTTCTTCGCCTATTTCTATGTTTCCATCGTGATGCGGCCGGATGACATCGCCGACAACTTCCGCAAGTCGGGTTCATTTATCCCCGGAATCCGGCCCGGCAAGCGCACCTCCGACTTCATCAACGACATTCTGACGCGCATCACGCTGGTGGGCGCGCTTTACCTGATTCTGGTTCAGATGGTGCCCACCTTCCTCATTTCGGGCATCCGGTTCGACAAGATTTGGCTTATCGGGAGGTTATTCGAGAATCTTCCAAACTGGATGATTCACGGAATGAACGTCAACTTCTACTTTGGCGGCACTTCACTGCTGATCGTGGTGGGCGTGGCCATGGATACGGTAAACCAGATCGAATCGCAGCTGATCATGCGTCACTATGACGGCTTTTCCCCGCGGTCCGGTCGCATCCGCGGAAGGAAAACCTGGTAATGTCGTCACCTGTTTCATCTGAGACTCAAACGGAACCTGGCCGGGCAACGGAATCCGTTCCCGGCCCGATTCTTTTATTGGGCGCACCGGGCGTGGGCAAGGGAACCCAGGCCAAGGAGCTCGTCAAGCTTTGGAATATCCCGCAAATTTCTACCGGAGACCTTCTCCGTGGCAACGTGGCCCAGGGAACGAACCTGGGGAAGACCGCCAAAGAGATCATGGCGCGGGGCGAACTGGTGCCGGATTCCCTGGTTGACGAGATGGTCGCCGCGCGGCTGCTCCAACCCGACACGGCCCGGGGCTACATTCTGGATGGTTTCCCCCGAACCCTGGGTCAGGCCCACTGGCTCGATGGCCGGCTAGCGGCGCAAATCGAGTCATTGCCGGTAGTTGCGGTCAGCATCCAAGTGAACTATAATCAATTATTGCGCCGCATTACGGGGCGCCGGAATTGTCCTGTTTGCCAGACCATCTACAACGTCTATATGCGCCCGCCGCAGCGGGAAGGTTTTTGCGACGTTGAGGGTGCTGAGCTGGTTCAGCGAGCCGACGACACTGAAGAGGTTTTCAAGGAGCGCATGCGCGCTTACGAAGCCCTCACTCGGCCCGTCGTCGAGCACTACCGCGGGCTGGGACGATTTGCGGAAGTCGATGGTGACCGGCCGATCCCGGAGATTGCGGCCGGAATTGTTTCCGCCGTTGAACGGTTGCGCCAGGCAGCGTAACTGCAACGGCGGGTTTGTGCGTGCAGGTGAATTGAAGGTTGGGATGAAGTGGCAGTAGTACTGAAGTCGTCGCAGGAGATCGATAAGATGCGCCGCGCGGGCCAAATGGTTCGTGAGGTTCTGGAACTGGTGCGCAGCAAGGTGAAGCCAGGCGCCACCACCTACGATCTGGAAAAGGCGGCCGAAGCGCGAGTGAAAGAGCTGGGTGTGAAGGCGGCGTTCAAGGGGTACCACGGTTTTCCCTGCGTGCTTTGTACTTCAGTCAACAGCGAGGTGGTCCACGGCATTCCGTCGCCGAAGCGGGTCCTGAAGGAAGGGGATATCGTCTCGGTCGATTTTGGTTTGGTCGTCGATGGCTACTACGGCGACGCGGCGATCACGGTGCCGGTGGGCTCAATCGACGCCAACGCCGCGCGGCTGCTGAAGGCCACGGAAGACTCGCTGAAGGCCGGCATCGCGGCGGTAAAGCCGGGCGCGACATTGGGCGATGTGGGGGCGGCAGTACAGAACGTGGTCGAGGGTGAAGGGTTTTCGGTGGTTCGAGACTTCGTGGGTCACGGGATCGGCGTGCATATGCACGAGGATCCGCAAGTGCCGAACTTTGGCGAAGCCGGCCAGGGTATGAAGCTGAAAGTGGGCATGGTCATCGCGATCGAGCCCATGGTGAATGCCGGAAAGCCGGATGTGCAGGTGCTGGATGATGGCTGGACGGCCGTGGCTAGCGATGGAAGCATGAGCGCTCATTTTGAGCACACGGTTGCGGTTACTGCGACCGGGGCAAGGATTCTGACGGAGTAGCAATACTCTCGTCCAAAACGTGAAGGCGCAGGAAGCGCCAGAAGTGGACACTGATTGTCGAAGGAAGATGCGATTGAGGTCATGGCAACGGTCGTTGAGACGTTGCCCAATGCAATGTTTAAGGTCAAGCTCGAGACCAATCACGAGGTCTTGGCGCATGTCTCGGGAAGGATGCGCAAGAACTTTATCCGGATTTTGCCGGGCGACCGCGTGGCCGTGGAGCTAAGTCCATACGACCTGAATCGCGGGCGTATTGTGTACAGATACAAATAGCTGGCGGCGAAGAGCCGGAGATTTCCCCGCGCCTTGACGATTGCGCGGAGAGGGGTAATAGCAATGAAAGTTCGGGCATCGGTCAAGAAGATTTGCGTCAAGTGCAAGGTGATTACTCGCAATGGGGTCGTACGTGTGATTTGCGAGAATCCGAAGCACAAGCAGCGTCAGGGATAAGTCAGGCCTGGCAAGGAGAGGGAGACTTCCAAACAAGGGATCAGGGATCGGGCAGAAGACAATCGAATAAGCATTACTCAACTGACTCCTGAACCCTGACACCTGACACCTGGTAAGAGGCTAGTTAGCCGGAGTCGAGGCTTGCGATGAACCTCGGAAGTTGCTCCTTTTAACCCGTGCGAGCCGGTTGAGGCCGGAGGCACACAACCAAAGAAGGAAACCGAGAATGGCACGTATTGCAGGCGTCGATCTGCCCCGCAACAAGCAGGCACGGATCGCGCTCACTTATATTTTTGGGATCGGGCAGCCCCGCGCCCTGAAGATTCTGGACAAGGCGAACGTCGACGCGTTCAAGAAGATCCAGGATCTGGGCGAGGAAGAGGTCAACCGCATCCGCCAGGTGATTGAGGACGAAGGCGACGTCGAAGGCGACCTGCGAAAGGACGTCTCGATGCACATCAAGCGCCTCATCGACATTCAGAGCTATCGCGGCTTGCGCCACAGGAAGTCGCTGCCGGTACGCGGTCAGCGCACCCACACCAACGCCCGCACTCGCAAGGGCCCGCGTAAGGGCACGATTGCCGGCAAGAAGAAAGCGACGGCGAAGACCTAATGGCGAAACCAGAGCAGAAGCCCGAAGCCGGGAAAAAGGGCAAGACAAAAAAGTTCAAGAAGCGCGAGCGCAAGAATGTGCCGTTCGGCATTGCGTACATTCAAGCCTCGTTCAACAACACCATCGTCACCATCACCGACCAGATGGGCAACACGCTGAGCTGGAAGAGCTCGGGCTCACTGGGATTCCGCGGATCACGCAAGGGCACGCCCTTCGCGGCCCAGCAGGCGGCTTCAAACGCCGCCAACATGGCCCGCGATCACGGTGTGCGCGCCGTGGAGGTTCGGGTCGCCGGTCCGGGTTCGGGCCGCGAATCGGCCATCCGCGCGCTGGCTGCCGCAGGTATTGAAGTGAAAGTCATCCGCGACGTAACGCCGGTACCGCACAACGGCTGCCGGCCGCCGAAGCGGCGTCGCGTCTAGTACGCGGCTCAACAATGGGCCGGGACGAAGTCCACATCGGACGTAAACCGGCCGACATCCGAAGTCAGGAGAAGAAATGGCACGTTATACCGGAGCAGTTTGCCGCCTTTGCCGACGCGAAGGCACAAAGTTGTTTTTGAAGGGCACCAAGTGCACCTCTGACCGCTGCCCCCTGGAGAAGCGCAACTTCCCGCCCGGCCAGCATGGCAAAGACCGCAAAGCCAAGATCGTGGGCTATGGCCTGCAGCTGCACGAGAAGCAGAAGGCCAAGCGCATGTACTTTACACTGGAAAGCCAGTTCCGTGAGTACTACGAGAAGGCCAGCCGCACCACCGGCGTCACGGGCGAGTTGCTCATCCAGCAATTGGAGCGGCGCCTCGACAATGTGACCTACCGACTGGGATTCGCGATTTCGCGCCGCCAGGCCAGGCAGTTGCTTCGCCATGGGCATGTGACGGTGAACGGCCGCAAGGTGAACATTCCTTCGTACCAGGTGAACGCGGGCGACGAGATCGCTGTCCGCGATAACGCCAAGAAGCTGTTGATTGTGGAACAGGCCTCGCAGTATGCCGCGCAAAACCCTGTTCCCAGCTGGCTGGAAGCGAATTTTGAAAATCTGTCCGGGCGCGTCCTGCATTTGCCCAAGCGCGCGGACGTTAACTTGCCGATCAACGAACAGTTGATCGTCGAGTTGTACTCGAAGTAAAGAAGGCAGTCCACAGTTCGCAGTTCTTAGTTCGCAGTCACGCAATTTGGTGGCAACCGAACTGAGAACTGTGAACTACAAACTGAGAACTCAAATCCAAAAGGAGAACTTGCGCGGCCGCCGCAAAATGCATCGCGACGTACATGCCGCGCGGGAAACGAGAGACATATATGTTGTGGAGAGGATTTCAGAAACCGAAGCGTCTCGCGGTCGATGCCGAAACACTTACTGACACTTACGGGAAGTTCAGCGCTCAGCCCTTTGAGCGCGGCTTCGGCACCACCATCGGCAACGCCTTGCGGCGCACGCTGCTCAGCTCCATTGAGGGCGCTGCGGTCACCGCGGTCCGCATTGAAGGCGTGCTGCACGAGTTCCAGTCCATCACCGGCGTGGTTGAAGACGCCACCGACATCATTCTCAACCTCAAGCAGATTCCCTTCAAGCTGCAGGGCGAAGGCCCCAAAGCGCTCTATCTGCGCGCCGATCAGCCCGGCCCGGTTACAAGCGGCATGATCGAGGCCGACAGCGACGTCGAGATCCTCGACAAGAATGTGTACATCGCCACTCTTTCAGAGAGCGGCAAACTGGACATGGAGATGCGCCTCAAACGTGGACGCGGCTATGTCTCGGCAGACAAGAATTTTGACGCCGACCTGGGGCTTGGTTTTATTCCCGTAGACTCAGTGCATTCGCCGGTTCGCCGTGTGAACTACGCGGTCGACGCCGCCCGCCTGGGCCAGATCACGGACTTCGACAAGCTGACTCTCGAGGTGTGGACCAACGGCGCAGTTTTGCCTGCCGACGCCATCGGCCTGGCTGCCAAGCTGCTCAAGGACCACATGAACATCTTTATCAATTTCGAAGAGGAGATTGAGGCGGAAGCGCGAGGCGATGAGGGACGTATCCTGCTCCGCAACGACAATCTCAACCGTTCTGTTGAAGAGCTTGAGCTCTCGGTTCGCAGCTACAACTGCCTAAAGAACGCCAATATTCAGACCATCGGCGAGCTGGTACAGAAGACTGAAGCCGAGATGCTGAAGACGAAGAATTTCGGCCGCAAGAGCCTGAACGAGATCAAAGAAATCCTGGCTCAGATGGGCCTGTCGCTGGGTATGAAGATCGACGAGCAAGGCAATGCGGTTCCGGGGCCGACCAGCATCCCGCCCCAGACGGCGCTGGCTGCGGGCTTTGGCCGCTTCGACGATGAAGAGGAGCCGCTGGATTCAGTGGATCTCCAGTTGCCCACCGAAACGGAGAATTTCTAAGAACAAGCCTTCAGCTTTAGCTCTCAGCTTTTAGCTCTCGTGCGCAGGCCAAAAGAATCAAGTTCAGCGCACGGAGCTAAGAGCTAGCATCTAGGGCGGAAGGCCAAAATCGAAAGAGAGTTTTATCATGCGCCATCGCAATGCAGGATTCAAACTCGGACGCAACACCAGCCATCGCCGCGCGCTCTTGCGCAATCTGGTCACCTCCGTTATTGTTGAGGACCGCGTGCAGACCACCGTGGCGAAAGCCAAGGCAGTCCGTCCGCATATCGAAAAAATGATTACCCTGGGCAAGAAGGGCGACCTGCACGCGCGCCGTCAGGCGCACGCCTTTCTTTGCACCGACGATGCCGTCAAGCGGCTTTTTGATGTCGTGGCTCCGCGATACGGCGACCGAAACGGCGGCTATTTGAGAATCATTCGCACCGGGTTCCAGCAAGGAGACGGCGCCGCCAAGGCGTTCATCGAACTGCTGGGCGCCGAGAAGCAGCTTGAAGTCAAGCGCCAGAAGCGCGAGGATCTCAAGGCCAAGAAGCGCGCCGAACTCGAGAAACAGCTTGAAGACCAGAAGAAGGACGGGGACGAGCCCGAGGGCGGCGAAAAAGCCGCATAAGCCCGGGCATCTTAAGTCTTTCGTGAGAAAAACATGCGGGCATACCTCAATCGAGAAATGCCCGCTTGCTTTTGAGCTTTGCGTCTTAGCCGCTACGAACGAAGCATCGCTGATTTGCTTCTCTCTTCAATCGCTTCCCTTGCGACCGTCTTGCGCAGAACCTCGATGTCATCGAGGTCCACTTCCAGAGAGAAGGACTGCTTGGTTGCAGCAAGGGTGATGACGACTTTGCATTGATGGCGAAGCTCGGTCACGATTCCCTCCACCCCCTCAAATACACCGCGATTCACGCGTACTACTTCTCCTACGGAAACGGTGGGATGGGGCCTAAGAACGCATCCACTCGCCAAACCTGTGCGGATTCGCTCGATTTCCTCGACACTTACCGTTTCGCCTATACCGCTTCCGAGCAGGCGAAGAACGCCAGGCGCGCTCACAACGGAAATTCGCGCCTCGCGCGCGAAACGGACAAAAACATATCCAGTAAAGAGAGGGCGCTCGAGATCGACTACGCGATCAGTCCATTTGGACCGCACTGTGTAAAGCGGTAGGTAATGCTCCAGGGAGCGAGCCATTAAATGTTGCGCGACGCGTTTTTCGTGGTTCGCGACCACATGCAGAACACGCCAGGGGCTATCGAACATCGCACGCTCCGATGAATACTTCGCAGATCATGAAAAGCTTCAATGGTTCCACTCGCAATGCCGGCTGCGCCGTGCTCGTCGGTCTTTCGATGTGCTCTCAGTCGCAATGATCCGCTTGTAGTGCAAAGGTCTTCAGCAGCACCGGAAACGATTTTGCCTGGGCGACAGTGCAAGTATATCTCAGAATTCCGTTTAAGTTGCTTCCAGCCATGTAGGGGCTTCCCAAAAGTCGAAGAATAGGCGGCCGCGCGAATCCCGCCACGCGCTGGATCATTAAAGTTGGCTAAAGTTGGCGCCAAAACACACTCCGGCCAACGAGCCACCAAATGAGGCGTGGCGCACCATCGCTGCTTCAGTTGAAAGGGATTGGGCGCTGGACCCCGCAGGACGCGGAGGCCGAAGGGCGCGGAAGAGAATTTACGGTACTTTAATCTGTTTGACGATTCTGCTTACTGATTGAACGGCAATTCTCGCCACCATTCAACGCTGTTTCGATGTCACGAACAATCAATTTGTCGCTATCGGAGTGCGCTTGCGCTCGTCGAGTGCGGTAATGCGTTTGAGCAGGTGGACACTTGGACTGTAATCGGGAACAAGTTCCTTGAGTGCAATCACCAGGCGGCCTGTGTCCCGAGTCTCGCAGATTTCATGCAGCGCTTCGAGCCAGGCCCGCATGTCCTGCTCGGGAACGCCATTGCCAACAAAGATTCGAATCTTCTCATGCTTCGACGGCACAGTGTCTTCAAGCATCGTAGTGAGTTCTTCTGTGATTTTTTCACCTGGGCGCGTGCCGGTGAATTCGATCTTGATATCTTCCCCAGGACGGAAGCCGGACAGAACAATCAGGTGCCTGGCAAGATCGACGATCTTTACAGGTTGCCCCATGTCGAGAACGCAAATCTGACCGCCCTCGCCAATCGCCAAGGATTGAAGCACAAGCTGACAGGCCTCGGGAATGGTCATGAAGAAGCGGCGCATTTCGGCATTTGTCACCGTGACCGGGCCCCCTGCCGCTATCTGCTTTTTGAAGATCGGAATCACGCTGCCGTTTGAACCCAGCACGTTACCAAAACGGACTGCAACATACTTGGTTCGGCCATTCTGCAACGCCATCAGGATCAGTTCGGCGATACGCTTTGTCACGCCCATCACATTTGTCGGCCGAACTGCCTTGTCCGAAGAGATCAGCAGAAAGTCTTCGACACCATGCTCTGCAGCCGCAGCGGCGACGTTGTAGCTGCCGAAAATGTTGTTTTCGATAGCCTCAAACACATGAGTTTCCATGAGAGGAACATGTTTGTAAGCTGCGGCATGATAAACGACTTTCGGTTTGTAGAGCTGGAAGATTTCGTTCAGGCGATCGCGATTCTGTATGCTGCCAATCTCGGGGTAAAACGAAACATGAGGAAAAGACTGGCGCATTTCACGATCGATCTCGAATAAGGCAGATTCCGCAATCTCGAAACCGACGATTCCGGCCGGATGGAAGCGCGCAATTTGACGGCACAGTTCGAATCCGATCGATCCCGCCGCGCCAGTAACAAGGACGACCTTGCCTTCCAGCGTGCTCCTGATCGAGCCTTCTTCCAGATGCACAGGGGTACGCCCCAACAAATCCTCAACTGCAACTTCACGGATCTGGCCGGCCAGACCACGCTCTTCAATGACTTCTCCCAATCCCGGCACGGTTTTAAACTCGGCGCCGGTCGTTTGACATAATTCCAGAATCCTCGTCATCTCAACGCCGGTCGCAGACGGAATGGCGATCAGAACAGCAGCTATTCTGTGCCGCGCAACATTCGCGCCGATCGTGTCGCCAGTCCCGAGCACCGGCACGCCGGCGATGCGCAGGCCAACCTTGTTGGAATCATCGTCAATGAAGCCGCACACTCGATAGGCCAGCCTTGGGTTGTTGCGAATTTCTCTTAGAAGGGTATTGCCAGCATCACCCGCACCGTATATTAGAGTTCTTTTAAGCGAGGCTTTTGTGCTCCGGTATTGCGAGCTGAACCTCGACGTTGCGCGCGCCAGAAGCCGAAGACCACACGTCGCAAAGAAACAGACCATCAAATCCAGAACGTAGAGGGATCGCGGAAACCCCGGAGGCGCCAGCCAGCGAATGAGGAAGAAGCCAATGAATGAGGCGATGATATTTGCAACTGAAATCCGGATCAGATCGATCGCGGACACATAACGCCAAAAGCCTCGATCCAGCTTTGCTGCGTAGAATACGACGAACTTAACAGGCAACCATATCGCAAGCGCATATGGAAGATAGCGGAAATAGAATGCCGGCACGCTGAAATCGAACCGAAGCAAGAATGCCGCGACCGCCGAGGCCGCAAAGATCCCTGCCTGCGTCAACCAGATAAGAATACGGCGCACAGCGATGTTCCTAATGAGAAATCCTGTTTCCTTTTTCATGTTCAATTGCTCACTTTCGGAAACACGCAAATCGGAATTAGGATTCATAAAAACAATTCATGAGGAGATTCAGTGGACTTACCGATCGAGTCAATCCTGAGAAACAAGCCTTGACGCAGGCCACTCCCGGCCCGCTTCAAACCGAAGCGTCAGATAAACGAGGGGGATGGCGGCAACCGCGGCGAGTATGGGCGCTGCTTCGGGATAAAGCAAGGAAGCCCATCCCAGCGGAAACAACCAACCGATGTTAATGACAGCGACCGCCAGCGTCACCTTCGCATGACTGCCAAAGGCCTTAGCGGCGTGTTGATACGCGTGACTACGATGAGCTTCGTACCAACGCTCGCGAGAGAACATGCGACGCAACAGGGTTATGGTGGCGTCCACAAAGAATGCGCCCAGCAGGATCAGCCAGGGCCAAACGAGTGAGGAGTTTGTTTTCGAGGAAAAGAGCGCAAGCGTCCCCAGCGTAAAACCGAGGAATCCACTTCCGACGTCACCCATGAAGATTCTTGCAGGCGTCCAGTTCCAAACCAGAAAGCCGAGACTCGCGGCACACAGTATCAACGAAAGCTGCGCACCGCTGAGCAATCCAACACGGAGCAAAAGGAATGTGCCGAGCCCGCTGACACAAACGGCTTCCATGCCGGCCAATCCGTCGATGCCGTCCATAAAGTTAAAAAGATTTGTCAACCAGACCAATGCAGCGAATGCGGCGCACCTGCGAACCCAGCCCCAAATATCGCTACCGCCGCCGAGCTGCGCGCCGCCCATTGCATCGGCACACCAAACCGTCCACGCGGCGGCGAGTGAATGAACCACGAGACGCGGCCATCGAGCCAACCTGAAGCGATCGTCAAGGAATCCGACAACGGCAATGGCGAATCCGCCTCCGATCAGGGCCCATGCGAGCCGATCAGGAATAAGGCGCTTCTGGAGAACCCAAACAACTGCTGACAAAAAAGCCACTACGATCCCCACTCCGCCGCCGCGCGGAACAGGAACCTCGTGGGAGCTGCGAGGGTTCGGGAGATCAATCAAGCCGTGCTCGACGAAGAGTCTGCGAAGGCCGCCAGTGATAAGTGCCGAAACGAGGAAGACCACAACGAAGATTCTCATCAAAGGGCCTTGGTTCGAGCTGACTGCAGAGATTCTTGATACCACCGGGCAGTTGTCGCCAATCCTTCGTCGAGGGTCAGCGGTGGAACCCATTCCAGCAATTGTTGCGCGCGACCGGAGTCGATTACGAGCGAATCCAAGAGTCTGCTCACCATTTCCGGCTTCAAAGCGAGTATTGCGGCCAATCGTATCAAGGGCTCAGGAGCCGGAAAAAGCCGCAGGGGTCGAGACAGGAACCGCGCCAATCGAGTCATCAACTCGCGTGTCGATACATCCTCAGAGTCCTTCACAAGGAAACTTCGTCCGGCAGCCTGAGGATGATCGACGCATCGCACCAGAAAATCGGCAAGATTGTCGACACCGATCATGCTGCGGCAGTTTGCTCCTTTGGGCCACGGCAGGGGCGGCGCGAGATTGACCAGCCTGATGAGCCGCAGAAGATTCCCACGAACACCGGGCCCATGCACGAGCGGCGGACGAACAATGACTACCTCGAGGCCGGTTTCCGCCGCAACGGCGCGAAGCGCCTCCTCCCCCTCCCATTTCGAAATCGCATATGGATCTTCTGGATTGGAAGGCGTGTCCTCATACAACGGAGTCCCGGAGGTTGACTCGCCGTGAACCTTCACCGTGCTTACAAAGATGAGTCGCCGAACGCCAGCAGCGACCGCTGCGAGGGCAATCGACTTGGTCCCGATCACATTCACTTTTCTGAATTCCTGCAATGGATCGCGGGCCGGCTCTCTCATCACATGGACTCGAGCCGCCAAGTGCACGACAACGGATGCGCCAGAGAGCGAATCTCGTAGCTTCGGATTTGCGCCCAGATCTCCCAGAAGGAGAACTTCGTTCAATCCGGTGATCGCCTGCTGCAATTCTGGCCAAACTCTGAGATCCCGGACGCCGGCAATGGGGCTGAATCCTGATGCGATGAGCTTGCGGCAAACATATTTTCCCACGAATCCGTTCGCGCCCGTCACCAATACTCGTTCATTCATGTCGGCTCATCAAGAAACGCATTGTTTGTCGCGCCATTCAATCGGCGTTGATCGAAGAGTTCATTTCAGCAAGCGCTCTTCGATTCCAAACCCAAGGCTTGAAGGACTCGCGCCACTCCAGCGGGCTTGTCGTAACTCTCGATGAAGGCCTGGCGGCCATTCCGCCCCTTTTCCCTGATCTCTTCCGGATGCTCAAGGAGACGCATGAGCAACGATCTTACGCCGTCATCATCGCCGCAATCAAAGTGCCAGCCGCAGTCGAATCGTTGGATGAGAAGAGCTGGGGTGGCCGCTGCTGGGCCTATGAAGAGGACTGGCCTTCCTGCAGCCATCAGCCCATAGATCTTGCTTGGCACGACTGCGCCGACGGTCGATTGTTTCTGTGTGATCAGTCCCACGTGGCCCTCTGCCAGACTCACACCTAGATCCTGCAAAGGAGCGTAGCCCGGGAAAGAAACATTTCCTATTCCGCGCTCCCGGCAGAAATCGACCAGGTCTCTGCGAGCCATGCCACCGCCGGCGAAAATAAACAGGAAATCGGGAGAATTCGCCAAACGCTCCATCACCGTGCGGATAGTCGCTACCTCGTGCACCAACCCAAGATTTCCGGAGTAAAGAATGCGCAGCGGCCGTTGCTCGGGAAACGGCAAAGGCATAATTGCTTGTCCATCGGCCCAATTTTCCGCGACAACGATTCGATCTTCGGCAATGCGATGTTCCAGCAGGCGCGTTCTCATGCAAGGCCCGAGAGCGATGACCGTGTTTGCCCGGCGTCGAGGAAAATCCAACATTCGAGATGTCCATGCCGCAACCGGAATGCCCAGGGCAATGGCGACGTCCGGATACACATCCATCTCCCATGCCACGTGACGGCACCCGCGTATCTGCTGAACTAACCACCCGATCCACGCCAGGCCAGGCGGAGCCGTGAGGGTTAAGACGACATCCGGTTTTGGAATCCACAGGGCTCTCCATAACGCCCCTGCGTAAAAGGTTGCGTAGGAGAGAAGCTTCTTCGCCTTACTTTGCGAAAAGATCGCGGTCCTGACCTTGACCACTCGTATCGTCCCGCTACCAGGGGTGCATTCCGGGGACGTCAGAGAGATGTGGCGTTTTGTGAGCACCGGCGCTGCATCTTCTGCCGCAGCGTAATCGGTCGTTCCGCAGATTACACGGACATCGTGGTCTGTTGCCGCTGCACCGTTCGCGAAATCAGATAGAAATTGCCCAACCGCCGATTGATCCTGGCCAAAGAACTGACTGATAACGATGATTCTTGCGCGAGGAACCAATCCAATTGGAGGTTGCACGGTTTGGGATCTGCTTTGGGTCTCTCGCACGAAAGATCAACTTTCACGCCGCTGTTGTCGAGCGAGAACACAGTCCGGTTTCGGCCCGCGCCCGAGAATCCAGTCGTACACCTCAGTCATGGCCTTCCCGACGTGCTGCCATTGGAAGCGCTCTTCAACGAGGCATCGCCCATTTTGGCCCATTGCTTCGCGCTCTTGATCCGTCATGGAGAACAATTGGCGCAT
>Ga0326728_10009135_pt1 | contig 24036 bp, 21 predicted proteins | sample MB3enrmetagenome_FD_207602 | JGI IMG/M metagenome (GOLD analysis project Ga0326728, IMG submission 207602) | Lab enriched peat soil microbial communities from McLean, Ithaca, NY, United States - MB31MN | ecosystem: Environmental > Terrestrial > Soil > Wetlands > Peat | place: USA: New York... | reverse complement strand
GTTGACAGGTCTGAACCATCCGGGACACACCCGATCCATGTAGTAGGATTGTGCGAGATTGGACATAAGGTCACCATCAGGTACCACGCTAATCGAGTAAGGGCGAATCCCCTCGTCGAATTCCTCCCTAACCACCACTCCCCCGAAAGCTTCTATGATGTCCATTACCTTTGAATCATCATTGGCGAGGGTTGATCCGGTAAAGAGAATTCTGGGGCCATCCTTGGACAGGGGAGCGCCGTCTTTGATTTCTTTGACAAACGACTCAAGAATCTCTACCATGACTTCCTTATCAGCGAGAAAGGACCCATGATGCAGTGCGACAACGTCTTTACTGGTGGCCGGGGAGTTCTTTGATTTGCGTAATGTGCTTATCTCTCGGAAAAGCTCCCGTTCTCTGTTACACAACACGATCGACTCCTTGAGTCGTGAGTCGGTTATATTGATCCCGGTGAATTCCTCAAGGCTTTTCTTGAGTCTGCTTAGTCCGCAAAGATAGTACGCAAGGGCGGACTCGTCCTTCGTGTGGTGGGGAACACCAAACATAAAGAATGGGCGCTCGGGAAGATAGTAGTCAACGACGGTCGAAAACTGTCGGGAGTGGTTGTCCGTCATGGCGGCTACGATGAGATCAACGATATTGTAGTACGGGTCCCGTCCGGACATAACGTAGCCTATCTGACTGCGCCAAAAAGGGTCGAACCATCTGCAGATATAGGGCACTGCATCCGTTAGTGCGGTACTGTCTCCCGCCTGGACAAAACCAATAGGTATCGCGTCACAAGCGAGTATGAGTTCTTCCGGCAGATAGCCTCCTGCGGTATAGCCTATGATCTTGCGGCCCTGCCCCCTTGCTTTGGTCAAATCGGCGAGCCTGGTTTCCAGATGTGAGTCGAGTCTCTCGAGGGCTTTCATTTCTGTCTCCTTTCTGCTTATTGGATGTTCATTCATGTCACCACCTCCAAGATTTCTCGTAGTTGGAGGCTCAATGGCGCATGATAACTTGATGAGAACATAGTTTCTTGAACTCACTCTTTTCTCTCCACGGGACAGGAGACAAAAGAAGAAGGCCGATGAGGAAGGTCACCATGCGCTCGCTGCTCACTGAAATCGCTCCCATCTTGAGGATGCCTGTTGCGAAGGCCCACAGCGACTGGGCCTCATCGCTCTTGGAGAGAGCCATCGTGGTCTCGATGAATGGTGCTGATGCCGATTCCGACAAGGAGAGTCCGGTCAAAATCCCTGAAAAACGGGCGAAAAAAAAACCTATTGAGCACCGGGGCGAAGCAGGACACAATCGCGACGGTCAACACAAGCGAGAGCCATTGGTTTAGCCCGAGGGTCACGGAAAGCTGTAACATATGTAGCCGCCGAGCACGTGGATGACGCCATGGGCAACGTGGAGGAACTCTATGATGCTGAAAAGAAGGGAAAACCCCAACGCTATCAGAATGTCATGGGCGCCAGGAAAAGCATGTTGATGATCGCGCCTATTGTCAACGTTAACGTCATCTTCCGCTCCTCGCCAGTCGCACAGGCGATCGCGGGCAGGGACCTGAAGAAGTGCCTGCCCGCGTGCGACCGAAAGAACTACGGCACGTCCACGTCGGTAATCCAACTGCCAAACTTTATATCGCCCTTCTCGTCAATGTACCCTGCAGGCATGGGATGAATGACGGCCCGCTTCACTCCGTACGTTTTCTCGCCGCCGACATGGCCCGGCCCCCACAGGGTTTCGAAGTTGCTCATCTTGGGCAGGGCCTTCAATATGTCATCCGCATTGAGGCTCTGGGCGGCCTGGAGGATCTGCGGGAGCACATAGGTAGCCTCGGAGTTCTGTAAAATAAACACGCGCCGCTTCGCCCCCATCGCCATGTATCTCTTCATAAACTCCTCCAACTGAGGGGGATTGCCCGGAGCACCCTGCATTGGGGCGAGGGTCACCACTTTTCGAGCTCCTGCGCCCGCAAGCGTTTTAACATCGGAACACGCCGTCACGCCCGAATGAAAGAGCCATCTCTCATCGCCCTGCTCTCGAATGCCTTTCACTATGGGACCTACATGGCGGTCTATCCCGTTGGGAAAGAATATTGCATCCGCCTTCTGGGCTGCTATTTTTGAGGCAATCGGGCTAAAGTCGACCATTTCGTTTGCAAAAACAACCCAGTCGCCGGCGACAGAGATCCCGTTCTCCTGGAGAGCCTTCGCGATAAGTGGCTTCAGATAGGGCACGGCTCCGTCGTCAGCGTTCACGATGACAACGCTTTTGACGTTCGGATAGTTCTTCTTGATATACTTGATCAACGCGTAGACGTGACCCATCGTGCCGTTCTCGCCGAGGATGCGGTACTGCGTGTTCTTGTCCAGCGTGCCGGGCGTGTTGGCGGAATAGCCGAGCACATTGATCATTTTGTTCGCCTCGCAGAGAGGCGCCGACGCAGGACCCCAGAAGGCCGTAGGTCCCACGATGAATTGGATCTTGTCGTCGTAGATGAGCTTGTTCACCGCAGCCGTGGTGCCTTCGTTGCTGCTCTTGATATCCTCGGGAACCAGCTCTATGAGGTACTTCTCGCCCTTGATAATGATGCCGCCCTTGTCATTCACCATCTCCGCCGCCGCCTTGCACTCTCCCAGTTCCATATTGCCGGCCACCGAAAACCATCCGGTGAGCCCGAGCAGCAGGCCGACGCGAATCTTCTTCGGTTCCGACGCCGCGTGAGACACGACAGATCCGAAGGCGAAAAATGCGATTGCCAGCACCATTACAGCGATCCAGAATAAATGAACCCGTTTACTCCTGCACATCACCCACCTCCCTGAACATTAGGAATGAATTGCACACCGGCCGATAGAGCTCAATTGTTATTCGGGAAAACCGACGCCCGGAACATTCCGAACATGCACACAACCATATCCTCTCCTTTTTGCATCGTTCCTTCTTATAGACAGGACAATCCACAGACGCATACTAGTTCAACCAGCTCTGCTTCCTCATTTCTATCATCCGCCAGACAACAAGAACGATTCAACAGTTATCTCCTTATGACGTCATAAGCAAAGAACAACGGACCGCGTGTGATTCCAGGGGATACGTGCGGCAGCAGAGGGCAGCAAAGCGTTGCCTCATCTCGAAGATAAGCCGCAGATAAGCCGCAAATGCTAAACTTTACGTGCAGACGTGGCACTGTTCTGTGTGACCCCGGCTGTCAAATAGTAGACACGAAACATTCCCTCATGCTACAGTCTGCTCCGCGTAGTAGCGCCTCGGGTAGGCAACAGGGGATAGATAGCTAAGCCGTGCCTGTGGCCGCTGCCGATTGTGGAAGACCTCGATGTAATCCGCGATCACCTTGATTACCTCCTCTCCCGTGCGATAGTGATAGTCAAGCTCATTCTTGAGCGTACCCCAAAAACTCTCCATAGGGGCATTGTCGTAGCGGTTACCCCTCCTGCTCATTGAGGCTTTCATGCCGAACTGTTTGAGCAGCTTCTGATATTCGGAACTGCAATACTGGCTACCCCGATCCGAACGATGGATGAGACCTTGGGACGGATGATTGGCAGCCACCGCGTTAACCCTGTCGCGCCAGAAATGATCGCCACCAAGCAAAGCAATATGTTAGAATCGAATGGCCTTTTTGGACATTAGAGATTCTCTTAGAGGCTCTGAAATGCTTATCAGGACAAAGCTTTATCTGCCTGCCCTCAGGGCCACCATCCTTGACCGCCGGCGTCTGGTCGACAAGCTTTCTGCACGGAAAGATCGCCGGCTGGTAATGATTGTAGGCCAAGCGGGATCGGGAAAAACTTCGCTAGTATCCCAGTGGATCAGACAAGATGGGTTACAATGCGCATGGTATTCGCTGGACGAAAATGATAACGAACCTCAGCTTTTCTTCCGTTATTTCCTGACTGCCCTCGCCGCTACCGATAACAAGATAGAGCATGAAACCAGGCTGTTACTCCGGGGGCAGACAAGGCTTTCCAAAACGAACATCCTGCCAGTAATTATTGACTCTGCGGAGAACCTGCCCGTCGACACGTATCTGGTTCTCGATGATTACCATGTAATAAAATCGAAGGAGATTCACGACGCCATTTCGGCTCTCCTCGATTATCTGCCGCCCAAAATGCATTTCGTCCTCATAAGCCGTCATGAAGTACCCTTTTCATTGTCGAGGTTGAAGTCACGTGATCAGATGGCTGAAATCTCGCCAGTGGAACTGAAGCTTACCGAAAAGGAAAGAAGTCTTTTCTTTTCGGAGATCACGCCCCTTAAGTTACCGCCGCATCAATTACGCGCTCTGGCGGCCTATACAGAAGGCTGGATTGGCGGTCTACAGCTCATCGGCCTGTCCCTTCAGGGTAAGGAGGACTTGAGCAGTTTTGCCGAAGCTCTGAACAACATCCGCCACACGACCTCTGACTATCTCATCAGTGAGGTTATCAACACCCAGCCGGAAAAAGTGAGGACCTTCGTGTGCGCCACAGTACATTTGAACAGATTCAGTATTGACTTATGCCGGGAAATCACGGGGATTAAGGAGGTGCCTGAAATCCTCGATTACCTGCACCGGATTAATTTGTTCCTTACCCCCCTCGATGCGGAGCACAAGTGGTATTGCTATCATCATATGTTTTCCGAGGCTTTAAGGGCCGATGCCGGAATCACCCCGCCCGATATAAGAAGCAAGATTCTTCGAAAAGCCGCCATTTGGTTTGCGCACAACGGCTATCTCGAAGATGCTTTCCAGCATGCCTTTGCCTCAGGAGACATTGAATTCGTTGCGGACATAATGGAGGGCTATGTCCTGGATTTGCTGGAACGATATGAGGTGAAAAGCGCTCTCCGATGGTTTTCGATGATACCTCGCGACGTTTTGACGAACCATCCCCTGCTCAGGTTACATGAGTGCTGGGCTAAGATTCCGTCTTTGGATTGGGTCGGTTTCGAGGCCGTCATGAAGGATGTGGAAGATAATCTGGAACAGGCGTTGACGCGATACAATGGTACTAAGCGGCGGCGTTTTCTGGACTACTTCATCTTCCTCAAGCATATGCTCGCCTATTGCCGGGACCCTGCTGTGGTTGACGTGGCTTCTGTGAAGGAAGGGCTTAAACAAATTTCGAGCAAGGAACGACACGGCCTGCAGATGTGGATGGCAGAGTGCCTTCGGTATCAAGGAAAAGCTTCAATGGCGAGGGCCGTTTTGAATGAGGTCTCAAGAACAGAGCTCTACACAAAGAACCTTTCTTGGAGCGCCATGTGGTTCAGGGTTATGGCGAACGTCAGAAAATACCAAGGTGACCTCAGCGGGGCAGAGAGTGTGCTGAACGAAGGTTTCGTCTTTCTCGGCAGAAAGCAGCTTCAGGACACTGCCCTTGAGTACCACTTCTATTTGCCGATGGCATCCATCTTTTATGCGAGAAACGAGCTTGAGAAGGCGAAGCGGTATGCTGTTGCTACCCTGAGAAGTGCCCACCACACCAACAAAGTAAGCGATATCGCAGATGGGAACTTCCTGTTGGCAATGATACAAATGGCGAAGGGCAAATCTAGGAAAGTGAACGCGTGCATACGGGGGATAGAATCTGTATCGAGGGCCGGTCAAGTGCCGACGAGTTTCATAGCGCTCTCAAACGCCTATACAGCCCTCCTGTGTTTGATGCAGGGTAGGTTGGAATTTGCCGAACAGTGGGCGAGGGAAAGAAGGCTTTCCATGGATGAGCCATTTTCGGTCCGCTTTCTCTTCGAATCTCTGCTTCAGTCAAGGATTTATATCTGCAGGGAAATGTACGCGGAAGCCGAGCAGATGTTGAAAAAGCTGCGTGACACGTGCGTCAAAGGGACCATGATGGAAGCTGTCCTGGATATCGACGTTCTTCATAGCGCCACTCTATATGCCTTGGGCCGCCATGAAGAAGCAAGAACGCTGATGATCGGAGCGTTTGCCTTCGCCGAGACAAAAGGATATGTCCGGCCCTTCGTCGATTGTTGGCCGTTTATCTCAAACATATTATTGGATATTGCCCGATGTTCTTCGCATCACAGTCCTGGGCATCTCCGTGTCATTCTCGAGGCTTCCGGCATCTCTCCTGAAACCAACATTATGAAAAAACAGGCTCTAGTACAGAATAATGCGAACCTGACCGTGAGGGAAAAAGAGGTCCTCAGGCTGATCGTATCCGGGTACACCACCAATGAAATAGCGACCAAGCATTTTATCTCGCGAAACACGGTAAAAACGCATATCGCGCATATTTTCGATAAGCTGGGCGTAAAGACAAGGGTTCAGGCAGTGCTGGAGGCAAAAAGACTGAATCTCTTCGGGGAGGTAAAACCTCAAAAAATCACCCCCCCTAATCATACCGCAGTATGACGACAGTAATTTAGCAATTTCGTACAATCTGGGCATACGCAAGTCTGCGGCCATGGCTTTAATGAGACTGAAAACGCCAAACGAAATGAAGTAACGCAAGCTGGTACGCGGCTGGTAGACGGAAGGCACCGCTAATCCTTTTTAGGGAGGAAAAATGATTCTTGGCAATACCCCACAAACGGAAAGGAGGCAAAAATGAAGGCGCTCGAGAAACTTGATTCCCATCTGAAAAACCGGCTTAACGATCTAAGCAAGGCGAAAGGGCAGGGTCGTAAGATCATAGGATATGCCGCGGGAGGATATCTTCCGGAAGAGCTCATATTGGCCTGTGACGCGATACCCATAGGCTTCGTCCAGGCAGGAGACAACAGAACCTTGAGAGACGCAGTCAACTACACCATGAAGTACTTCGACCCCTTCTGGCGCGCCCAGGTTGGCTTAGCGATGTCCGGAAAGGACCCCTGGTACAACATCGTAGATTTCATTGTGACTGCAATGACAGACACTCACAGCAGGCTATTCGCGACGATCGTTGACTACTATGGCGCCTCGCAATTCAACTCGTGGTCTTTTGGTGTACCGCACCACACAAAGGACGAGTCTGCCCTTAAGTTCTATCTCCATGGGCTAAGCAGGTTCAAGGACAAACTCGAAGAGTTTACCGGCTTCAAGATAACCGATGCGAAGCTCAAAAAGGCAATCACGTTGTGTAATAAGGAAAGGGAGCTTTTCAAAGAGATAAGCACGATGCGTAGATCAAAGGATACTGCAGTGACCAGCAGAGACGCCATTGCCCTGCACCACGGATCCTTTATTGCTGACAAGAAAGTCATGGTGGGCATCCTCGAATCATATATCAAGGAAGCCAAGCAAAGCGCCCCTGTGTCGCATAACGGGCGGGCGAGAATCTTCCTTACCGGATCAACCCTCGCCAGGGGGGATTATAAAGTAATGGACCTCATAGAGGCGGCCGGAGGAACGGTGGTTATGGAAGAATTCAGCGAAGGTATTCGTCCTTACCAGTTCATCGTGAAAACCGAGGGTGATCTCATGGCCAATATCGCCCGGGCGTATTACATGGACAGGGTGTGCGCTGGCTGGTTCAGACCGGTGGACGAGAACCTCGCGTTCATCCTGCAACAGGCCAAGGACTACAATGCCGAAGGGGTTGTCTGGTACCATGGTCTATATCGGGAGTCTTTCAAAATTGCATCCCACTTCTTCCCCAAGATGCTAAAAGAAGCGACGGGATTGAGTATGCTCCTTTTAGAAACCGAATACGATAAATCGGAGATCGGCCAGATGACAACACGCGTCGAAACATTTATGGAATCAATCAAGGAGGCAAGCAATGGCTAAACACTACGATGACCTTTTGACGCTTTGCGGATGGGAAAAAAATGAAATTGAAGACGAGAGGCCAAGAATAGAGGAATCGTTCAGAAGACTGGAGCTGGGTCCCGAGGATATGAAGACAGCTGACACCTGGGTCAGGACCTACCAGGACGTATCACTGATGGGCGTGAGAAAGTTGCTCGGCGCATGGATCAAAGAGTTGATAGATATGATTCTGGCAAAGGATGAAGGTTTGAAGCCTGTATACTACGGAATGCCCGCCATTACGGGACCCGGTTTCATAATGGCCGGTGCCTCGGACGATGTATTTGTCTGCTGCCCAGACTATATCATCACCCAGGTGATGGGCCATATATTCAACAAGCTGACGCCCATAATCGTCGCAGGAGAGCAAAACGGAATGCCTCCGGGACACGCGCTGTGTTCCCTGTGGCAGGTTAGGATGGGGGGCTTGGCCAAAGGGATTATCCCTGTACCGGCTATGACCGTGAGCTCCAGCTATTTTTGCGATATGAGCGCTATCGGCGATACCCTGATGAGAGGACTTTACGGAACCACGGCCGCCGTCATTGACAGTTATATGGACGGCCGTTGGGGCGAATTCCCCGAGGTCCGGCCCGAGAGGATTACGTTTCTCGGTGAACAGATAAATAACGCCCTCAAGAAGGCAGAGAAGATCCTCAATATTACCATAACTCCTGATGCCATGGAAAAAGGCACGCGAGGCGCCCGTGAATGCGCCGATCGCATAGCCAGGATCATTGAGATCATGAGGGCTGATCCTGTTCCCTGGAACGCTAACGGACTTCAGCTGCTCGAAGGGCTCGCTCCCGCATCGACGCGCAGAGGCATTACGGAAGGCAACAAGGCTCTGGACATCCTGATCTCGGAGTTGGAGGAACGGGTTGCGAAAGGCATAGGTTCGCCTGGGCTGAAGAAAGGAGCCCCGAGGGTCATGTCATATCATTTGCACATTGGGGATCCCAGATGCAACCGCGCCGTCGAGGAGTCTGGAATGGTTATTCCGGTCACGGTAGTGCTTACCTGGCTGGGAGGCTTGCCGGTCAAACCCGACAAGGTGTATCCGACGGCGGGCGAGAATATCGCCGCTATGGAGTTTTTAAGGGGGTTGCCGTTCGGCAGCAACGGAAGTCTGGACCGGTTCATACAGGCGGCCGACTTCGTGGGTCTGGATGGGTTTATCTTAAAGACTCTGTACAACTGCCGTCCGGCAGCCGTGTCATCCCGTTTTGGAAAGAAATATCTCGAAGAGAAGACCGGTCTCCCTGCGATAATGATAGAGGAGGATATGGTTGACAGCAGGGTGTACAGCGCTGACTATCACAGAACCCAGTTGGAAACATTTGGAGAGCTGCTTATTGCAAGGAACGCATGGAAGAACGTCGATAACTACGAGGAAGAAATCATGGAATTTGAAGCCAAATTGAGATCATCTGAGGCATGAAACGAAGGAGGCTATACGATGATGAGTATACTGACTGCCGGTGTCGATATAGGGGCGGCAACAGCAAAGACGGTCATTTTGAGAGACGGCGAGATATTGGCCCACGCCATCAGGCCGACAGGTTATGACGTTGTCCGGGCAGCAGCAACGGTAACCGAAGAAGCGATAAATAAGACAGGGCTCGGGATCGGCCTGGGAGATCTGAAGTACGTTGTCTCGACAGGGTACGGCAGGGCTGCTATAAAGTTCGCCAATAAAACATTCACAGAGCTTATGTGCCACGCAAAGGGTGCCCATTTTCTTATGCCGTCCACCAGATTTATCATCGACATCGGAGGGCAGGACTCAAAAGCGATCGAGGTCGATTCCAGAGGAAATGTCGTGAATTTCGCCATGAACGACAAATGTGCGGCTGGAACGGGAAGGTTTCTGGAGGTGATGGCTCATGTTCTCGAAGTGGGATCGATCGATAACATGGGGCCGATCTCTCTGACGAGCAATGACCCGTGCGAGATAAGCAGCACCTGCACCATATTTGCGGAAACAGAGGTGGTTGTGCTTCGGGCCGCGGGAAAAGATAGAAAAGACCTGATAGCGGGGGTGCATAAATCGCTTACATCCCGGGTTGCCATAATGGCAAAGGCTATGAACATCCAACCGACGGCAGTCTTTACGGGCGGTGTCGCCAAAAATGTCGGTGTAAAGAAGTACCTGGAAGAAGAGACCGGGATGGAGTTCCTTGTCCCCGACGAGCCGCAGATCATCGGGGCCCTTGGAGCGGCGTTGTTCGCGCAAAGAGAGGTAAGAAGTTAACATTGCCGTGAGGCATAGTGTTTTTCGGATTGGAGAACACCCTACTGGGATACCGGGATAAGAAACCATGGTGAGAGGTTCCCTGGCAAAAAGTTCGCGTTTGACGGACCGCGGTCAAGAACCCCTTAGCTACACAATCCGTTAGCCGAGGGATTTCCGTTTAGGTAACTCGGTTGCGGATAACCGGCTTACCGAAGTGGCGCCCGAGGCACGGCCCTCGACGGTGCTGGTGATCTCGTCCGAGTCCACGCGGTGAAGATCAGAAATGGTGAGAAGACCGCGATCATCCGCACTGAGCTTTCCGGAGAAGCACACCTTGCCTTCAAGGCTGCCCGTCTGCAGGCCCCTCGCGAGTGCCCTAGAACTCAATAGGTCACTACAGAAAATCTGTGGCACACGTGGTCGCTACGGATTGAAGGCCTTGGAAAACAAGCACTTTCAAAATCCAGGTATCAAAGTCGAGTATTACAGATACGGAGATCCATAGCGAGAAAATTGCCGACTATTTATCTTCTTTTGATGACGTCAAGGAGACCGGCGCCTGCGCCGGTTGCCTCCAAGGTAGGCCCTCTTGACGACATCGCTCTTCTCGAGGTCTCCGATGTTTCCCTCGGACACCACTCTACCGACCTGCAGCAGGTAGCCTTTCGTCGCTAGTTGTCGGGCCAATCCGAGGTTCTGCTCCACCAGGAGGATGCTCATTCCCTCCTGCTTTCGTATATCCTCGATGATCAGACCCAACTCGTAGACGACCTTCGGCGCCAATCCCAGGGAGGGCTCGTCCATGAGCAGGAGTTTCGGCTTCGCCATGAGGGCTCTGCCGATGGCGAGCATCTGTTGTTCCCCGCCGCTGAGGGTCCTCGCTTTCTGGCCACTTCTCTTCTCCAGAATCGGGAAATGGGTGAAAACCTTCTTAAAATCGGCATCTATCTCGGCTTTGTCCTTTCGCAGCGTGGCGCCCAGCTTCAGGTTATTGAGAACGCTCAGGTCCGGGAAAAGCCTCCTTCCGGCGGGTACGTGGACAACACCCAACCTCACTATGTCGGGCGCGATCAGCCCGTCGATCCTTCTGTCTCCGAACCAGATCTCCCCCGATGTCAGGGACTGTAGGCCCGATATGGCTCTGAGCAGCGTCGTCTTGCCGGCGCCGTTCGCTCCAAGGACAGCCAGCGCTGTCCCCTGCTCGACCTGGATGGAGACGGAATCGAGGGCCATAGCCCTTCCGTAGTGCACCGTCATCCCCTCGACTCTAAGCAGCATGGTCGCCCCCGAGATATGCCTCGATGACATCTTTGTTGTTTCGAATCTCGTCGACCGATCCTTCGGCGATCTTGCGCCCGAAATTCATGACCACCACCCGGTCGCAGATATCGATGACCTCCATGTTATGCTCGACGAGGAGGACGGACATTCCCGTTCCCAGCATCCGCTCGATCGTGGAGAGAGTAAGCTCCGTCTCCTCCCAGTTCATCCCTGACGTCGGCTCATCGAGGAGGAGCAGCTTCGGTCTGACCGTCAACGCCCTTGCCACGGCAAGCATCTTCTGATACCCGTGGGGAAGGTTGCTCGCCAGCTCATTCTTCACCTCGTCCAACCGCAAAAGCTTCAGCGTGTCGAGCGCCTGCTCCATGATCAAGGCCTCGTTCCGGCGATACGTGGGCGTGTTGAAAAAGGCATCTATCGATCTCGAGTGCGGATGGAGATAGCATGAAGCCACCACGTTCTCAAGAACGGTAAACTTGGGGAAAAGGGGATTGAGCTGGAAGGTCCTCCCGACGCCGAGCTTAGCCAGCTGATGGGGCTTCTTATACGTCACATCATGGCCGTCAAAGGTCAATCGTCCTTGCGTGGGTTTGAGAATACCCGTGATCAGATTGAAGGCGGTCGTCTTCCCGGCGCCGTTGGGGCCGATCAGGCCGACGATCTCACCCTGGCCGACGCCGAAGCTGAGCCCATCGACAGCGGCGAGTCCGCCAAAGTGCTTTGTGAGGTTGTCGATTTCAAGAAGCATGGTATGCTCTTCCTGCCCCGTCCTTTGCGCGTCGGGCGAAAAGTCCCTTTATCATTCCCGGCAATCCGATCAGGCCCCGGGGCATGCCGTAGACGACGATGAGCAGTATGCCGGCAGAGATATAGGGCACATACTGCTTCAATCCTCTGGCTGCTTCAGGCGCGAGGACGAGAAGAGCGGTACCCACAATCGGCCCGGCGAAGCTGAACATGCCTCCCACCACCCCATACATGAGGAACATCATCGTGGCCACAAAGTCGAAGCTCGAGGTCCCTATGGTGAAGTTGTAGTGGGCGTAAAGGGCACCGGATAGACCGGCAAAAAAGCATCCCACGGCAAGGGCGTAGACCCTGTAGAAGGCCTCATTCACTCCGACGCTCGATGCGATGAGATAGGACTGGGCCACGGCCTTCCAGGTCGTCCCGACCCGGCACGTTTCGAACCTGTAAAGGACTAGAAGAGAGACGAGAGTCACGATGAGAAACAGATAGTAGTAGGGCGTCTTCGAAAACCCCATCAGGGGAGGAATGCCCGTAAGTCCGCTGTAACCACCGCTCAAGACGCCGCCGGCATTAATGATCTGCACCACGGCGATGCCGAAGAAAAGGCTGACCATGGCATAGTAGACGGCGCGCAGCCTGGAAAAGGGGTATCCTATGACGATGCCTATGGCTGTCGCGACGAGAGTCCCAAGGGGAATCGTTATCCAGGGAGACCATCCGAGCCACTTGGCCATCATCCCCGATGCGTAGGCGCCGATGCCCATGAAAGCTGCGTGCCCGAGAGGGAACTGCCCGGATATGATGATAGTTCTGAAGCTGACGGCTGCGAGTATGGTGAGAAAGGTAAGGTTAAGCACATGAAGGAGGTAGGGCGAATCGGTGAGTAAAGGAATCGCGGCGAGAACAAGCACTATCAGTGCCACCGCAGCGAACGGCCCGAGTCTGCTCCCTTTTTTCTCATCCCGTGCAGAAGAGACGGCGTCGCTCACCGGTGACTCCCTTTCTTTAGAAACCCATCTCACGGCCAAAAAATCCTTTCGGTCGCAAAAGCAACACGACAATGATGATGCCGATGGCTAGGGCGGAGGTGGCGGACCCGCTGATAAAGAGAGGCAGAAAGGCATCGATGCCGCCCACCACAAGGCCTGCGACGAAAATGCCCCCGATGCTCCCTATGCCGCCCAAGACAACGAGAACCAGGGCCTTCTGGAAGACAAAGTCCCCCATGAAGGGACCGAGGCCCATATACGCGCCGAGCAGGCTCCCCGCGACAGCTGCCAAACCGCAGGCGATGACGCACGCCAGGGCCGAAATACGGTAGATGTTGATGCCCTGCAGAAGAGAGGCCTCGAGGTCCTGGCCAACCGCCTGCATCTGGAGGCCGACCTTCGTTCGGTGGATCAACCACATCACTGCGAGAAGAAGAAGAGCGCCGATGAGGAAGGTCACCAAGCGCTCGTTGCTCACTGAGATCGGTCCCATCTTGAGGATGCCTGTTGCGAAGGCCCGCAGCGACTGGGCCTCATTGCTCTTGGAGAGAGCCATCGTCGTCTCGATGATGGTGCTGATGCCGATTCCCACAAGGAGAGTCCGGTCAAAATCCCTGAAAAACGGGCGAAAGAAAAACCTCTCGAGCACGGGCCCGAAGCAGCAGATGATCCCGACGGTCAACACCAGCGAGAGCCATTGGTTCATCCCAAGGGTCACGGAGAGGCTGTAGCACAGGTAGCCGCCGAGCATGTAGATGACGCCGTGGGCAACGTGGAGGAGCTCCATGATGCTGAAGAGAAGGGCAAACCCCAACGCTATCAGAATATACATGGACGCCAGGAAAAGCATGTTGATGATGGCGCCTACAAAAAGCGTTAACGTCATCTTCCGCTCCTCGCCAGTCGGAAAAAGGGGATCGAAAGGCAGGGGCCTCTTCGAGCCCCTGCCCGTTGCGCATCAATAAGGAATTACGGCACGTTCACATCGGTCATCCAGCCGCCGAACTTCTGCACGCCTTTGTCGTCGAGGTATTGTGAAGGCAGCGGATGAACCACGGCATTCCTTATTCCGTAGGTTTTCTCGCCGGCCATATGGCCGGGTCCCCACAGGGTTTCCACGTTGCCGATCTTCGGCAGGGCCTTCAGTATGTCATCCGCGTTGAGGCTCTGGGCGGCTTGGAGGATCTGCGGGAGCACATACGCGGCGGAGGAATTCTGAATAATGAGCGCTGCCCCCGGCTTCGACTTCGCGAAGTATTTCTTGATGAACTCCTCAAGCTGCGGAGGATTGCCGGGCGCCCCGGGCGTTGGCGCAAGGCTCACTACTTTTCGTGCGCCGGCGCCCGCAAACGTCTTGATATTTGAACACGGCGACACGCCCGCGTAGAAATACCATCTCTCATCCCCCGTCTCTCTCAGCCCTTTCAGAATGGGACCGACATGACGGTCTATGCCGTTCGGATGGAATATGGCGTCCGCCTTCACGGCCGCCAATTTCGAGGCAATCGGGCTAAAGTCCACCAGTTCGTTTGGAAAAAGAACCCAGTCGCCGGCGACGGAGATCCCGTTCTCCTGGAGGGCCTTCGCGATAAGCGGTTTCAGATAGGGAACGGCTCCGTCGTCAGCGTTCACGATGGCAACGCTTTTGACGTTCGGGTGATTCTTCTTTATGAACTTGATCAACGCATACGTGTGACCCATGGTGCCGTCCTCGGCGAGGAGCCGGTGCGGGGTGTTCTTATCAAGCTCGCCGGGCGTGTTCGCGCAATACCCGAGAACATTGATCATCTTGTTTGCCTCGCAAAGCGGCGCTGACGCAGGACCCCAGAAAGCCGAGGGCCCGATGATGAACTGCACCTTGTCGTCGTAGATGAGCTTGTTTACCGCAGCCGTAGTGCCTTCATTGCTGCTCTTCATGTCCTCGGGGACGAGATCGATCAGGTACTTCTCGCCCTTGATCGTTACCCCTCCCCTGTCATTCACCATCTCCGTCGCCGTCTTGCACTCGGTCAGCTCAATGTTGCCGGGCACCGAAAACCATCCGGTGAGCCCGACGAGTAGGCCGACGCGAATCTTCTTCGGTTCCGACGCCGCGTGAGACGCGACAGTTCCGAAGACAAAAAAGGCGACCGCCAAAACCGCCACAACGACCCGGAACGAATGAACCCGTTTCTTGCTGAGCATCACACACCTCCCCAACCGTAATGGTGAGCCGCGCCTGCCCCGCAGGACGCATTGGACTTCAGGAAGACTGAGTTCCATGCTGTTCCTATCATTTCTTGCCGAATTTGATCAACTATACAAATGCCTCCCCGATATTGTCAACAAAAAACCATTACAATAACGACCTCCCCTTCGATTGCTCCAAGGGCGACGGAACTTCACCGAGATGTCGGAGAAGGAAGCTGTAAAGGAGTTCGCGGGACAATGATCGGCGATTCAAGGGCTTGATGGGGTGCCCTTCGTTTTTCCGGGATGATGCGCGAGAATAGGTCGACGACAGAATACAGTCCCCACGAGCCGGGCACGCACAAGGTTGGCGAAAGGCCAGCCCGATGCATAGAATATATGAGAGGCACCGGAAGCCATCGTGAGTACGAGAAAGGTCGTCAACGATCTGGAGGATGGATGTATCTATTTCTCCTCTTGGAGGACGGGATGAAAGGCTCTCTCGATGACGTCAAGATCGACCTTCCCTGCAACTGCGGCAAGGTCATTCAGAAAAGCGTCGGATGGGTAAGGAGTCATAGTCACGAGACGTTCACGTGCGACTGTGGACGGGTGCTTCGTCTCGACGCGAGCGACATCAGAAGAAAGCTCGCCGAGGCTGGGCGGCTCTGGGCGAAGAGCGGCAAGAAGTAAGGCCTGCCTCGAGGACGCGGTGCTTTTCGAAGCGGCATGCCCCTTAAGAAACTACTAATCGTAGCTGAGATACGGCGGAGGAAGCGCTCCTCCCGGGACGCCGCGCACGGCCGTTCCGAAGCTTCTCCATTGCGGATTGCTCTTTACGTAGTAGCCACGCCCTCGCCTTCTCATGCTCCTGGGCTTCTTCTTCGGCCGCCAGTCTCGATTTGACATTGTTGAACGCCTCGACGAGCTTCCTGTATTTGCGGGAACCAACATCGAGCAGGAAGAAGTCGATGCCCTTTTCATCGACAAACTCCTTGAATGTCGTATCGATGGTCATATCTCCTCCATTGTGAGTCTCCCGGGCTGCGCCTCCCTCGATTCCCAAAACCGTGGGACCCTGCCCGCAGCCTATCCTCTCTGAGCTTCGGTGGTCGCCACGGGCTCCCCTATGTCCGCCTCAGAAGTGATGATACCGGTGCTTTGTTAAGAGTGTATGTATGAGAAGCGAAAGAACCGATTAATCTTTGGAGGTTCGTGTGGGTTCCGACCTTCTTAAGTAGCCGCCTTCCTTACTCGCCCCTCCTGTCGATCGCCGAGCTGGAGGAGTGCCGGATCATGCCGTATGCTCGCTGCTGTCCGATTCCGCATAGGGTCACTACGGTTTGGATTATGGACACGAGAAGGATCGCGACACGCATGGCCTTCGAGGTCGGGGTATTGAATTGCGGCTTTCCCTTTCTCAGGAAATAGGCGTGAACGCCGAAAGCAAAGAAACCGCCTGCGCAAAAGGAGCAGAGAAAAGACCGACCCCCAGCGAGAATGCCGAGAAATAGAATCAATCCCCAAAGAATGACAAACGGCAGGGGGGAGGTGAAGCAGCAGAAAACCGCTGATCTCGCCCGGGAGCAATTCCGGTGCGGATGGCCGGCGGGCACTTGTGGCAATCCGGCACTACTGGTGCGGGTTCTTCTCCTTGGCCTTCGAGATGAACTGCCCCAGCAGATACCTCCCCTCCTCCGAAGACACCGCAATCGCCGCCAGGCCCGATTCGAGCGCCAGACCCTCGTCGAATCCCCCAGCCTGTGACTGATGGAGCAGCTCCAGTTCCAGACGGACCGCAACAGGGCTGAGGGCGGAGAGGTCCGTCGCCCACTCCTTCGCCCTTTGGAGGAGATGGTCGTTCTCGACCACCTGGTTGACGAGGCCGATCCTGTAAGCTTCCTCGGCGCTCACGATGGAGCGGAAGAGGATCAGCTCAGAGGCCTTGGCGTGTCCTACGGTCCTCGCGAGACGCTGGGTGCCGCCAAAAGCCGGTATGATGCCGAGGCCCAGCTCGGGGAAGCCTATCTTCGCTTTTACCGAGGCCAGCCGGAAGGTGCACGCCAGGGCCAGCTCCAGGCCGCCGCCCATGGCGAACCCGTTTATGGCCGCTATGGAGGGCTTTCCCGTTCTTTCGAGCTTGTTGAAGACGGACTGCTGAAAACGGGAGGCAAGCCAGCCTCCCTGTGTATCGAAGCCGAGAAGCTCATTGATATCCGCGCCGGAGACGAAGGCGCTGCCCGCCCCTGTGACCACGAGGACCGTCACGTCCCGGTCCGCCGCAGCTTCGTTCAGAATCTCATCGAGCCTCGTGAAAACCGCCATATTCAAGGAATTCCTCATCTCGGCGCGGTTGACGGTGATCCATCCCACCCGTTCTTCTTTTCTATAGAGCACGACTTCCCGCGACATATTGTCCTTCCTCCCTGCCTTTGAGTCTCTCTCAACGGCGCCGGTCCGTTTCTTCACCTTCTCGCCTCTCCACTTTAGGTCTCAATCAGGCATCAGCTCGACGATCATCGATGTGGAAGGACCTCCGCCTCCGCAGAGGGATGCGCCTCCGTACCGCACGCTGCGGCGCCTCATCTCATGGATGAGGGAGACGATGAGCCTTGCCCCTGTCATGCCTACGGGGTGGCCGAGGGAAATGCCGCCGCCGTTGATGTTCATCTTGTCGAGGGGGATCTTCAGCTCCCGGTTGCACCCGATGATCTGGGCAGCAAAGGCCTCGTTGATCTCCCAGTAGCCGATGTCCTCGAGGGTGAGGTTCGCGAAATGGAGGGCCCTTTTGACCGAGGGCACGACGCCCATGCCCATGATCTTCGCATCCACAGCAGCCGATCCGGTTGCCACGATGCGGACGAGGGGCTTGATCTCGAGCTCCTTTGCCTTGTCGAAGGACATCATCACGAGAGCCGCTGCGCCGTCGTTGATCCCCGAGGAGTTGCCGGCCGTGACGGTGCCGTCTTTCTTGAAGACAGGCTTGAGCTTCGCGAGATCGGCCATAGTAAGTCCCGGTCTGGGGCGCTCATCCTTATCGAAGAGGGTCGTTCCCTTCTTCGTCTTGATCTCCACGGGTACGAGCTCGCTCTCTTGAGTCTTGTTCGCGATCGCGGCGCAGGCCCTCTGATGGCTCATAAGGGCAAACTCATCCTGCTCCTCGCGGGATATGTGGTACATCTCCGCGATGTTCTCCGCGGTGACGCCCATGAGGATGTCGTAGAAGGCATCGATCATGCCGTCGTTGTACATGGCGTCGATGAGGCGCTGCTCGGCCATCCTGAAGCCGGTGCGGGCGCCCATGATGAGGTAGGGGATCGTCGACATGCTCGCGCAGCCCACGGCAGCGCCGATGTCCACCTTTCCGAGGAGTATCTCCTGGTAGAGGATCTCGGAAGCCCTCATGGAAGAGACGCACTGCTGGTTCACCGTACAGGCGAAGGTCTCCCAGGGGCAGCCGGCGTGGATGGCGACCTGCCTCCCGGGGTTCGATTTTGCCCCTGCCATATCGGGGTTGCCGCAGACTACCTCCTCGATGAGCTTAGGGTCGACGTGGGCTTGCTCCATCGCCGCTTTCAGGGCGATGACGCCCAACTCCACGCTGGTGAGGTCTTTGAGGGAGCCTAAAAAGTCCCCTACAGGGGTTCTCGTCCCGCTCACGATGACGACGTCGTTCATATCAATCTCCTGCGTGCGGATATTCGAAGAAGCCCTTCTTTGTCTTTTTCCCCAACCTTCCACCGGCGACATACGTCTTCAAGAGATGGTGGGGCCAGAACCTAGGGCCCTTCTGGTCAACGAGATTTTCGAGGGTCGACAAGACCCGGTCGAGCCCTTTGGCGTCGGCCCAATGGAGGGGCCCCTCCGGGAAGCCGGTGCCGAGAACCATGGCCCGGTCGATATCCTCTGCGGAGGCAACCCCTTCCTGGAGGCAGTAGATTGCCTCGTTCACCGCCCTGACGATGCACCGGTCTATGGAGAAGGGAGCTGTCGAGACGGTCCCCACGATGCCGCGAAACTCATCGTCTATCTTCCCTTCCCCATAAATGCCCTTGCCGGTCTTTAGGCCGAGGCGGCCCGCGTCGAAGAGCCTTCGTACGATCTGGGGGAAGGGGAACCTCACCCCGTAGGCCTTATGGAGCTCGGGCTGGGTATGGTACGAGACATCGATACCCACCATGTCCACGAGGGCAAGGGGCCCCATGGGGAAGCCCGCTTCCTTGGCCTGGGCGTCTATCTCCTCGGGGCTCACCCCTTCCTCGGCGCACAGGAGGGCCTCGGTGATGTACATGAGGAGGACCCGGTTGACGAGGAAGCCGGGGCAGTCCTGGGCGACGATGGGGATCTTGCCGATGGCCTTCATGGCGTCCCTCGAACACGACAAAACGGAGTCGGCAGTGTCGAGGCCTGGGATCACCTCAACGAGCTTCATCGCATGGACGGGGTTGAAGAAATGGAGGCCGAGAAAACGATCAGGTCTACCCGAGAGGAAGGCGAGGTCCGTCACGGAGAGGCTCGACGTGTTCGTGGCAAAGACACACTCCGGGCGGCACAGGCGGTCGAGGCTCTGGAAGAGATCCGTCTTGATCTTCCTCTCCTCTATGATCGCCTCGATGACGAGGTCCGAAGAATGGGCATCCTCCTGCGCCGTGCTTCCCTTGATATGCCCCATGAGGGCATCCATCGCTTCAGGGGAAAGCTTTCCCCTCTTCGCCTCGGATGCGCACCTTCCCTCTATCCTCTTTATCCCCTGCGCGACAAGATCGGACGTGACATCGATGAGAATGACGTCGACGGATGCGGCCGCAAGGGCATGGGCTATGCCTGAGCCCATGGCGCCTGCGCCGAAGACTGAGACTCTCGAATAGCTCATACGCCTCCTTGTGAGGCCTGCAGAATCATGCCGAAGCTCCGCCGTCTATGACCAGCGTATGGCCGGTCATGAAAGACGACTCTTCGGAGAACATCCAGACCAGTGTTTTCGCCACTTCTTCTTCCCTGCCGAACCGCCCCATGGGCACCAGGGCCTTGTACTTTTCTTCCAGGCCCGGCTTCTTCGCAACCACCTGCCTTGTCAGGCCCACGTCTATGAAGCCCGGGCAGAGCACGTTCACCCTGATACCCTTCTTCGCGTATTCGACCGCTGCGGTCTTCGTCAGGCCGATTATGGCGTGCTTTGTCGCTGAATAGGCGCACTGGTAGGGCAAACCACGCAGGCCGGCCCCCGAAGACGTGTTGACGATGACACCCCCCTGCCGGGAGACCATCTGCTCGAGCTCGAACTTCATGCACAGCCAGATGCCCGTGAGGTTGATTGCGACCACCTCGTTCCATGCCTCTTCCGGGTACTTACCGGTGAGGAAGGCCGGTCCCGTGATCCCGGCGTTGTTGTGGGCACAGTCGAGGCGGCCGTGGATACGCACGGTCTCGGCCACGAGACGTTCCACCTCGTCTGCCTTCGTCACGTCCGTCCTGATGAATTGGGCCTTGCCTCCGGATGCGTGCACGAGGTCAACGGTTCCAGCCCCCCCTTCATCGCTCACGTCGGAGACGATGACAATTGCCCCATCGTGGGCGCACGCCAGGGCCGATGCCCTTCCAATCCCGGAGCCGGCCCCCGTGATGAGAACGACCTTATTCTCTAATTGCCCCATCTTTCAACGTCCCCTTTAACCGCGAATTCCCCACTTTCTGAAAAAAAGGCTCTACTGGAGCTTCGGAGGAAAGGGAATGAGCCCATCGAAGATCGGGTGGCCTTTCGTGTTCTCGATCCGCGCGGCCCTGAGGGCCGCCGCTTTGTAGCGGTCAAAGTCGGCAAGCTGAAGAATCGAGAGCTTCTGCGCCTCCAGGGAGCCTTCGGCGTGGATGGTGAGCACGTCTTCGTAAGAAGAGGTGAGGTCCCTCACCAGCTTCACCATGCGGAGGCGGTCCTCCGTGGGGACTCCCGCCTTTCCCGCAAAATACTTCTCCATGATGGCGCGCGTCTCAGGATTGAAGAAGTCCTTTGACGAAGGCACTGTTGCCACGATGCCGCCTGCTATGTCCTGGATGTACTTCGTCGCCTCGTGCCAGTTGTTGGCGAATTCATACTTACAGATATTGGCGATCATCGGGTTCGGGTAGACGAGGTCGGAGTCCGGCTCCTTGATGCAGTGCTCGACCGCGGCCCTTCCCAGGATCTCGATGAGCTCCGTGTACATGACGAGCCAAGTGAGCTTCTCACGGACGTGCGCTGCCTTCTCGATGCCGTTGTACTCTGCAATGAGGATAGCCGCGCCGGTGAAAAGCTCGAGCTCGATGGCCTTGTACGTCTCTGCGCTGAGGCGGTGGAAGTTGGCAAACATGTAGGCCACGTCTCCCGCAAACTCCCATTCCCCTTTCAAAAAGATCCGCTCGTTCGGGATAAAGACATTCTCGAAAGCGATGAGGGCATCGTTGATATAGACGCTCCCTGCGAGGGGACGGTCGAAGAGGTCATATCCTTCGGCCACTTCAGGCTCCGCGGAGATGAGCGTCACCCCCTTTGCATTGACGGGTACGCCGAAGGCCACGGCATAGGCCTTGTCGTCCTCACGCATGGCCCTGCACGGGGCAATCAGTATCTCGTTGCACGCAGGGGCCTGACTGATGTGGGTCTTTGCGCCGGAGACGACGATGCCGTCGGCCCTTTCCTCGACGATGCGTACGTAGAAGTCCTTGTGCTGCTTCTGCTGGGATGGACGGAGGCTCCTGTCGCCTTTGACGTCCGTGAGGCCCATGGCAAAGGCAAGATCCTTCTTCTGGAGAAGCTTGCGGTACGCCTCGACGTTTTCCGCATAGTGGGTGCCGTACTTCTTGTCCACTCTGCGGCTCACGACCGTGACCGCGTTGAGGCCGTCCTTTGCGACGAATTTCGCTCCCGTGGGTTTGCCGAGGCAGACGCGGGCCCACAGCTTCACCACCTCGCGGAGGCGCAGGAGGTCCTCTTTGCTCCGCTGCGGCTGGAGCGCGAAGGCCACCCTCTCCCCATCGGCGTCGATGTCAGTGAGAAGGTCCTGATACCTGGGGTCGTTGCTCATGACATAGTCGGTGGCGACCCACTCGTTCGTGATCTTGAGGATCGGGTGCTTCGTCACGTCCTCGACCTTCTCTCCTTCGCAGTAGACGACCCTGCCGTCCCTCAGGCTGTCCAGGAATTGTTGCGGTGTCTTTAGCGCCATGGCTCTTATCCCCCTATCTTCTTGCTGTACTGACGTGAATCCTTATCTCTTTCGGTGAGAGCATTCGAAAGATCGGCCTTCGAGGCCTTGAAGCACGCCGCAAAGGCGAGAAGCCCTAAGACGGACGACATGCGACGAGCGTGGCCCGACACTACAGGCCGTGCCACAGGCTCAGCTCCTCGTCCGTGGCCACGGTGGCCGTGACGCCCCGGCCGTCCTGAGATGCCAGGAAGAGCGCGCACTTGACCATCTTCTCGGCCGATACCCACCCCTTTCGCTCTTCCTCGGTGGTCCAGAATCTCATTCCCTCCGTATCGACGGGATCTTTCGGTTTCAGGGCGTTGACCGCTATGTTGAATTTCCCTGCCTCTGCCGCGAGACCGTAAGTGAAGCGGTCAAGGGCGGCCTTGGCCACCGCATAGGCAACCCCGGTGGGAACGGTCCCGAGGTCGCGCTCATCGGCCGCAAGGGACGAGATATTGATGATGCTTCCCGATTTCCGCTCCATCATGTGGGGCAGCACCGCGCGGGCGCAAAGGAAAGCCCCAGTGACGTTCACCTTGAGGACCGTCTCCCAACGCTTCAGCGGGGTCTCGGCTATGGGGTAGAGGAACGCCACACCTGCGTTGTTGACGAGTATGTCCACACGGCCGAACCGCGACAAAGCCGCATCCACCATTGCTTTTACGCTTGATTCGTCGGTCACGTCGCAGCGGATTGCGAGCGCTTCTCCCCCGAGGGACTCTATCGCGGATGCAGTGTCGTGGATGGTCCCTTCCAGACCTCCCTCTTTGCGCACTTCCGAGCGGGCCGCGAGCACGACCAGCGCTCGTGCGCCCGCAAGACCGATGGCGATGGCCTTCCCTATGCCGCGGGATGCCCCGGTCACGATGGCTACCCTACCCGAAAGCTGCGTCGATCTGTCGTCCGTCATTTGCCTTCCAGCACGTCCTTGGCGATGATCTCGATGACGTCATCCGAAATAGTCCACTTGCGCAGGCTCGATTCCCGCTTTATCCTAGCGGTGATCTCCGCCACCTGTTCCTTTGTCGCAGTGAGACCGAAGGAGGAAAGCTTCTTCGCAACGACGCCCGCTCCCGTTCCTTTGCCAACCACCACATCAAAGCCCTTGCGGCCGATCAGCTCAGGCAGATAAGTTTGGAACGGCCGAATCTTGGCGGCCGCCATCCGCTCGACCACGTAAACAACCATACCCGACTCGAAGGTGAATTCGTTGTTCCCGATAACTGGCTTATTGCGGGCTATGGGGATTTTCGTCATCTCGGCTACCATGTGCGCAAGAGGATAGAGCTTCTCGAGCTTGATACCGGTATCGATGCCGAGGAGCGTCTCTATGTTCAGCGCGACCTCTTCCGTAGCCGCGTTCCCCGCCCTCTCGCCAAGGCTGTTGATAGAGGTATGTACAGCGGAAGCTCCCGCACACACGGCCGACAGCATGATCGAGGTGGCAAGACCGTGGTCGTTGTGGCAGTGCATCTCGATCGGGATACCCGGTATCCAGCCTTTCATCATCCGCACGAAATTCGCAATCGCCCATGGCAGACTCGATCCGTGGGTATCGGCGATTACCACATTGTCGGCCCCCCCTTCGTTCACGATACCCTTGAAGAGACGCTCGATGAAATCAATAG
>Ga0326728_10009131_pt1 | contig 24042 bp, 21 predicted proteins | sample MB3enrmetagenome_FD_207602 | JGI IMG/M metagenome (GOLD analysis project Ga0326728, IMG submission 207602) | Lab enriched peat soil microbial communities from McLean, Ithaca, NY, United States - MB31MN | ecosystem: Environmental > Terrestrial > Soil > Wetlands > Peat | place: USA: New York... | reverse complement strand
TCGATCAAAAAGCGCCCGAGCTTGACGCCGGGATTCTCTTACTGCACCCTGTGGACCTCGGACGGCTCTGGCTCAGCCAGACCTCCCGCCACCCGCCGGTGGCTCACCATCTACCCGCCCGGCCCGCCTTTATGTTCAATGGCCAGCGAATCCGCGAAGCGTATCCAACCAACCCAGAGGCCGAGACACGAGCCGCGCAAATCCGGCAGCAAGCCGAGAATGAAGAGGCTGCCGCGTTCGCTCTGCTGGAACACCTGCGCGTCGAGGCGGCACAGGCGGCAGAGAAGTTGAAACCAAACGAGGGTGAAACAATCGCGAAATCAGTGGACTTCTATACTGCCCACCGTCTGCGATTCAGGAACGCGCCCGCTGTCTCTCAGATCGTCGAGGAGTTTATTCAGGAGCGCCAGAAGTTGACCCAACACGACCGCAATCTTGCCGGCTTGCGGCATAGCGACGAGTTTCATCCGTGCTGTCTTTCAGAAGTAGCGTTCGCCACGGAGCGGGATCCTTCAAACGAAAAGGAAATCTGTTCGGCCCCCTTTGGGCGTACGTGTGTGTTTCGCTGTCGGTATGCTGTGATTTTCTTGCCAGAGATCAGGCATGATCGAGCCTCAAGACAAAACTAGATTTTACAAACGGCAGGATAAGCCTTATTCTTTTACCCTAAACCCAAACGAGAGAAAAGCATGAAACACCTGATTGTTCCTCTTGCCGCTACTCTTATCGCCAGCCAACTCCAAGCCGCAACACAAATGCCTTCTCAATTGCGCGGAGGAATCGAAACAACCCAAGCGACGATTGCCAAGGCTCTGGCAATGAAAAAGCAGGGCTGGGAGTATGTAATGCCCAAACCCAAAAGTCCCCAAGCAGCATGGGGAAATCCAGACAGAAGAACAACGTGGTGGAACGGATACTGGATCAACCGAAATTCAAATCAGTATTCATCTAAAGAACCGGTTTTGAAAGATGGCAAGTATGTTGGCGACGGCGTTAACGTCACCGGGGAACGACGGGGAGGAAGCCCCAATCGTTTAAGGTCGGAGATGGCTGGTTCGTTTACAACTTGGTAACAAACCTAGCCAAGATGTCCTCGTAGCTTAGTCGGGTGCGTTCCTCACGACCGGCGACGACAGCGGGGCGTCATTCGAAGGACGCTCAGAGCGTCAGGTCTCACCAAACGACACTTGGAGGGGTTGCGCTGGTGTCGCCGGTGAGGGTCGGATCCACACCCGGCACGTTCCGCGTTGAACGAGTCGCTCCCGTTGGTCGTGGGCACCGATATATCGCCAAGCGATATATCTGCCAGAGCCTTGGTGACAGGAGTTGCGCTCAAGTCTACACGATGATTTCCGTTTCGAGGAGCTTGGGATGTGCGCCGGATCAAGACGGGGCACGTCTCGATATTACCGCCGAGACGAGTCCTGTCACAGTAGCTCGGGCGTCCCGCCCGTTGCTATTTGGGATGTCGCATGACACGGGCGAGACGCCCGCGCTACTAGGGGAGCATTGCTCGACGTCCATCAAGACGGACACCGGTCGCGGTAAACGGCAAGGCGGCGTCAAGCCGCCGAACCCCACAGGGGCCTGTGCGACTTTAACTGTCGCCACGCACCGGCTTTTCTGCTAGTGGTCAGGCATGATCGAGCGGTGGTTCAAGGTGCAGGAGCGCGGCTCGACCGTTCGCGCTGAACTGTTGGGCGGAATCACCACTTTCGTGACGATGGCGTATATCGTCGTGGTCAATCCGGCCATCCTGGAAAATGCCGGTATTCCGCGCGGACCGAGCACGGTGGCAACGATCCTGACGGCGGTGTTCGGCTCGCTGCTGATGGGATTGTACGCGAACCGTCCGATCGCGGTGGCGCCGTACATGGGCGAGAATGCGTTCATCGCGTTTTCGCTGGGCTTGATGGGAATCAGTTGGCAGCAGCGATTGGGCACAGTGTTTGTGAGCGGGATCGGTTTTCTTCTCATCACGATGTTTCGTTTGCGTTCCTGGCTGGCCAATTCAATTTCGTCGAGCATGAAACATAGTTTTGCGGTCGGGATCGGCTTGTTTCTGGCGTTCATCGGGTTGAACGAGACCGGCATCGTCACGCGGGCGGAAGCCGTGCCTGTGAAGATCGGCGACGTGCGCGATCCGCACGTGCTGTTGGCAATTGCGGGGTTTTTGTTGATGGTGATTCTCATGCAACGGCGCGTGCGCGGCGCGCTGTTGCTGGGCATGGCCGTGACGGCAACGGTGGGATTCTTGACCAGCATGGGCCGCGCGCCGCACGCGGTCGTTGCGCTCCCGTTTGCAGGCGGGTATGCGCTGAATCCGATCGCGCTGAAGCTGGACATCGCCGGCGTGTTGCGGCTGAGTTTTCTGCCGGTGTTGCTGACGCTGTTTCTGATGAGTTTCCTCGACACGCTGGGCACGCTCGTCGGCGTCGGTGCGGCGGGCGGGATGTTGGACGAGCGGGGCGATTTCCCCGACATCGAGCGTCCGATGATGGTGGACGCGTTGACGTGCATGTTCAGCGGGTTGGTGGGGACATCGACGAGCGGCGCGTACATCGAATCGGCCACCGGCATCCGGGAAGGGGCACGCACGGGACTGGCCGCCGTGACCACCGCCTTGCTGTTTGCGGCGTCGCTGTTTTTCATTCCGTTGATTGAGCCATTGCAGAAACTGCGCTATGCGTACGGCCCCGCGCTGGTTGCGGTGAGCGTGTTGATGATCAGCTCGATTCGCAAGGTGGCCCTGGATGACCTGACGGAACTGGCGCCGGCGTTTGTGACGATCGTGATGATGTTGTTCACCTACAACATTGGCAACGGTCTGACGGCGGGGCTGCTGGTGTATCCCGTCATCAAGGTGGCAACGGGCCGTTACAGGGACCTGAATGCCGGGTCGGTCGTGCTGAGCGCGCTCTGTTTCGTCTATTATTTATTTGGTTTGCCGCATTGATGGCTTGGTTTTTTGACGGATTTGTCAGTTTGCCGCAAATCTGATAGCGCCAAGCTTCCGTCCGGTTGCTCCCCCCCTTTGGCATACCCGCTGCTACTCCTAGGAAATCACAGGCGTTGTCAGGAGCAGGGAATATGAATACGACCGACAACCAGAAATGTCCTTATCGCGTGCTGATCGTGGATGATGATCCCGCCATCTGCCAAATCCTCGCCGACTTGTTGCAGGCTCCCAACCGCAGCATCGAGGTGCGTGACGCGCCGAAGGCGGCGCTGGAGTTTCTACAGCACAATCCCATTGACTTGGCGTTTGTCGATTTGATGTTGCCAGGGATGGCCGGAACGGAATTGGCCGATCAAATCAAGGGGCGATGCGCGCACGCCCACGTGATCATCTGCACGGGACAATTGGCCGAGGCGCCGGCAGCCGAGGCGCGTTCGACCAAGGCGGAGCGTGTGTTGCGAAAACCATTGAACCTCGGCGAGGTGCTCCAACTCGCTGACTCGTACACGGCGGAATGAAATGAACTCCTTTATGGCGGCGCTGGCTCCAGGGTTGGCCGTGACGCAAACTGCGCGGGGTGCGCAGGACCATTTGCCCACGGCGGGTCAGCGTCCGCCCTTCCCGACGATCGGTTTGGAATCGCCCGCCGATACCACGAGCGAGCCGCCTGCGCGGCACAGGTTGAGAGACATCTGTTCGAATCCCCCAACGCCATCGAGGTCGGCGCCTCCTCCGACCACGGACGGAGTGTTCTCTCAACCTGTGCGCGCAGCGGCTGTCATCTGAGCCGACGTTCACGCCCGAGCGCCCCCGTCTTGCATTTTTCGCGTCGGCCGTTATATTGGTTGCGTCATACACGCGCTTTCATGGGGGCGAAACGGATTCGACTTTGTGAAGTGGGCGCGAGCGGCATGCCGAGGTTGTCCGGCGGCCTCGTTAAACACCGGGCAAACCACATAACTGCCAACGAAGAGCTGGCACTCGCGGCTTAATTGACCGCGACGTTCCGCCTGCGACACCTGCTGGCGGGGTCGGAACGACGACAGCAGGTTAGTCCGTTGATGTCGCCTTCAGGTCAACGGGTGAAACTTTCACTGGAGACTGGCGCGCGGAATGGCCTGTCCACCGGCAGTTCCGCGGGCGAGACCAAAAGATGGGATAAGCATGTAGTCGCGCGCGTTGACCTCGCAGAGGACGTGGGTTCAACTCCCACCGCCTCCACCATATGTTCCTATTGCACAACAACTTATACTTCTACTGGATGGTGGGTACAGAACCCACCGCCACCTTGGGTTGCTGCGGGACACATGGTGCCCGTTCCCGTGGTCGCTTGGCGGCGACAGCATGGTGTGTTTCAACGTCCTTGGCTTGAGCTTGACCAAACGGATGCTCAGGAGCATATTCTTCGCGTGACCGTTACGCTCAACTTGGACGAGGAAGCTGTGGCTGGGCTCCCGCTTCAGCCCGGTGAGCGCGAGCGTGTCATGCAGATCGAACTCGCCTGCCGATTCTATGCTAGGGGTTGGCTGTCGTTTGGGCAGGGAACGCGAATGGCCGGGCTGGATCACTATGCGTTCGGCGTTGCCCTCGCCGAGCGGAACATTCCGCGTCAGTATGGGCTGACGGAAGCGCAGGAAGATCTGGCCCATGCGCGCCGTCAGTAACACGTCCCCAATCTCCAACCTCGCGATCATCGGTCGCCTCGATTTCCTCCAGCGCCGATACCAGCGCGTCCACATTCCTCAGCAAGTTCGTGAGGAGTTGGCTGCATTGAGCCATCGAGCGGCTCGTCAGGCCATTGAAGGAGCTCTCACGCAGCACTGGTTAGTGGTCGAAAAGTTGGCCGAGGCGCCTGCGCTGCCGGCAGGGCTCAGCCTTGACCGGGGTGAAACGGCGGCCATTCTCCTAGCGCGCCAGATGAACACGGATGTGCTCCTGATCGATGAACGCCAAGGACGTGAAGTGGCTCGCCGATTAGGGTTGGCGGTCGCGGGGGTGCTTGGTGAGTTGGTCTACGCCAGGAATGCCAAGTGGATCCTTAACGTTCGCGACGAGATCGCTCGGCTTCGCCAAGACGCTGGCTTCTTCGTGGATGCGGAAATCGAGAGATTCATCCTCGACCAAGTCGGTGAGTGAGCGCCCTCCTTTTCAGATGAAGGATGGAGATCAGGCGGGGAGCCGAGACGGCGTTGATTTTCATTCTGCGCCGGAAGATAAGATTGCCTTATTCCGGTCGCTGTTTCGTGGCCGGGACGATGTCTACCCCCGGCGATTCGAGAGCCGGCGGACCGGCAAATCAGGTTATGCACCCGTCTGCGCCAACGAGTGGGTGCGCGGCCTTTGCGAGAAGCCGCGCGTCAAGTGTGCCCATTGTCTACACCGCAGGCTCCTGCCGGTGACCGATGTGGTGATCCGGCAGCATCTCACTGGCCATGATGAACAGGGGCGCGACTTCGTGGCCGGCATCTATCCGATGTTGCTGGATGAAACCTGTTTTTTCCTCGCGGTTGATTTTGACAAGGGCACTTGGCAGCAGGACGCGAGCGCTTTTCTTCAGATCTGTCAGCGACTGAACCTGACGGCGGCGCTCGAACGATCACGGTCCGAAAAGGGTGCGCATGTATGGTTGTTTTTTGCCGAAGCCATTCCCGCCACAGTGGCCCGAAAGCTCGGGGCTCATCTGTTGACCGAGACAATGGAGAGCCGGCCGGACATCGGTCTGGACTCCTATGATCGATTCTTCCCCAATCAGGACACCCTACCGCAAGGAGGGTTTGGTAATTTGATCGCATTGCCACTGCAACACCGTCCCCGCGCCAACGGGAACAGCGTTTTCTTGGACGAGAAATTGGTTCCCTATCCTGATCAGTGGTCATTTCTGGCCCAGTTGAGGAAGATCGACCGCTCAACCGTCGAGGCAATCGTGCGGGAAGCCGGGACGCGAGGCCGGATCGTGGGCGTCCGCTTGGAACTCTCGGATGAGGAGCCGGCACTGCCTTGGAAGCTGCCTCCATCGCGGCATCGACCTCCGCTGCCGGTGACTGGCCCATTACCGGAACTGATGGAGATTGTCTTTGGCAATGAGCTGTATCTACTAAAGGACGGGATGCCCCCGGCGCTGAAGAACCGTTTGATTCGTCTCGCTGCGTTCCAGAATCCAGAGTTCTACCGCGCCCAAGCAATGCGGCTGCCGACCTATGATAAGCCGCGCATCATCGGTTGCGCTGAGGACCACGGAACGCATCTCGGACTCCCACGTGGATGCTTGGACGAAGTGTGCGCTCTTCTGAAGAGTCTGAAAATCAAGCCTGTGATCCGGGATGAACGCAATTCGGGCAGGCCGTTGGGGATGACATTCCACGGACAACTTCGACCAGAGCAACAGTTCGCCGCCGAGAAGTTGCTCGCCCACGACACGGGCGTGCTTGCCGCGACCACTGCGTTTGGGAAGACCGTTGTGGCGGCTTGGTTGATTGCCAAGCGGAACGTCAACACGCTGGTGCTGGTACACCGCCGACAACTCCAGGCACAATGGGTCGAGCGTCTGGCCACATTTCTGGATGTGCCGCCGAAGACGATTGGACCGATTGGGGGCGGTCGCAAGAAGGCCACAGGACTTCTCGACGTGGCGATCATTCAGAGCCTCGTTCGTAAAGGCATCGTCAATGACTTGGTGGGACAGTACGGACACCTTGTCGTGGACGAATGCCATCATCTGTCGGCACACAGCTTCGAGCAAGTGGCACGGCGCGCGAAAGCGAAATACATCACCGGGCTATCGGCCACCGTGACCCGCCAGGATGGCCACCAGCCAATCATCTTCATGCAATGCGGACCGGTGCGCCATGTGGTGGACGCCAAGGTCCAGGCAGCGGCCCGTCCATTCGAGCATACCGTGCTCGTCCGTCCGACCGGATTTCGTTCCCAGAGACCAGATTCGCCTGACCGGCGCGCCTGGTTTCAATCTCTGTACGATGAACTCATCGCCGACGAGAGACGTAGCCAGTTGATTTGCGAGGAGGTCGTGGCCGCTGTCGGTCAAGGACGCTCCCCGGTCGTACTCACCGAGCGCAATGAACATCTGCAACGTCTGATCGAATTGTTGCGACCGCGGGTGCAGCATCTCGTCGTCCTGCGCGGAGGAATGGGCAAGAAACAGATACAGGACGTTGCCAATCAGTTGGCGAACATTCCTGCCGATGCCGGCCGCGTCTTGCTGGCCACAGGCCGGTATCTGGGAGAGGGATTTGATGACGCGCGGCTCGATACGCTGTTCCTGACCTTGCCGGTATCTTGGCGCGGCACGATTGCCCAGTACGTCGGACGATTGCATCGGCTCCACGAGGGCAAGCGTGAGGTGCAGGTATATGATTACGCCGACTTGGATGTGCCGATGCTGGAGCGAATGTTTGACCGGCGTTGCCGGGGTTACGAAGCGGTTGGCTACCGGATCCTGTTGCCGGCCAGCGCGGTGTCGGGGTGGCCGACGGAAGTGCCGTTGCCGGTGGATCCGGCGTGGAAACAAGATTACGCCGCCAGCGTGCGCCGGTTGGTGCGGGACGGCGTTGATCGACCGTTGGCGCACTTGTTCGTCAGCGCGGCGCGGCCGGCGATCCTTGGCGGGGAAGGCGCGCAACGGGCGCGCAGTGCCACCGAAGCCTTTCTTTACCGGCGCTTGGGATTGTTACCCACAACCGCCGGCAAGTTTGAATTGAACGCCGAATTACCGATCCCGTTTGACGGCTGCGGTCGGATGGAAGTGGATTTGCTCTGTGCAGAAGCGCGGGTGGTTGTCGAATTGGATGGACCGCAACATCTGGATAACGTTGAGGCGTATCGGCGGGACCGGCGCAAGGACATCATGTTGCAGGAAAACGGATACCGGATTCTGCGGTTCCTGGCCGAAGATGTCGGCAAACGTCTCGATGACGTGTTGGACGCGATTCTTCGGGCGCTGGCGCACCAAGGAAAGAGCGCTTCACACTGAACCCGCCGGTATCGCGCTACAACCCGGCGGCGCGAAGACGTCCGAGCAGGCTGGGTTTGCGGGACTGATCGTGGCGGTGTCCGTCCATGGCTTGCGCGAAACTCGATTGATTACCCTGTCGTTCCGCCAAGTCGCGGAGATCCTTGAGGATTATCACGGCCTCATCGTACCGCTTCGGCTGCTTGGTGGCGACAAGCTGATTGACCTTCGCCCACAAGCTGTCTTCCCGGCCCGCGAGAGAATCCAAATAGGCCACGCGGCGCACCGCTTGTTCCTTTTCGCATTGCGCTTTCTCGCGAGTCCGACGGTCGGCTTCGGCGCGTTCGCGTTGCCGGCGAAGCGTTTCGGCTCGCGCCCGAATCTCGGCCACCGGTCGTGGCGAGCGGCTGCCGGCAGGCTGGCCGGGGATGTTGCGCAGGATGCGCTGTTTCCATTCCCAGACAAGGCCGGTGTCTTCGGCTTCCACCAACCGCGTGAGGAAGTGGTCTTTCTCCGCGGCTGGCAGCATTGCGATCTGTTCGGCGATGCGCGCGCGCGAGGCGCCGGCAGGCCGCCGATCTGGGCTGGCTTCGGCGGCGGCGGCGATCAGATCGGGGCAGATGCGCAGGAAATCAGCCAGCGCCTGCAACGAACTGCCCAAGTCTTTCAAGCCCGGCGGCACAGGCGGTTCCGATGCGTGGTCGTCCACTTCACCTTGTTCGACACCGAGCAGCCAGCCGAGGTACAAGCACCGGTAATCGCCGCCCCGCAAGTCGGCTCGCAACGGAATCAACGCCGACAAGTCATCGCCGACCTCGTCCCATTCGGGTTCCTCTGCCTCCGAGAGATAGGAAAGAACAATCTGATTGCCCCGGACGCGAGAGGACAGCGAGTGGCGGGCGCAGTACGGCTCTGCAACTTCTTCCGGCAGCTGGCGCACCGGCAAGCGCAGCATAAAATGCCGGGTGCCCCAGTTGGCGAAATACAGGTGGGCATCGAAGTACTTCTCCATCCAGCGCGTCGGGTCGCCCTTGAAGCTGCCCCAGTGATATTCGTTAGTGAAGCTGGTAGCGGTGATCCGGGCCCGCGTGGACACCGCGCGCAGTTCTGCTATCTGCTGCTGTGTGAGCGGACGGTCAATGACTTGGAATTCGTAATACTGGTACTCGCTCATCGAGCGATTCCCCAACGACTTTCTTGCACGGCCAAATCATAGCGCCCAAGCCAACGCTTGTTCAAGCGCCGTCCATTACTCCGACCCTACTGTCAAGTTGTAGCACTTTGTAGCAGTTGGAAGGGGTTCCCGTGCGCTTCTGTGCGGAAGCGGAGCGCAAAACCCCGCACAGAACCGCAAATTGGTACATAAAATGTGGTTTCAACTCCCACCGCCTCCACCATAACTATTTGGCTTTCAAATAGTTATGCCTATCGTGGATGTGGGAACACGCCCCACATCCAATGTGGACGTGAGACGTTTGTATTTGGTTCGGCCGGTACGCCACTTCAGGCCATTTCCTTGTCGTAAACTTCCTCGCATTGCGTCCGATTTGTAGCAGTTTGTAGCAAACTTTTTTTGTGGCAAACTCACGGCTTGAACGAAGGCGAGTCCTGATCTCCAATGAAAGCTTGCTGGAAGTGGGATTGGCTCAACGAGATTTATTAAAATGCTCGAAATATAAAGTGCGCTATTAGAGCCGGCGTGTTATCCTGCCTCCCATGTATGACCGATGGTATGCAAGCCAGTTGCGGGAGAAGCTGACCCGACCGTTCGTCCACTTGATTTTCGGGGCGCGTCAGACGGGGAAGACAACGCTGTTGAGGGCGTTGCTCCCAAAAGGGACAGTGGTGCTTGATTTGTCTGATCCAGCCGAGAGAGGTCGCGACAGTTGGCCGACCCCGGCGCATTTGCGGCCATGTGTCGCAAACTGCCTTCGGACCGCCAAGGCCAGTTTGTGTTTGTGGATGAAGCGCAGACTGTGCCGTCCATCTTTGACGCAGTCCAGCATCTGTACGACAGCCGACTGCGCGTGCAAACGCTCAAATGCGGGTGTTTGCGGGGCGTTTCGGTGGGAAGCTACCGCCGAATCTGGCTCAGGTGCTGTCCAAGAAAAACCTATTTTGGACAGGTGTGACTTCATTTACGTTGATTTCAAAATTACCGGCTGGCCTTCGGTCACCAGGGACCGCGAGCAGTCAGGAACTTTGGTGATGAAGGACAACTCCATTCGCTGCATTACCGTTTCGAGGCGGCGCAACGCGTGACCGTGAACCATGACTTCGTGTGTGGAGAAAACCAAGCGCAGACGCTGTTCCTTGCCCTCGCTGGTCAACTCCGAGAAGGTGAATTGATCGAACGGCAGCAGCAGCGACCATTCAGTCGATCATGCCGTCGATGGTTCTAACTTGTTCGACTTCGGCGTACCCCAGCCTTCGCTCGGAGCGTAGCGGAGAAGCAAGCGAGCGGCACATTATGCCGTCGCCGGTGTCGAAGCTACCGTCGACTTCGCTACCTGTGCTTGCACGTCTCGCGCCAGCAATTCTTCCGTCAGGTCGCGATAAATCCGCGCGGCCAGCGAGCCGCCGTCATACACAGTGATCGGTTTGCCGAAACTCGGCGCTTCGGCCAAGCGCACCGTGCGCGGGATGAGGGTCTTGAAAACTTTCTCGTTGAAGTGGCTGCGCACTTCGTTGACGACCTGCTGCGCGAGATTTGTGCGACCGTCGTACATCGTCATGACGATGCCTTCCAGATCGAGTGACGGATTCGCGCTGCTGTCCTTGATCTGCTGGATCACCCGCATGATGACCGCGAGACCTTCCAGCGCGAAATACTCGCATTGCAACGGCACCAGCACCCGGTCCACCGCCGCCAACGCGTTCATCGTCAGGATGCCGAGCGATGGCGGACAATCCACGAGGATGAACTCGTACCGGTTCTCGTCCCGGATCGGCGTCAGCGCCAGCTTCAACCGTTGGAGATAATTCTCCGCGCGCGGCACGTCCACTTCGGCCACGGCCAGATCGACTTCGCTGGGAATGATGTCGAGGTTGTCGTAGCCGCTGGGGCGAATCGCATCGGCGAGTCGGGCGGAACCGATCAACGCCTGATACACGCTGCCGCCCTCGAGTTTCTCCAGACCCAGTGCGCTCGTCGCGTTGGCCTGCGGGTCGAGATCGACGAGCAACGTTCGCTTGCCGCGCTCCGCCAGACAGGCGGCAAGACTGACGACGGTGGTGGTCTTGCCGACGCCGCCCTTCTGGTTTGCCACCGCGATGCTCCGCGTGCTCATGCCAATGGCTTATATCGAAAAAAATGCTGACCCGCAACGGCATTTCAGGACAGAACCGTCGCACGCCATGAGCCTTTCAAATTGTCGAAATAACCGTCGTGCTCGTTGTCAGCTTGCGGGAGCACAACAAACCCCAGCAGGTTGATGAAATATTCTCCCGCGTTCGTAGTAACTCCAACCGACGCAGGAACACCAAGGAGCGCCTCGACAGTCTCGGTCACAGACCCGTTTTGAGAATCTCCAGCAATCCAGCCGACGTTTCGGCAAGGCCGTTATCGACCGCGTCAATAAGAGGCCAAGAGCCGATAACCAATGCCCGGCTCGGTCTGGATCAACTTGCCGCTGGTGGTTGTCTCCAGCTTCTTGCGGAGATGAGTGATATAGACGCGCAGGTACTGCGACTGGCTTTCGGCGTTTGGGCCCCACACCGCCCGCAGCAGTTGCTTGTGCGTGACGACTTTTCCCGCGTGGCGCACCAACTCGTGCAACAGCGCATACTCGGTCGCGGTGAGATGCACTTCCTGTTTGTTAACCGTCACCGTCCGCGCCGCCAGATCAACTGCCAGGTTGCCGCTCACGAACACCGGTTCCTCGTGCGCCTCGGGAGCGCGGCGTTGCACGGCCCGCAACCGCGCCAGCAATTCCGCCGTGCCGAACGGCTTTGCGAGATAATCGTCCGCGCCGGCGTCCAGCGTCGCGACCTTGTCCGACTCGCGGTCGCGCACGGTCAACACGAGTACGGGTGTCTGGCTCCACTCGCGCAAGCGCTTGAGCACCGCCAAGCCGTCCATATCGGGCAAACCGAGATCGAGAATGATCACGTCGGGCCGCCGCGCCGCGGCTTCCTGCAAGCCGAGTTGCGCGTTGTCGGCTTCAAACACGCGGTAGCCTTGCGGCTCCAGCGTCAACCGCAGCAACCGCCGTATGGGCGGTTCATCGTCGATGACCAATGCGATGCGCTCGGCGCTCATATAGGTTCCTCGCTGGTCTCGACGGGAACGCGGATCGTGAACGTCGCGCCGCCCGCCGGGTTGTTGCCAGCCGACGCTTCGCCATGATGCGCGCGCGCGATGCCTTGCACGATGGACAGCCCAAGCCCCGTGCCGCCGGGGCGCGCGCCCGCGCCGCGATAGAATTTCTCGAACACTTTCTTTTCCTCGCCCGGGGCCAATCCCGTGCCCCGATCGCTGACCCGCAACACCAGTGCGCCGGCGTCCAACAACGCCGTTAACTCGATCGGCGACCTCGCCGGGCTGTGCTCCGCGGCGTTGACAACCAAATTGCACAGCGCTTGTTCCATCAAGCCAAAATCCAGCCGCACCAACGGCAGAGCGTCGGCCACGGTGGTCTTGATACGCTCGCGCGAGATTTCGTTGGCAACCTGGTTCGCGGCCGACTCCAGCAGGTCGCGCACGACGACCCACTCGGCGCTCAACGGCATTTGTCCCGACTCGATGCGGGTCATGTCGAGCAGGTTCGTCACGATCCGATCGAGCCGCCGATTGGCCGACTGAATCTCGTCGAGGAAGGTCTTGGCCAGCGGCGGCGCGCCATCCGCCAGTTGCGTGTCGAGTCCGTCCGTCGCCGCCCGAATCACCGCCAACGGCGTCTTCAATTCGTGCGACACCGAATCGAGCAACGTCCGATGCAACCGCTCCGATTCCTCCGCCATGCGCGCCTGCTGTGCGCGCTCAATCGCATGATAACTCTCGATCATCACGGCAATCTGGCTGACGAACGTCTCCAGCAAGTCGTTTTCGTCAAGCGTCCACGTGTTCCGCTCCTCGAAGTGAATGCCCAATACACCCAGCCGGTTCTTGGCCGTCTGCAGCGGGACGTACAACCCCTCCGCGTCGGGCAGCGTGTCCGTGAATCGGCCCGCAGCCTGCCCGTGCTCGAACGCCCACGCCGCCACCGCGCGCCCCTTCGCGTCGGGGACAAATGTGCTCGTCGGGTGCGGCGCGTCCTCGAGCCGCCCCTCTGCTGACGCCAGCAGCACCGCCGTACGCACCCGAAACAGCGCGTCCACCTCCTTCACCGCGCGCGCCAAGCCGTCGGCCAGCGACGCGCTGGCCGTCACGCTCTCCAGCAAACGATTCAGCGCCCGCGTCCGTTGTTCGCGCCGCCGCTCCGCCGATTCGCGCGTCCGCAGTTGGTTCGTGAAATGCCCGATCACCAGCGCGATGACGAAGTACATCATGAGCATCATCGCATCGTGCACATGATAGATCCGAAACGTGAAAATGGGCGAGATGAACAGGAAATTCCAGAGCAGCGCACTCAGAGCCGCCACCAGCAACACAGCCCATCGGTTCAGCACCATCGCCAGCAACACCACCGAGAGCAGATACAGAAGCGCAATCGCCCAATACCCCGCCACCGATTGCAGCAACCAGCAGGCGACTGTTACCGCTGCCACCGCCGTCGCGCCCCAGCCGCAATCGCGCAGCAGATTCGAGCCGAGCCACTCGTCCAACGATCGCCGCCTTCGCCCGGCCGGCTTCTCCGCGCCGACGACGTGCACGTCGACGTCCCCGCCGCGGCGAATCAATCGTGTCGCCAGCGAACCGCCTTTCAGAAATTCAAGCAGAGGATGGCCGAGAGGTTTGCCGACGACGATCTGTGTCACGCCGTTCTCCCGCGCCGCCGCCAGCAACGCGTCCGCCACGTTGTCGCCTACCGTCATTACCACTTCCGCGCCGAGTTGCCGTGCAAGCGACAGGTTTTTCGAAAGCCGCATCTTCTCATCCTCGTTCAGCGGCGCCGAGGTCTCGACGTACACCGCGATCCACGGCGCGTCCATCGCCGCCGCCACGCGCCGCGTCCAGCGGATCAACAAGCCGGAGAACGGACTCGCGCCGACGCCGACCGCCAGCCGCTGGCCCGATTTCCACGGCGCGCCCAGCCGTTTTGCGCGCATCACGTCGCGCAACTCCTGGTCCACGCGCTCGGCGGTCGCGCGCAACGCCATCTCGCGCAATGCGGTCAGATTTTCCTCGCGGAAAAAATTCTCCGCCGCCGTCGCCGCGCGTTCGCCCATGTAAACCTTGCCTTCACCGAGACGCTTGCGCAGCTGGTCGGGAGTGATGTCAATCAGTTCAATTTCGTCCGCCTGATCGATGACGGAGTCCGGTACCGCCTCACGGACCGTGATGCCTGTGATTTGCTGCACGACATCCACGCGGCTTTCGAGGTGTTGGACGTTGACGGTTGTGTAAACGTCGATACCGGCGTCGAGCAGTTCGAGCACGTCTTGATAACGTTTGGGATGACGGCTGCCCGGCGCGTTGGTGTGCGCGAGTTCATCAACGAGCGCGAGCCGCGGGCGCCGCGCCAGGATCGCATCGATGTCCATCTCCTGCAACGTGACGTCGCGATACTCCAGCGCCTTTCGGGGAATGACCTCCAGACCGGCCAGCAGTGCCAATGTCTCCAGCCGCCCGTGCGTCTCGACGACACCGACCACGACATCGACGCTCTCGGCCTTGCGGACCTGCGCGTCCTGAAGCATGGCGTAGGTTTTACCCACGCCGGGGCACATCCCGAAGAAAATCTTCAACTGCCCGCGCTGGGCCGCCTGTTCCTCGCGCTGGATTTCAGCGAGCAATGCGTCCGGGTTTGGTCGCTGTGGCTCGGTCATGCGATTATTCTAGCTTGTCGACGGTCTTTCACCACTCAAAAAACGAATGGCGGCGCGGTCACGAGAACCACCGCATCGCCGCCAACTTCGAGGAGGGCCGCTGCCATAAAAAGGAGCCACGCAACCAGGTTTATGCTGACATGGTGGCAAACGAACGGAAACGCGGACGAGGATGGTTTTTTTGATTGGAGAGCGCCCACCAGCGTGCGACACGAACGATTGTTTTAGTGTTTTTTTGCATAGTGGTGCCAGAGCAGGAGGAACAAGAGAACCTGGATCGCCAGCGGAAGAATGCAGGTCAGCACGATCCAACGAACAAGCAACAACACCCGCCTTGAACGCGTCGACTTCTGCAAGCCGTCACACAAACCCGTGACCTCAACTTGATCGGGCGCGTCCAGGTCCGCTTTCATGGCGGCAGCAGTCGAGTACCGCCGGGCGGGATCGCGTTGCAGGGCGCGCAGGACGATTTCCTCGGCTTGAGGCGAAAGGCTGGGATTCAGTTTCCGAGGAGCGACCGGGTCGCCCGTCACGCGGGTATTCATGATGACGAAGGGGTCGTCGCCGTTGAACGGGGGCGTTCCGGTCAGCATTTCGTACAACATTGCGCCGAGGCTGTAGATGTCGGTCCGGGCGTCGCCGCGTTTGCCTTGGACTTGTTCGGGCGCGATGTAATCTGGCGTGCCCATCGCGGGCGTCCAGCAGCCAATCGTGACCCGGCGAAACTCATTGGATTTGGCCAACCCGAAGTCAAGCAACCGGATCGATCCGTCACAGCCCACCATGACGTTGTGCGGCTTCAAATCGCGGTGGATCACGCCATGGTCGTGCAGGTACTGCAACGCCTCGCAAAGCAGACTGGCGATTTTGAGCGGATCTTTCTCGGGCAGCGGACGCATGGCCTTCAACAGGTGCGCCAGCGTGCAGCCGCGCAGGTACTCGGTTACCAGATACGGCCGGCTCTTCGGTCCGTCCATGGGAATGAATTTCAGCACGTATGGATGATTCAATTTCAGGCCGATCTCTTCCTCGCGACGGAAGCGTGTGAAAAAGCCGGGGTCGCTCTCGTATTCCAAATGCGGCACCTTCAGGGCGACGTTGGCATTGCGGTTGTGCAGGTCTTGCGCCTTGAAAATCATGGCCATGCCACTCCGACTGATGACCTCGACAATCAAGAATCGTTCGTCCAAAATGTCGCCCGGGTGCAATTCGCCGACCCTGTTCGCTTCGACGGTCGGATGGTATTCGGCCACACCTTGGCAACAAGCAACGCCTTCGAGGGGGCACAATAGGGTCGTCTTCATGGTTCCACTATCACATCAAACGACCAAGCCGGGTAATTAAAAGCGGGCGGAAATGCGTTAAAAAAACATTGATACCAATTGCCGGCTTCGGGTGTTTATCAACCAATGGGTTGGCCAGACATCGAAGCTGCGCAACGCGGGGCTGTCCACCACAAAACCGCGTCCGAACAATGGTACAACCAACACCGGACACGGCGCGTATCGGACGACCTTTGACGTCGTGTTGCGCCGAAATAGTCCCCAAGCACCGACGGTACCATTGCTACCAATAATGATAAGATCCGCCTTTATCTCTTTGGCTTCGTTAACGATTTGGAGGTGGGGTTTGCCTGTGGCGACTACCGCCTCTGCTTCGATTTCGTCTCCCCACAACGCGTCGGTCAGAAGACTCAACTGGCACTCCCCGCTTCCCGCATCTCTTCAGCCAGTTGGGTGCGAGTGATCCCGCGCGTGATGCACGATCGATCCGGTATCACAACGTGCAGCAACGTGATCGCAGCGCCAGACTCGCGTGCAAACGCGGCCGCGTACTGCGGCGTCCTCGCCATCGATTCCGAGAAATCAACCGGAGCCAGGGTCATTTGCAGTTTCATTTGCAATCCATTCCGTGGCATCGAAGATCTGCCCTTCGTACAGCTCCACGGTTCGTAGAGGCAGCCTCCAGAGAACCAACGAACGGATTCCGTCGGGAGCGCCTGTCGAGGCGGGCGCAACCGGCCCTGTTACGACGGCGCCCCGTACCGCTTGCGGAGTTCGAGATTAACCTGAAAAGGACGTTGATCGCCTTTTCGCCTGCGAGCCCGCCAAACGGCGCAAAAGCACGGTCTTGTAGAATCCGTTCGATCTCGGCACGCAAGGTTGCCGGGTCGCGCTTGGTACCGGCAGTCCATTTCGACGCCACCCGGTCTGGCTGGAACTCGGCATTCTGAAGCGTCATATGCGGGTCTAACCCGGAACTGGAAGTCGTCAGCATGTCGCCAGCGGCAATGCCGGTTCAAACGGCCCGGGCAATTCTGGACGCAGCAAGGACTGCGGCACTTGGCGGCACTGCTCGAAGTCCTGCCGAACGGCCACTGGGACGAACTCTGGCAGGCCAACCAACGGTGGTGGTATCCAGATGCGCACCGTGACGCGTGCCGCCATCCAATTCTGATCTAACCATGTTGGCTCATGGCTTCCACACCTCCCGTCGCTGCCTCCAGCGCCACTCGACCAACCACAACATCAGGCCCCACAAAGTCAGTGCACAAGATCTCGCCGTGACCATCTGGAAACACCTCATAAACTTCAGTCCTGATGGCGGCGATGCGGTTGCCTCTTGCCAATTTCACAAAAAGGAATCCCCACCAGACGTGAGGACAGTGACAATCGCGGCCGCTGGTGTCGTCGATCTTGTACATCCACACGCTGTTGCCATGGGCCACTCCGAAGTGGGCGCTGGCAGATCCCTGGTCCCACCAACCCGCTGCGCGAGCCAACCGTGTGTCAAACTTCTGGCCGATAAACGGCACCGCCCACTCAGGCGCCGATGCGGCCTGTTCGACCGAGTTTGTAACCTGTTTGGTGCGTTGCTGCCGCTTCGACGGACGGCGATTTTTCAAACCGAGAAAGGTGGTGGTCCAGATCGGGACGTGACCAAGCTCGCACTCCTGCAATTCCGCAATTTCATCAATTTGCGGGCACACGACGGCACTCAGCACACTACTCTCGAGAGAATCGAGTTCCGCCGTGATGATGTCGTCGTCGTGGTATTTTTCCCAGTGCGCTGCCCGGTAGGCCTTCTCGAAGGACTTCGTGTCCCAATCCCCATAGAACATCAGCTCGCCGTTGGTGACAACGTTGTTATCAGTCCACATGAACCGAACGCAGGCACACAGCTTATAATCCTGTTCGGTCGTGTTCTTCCATTGGCCCTCACAGAGAGGGCACAAGACAGCGTAGTCGCCGTTGGTCTGCTCTTTCCATTCGATGGTCGTGACCTTCATGGCACCCTCCCTTCGGCTGCGAGCGCCGCGAGCATCTCACCTCGCAGCCGGCGAGTTCGGTTAGGAACTTGGTTCCCGGTGATGCCCGGTGGCCGGTCACGAGGACGAGATGTTGCGGTACACCCCAAATAGTCGAGTTCGTAGTGCTGATTGTGAGCTTTGCGGAACGTGCGTTTATCATCCCCCCGCCCGGCTCATCAACCTCCTCCCGACGCCGCAGCCCGGGAGGTAAATACCGGGCCAAGTCGGGGCGGTATGTATGTAAAAAGAACGAGCCTCGCAATATTGCAAGGCTCGTTCGAATCCCGTTGGTTTCTGACAGCGCTCATGCTCATCCTGGTGCAACGGCGTCGAGATCGTCGTTTCCGGGATTAACCTTATGCAACGGCTCGAAGTTGGTCGCCCACGCTGACGCCCATCCAGGGGATCAGATCGGCAATTGGTTGCAGCTTGGCTTCGAGGTTCTCGAGTTGGGCGATGACTTTATCCGGCGACAACCCCATCGCCTCGGCGATGTCATCGGGGTCCCGATGCTGGCGCCCGTACACGTCGAATACGAGCAGCTCGTAGAAGCTCAAACGGCTGAGCTGCTGACGGCAGAGTTGATAGCCGGCGTTCATCGTCTTCGGTTCCTTTCCCTGCTCTTGAGTTCTCGGTCAACCATCAGGCAAAGTTCGATCAGGCTCTGCGGCGGCGGAGCATCAATGCGCCAAACACGCCAAGGCCGACTAGAGCGAGCGTGGATGGCTCGGGAACGACGGTGATCGATTCGATGTTCGCGGACGCGGCGCCACTGCCGCCATTGCCGATCTCGAGACCGACCCAATCCACCGTCATATTCCCCAGCAGGCCATCCGACTCGTCACCCGACGTGGCGTCAAGCGCCGACAGGGTCTCCCCCCAGGTGCCAAAAGCGTTGCCATTAGGATCGTACGCATGGATGGTGGAAGAACCGGTCAGAGGCGATCCACCCAGAGTGTAGATCGCGTAATCGTTCCAGTAGTCGCCAACAGGGTTGGACAGCGGGCTCACCCAGATGGTCCAGTAAGGTTGAACGTTCCCCGGCCCCGGCCCCTGCCCGTTGCTGAGAAGAGTGTAACTCCCGCTGAAAGAGCTTAAAGTTCCCAAGGCACCTTCGATGAAGACCGCCGGGGAGTCACCACTGGTACTGGCGTCGGCGGTGTAAAGTGCCGCATAGGCCGGTACCGACCCTGACGCGGGAACATATTGCGCGTCTGTGCTGGGACCTATGGTTACACTGTAAGCCAAGTCGTTAAGTGCCGTGCCCGAATAGGTACCCCCCCCTTGTGCGCTGGCGCTCATTGCGGCGGCCAAACTGATCGCGATGATCGCGAATGCTATTGCTATCGGTTGCCCTGCATTCTTCATAATTCCTTTCCCTTCGTTCATTTCATTTTCGGATGGCGTTAGTGCCGTCCATCCATACAGGCGCTACTCGTCACATGGTTTTTGCTACTGCGTTGCTACCTTGCGGGTAGCAATTGCCTCAGAGCGTGTTTGAAAAAGCGATGGCGAGCTTCCGGTACTGCGCGGGATTTGGTTCAGGCTTGGGATGCACACTCCCCAGTGTTACCCGACTGATTTGACTGAAACGCAACGGCAACAACTCGAACCGCTGTTACCGCTCCCCAAGAAACGGGTCACCCTCCAGTGGTTCGCATGCCCGGCGGGCGGGTTCGTACGTAAAGAACGAGCCCCGCAACTCTGTGGAGCCCGTTCGAATGCCTAACTGAGAGGCCAAACCAATCAGACCTTGCGGCGTCGGATCATCAACACGCCGAGCAACCCGATCGCTACGAGACCGATTGTGGATGGCTCGGGCACCGGCTCTGCCGCGAAACTGAATGAGTATGTACCAGGACCGGAAAAGCTAACGGTCATTTCGGCTGGGGTGTTAGCGTACTGCCCTTGGGAGTCGACTAGCGTTCCCTGTCCCGCGAAAGCATATGTACCACTCCCGTCCCCCAAGTACTGAAGTGTGGCCAAGTTGAACTCAAACCGATTGTTGGGCGTTGTCCCTGAACTGCCGAAAGTAGCGTCTGGCGTAGAAAAGACCAAATAGTCAGAGATATTTTCTGTCGTAGGAGACGAACCGATACCACTAATTGTGTTGGTGTAGGCCGTAAGATCGCTGTGTGCGGGCACCAGGGTAAGAAAGATCCCTGTTTCGCTGCTCGTTATTAACGCAGTTTCAAACAATGTGAGCGTGCCTGCACTAGCGGAACCTCCAGCATAAAAGTCGCTAACGCCGAAGGACCCGGTCATCTGTTGTGCATTTGCCGCACCGACGAACGCCAAACTGGCCATCGCCACCAGTAACTGTAGTTTTTTTATGTTCATGTTTTCCTTCTGTTTTCCTTTCCCCTCGTTCCTTCTTCGTTTTTGGATGGCGTTAGTGCCGTCCATCCATACAGGCGCTACTCGTGATGTGGCTTTTGCTACTGCATTGCCATCTTCCGGTAGCAATTTCCTCAGAGCGTGTTTGAAAAAGCGATGGTGAGCTTCCGGTACTGCGCGGAATTTGGTTCAGGCTTGGGATGCACACTCCCCAGTGTTACCCGACTGATTTGACGGGAAATGTCAGCCAATCATTCTGCTGACGCTGATTCTCATCAAGTTCATCCGCATCTTCTCGGCGAAGCCCACCGCCAGTTCCGGCTCGAAGCAGGAGGAGCAACAGAAGGCGAACTGACGAACGTGCCTCTCCCCCGATCACGTCGGATCCTTGATTCTCGCTAAAAAGAGGGGAGGCCGAGGTTTGGGTGCCTCGGCCTCTTTCTAATGTGGACGGCGGGGAGAACCGCCTTCTACGTGCGAGGTATGATGTGGTATAGGGTATCCCTCCATACAGGCGCTACTCGTGATGTGGTTTTTGCTACTGCGTTGCTACCTTGCGGGTAGCAATTGCCTCAGAGCGTGTTTGAAAAAGCGATGGCGAGCTTCCGGTACTGCGCGGGATTCGGGTCAGGCTTGGGATGCACACTCCCCAGTGTTACCCGACTGATTTGACCGAAACGCAACGGCAACAGCTCGAACCGCTGTTACCGCTTCCCAGAAAACGGGTCGCCCTCCAGTGGTTCGCCGCTTGGTCATCCGCGCCCTGTTGTATCCTGCTGCGCAGCGGCTGTCCATGGCGGCGGTTGCGCCGAAAGTTTCACCATTGGCGCACGGTGTACGGGTACTTTCGGCACTGGACCCGCTCGGTCTATGGGACGGATTGTGGGACTATCTGCGGGCGTGGGGGCGACTGCAAGCGGGCCGCCCGCACGGCGGCGATGGCCGGCATCGTGGACAGCCAAAGCATCAGAACCGCGGAACAAGCGGGGTGCCTTAACCGCACAATAGCAATTTCCAGACACGCTCTCAGTGTCCCAATCGTACTTCCCTTGGTAGCGGGGCCAGATGGAAAAACACTCGATACCCTGCTTGTTGTCTCCGAGATGCTCACCGAGGTTGGGACAGTTCTTCTTCAGGTAGACAATTGCGCCCTTCATCGCCTTGCCGACCGCCTTTCGAGTCTGGTCCTCCAAAACTTCCTCAATCGTCTCCGGTCTGAGCCGGCCAGCAAATCCGATCTCCCTGGCCTGCTCCTTTTCCACCTGCTCCTTTTGCGCCTCCAATTCTTCAACCCTCTGGAGGTCGCAGGCTTCGCGTGCTTCGGCAATTAGCCCGTCAAACTTGTTGATCCACCCCTGCCAGTCTGTTTGTCTTCGTTTGCTGGCGTATTTCTGTTTTGGGCCGTAGCCCTGCCTGACTGCATTCAACAACTGCTCCAGCCGCCGCCGAGTTGTCTCATCCGGTGGTTGTTTGCAGCCAAGTTTCAGCTCGACACAGTGTACAGCCTCGGGCTTTCGTCCGAGCAGGCAGGCGATATAGAGAAAACCGTCCAATTGTTTGTGACCATCCCCGTAGTCCTGACCGTCGAACTGAAACCACCAATAGCCTCCAATTCGCTTGAACACGAAACGGCTTGAGGAGGCAACGGGGTGGCCGGCGCGTGTTTCCTGAGTGTGTTGGTGCTTAGGTTGTTGCGCTTCGCGGGTCTCTCGAATCTCTGTCGTTTTGAGTTCGGTCTGCCTCTTCATTTCACCATAAAGATATTCGCGCAGGCTGGGGAGATGGATCAGTCTCACGGCGGTTTTTCCGCCCGACAACCGCAGCGGGACCGTCTTGATCAGACCGGCTTTAATCAGTTCGTACACATCCCCCCGGTTAAGGCCGAATTGCCGCCGCAAATCCGGGAAGCGGCCGAACTCGGGTTCAGGCGCGCTGCAATCGCCGGGTTGAACCGGGGCTGTCATCAAAGGCGTTCCGTGGTGGCTGACGTTAGTGGTGTGGCGCGAACCCTCGGCCACAGAATGCGAACACTGGCCGACCAGGTCGCCAAATCGGGCCAGCAACTGCAGCAAAATCGCCCCGGGATCGGCCTCGGTGCTGGATTTTATGAAGTGGACGATCTTACCAGCCAAACCGTGATACGCGCCCGCACCGAGGGGCTCGACCCATGCTTCACTCAATTCAGGCGTCTCGTGGACGGTGGGCACTGGCCTTTCATTATTGTTGTCGTGACTCGATTCCGACACCTCAACACTTGCGTTCGTCATCGCTTCTGTTTGTTCGATCGGGTTTGAGTTCATTGCGTCCCCTGCGCTCGTTACGACTTCAAGTGCAGCCCGTCGTCGTCACAAAAAGAGTCGCGCGACCAAAGTCCGTCAGGCTGCTAGCGACGGACTTGCTTTCGTCCACGAAGGAAAACGGCGAGACCGGTTCCGATAGCAACGAGAACCCACGTGCCGGGTTCGGGAACTGAAGTAATACTTCCCGAATACGAAGTCTGCCCCCCAGTATTCGCCAATTCCGTCAGCGATTCTGCTGGCACGAATTGGAACGTTACGACATCCACGGCAGATCCATCTGCTGCCAGTGCGCACAAATCGCTGTTTGCGCCGCTATAATTGATACCGGTGAGATTGAGCGTCCCGGTGAGATCAAGGACCCCCGCTACGCCAAATGTCTCGATATCAACCCATTGGATCGTACTCGTAAGATCCGTGGCAAGGGCGTCGGTAATGTGTAGGGTACCCGTACCCGTTACCGGAGCAGACTCCTCCTCCAGTCCGCCGGGGAATGGAGTGATTGTAATTGCTCCGATCGTGAATGGGTTGTCGGCATGCACATAGCCGTTGAGACCCACGGAATCCCCAACGCCCCCTTCGACGCTCGAGATTGAAAATTGATAACCGTTGGTGCTCGTGAAACTGAATGTGCTATTCCCGGGAAAGTCCACGACGGTTGCGTCCAAATTTTGAAAATCAAGCGTGATGGCCCTTGCCTGAAATGAAAGGGAAAGCAATAGCACAATGGTTTCAGTGCAGGAACGGAAAGTCGCGGAACGGATAGAAAACGTCTTAATAGTAGTTCCCATTGCCCCTCGCAGTGCTTCGTGCGTTTCTCGCTCTGCTCTCCCGCACGTTTGTGATCCCATAGTTGCCGCGTCCGGCCGGCAACCAACTAACCTCGCATCTGAATTAGAGCAAAAAGGCTCGCGGTTGTCTGTAGGGCAAACCATGATTCTGTTGTAATGGAAAATCCTACACGCTGCTGGGGGTGAGACTGCGCTGCCTTACCTTGAATACCTATCTCAAAACCGGGTGCCGCGATATGAATTCCGAGGATTCCCCCAGTATCCAAGCTTTGAGATAGGTTCTAAGCCGTCCGCTCAAAAACCAATCTCAACATACGTGCTGCGTCAGCCGGATACTGTTTTCCGTCCCTTGGGTCCCCAACCTCCTCCCGACGCCGCAGCCCAGAAGGTAAACACCAGGAAGCGTGGGCAGTTGGTACGTAGAAAGAACGAGCCCCGCAACTCTGCCGGGC
>Ga0326728_10009129_pt1 | contig 24047 bp, 23 predicted proteins | sample MB3enrmetagenome_FD_207602 | JGI IMG/M metagenome (GOLD analysis project Ga0326728, IMG submission 207602) | Lab enriched peat soil microbial communities from McLean, Ithaca, NY, United States - MB31MN | ecosystem: Environmental > Terrestrial > Soil > Wetlands > Peat | place: USA: New York... | reverse complement strand
ATCGCACCAGCCCGACTTCAGCCATAAAACAGAGCAGAGGCGCCAGAACACCTTCAGCTTAACCCCATTCTGACCTGCTGAATCAAAGGCGTACCGAGGATGTCAACAGAGCCCACTCATCTCATGGCGCACATAACTGTCCATGCTCTTGAGCAGCGAGTGCAGTTCGTGAATTACTCCATTGAGTTCTTCCACCGCATCCTCGGGAACGGCCCCGGAGCCGCGCAAATGGCGGGGTTTGAGTTCCTCGATCGCGATGTCGACAAAAGCAAGGTCGGTCGTGATCGATCGCGTTACAGGAATCTCCGGCGGTTCCGGCTTCATGTGCTGCCAGGCAAGGGTCCGCAGCAGTTGAGCGCGGATTCCGCGTATGTGGTCTTCTATCACTTGAGTCTGCGCGGGAGTGATGTCCACGACGTAACGGGGAAACGGGGATTCCGAAATTGCGGAGTGAAGAGCGTGTTCGATGTCGCAGAGCAGGCCGTCGATGTATTTGCAGGTGATGAGCAGGCGTCGCTGCTGGGCATCGTTGAGCGCTCCGGGACGCCGCGTCTCTGCGATCTTTGCTCCTGTTTCCGGCATAACTCCTCCGCGTAACCGGCAACCCGGATCAATGCACAATCATCACCGGACAATGCGCGTACTTGAGCACGCGCTCCGAGTTCGAGCCCAGCATCCAGCGATGAAGGATGGTGTGGCTGCGCTTGCCCATCACAATCAGGCTGGCCTGGATGGTGTCTGCGCGATGGATGATCTGCTCCGCCGGATGGCCCACGACAATCTCGGTTTCGAGTTCGATCTCCTTTTGCCGCGCGCGCTCGCGGATGGGCGCGAAACTGCGCTCATAGCGCTCGCGCATGTCTTCGAGGACGGCGTTGAACTCAGCGCTCTCGGCGGGTTCCGGGGGACGGATCACGGCCAGGACAAATAGCTTGGCCTTCCTATCTCCGGCCATCGACAGGGCTACATCCAGCGCGTGCTCCGCATGTGGAGACGCATCGAATGCAACCAGGATCCTCTGAAATCCGACAAAGACTGTGCTTCCCATGGGCCCTACCTATACCTCTTCTGCGGCGGCCGGCCGCTGGATTGCCTGTTCCTGCTTCCTGGCTGTTACTGCATGGGGAAGAAGATGCCGGGGCAGGAAGAATGAATTTGCAATCATGGTTGGAATCACGGCGCTGGCAATGACCGTGCCCACAATGTAGGAGTACTGCGCCTGGTCGATGATCTTGTGATTGAAGCCAAAGAGCGCCGAAATGGTGCCGAATGTAAGGCCGGTCGACATCATTAAAGTATAGTAAGCTCCGGAAGAGCCGTCGTATCGATGCGCCCGGACTGCCGGATACACAGCGGCTGCCTTGGTCAGCGATTTCGCCAGGAACAGGATGAGCATGGTGGCGGGAGCGGCGACGAGCGCCGGCACGGAGACAAACGACCCGGCGCGAATGAAGTAAAAGGGCGTGAGCAATCCGAAGGTGAGCGTGCGCAGGCGGCGGATGAGCAAGTGGTCCTTGCCTACGGTTCCCGCCAGCACCATGCCGATCATGTAAGCCGGGAGCACGGCTTCACTTCCCGCCCAGAGCGCCAGTCCGCCCAGGGCAAAGAGAACGAAGAGAATATACTTGGCTTCGATTTCCGAGACGCGCCCGCCGTATTTCTTGAAGAATAGCGGAGTAACAAAGGGCAGCGCCGCGAAGACCACAACTGAAACCGCGATGAATATCAGGGTCTTGACCGTGAACGGCGAGAAGATCAACCCCAGCGCGACCACAGTTCCGATGTCGTTGATGAAGCACGCCGCGAGGATCGACTTGCCGTACTCCGTGACGTTGAAGCCTAGCTCCAGCATGACCGCGTAGACCACGGCCACCGAGGTGGTGGAAAGAGCGACGCCGCAGAGCCAACTGGGCATGATGGACCAGTGCAGCACGTAATGCGCGATGGCCGTGCAACCGAGAAATGGGCCGAAGAATCCAGCCAGGCCGATCGCCAAGGTCTCGCGCCATTTTGTCTTGAAGACGGCCGGATCGAGTTCCGCTCCGGCCAGAAACGTGAGCACGATGGCTCCGGTCCCGGCCAGGAAAGCAATCCACTGCGTGTTGGCGCGCAGTCCGCCCTGCGCAAGGAAAAAGCCGACGACCAGTTGGGCCAACGTGCCCACCACAATTTCAGAGAGCGCCGTCGAGATCTTGAACCAGATTGCCAGCAGCGTCGCCGCCAGCGCCAGACCCACCCACAAAGCAGCCAGAGCCCACGTGTTTGTCATGAACAGAAACTCCTGGATTTTCGTTCAGGGAACTGGCCGGGACATGACTCCGCAACAGGGTTCCCCGTCAGGAGTCATCATCTGTCCGGCCTATCGGGTGGACAGCGGTTAAAGGTGAACTCCTTCACCGTAACCAACTCTTTTACTACACACGAAACGGCAGCCGCCTGTCAAGCCGGCCGAGCGCCCTCGGGCCATAACTCGCACGGAATCAAGCCGCTCTGATGGATGCCCGAGTCCTGGTCTCGATGTCTTCCGCTGCCGCCGGAGAATGCCGCGAGAATAAAGGGCGCCAATCCGCCTCATGGATCCCTCCATCTTTCGGCCGATACTGCTCACCACCCGGCCCCGTATACTGACAGTCATGCTTGAGTCACTGCGCGCGGCCACTTTCCTGGGTCTTCTGGCGGCGGGAACTACCGCGCTTCTTTGCGGACAAGCCACTGTGCCCGGCGCTCTTCCTCAAGGGCAGCAAAGCTCGACGGCTGTCGCGGGATCATCCTCCCAGGTCCCGGAAGCGGGACCTGGGGCACCCGCGCGTCCCGTGCCCATGGGCAGTTCCAAGGCCGATTCACCGCACCTGGCGCAGCCTAGCGCCCAGCAGCGGCCCATCACGGCGAGCGGTTTCGTCAAGAGCGGGCCGATCGTCTTCATCGACGATTCGGAGCGCGCCGGGTTGACTCACTGGACGCACAAGATGGGCACGCCGGAGAAGAGTTACATCGTCGAGACCAAGGGCTCGGGGGTGGGGCTGATCGATTACGACAACTCCGGCTGGCTGTCCATCTACGTGGTGAACGGCTCGACCGTGGACGCGCTGACCGGCAAGGAGACGCCGCCTCACGCGGCTCTCTTCCGTAACAACCACGACGGAACCTTTACCGACGTGGCGGCCAAGGCCGGCGTGACCAACGACCGCTGGGGCACGGGCGTGGCCATTGCCGACTACGACAATGATGGCTGGCCGGATATCTTTGTCTCCAACGTCGGCAAGAATCGCCTCTATCACAATAACCACGACGGAACCTTTACCGACGTGGCGGAGAAGGCCGGCGTGCAGTTGGGCAACTGGTCCAGCGGCGCCACCTGGGGCGACTACGACGGCGACGGGCGGCTGGACCTGTTTGTCGCGGGCTATCTTCACTGGGATTGGAACGACCTGCCCAGCGGCAAGGCGGATGGGATCGACAACGCTTTCTGCACCTTCCGCGGCGAGCCGGTAGCTTGCGGACCGAGAGGCTTGAAGGGCGAGCCGGACCACCTCTTCCATAACAACGGCGACGGAACCTTTACCGATGTGAGCGAGAAGGCCGGCGTGGCCGACAAGCCGGGCTACTACGGGCTGGGCGCTCTGTTTGTGGATATCAACAACGACGGCAAGATCGATCTGCTGGTGGGCAACGATTCCACGCCCAACTATCTTTACCTGAACAAGGGCGACGGGACCTTCGAGGATGTGAGTTATGCCTCGGGCTTCGCGCTCAACGAGGCCGGCCGCGAGACGGCGTCGATGGGCATCGCGGTGGGCGACTACCAGAACAACGGCCAGCTGGCTATCTTCGACACCACTTTCTCCGACGACTACAAGCCTTTCTACCGCAACGAGGGCGACAGCAACCTGACCGACATAAGTTATCAGCTCGGCATCGCGGAAGTTTCAGTTCCATTCCTGAGCTGGGGCGACGCCTTCATCGACTACGACAACGACGGCTGGCGCGACCTGCTCATGTCCGACGGCCACGTCTATCCGGAGGCCGACAAGTATAACTGGGGCACAAGCTGGGCGCAGCGGCCCATGCTATTCCGTAACATCGAGGGCAAGAGATTCGAGCCCGTGCCGGCGGTGGAGGGTTCAGGCCTGGCGGTGGTGATTGCCGGGCGCGGCATGGCCGTGGGCGACCTGTTCAACAACGGCAAGCTGGACGCGGTGATCAACGTGATGGACGGCCACCCGGTGCTGCTGAGGAATGTGAACCCGGATAACAACCACTGGCTGGAACTGAAGCTGGTGGGCGGGCCGAAAAGCCCGCGCGACGCCGTGGGGGCGACCGTGTACGTGACCGCCAACGGGATGAGGCAGCGCGGCGATGTGTTGAGCGGCGGAAGTTATCTCTCCAGCAACGATCCGCGGCCGCACTTCGGCCTCGGCCAGGCTGCGACTGTAGACGCGATCGAGGTGCACTGGCCAAGCGGCAAGGTGGAGCACTTCACCGTGCCGGGAGTGGACCGGATTGTGACCATCACCGAGGGGACGGGGAAGTGACGCCGAAGACAAGGCCGCCCATATCCGGACATCACTGAAGCTCGGTGACCGGTTGGGGCGTAAAGAGAACGCCGCCGATAGGGCTGGATCCATCGGGAGCCCGCCGACGAAACTCTCTGGAATTCAGAGAAGTCTTTCTTCTGAAAGATTGTGTCGGCGAGCCAATTCTTTAAGTCCAGTCCTATCGATAGGGAATGGGGCCGTGGTTGATATAAACGATGTACCCGCCTTCTACACGGCAAATGCTGGCGCCGACCCGTATCCAATTCGCTGGAACCCTTTGCGCTCTTACCACATCCGCCCCGGAAACGCTTATTGGCAATTCTCTATAACCAAAATCTAACTCAATCCACTTCTCCCGCTGGTCCCCTGTTAGAAATACCTCCACGAACTTCACTGCAAAAAAGGAGTAGAGTTCCACTTCGTCACTATAACTCCAGGGAATAATGCCGGTATGTGAATATCCCTCAATTGCAGGCCAACTGTCCCTCACAATATGCTTGTCCCATTGGTTTTCCCGGATGCAAAGGGTAATATCCCCCGTGGATGTTTGTATGGACAGCTGCGCCTCACTCTCGCGGGGACCACTGTATTGGCCGACACTGACTGTTCTGGGCATGCAGGCAGTATATGCTTTCGCTGCTCTCGCTGCAACCTTCGTTACGCCGGGTGAAGACGGTTGCGCCAGCACCGAAGCGAGTAAAATGTTCCGTTGCTTAGCCCCCTGCTCTCGAGGGTCGTAAGTATGCGCAAACTCACAGTCTGTGCGATCCGGGTTCCATGCCAAGGCGGCCTAGAAAACCGGGCACGGTGAGGGAGCTTGGTTCCGGGACGCGGCACAGGGCGAGAGCCACCCGGCACCGAACTGGTGGGAGCCGCCCGCGGCTCACCAGACCGTGCGCGGATAGTGCCGGGCAATCTCCTCGTCGGCGGAGATGAGGCTGGCGAAGCCATTCGCTTTGGCGTGGGCGACGATGAGGCGGTCGAAGGGGTCCTGGGTCCAGCTCTCGTCGAGGGCGGCGCTGACGATGACTGAGAAAGGAAGATCGCAAAGGCGCACGCCTAGCTCGTGCTCGACCTTGCGCTGAATGTCGCGAGCGGGCAACCTGATCCGGCCGGCCTCGCGAAGGTACTCAAGCTCGACCAGCACCATCGGCGAGACAAGCAAATTGGCTGTTTCCAGCAGGGCGGTCGCGTTCGCGCTCAATCTCTCCAGGCTGCCCTGAGCCAGCCAGAGGACGACATTGGTGTCCAGGTAGGCGGTTTCAGCCGGAGCGGTCATAGCACGAACCAGTCGCTTTCCCAGGCCTTCTTCATCTCGGCCATCGTTTCTTCCTTCGTTTCGGCCCCCACTTCGGAATCGTCAACCGGGGCGGTCCTATTCAGAAGCCCGGAATTCAGAATCTCCACGGGCGCGATCCGGCTGAGGCGGCTGGCGGGCCGGTCCTCGGGAACGACCCTGAGGCGCCGACCGCGGTGCGTGATCCAGACCTCGCTGCCGTCCAGAGCCTGATTGACGAGCGAGAAGATTTCGCGGCGGAATTGGGTGATGGGGACTTCCATGGCAACAGTGTACCATAATGTACGTATTATAAGGTACAGGATGTACATCATCGCATAACACGGTGCAGATGCAGATGGTTTGAAACAGCAATTAAGAGGTAGGTGCTTTGCAGGCTGCGGAAGCAGGCCTGGTTCTGCGCCGAACGACCTAAAGGGCGCACCTCAGGGGCTGAAGCCCGCATTCATCTTGCAGCGGCTTAAGGCACGACTGAAGTCGTGCCCTGATACAAGACGGAGTTTTTCCGCAACCTGTTTGGGCCGCGCTCTTCGCAATGTCCGTACACCGGCCTGCGGTTCCCGTTCAACCCTCTGTGCAACCGGCCCCGCAAGCGCATACAATTCCTGAAGAAGAAGATGGCAAAGGCGAAGGAACGAATACTCGAAGTTGCGTGCCCCGATTGCGGGGCGATGCTCAGGATCGATGCGGCCACAGGCGTGTTGGTGAGCCATACATCCGCGCCGCGCAAGCGGATGTTTGAAGATCTGGAGACGGCGGCCAAGGCGATGCGCGAGCAGAATGAGCGCAAGGAGTCGATCTTCCGGCAGTCGGTCGAGGCGGAGAAAAACAAGGAAGACTTGCTGGAGAAGAAGTTCGCCGAGGCTCTGCGCAAGGCCAAGGACGCTCCCGAGGAGAAGCCGTTGCGGGTCTTCGACCTGGATTGAAGACCGTTACCGCCGCCGGAATATGAGCAATTTGGAGCTATTCATGGCCACGAATCGGGACGATACTTGATGCACCGCCCCACCACCGCGGGACCGGGCCGGAAGGAGAGAGTATGGTCGTTGTGCCGCTTACCATGTCAGAGGAAGAATTTGAGATGGAGCCATCCGCCCCTGAGACCGAGAGCACCAATTGGGTGGTAGTTGCCGCGGGCGGAACGCTGATTGCCGGTGGGCTGCTGTTGCTGCTGGGCCGCCGCCGGGCCGGGCTGGTTGCAGCCGCCGCGGGCGCGACCCTGGCGCTGCTCGACCAGCAGGAGACGGTGCTCTCCTGGTGGAATACGCTTCCCGGCTTTATCGACGATGTGCAGGGGCTGCTCGGCCAGGTGGAGGGTACCGTGGAAGAAATTGCCGCCCAGCGCGAGAAGCTGCGGCAGGTTCTGGGGCGCTAGGTCGGCGACCATATTCCCAAATGCCGGCGGCCCGCTGCGCTGAATGGCTCTAGTTCTTCCGCTCCACCAGGTAGCGGGCCACCGCCTTCAATCCGTCGGCACGGCTGCCGTAGGGCGCCAGGGCGGCAAAGGCTTCTTCGATCAGGCGGGCGGCGTCGCGACGGCTCTGTTCAATGCCGAAGACGGCCGGCCAGGTGGCTTTCTCGGTGGCCTGATCCTTACCCGCGGTCTTGCCCAGGTGTGCCGAGTCCACGGTCAGGTCCAGCACGTCATCCACAATCTGAAAGGCCAGGCCGGCCTTGCGGCCGAAGAGGTCCAAGCGCGCTGCGTCTTCGGCCGCAGCTCCGGCGTAAACGCCGCCGGCCACGACGCTCACCCGAATCAACGCTCCGGTCTTGGCGCGGTGGATGGCCTCGACCAGCTCCGCTGTGGGCTTGAGGTGTTCGCTTTCGAGGTCCAGGACCTGGCCGCCGATCATGCCTTCGACGGTGCCGACAGCATTGGCGATGAGGCCGACGATCTGGACGGCGGCCGCGGGCGGACAGTCGAGCGAGGCCAGCACTTCAAAGGCGCGCGTCTGCAAGGCGTCGCCGGCCAGAATGGCGATGGCTTCGCCGAAGGCCACGTGGCAGGTGGGCTTGCCGCGGCGCAGGTCGTCGTTGTCCAGGGCGGGCAGGTCGTCGTGAATGAGCGAGTAAGTGTGGAGCATTTCCAGGGCCGCGCCCAACCGCTCGATGCCCGCGGGAAGCGAACCGGCGATGGTGACCGCGGCCTGGTAAGCCAGCAGCGGCCGCAGCCGTTTGCCGCCCGCAAAGACAGAGTGGCGCATGGCGCCGTGGATCGAGGCAGGGACGGTCTCGACGCTGGGAAGCAGTTGCTCCAGCGCGCGGCCGGTCAGCTCTTCGGCCTCTTTCCTCAGCAATTTCACATCGGCTGGCATTGCACTCATGATAAACGAGATGGGCTGGGTCTCTGGAGCCGTCTTTCCAGTATCCACACTGCCGCGAGCAGGAGGAGGGCCAGGCTGCTCAGCCAGCGTCCGGCAACCACGTCGGGGGTGGTGGTCCAGTCCACGCTCAGGTTCAGGGGGCCTTTGGGAACGGGCACGGCCATCAGGCCGTCGTCGCGCCGGGGCAGATCGGCGACGGGCCGGCCATTCACCTGGACGCGCCAGGCAGGATAGCTGCGCAGACGCAGAATCAGGTAGCCGGCGTGAGGCGCAACCGCGGCGATGCGCAGGTGCTCGGCTCGACTTCCGTTCGCGCCAAAGGTGGCCTCGCAGCTGCCCTGCCCTGCATCCCACGCCGGGGCCGCATCGGGCTCGCCGGAGCCTTTGCCCAATGCGGTTGCAGGGTCGCTCACCAGGCAGGCGGCGGGCAGGCCGGTGGCGATAAGGGAGTTGTCGGCGCCCATGGGCTCGTACTCGCTGGTGCCGATGAAGCCCTGGCCGGAGCGATACGTGCCCAACATGCCCGGCACGGCATCTTCCTCGTCGCAACTCTGGAAAAACTCCTTTCCCGCGAAGGCGGTCATCGCCAGGAATACCAGGATGCAGGCGGTCACGACGGCAACGCGCCGCCAGCGGCGGGAACCATCCAGCGCCGAGACGAAGAAGATGGCCATCGGCGCCTCCAGCACCAGCAGCCATCGCCAGGGAAACTGCAGGAAGCGAAGCTCGGGAAGCAGATTCCATAGCGGCCGCGACACCGGGAACTGGAGGAAGAGAACGGCCGCCGTTATGAGGGCAAAGACAATCCACCAGCGTTGCTGCCTGCGCAAGCGGCCGCGCAGCCAACTGATCAGCAGGCCGCCCAGCGCCACGGCGATCATAACGACAGCAATGACCGATGCCTGGCGCAGCACCGCGTCGTGAGGCCCCAGGGACGGGTCGGCGTGAACGGCAAACAGCCAGTTGTTTTCCAGCGTCTGTCCAGGATCCTCGGTGACCTGGTGGATATCCACCCATCGCTGCTCCCAGCTGGCGGGAACAAGATAAGCTGCCACCAGACCCATCCCCAGCAGGGCGCCGGCTGAGGCGCGCAGAACCGGCGCCCACGAAAATGAGAGCAGGGCCAGAGTCAGCGCAACGGCGGCGAGCAGGTAGCAGGCCATCACACCGACCGTGGGGTTCGAGAGCCAGGCGCCCGCGACGGCCAGAGCCAGGGGCGCGGCGGAACCATCGAGAGCGCGTCTCCAGGCTGGGCAGGCCGGAGCGGGGACGGATGGATCTCCTTCGCGCAGGACATAAAGCAGTACCAGTGGAATCCAGCAACCGCCGGCAAGCTCCGCAAAGGCCGACCGTTCATAGGCCGTAAAGAGCGCATAGCCTGAAAACAGCGCCGCGCAGCCGGCCAGGGTGGCCGCGCCGCTGGAGAGCGTCAGGCGGGCCAGCGCGCGCGTGGCCAGGCCCGTGCCCGCCAGCAGCAGAAAGGTCAGCGCCACCGGCACGAGCTGCCAGGGGAGAACGAATCCCAGGGCTGCGCCCAACATCCAGGTCAGCGGCGGATAAAAGACGAAGCGTGGCTCGCCGGCTCCGTAGTTTGCGCTCTGCGTCCAGTGCGGATACAGGATTCCCTGCCGCCAGGAACTCAGGGCGTCGAGCCAGGAGACGAGATGAAAGTCGAAATCGTGGCCGCAGGAGTTGCCGCGCAGCAACTGCGGCCTAACGGCCACGGCGGCGGCGAGCAGGATGAGGCCCGGGCCGGCAAGGCGGCCAAGACGGGTTGACGCCCCAGGTTTCATGGCAGAAACCTGGGGCGCCCGAAATCCCGCTCTATTCGAGAAGATGCCATAAAGCCCTTCTCTATGAATATCCCACTTTAGGCCAGACGGGACTGCGCCGAAGGTGGAGTATCCGGCTGATGAAAGTTCGCTTCACGGTAGCAGCCGCAGCGTGTGCCGCGCCTGGGCCGCTACGGCTGCGGGAGTGAAGGGCAGAGCGAAGGTCGCTCCGGCGTAGTAGTCGGCCCACTGGTCGCGGAAGTACGGGCTGAGAGGGTCGCCGCTCTCGCCCAGCACGATGTTCTCCGTGGAGCCGTCGATGTCGCTCCAGTCCATGGTGAAGCGCTGCGAGGGGCCGAATTCGCCGGCTGCCTGCTTGACGGTGGTCGTGTCGCCGCTCAGGGGCTGGGGGCCGGTTCCGGCCGCGCGGCCCACCAGGGGCAGAAATGCGGCGAGCGGATGCTCGATATCGATCACATGCCAGCTCCCGTAGCGCCACTGGGCCACGTCCGCCGGGGCGTTGCCGTTCTTCATGCCCTGGCGCACGGCGTCGGTCAGCAGCGCGTCCCAGTTCTTGTAAGCCGGCGGAAGCCAGTCGGGGCTGGCATGCATGATGATCTCTTCCTCGGCGAAGTTGGACTCGTCCCAACTGTAGTAGGCGGCATCCTCGCCCAGCTTGGGCTTGAGAATCAGCGGCCAGAAGGCATACCGCGCCTGGGTCACAATGGAGGCCGCGGCCGAATCCGCGGTCAGCCTGCCGTCCCAACTGCGCATCAGGTCGGCGGCCTTGCGCAGCCGGTCGTCCACGCCGTCGGTGCGGTCGATGGCGTAGGCGAAGCGATGGCCCAGCTCCTGGTTCACCTCGCTGTAGATGTCGGTTTGCATAGCCAGCATGTCGGCGGGCTTGAGCTGGTCGCGGCCTTGCAGGGACTTAAAGATGCGCTCGGCGCGGTAGGGATCGGCCCACTCCAGTGTTAGCGGGTAGGGGGATGCTTCGGTGGTCACGCGGGAGTTGGCTGTAGCCAGGAATCCCGACGGCGGATCGACCGCATTGGGCATCGCGTCGAAGGGGATGTAGACGGGACAGATCCCGGCGCAGGCTGAGTAGCCCCATTCAGAGCGCGTGTCCCTTGTGTCATGCGGCTGAGGCACATCGAGTAACCCGACTCCACCCCCACGGATTGGCACCTTGCCAATCGCGCGGTACGCAATGTGCCCCTGATCGTCGGCGTAAACCACATTCTGCGTCGGCCAGCACCACGTCTCCAGCGCCGCGGAGAACTCCGCCCAGTTCGATGCCACGTTCAGTTGGTAGATCGGCAGCCCGTTCAGCGCCGGATCGTAGATCGTCCACTTCAGCGCCATGGGCCGCTTCTCGTGGACGAAGGTGGGATTCAGCAGCGGCCCGTGCCCGGTGAGCTGCACGTCCACAATCACGTCCTTGCCGCCGCGCACATGAATCACCTCGCGGTCCACGGCCAGCGGCATCCAACTCCCGTCGTTGGCCTGGTAGTTGCCCTTGCCGTCCAGCTTCTCCAGGTACAGGTCCTGCACATCGGCGTAGAGCGCGGTGAACCCCCAGGCCACGTGTTCGTTGTGGCCCGCAATCACGAACGGCACGCCGGGCAGCGTAACTCCGGCGGCATGAAAACCCGGTGCGCTCAGGCCGGCCGTGTACCAGATATTCGGCTCGGTCAGGCCGAGATGCATATCGTTCGAGAGCAGCGGCTTGCCGCTGGCCGTGTGGCGGCCGGCAACGACCCAGTTGTTCGAGCCGGGCGCGCAACCGGCGCAAACGGGCAAGCCGAGCAAGGTGCCGAGCGCACTGAGGTCTTCGCGCTCGGGCGGCGCGGCGCCGGCCTGCGAGTTGTCGTTGTCCTCGTCATCCTCGTCATCGTTCGTGGCCGGAGGCGGCGCCGGGCGCGGCTGGCTCAGGTCCACCACCGCTCCGGTCGGCGGATGGTCGCGCCACGAGCCCACCGGATACAGATCCGCTTCCAGCTTGGGGTTCTTCAGCCGGTTGGCGATGCGCTCCCGCTCCAGCTTCGAATACCAGTGCGTGTCCAGGGTCTGCGCCATCATCAGGCCGATCGAGACCGAGTCCGCGCCGCTCCATGGCTGAGGACGATAATGAAGCAGCCGGAACTCGGCCGGAAGCGTCTCCCCATGCTGCTCGATGAAGAGGTTCACGCCGCGCGCGTAGGCGTCGAAGCCGGAACGGTCCTCCGCGGACACGTTCCCGTAGGCGCGCCGGGCCGTATTCCGAATCTGCAAGACCCGCTGCATCCGGTCGCGGGCGATCATCGAGGAGCCCATCACCTCCGCCAGCTCTCCGTTGGCGTTGCGCCGCAACAGGTCCATCTGCCAGAGCCGGTCCTGCGCGGTCACGTAACCCTGGGCTACAAACAGGTCTTCCTGAGTGGCCGCTTCGATGTGGGGCACGCCATGAGCGTCGCGGCGAACCGTGACCGGCGCGGAGAGGCCGGCAACATGCAGGTCGCCATCGAGCATCGGCAGCGCGGCCTTCTCCGCCTGGCGCAGCCACAGCACCCCAGCAACAGCAGCCAGCAATGCCAGCGTCAGCAGGCCGCCGGTGGACCACAACAGAATCCGCAGCCAGCGCCGCTTGCGGCCATGCGTCGCAGGCGCGGCAGGGAGTTCGAGAGATTGATTCACAGGGTCGGTGTCGGGCATCGGTCCATTTCAGAATAACGCTGCGACTGCGCCGATGTTATAAAATTGCTTCCCGAGGAATTCTAGAATACCTCATCGAGGCGGCCTTACGGCGTGCCCGTTGCCGCTCTGGACGAACCCGGGATCAATTCGCATGGCGCAACAGCGGGCAAGCGGGAGGTTCCGGCGGTGAGACATTGATACACTTAATCTCAGGCACCCAGCCATAAACGATGTCCCCCCTTTTCGGATTTTGCAGTTGTATTGCCAGTGGCCAGATCCAGTATCGTGACATTGTAATTAACACCGTCCATCACTTCCTCGTGGAGCAGCAGCTTCTCTTCATCTGGCGACCAGACGGTAGCAGCGTAAGAGAGCCAGCCGCTCTTGAAAAGGAGCCGGCCACTCGTTCGACTCCGCAAATCAAGAACCATTTTGGCTCCAGTTCCGTCCGGGCGAATAAGCATGCATGTCTGGTTCCACTGGGCATGATAGGCAATCCAGTCGCCCTTGGGGGACCAGGACGGATCAGTACCTTCTGCAATGACATTCTGAACCCAGGACCCTATCTCGATTAAGACTATGAGGTAATGAGGTGTGTCAGCTTTGGTAAATTGCACCGCAAGATGCCTTCCGTCCGGCGACCAGCTGAGCTGGGTATTTCCCATCACAGGTTCAGTGTCGGGTACTGGCGTGAACTGGCCAGTTTCAAGATCGAGAATCATCAACATTTCCGAACCAGGAAGGGAATTGCAATTCGGGTTGTCGGCTCTTGTCGTCACTTCAAACGCGACTCTTTTCCCGTCCGGAGAAAATGCCGCTGAGCCTGCAAAACAGAAGTCGCCGTACAGCTTCCATGCTTTATCGCGCAGCGAGTACACGCCCATGACAGACTTATATTTCGCCGATCTGGGCTGTGCACACCCCGGCTTGCTACATGGCACAAATACAAAACCAACGGGAAGGCGGAAACTCGATGCGACTTGATCTCCGGCAGGCACTAAGGCGGGGAGGGGGCTAGAAATCTCCATAATCGATCCAGGCGGGCCTGGGACTGTGAAATTGCCTGTTGGCGTGACAATGAGAAAATCCGTCGCGGACTGTCCGCTGAACAACAGAGTTGATTGCGGCTCAGCAAAGAACCTTTTGCTTTGCCCGTAAGAGGATCGAGAGAGCATGAGTGACGCCGCCAAGATCGTTGACAGGGTCAGACAGATTGCGGATTGAAGCAGCTTGTGCATCATGGCAATTCCTCTCTCGACTTACTCATTTGCGCGCGCAAGATCGCAATGCGCGATTCCCAGCTCTCTCCGCCGCGGCGGACGAGAGCTGGGCAATCCGCTTGACCTTTCGAGCAACTTCAGAACCCTGGATCACTGCTTGTTGAGCCGCCTGGGAGGCGGGCCGCGGCCAGTATCTTCACGATCTGCTCGGCCATGGGGCCGGAAGCAACCACTCCGTCCAAGGCTCTGACCCTGCCCGAGGCGAGAACGATGCTCGATGCCTTGTCCGTGAGGACGTAGGTGTGGATATGAGTGAAGACGACCCTGTTGACCTGGAGTTCCAGATCGGCCCCGCATGCATTGCCGACGATGTTCAGGCCCAGCTTATCCCAATCCTTCTGCATCATCAGGGACCGCTCCAAGGTGCTGACCGTCAGAAAGTCCGTTTGAGAGTCGATGTAAATAGTGCGGGCGCTCTTGAGGCTCTGCGTGCGCTCGGAGACGGCGCTGGGTGGCGGCGCTTCGGCCGCCTGTCGCGCGGTCTGATCGGGCTGTGCGGTGGCGGAGGTTGAGGCGGCTTGCGATGGCTGCTGCGCCACGAGCAGCGGGCAAAGGCTTGCGAAGAGAACGGCGTAAAGCAGGGAACGGATCATCGGAACTCCTTGTGAACTACAAGGTCCGATGTTAGGGAGGCTGCACGCGGGTGTGGCGAGCGATTGGGACAGTTTCGCAAGTGTCACAATCGCTAAGCGGAACGAGAGAGCGTCTCCTCCTGCTTGCGCAGCCCGGCCAGGGTTGGCTTGTCGAGCAGGGTGAAGCGCAGCGGGAAAGCGCCCTCAGGCAGCTCCAGCGCGGTAACCGCATCGCAGACCACCCCGGAGGTTGCCTCCAGGCCGCGCTTCCAGCCGGGCTCGGTGGCGTCGCGCACCAGCAGGCTTTCCGGCGGCAACCCGGCGGCGATCAGCATGGTCTGAGCGATGCGCTGGAACTCCTTCCAGCGCGAGGCGATGCCCACCAGCTCGCCGGCGTGTTCGGGCATATAACGCTCGAGGTGCGCCATCAGTTCAAGCGATATGGGATGCACCTGGAGCACGGTCAGCTCGGTTCCAGCGGGCAGCAGCTTGCGCACTCCCGCGGCCTTGCTGGGCAGAACCACGGGCATCGAGCCATCCAGAATGCCGGGTGCGTTGCATTCCTCGGGTGCGCAGCCCGCCACCGGAAAGGCAAGCGCCTGCTCCATCTCGTGCATTACGATGGCGCGCAACTCCGGGTCGGGCTCAATGACCAGCCAGCGCGACGGCGGCTGGTTGGCAAGCCAGCGACGCAGACGGGCTCTCACCAGCGGCTCGGCCGCGCCCAGCTTGCGCGCCTTGGCCACCAGTTCGCTGATAAGCTGATCGACGGCAAGCTCGGCCGAGAGCGGCGTGGAGGGCCGGGTTGCACGTACAAAAACGCCACTGCCGTGGCGGAACTCGACCCAGCCCTCGCCTTCTAATTCGCGATAGGCAGCGCTGGCCGTGTTGGGATGGATGCCGAACCTGCGCGCCAGATCGCGGGTGCTGGGCAATCGCTGGCCGGGGAGCAGCTCTTTGCAGAGGATGGCCAGCACCACCTGGGTGATCAACTGCTCGCGCAGGGAGACTTCGCCGGTACGATTGAGCCAAAGTCGCATAGGTCTATCCAGCGGTCCTTTCGAGCCTCGGCGCGGAGGAGCCTCCGCGCCCGTAGATCATGAGCAGCGCCGCGAGCAGGAGAAGGACGACAGGCAGAACCAACAGGCTGCCCTCGGGGCCGTCCGCGCCGCCGCTCATGAGCGCGTTGCCGCCAGGTGTGGTGGTCAGGTAGTGGCCGTGGGCGACGAAGCCGCTGTCGGCGGTGCCGTAGAAGTAGGTCTGGGACCAGTCCCAGGCGGCGTGGCAGCCGATGGCCCACCAGGCCGACCCGGTCAGCCGCACGCTGACGCAGAAGACGAAGCCGATGGCCGCGGCGGCAAAGATGCCGATCCAGTTCTCGCCGCTGTTGGTGACGTGGTTCATGCCGAAGAGGGTCGAGGTGACCCAGGCCGCCTGCCAGAAGCCGGAGCCCTCAACCTTCTTCCAATGGAGCAGCAAACAGGGCACCAATCCCAGCAGGGCAGCGGCATAGACTCCCCACGCGCCGTTTCCCCCGGTCCTCACTGCCAGGTTCCCGCAGGCGAGGACGACGGCGCCCAGCGCCCACCAGAAGTTGATGCCGCGCGCGAGGGTGAACTGCAGATAGCAGCGGAAGGTTCCCTCCTCAACGAGGGCAACCGATGCAAATGCGGCGGCCCACAGCGCGCCAACCTTGAAGATGTCAGCCCCGGCGAGCGCCGCCGGGCCGAAATGCAGCCAGCGGCCCCAAGTCAGTGCTCCCACCAGCACGGAGAGCGCCGCAAACCCCGCCGTCAGGCCGGAGAGGAAGTGCCGATGACGGCGGACGCCGCCCAGGTTGTACCCCGAGAGATTGCGGTGCTCGATGCGCGCCACAAAGGCGCCCGCCGCCAGGATTGCCAAAAGCGGAATCAGCTCGACGATGAGCACCCCCATGGGCGAATAATCGACTTCTGCGATCGCCGGATAAAGCTCCACTGCCACAACGCTCAGGATGCGGAGAAAGAGCTGGTACACGGCCACGGCAATCAGCACCGACCAGCCTGCGCGCAGACCCTGGCTGCCGATGAAGACCCATTCCAAGTCGCGAGGCGCCTGGGCGTCCGGAGCGCCGGCGACGGGCTTGGGCGTGAGGGAAGCCAACTCCCGCGCGGGGGCTGCTTCAGGCGCCGCCTCGGCGAATGGCGCTCCCTCGGGCGCGGATTGAATCTCTCCGTTTTCTTGGGAATCCTCGAAGGGATTCATGGAGCCTCCCGGCAACGGAAACGGCCTTTTGTGGGCGGAATTGTGCTGATGGAAAGATACTCTACGCGACCGCGGGCAGGGCAGTCTCGCTACCCTCGATGCCCGGCTTTCCGGTCCCGGCCCGCTATTCCCGCTGCTCCGACCCGGCGCGATCGATCTGCTCGACCTGCTTGCCGTAGCGTCCGCGGAGAGCGTTCCAGCGAATGATGGCGATCTCTTCGAGCATCTTGAGGCCGTCTCTGAGGTAGCTGATGCGGGAGCGCGCGTCGTGAGCCCAGCTCACCGGCACCTCGACGACGCGGTAGCCGCGCTGGAGGGCGATGAACAGAATCTCCGGGTCGAAGCCCCAGCGCTCGATGGTCTGAAGCTGAAAGACGGTCTGGGCGGCGGCGCGGGTGAAAGCCTTGATGCCGCACTGCGTATCGGCAAAGGGCAATCCCATCACGGCGCGGGTGACGGCGTTGAAGCAGCGGCCGAAGAACTGGCGGTAGAGCGGCTGGCGGTGGGTCTGGCGTCCGCTCTCCAGCCAGCGGGAGCCGATGGCGATGTCCGCGCCCTGAGCGATGGCGGCAAACAGGCGTTCGGCCTCCTCGATGGGCGCCGACAGGTCGGAGTCGGTGAACAGAACCACCTCGCCCAAGGCCTGGAGCATCCCGGCGCGCACGCTGTAACCCTTGCCGCGGTTGCCCGGGTTCTCGATGAGGCGGACCTCGGGCGCATTGCGGGCAAAGGCCCGGACCAGGTCGGCGGTCGAGTCGCTGGAGCCGTCGTTGACCACAATGACTTCCGCTTGCCAGCCGCGCTCGCGGATGCAGGCCGCGACCGACTGGAGCGTCGCCAGGATGCGGGCGCTCTCATTGAAGGCCGGAATGACAATGCTGTATTTCGGATGCTGCGTCACGCGAACGGCCACCGCCTGCCGGCATTCGGACATCTTGCCGGACCCGGTCCCAAGGGAAAGGCTCTGGACATGATAGCGCCGCCGGGCGGGGTTGCGGCATCGAATCTCCGGCCGGGGGCATTTTCCGTTGGCCGGACGATACGCCGAGACGGATTTTTTGCAAGAAGGGCTTCTTTTTCACACTCTTAGGCGCAGAATCCGTTTATGCTGTGAGCGGAGGCCTAAAGGAAAATGACAAAGGCAGACCTTGTGGAGAAGGTGACCGGCCTGGGCGACCTGACTCGCCGCGACGGGGAGGTCATTGTTGAGACCATCTTCGAGTCGGTGATCGGCGCGCTGCAGGGGGGAGACAAGATTGAGATTCGCGGCTTCGGATCCTTCCGCATCCGGCAGCGCAATCCTCGCATCGGACGCAATCCCAAGACCGGCGAACGCGTCGAGGTTCCGGCCAAACGTGTGCCCTACTTCAAGCCTTCCAAGGAGCTACGCGACCTGGTGAACCCGGAGGAGGCCGCAAAAGCCTCCTGAAGGCGCGGCTCTCTGCTGGCGCGCTCCCCACCGGTCAGCTCTGCTTCAGCCTTCTTTCCGAGCCAGGGAGGCGATCCCTTTTCTTGTCCGCCACAACTGGAGAGCATCCAGGAAGAAGATTCCCGCCAGAAATGGAATCAGCCAGATCACGCGGCATTCATAGCGATCCTCCACATCGGACAGGACGCCCGTGACCATCGCGTTGGCAACCACCATGGAAACAACCACCAGGCTCAGGCCCGCAAGCCGTGGAGACCGCCTGCGCCAAAGAAATGGAATCAGGACTCCAATGATTCCCAGCGAAGCAACAACGGTCCACCACTGGATGTCCGACAGCAGATCGAGCGGGAGAGTATCCCGCGCCTGCCGGCTCTCAAGGTAACTCGATCGCGCCCTGGGAAGCACTTTGTCGAACTGATCCAATATCCACGGGCTGGGATCGAAGCCATACAAGCCGAAGGCCAGAAGCTGGTCGCGGAAGTTGGCGGCTGACTTCAGCAACTGCTCGCGGGGGTAGGCGCGGACCGCGGCCAGAACCAGCGGCATCTCCTCGCGATCGATCTCGACTCTTTCCGCGCCGGAGCTGCTGTCGTAAACTCCCTCCGGCGCCCAGAGAAAATCGTCCGGATCGCTGGTGAGTGCCTTGAGATGGTTGCAGACCGCCCAGTGCAACTGGGGGCAATGCTGTTCCAGGTACCAGCGCCCGGGGCCGTCGGCGGTCACCCGGGCCATCAGATAGGGCGGGCGCTCGCCGTTCAGCGAGGGCTTTCCATAGAGATAGCCGTGCAGCGCCATCTGGGCCGCCGCCGCCAGGGCGACGATCGCTGCTACTTCGCCCACGGCCCGAAATCGGCCGCGAAACGGCCTTCCTTCGAATGCGGCAAACACGAGCAGCAGCGCACAAAGGAAGGCAGCCAGCAGAAGGTGCGTGGCATGGGCAGTCACGCCGCAAAAGGCGATGAGATAGAGGACCAGCCGCTCGGCGCGAGAGAGAGTCTCGCGGGCAAAGACAAGAAGGTAGACACAAAGATACAAAACCGGGCCCAGAATGTCCGGCATAATAAAGACTGCATACCAGCTGGCGCTGGTAAACAGGCTGAGAAGGAGAACGAGAACCAGGTAACAAGTTACGGGGCGCGGCAAGGAAATGGAACGCAAGGCAAGCCAGAGGACATAGGCAAGCAGGAGGCACTGCGGGGCAACGATGGGCCAGGGAGTTATGTTCCAGTGCCAGGGCAGGATGGCCAGGCTATAGAAGAAGGACCGCATTCCGTAATAGTCCGAGAATCGATGCAGGAACAACGCCCGCGCCACGATGCGCCCGTCGTCGAGATAGGTCATCGAATCCTCGTAAAGCAGCGGGAAGCCGTTATAGAACGCCGGCCAGGCCAGCGCCAGCGCGCCCAGCAGCACAGCCGCAATGCGGCCGCTGCGGGACCGGCCTTTCTCCATCAGGGAAAGCATCCTCGACTCAGCCCTGGCATTCGTCATGGCATAGCGCCCCTCCGTAAACCTGCGTCTCGGGTCGTCCACCATCGTACCATCCGGTGGACTCACCGAATCCGGATGGGAATGCGGGGCCATCCGTTCGTGAAGCGGCGACGGGAATCGCTATCTACCGCCAGGCCGCGCAACATCCATTCTTTTATTCAAGCCGGCTCACTCATCGCGCAGCAGGATGACGGGGTCAACCGACAGTGCTCTCTGCGCTGGGATCCAAGTAGCCAGCAGCCCCAGTAACAACATAGCTATAACAACGCCGCCCAGCACCAGCGGATCGCGCGGCGTCGCCTGATACACGATGAAGGCCAGCAATCTGGACGCCAGAACTCCGAGCAGCAGCCCCGACGCCGAACCGATGGTCAGCAACTTCAGTGGCCGTCCCAGCGCCGCCTGCAACACTTCCGTCCGCTTCGCGCCGAGGGCGATGCGAATCCCCAACTCCCGCAGCCGCTTGCTCACCGAGTATGCGGCCATGCCAAAGATACCCGTGATCGCCAGCATGGCGCCCATCGCGCCGAGCACTCCCAGCGCCACCGTGGCCACATGCGAGGGAAACAAGGCGATGTCCAATCCTTGGGTCCATGTTTGGATATTCAGGGGCAGGCTGGGATCAATATCTCGCAGCCTGCGCCGAATTTCTGGCGCCAACTGCTGCGGATCGCGGTCAGAGCGTACCACCAGGCATGTCAGGCTAGAGGGCGATTGCAAGAATGGAAGAAACATCGCCGGCCGCGGATCTTCTGTCAGCAGATAGTACTTTCCGTCTTCCGCGATACCGACCACTTGTACGCGCGTTCCATCCTCCACCTTGTAGTATCTGCCGATCGCGTCGGTTACCGAGCCAAAGACTTTGAGGGCAAACAGGCGGTTGACCACTGCTACGCGCGGCGCATCTTTGCCGTCATCCCATGAAAGACTTCTGCCGCTCAACAGGGATGTGTTTGCCGCATGGAAGTAATCGGGAGATACTTCAAACTGTTGGACGCTTGCGGCGGCATTCGATGTCCTCAAGTTCGTCGTCTGGTCGGTGAAAACATCCGATGTTGAACCTCCCCCTCCCAGGGGAATATGATCGATGAAGCCCACGGACTTTACGCCGGGAATCGTCTCCAGCGCATCGATCATCCGCTTTTGCATGGCCGGCACTCTGTCGCCGCTGTAACCGGCCATCCTTAGAGCAGTACCCACCAGCATTGCGTTCCTCGGTTCAAATCAGAAGTTGCTGTGCATCGATCGCACCAGTCCGCGCACGGCAACCAGCGATGAAGTCACCAGCAAGGCACAGATGGCAATTTGGACTATGAGCAAAAGGTCCCGGAACGTAATCCGCGGGGCGACATTGCCAGCAATGATGCCGGTTGAACCCGCTTTGACAACTTCGTATGGATTGGTGCGGAGGATCTGTCTGACCGGGACCGCACCAAGAAGGAATCCACTCGCCAACGCAAGGAGCAACGCGGCCAGATAGACCTTTGCGTCGGCGTACACAGCAATATGCATGGGGAATTGAGGAATTGGATGCCACACGCTCATCTCGCGCAACAGCGCGACACTGCCCAGAAGTCCCAGAGCTCCACCGAGCAGCGAGATGAGCACGGCTTCGGTAAACACTCCGCGCAGAATGCGCTTGCAGCTGGATCCGAGCGCGAGGCGCAGAGCCACTTCCCGCGATCGGTCGGCAGCCCGCGCGGCAAACAGGCTGCCCAGGTTGGCGCATGCGGCCAGCAGAATCAATCCCGACATGAGCATCATTCCCGTAAGGAACCCCTTCACCGGGGGCCCGAGCATGTTGCCGACAAGACTTGGACGCGCCAGGGAATAGGTCATATAGGCATCCGTTTTAGGGTAGGTCTTTTCCAGATAGGCTCCGACAGAGTTCAGGTCGCCGATGGCCTGCGCCGGAGTCACTCCCGGCTTCAGATGTCCCAAGACCATGTATATGTCGCGTTCTCCGCGCATCCAGGACTTTCAGCCCCTGAATCTGTTCCTGTTGAACCATCGGCGCCCAGAAGTCTGGAAAAAAGAACAGCAAAGTCCCGTTGAACTCGGGCGGCGCAACGCCGAGGATGGTGAAAGGATGCTTGTTGACCTGAACGACGCGGCCCACAATGCTGCGATCGTCCTGAAATTGGCTGTGCCAATATGCATAGCTGATTACGAGATATGGAGCGCTGTTGGGGCCATGCTCATCGGCGTCATGGAAGAACCGGCCAAGATAAGGCTGGATTCTTAATGCATCGAAGTAGTTTCCAGTTACCTCGTAACCCCACGCCTGGGAGGGATTGTTGCCTGTATCCATCCCAACCTGAACGAGGATATACGCCGTCAGACCGTCGAAGCTGCGGTTGCGATCGCGCAGGTCGAGATAGTCGGGATACGCAGTAGTCTCTTCCTTCTCGCTCCCCCTTTCGAGGGTATAAAGGCTTTGCAGATGAGGAACATTGAGAGGCCGCAGGATGAGGGCATTCAATACTCCGAAGACCACGGCGTTTGCGCCGATGGCCAATGCCAGCGTCAACACGGCGGCAATCAGAAATCCGGGGGATTTGCGCAGCTGGCGTAGGGAGAATCGCAGGTCCTGGAACAGGGTATTCATGGCCGGCCTCCGGGGGAAAGATGGGGCTACACAGAAGGGAAGAGCAATTCGCTTGCCAAAAGGTATTGGATGCAACTTGATGGAAAAAAGCGACATCCTGGATCTCCGTGGCGCATGGGAACCGGACTGGGTGTCCAGTTTCACCGCGGGGTGTCCGCTAGCGAACAGGGATGGCGGTGTCAGCGGTCTCCTGGAAACCGGCGAGCCGGGGCACCGAAGCCTCCGCGATGAGCGCCCGCAAGCCGGCCGCCGCGAAGTTCGGCTCCCGCCTGGAGCCGATTGCGGCTCGGATCGCGGTCAACTCGCAAACAGCCGAGCGGCTGGCGCATTTACAATTTGGAAGTGCAATCCGAAACGTCTTCGCCGATCATTCTTACCGAAAACCTGACCAAGGTTTATTCAACGGGCCGAATCCAGGTCACCGCCGTGCGCGGGGTCTCGATGGCCGTCGAGCGCGGGGAGTTTGTAGCCATTGTGGGTCCCTCGGGTTCGGGCAAATCCACGCTCTTTTACCTGCTGGGCGGGCTCACCCAGGCCACTGAGGGCCGGGTGGTTGTCGACGGCGTTGATTTTGCCACGCTCAGCGACGCCGAGCGCACGCGGCTGCGCAAGCACCGCATTGGCTTCGTCTTCCAGAAGTTCAACCTGCTGCCCACGCTCTCGGCCATGGGCAATATCGAGATCGCATGGGCCGTCAGCGGGCGCTCAGCCGGCGGGAAGATGGAACCGCTGGACCTCAAGTATCTCGATCATCTGAGCGATCTTCTGTCGATTCAGGGGCGGCTGCCGCACCGGCCCTCGGAACTGAGCGGCGGCGAGCAGCAGCGCGTGGCGATTGCGCGCGCGCTGATCACGCGGCCGGCCATTGTGCTGGCCGACGAGCCCACCGGTAACCTGGATACGAAGAACTCCGAGGCTGTGCTGCACATGCTGCTGAGGTCGAACCGGGAGCTGGGCCAGACCACGCTGATGATTACTCACAATCCCGAGGCCGCGGCCATCGCCAGCCGCATTCTGTACATGCGCGACGGCCAGATCGTGCGCGAGGAGAAAGGTTCGCGATCCGATGTTGCCTTGCCCGTGCCCGGCGCGACTGTTGCCGACGCGACCTCGGTTCCGGCGGCGGGTTGACCGCACGGCGGTTTGACCTTAGCTTTGGGCGCCCGGTATACTCAGTCTTGCAACCAGCGGGAGTAGCTCAGTGGTAGAGCATCGCCTTGCCAAGGCGAGGGTCGCGAGTTCAAATCTCGTCTCCCGCTCCAATCCGCCCTCCGGCGCCCGCCGGGTTGGCTACGGCGGTTTGGACCGAATCGAATAGAAAGCAGCCCTGCCAAGGCGCGGTACCCAAGTGGTAAGGGAGAGGTCTGCAAAACCTTTATGCGCCGGTTCGATCCCGGCCCGCGCCTCCAGTCCTTTCAATAACTTGCAGCAAGCGGCCCTCCTTCGAGATTCAGCACTGCAGTGAAAGCTGGAATGACGCCCGTCTTTTCTCACTGGATCACTTCTTGCGCTGCCTTTCATCGGCCAGACGCCGCAACCACGCCCGGTATCCATGCCCGCTCCCATAGCGAGTCCCGCACGACCGCCCAGGGCGATATGCTGACAGCGATCTTTGCGCCGTCTACGCAGGTGGTGCAATAGCAATCACGGGTGGATCAGGGGTCGAAGATTCCATCCAATCTACAGATAACTGGGCTCTGTTGACATCCTCGTGATAAATAGCGACGGTCTCAGCCTGTAGAGGTTGAAGGCGAGGCCGAGCAGCAACGCCTGGCGCGTTTGAGTCACAAGGGATTTTCCTGGCGCTCGGGCAGAGAGT